>ENA-OOZY01000045-OOZY01000045.1-human-gut-metagenome-genome-assembly--contig:-NODE-45-length-103660-cov-5.297447_pt1 | contig 103660 bp, 96 predicted proteins | sample MGYA00241047_ERZ501410 | MGnify/ENA primary metagenome ERZ501410 (study PRJEB25962, sample SAMEA2042621) | human gut metagenome | biome: human gut; feature: human-associated habitat; material: faeces... | reverse complement strand
GGCCCCGCCCGCGCCCCAGCCCAGCTGGCCCTGCGAAGGCCGCCCCGCTGGCCCGGCCCGCGGGGGTGTACCCCCAGGGGGGATCCAATCCCTGGGCGCGAACGGCTGGAGACCGCGGCCCCCTCTCACGCAGAAAAAGCCACAATCAAACGGGGGATTAACCCCGCCCGGAAAGGATGGTGAGGCAGATGGCCAAGGATGGTACTGCCCGGGGTGGACAGCGTGTCGGCTCCGGGCGAAAGAATAATGCCCTGGCTGACAAAATCACCACCGACAGAATGCGAAACGCGACGGTCCTGCCCGAGCCACCTGAGATGGAAGGGCTGGACATGCCGCCTGTGCGTGAATACATGCTGGAAAAACAAAAAGACGGCCACGACCTCTGCGCGGAGGACGTGTACCGCGAAACCTATGAATGGCTCAGGCAGCGTAAGTGCGAGAAGCTGGTATCGAGACAGCTCATTGACCAGTACGCCATGAGCGTTGCCCGCTGGATACAGTGTGAACAGGCCATTTCCGAATACGGCTTTCTGGCCAAGCATCCCACAACGGGCGGAGCGATTGCCTCGCCCTTCGTTTCTATGGCCCAGCAGTACCTCAAGCAGATCAACCAGCTGTGGTACCAGATTTATCAGGTCGTAAAGGAAAACTGCTCCGTCGATTATGGCGGCGCAAGCCCCAATGATGATTTGATGGAGCGTCTTCTGAACGCCCGGAAAGGATAAGCCATGAGCAAAACCACAACCACGGACATGCGGCTGGTGTCCATCGACAGGCTGGTTCCGTATGTCAACAATGCCCGTACCCATTCGGCAGATCAGGTCATGAAGCTACGGTCCTCTCTGCGGGAGTTCGGCTTCATCAACCCGGTCATCATCGACAGCGACTACGGCGTGATCGCCGGTCACGGCAGGCTGATGGCTGCCAAGGAGGAAGGCTTCACCGAGGTTCCCTGTGTGCTGGTGGATCATCTCACCGAGGCACAAAAAAAGGCCTACATTCTGGCGGACAACCGCTATGCACAGGATGCAGGCTGGGATGAGGAAATGCTGCGGGTTGAGATCGAAGCCCTGCAGGGGATGGATTTCGATGTATCTCTGACCGGCTTTGAGGACACGGAGATCGCTGACCTGTTCGCAAAGGATGAGGACGAGGTTCAGGAGGATGACTTTGATGAGGAGGCCGCGCTTGAGGCCGAGGCCTTTGTGGAACAGGGGGACATCTGGCTGCTGGGCAATCATCGCCTGATGTGCGGCGATTCCACCAGAAGCGAAGATGTATCTCTGCTGATGGACGGCAAAAAGGCGAATCTGTGCATCACAGACCCGCCTTACAACTGTGCCTACAAGGGCGGCACCGGCATGACCATCATGAACGACAGCTGGTCGGATGCTGAGGCTTTCTACAATTTCCTGCTCGATGCCTTCCGCAATGCCTATGCTGCGCTGGCGGACGGTGCAGCAATCTACATCTTCCACTCCGATGCGGAGAAGGTCAACTTCTTCAACGCCACCGTGAATGCCGGTTTCCACTATTCCACCACATGCATATGGGTGAAGAACGCGCTGGTCATCGGCAGGATGGACTTTCAGATGCGGCACGAACCGGTTATCTACGCCTTCAAGGACACCGCGAAGCACAAGTTCTATGGAGACCGCAAGCAGACCACCGTGTGGGAGTTTGACAAGCCCTCCAAGTCCAAGCTGCACCCGACCAGCAAGCCCCTTCCGCTGATCGCATACCCCCTGCAGATGTCCTCGCAGGTCAACGGGCTGGTGCTGGACCTGTTCGGCGGCAGCGGCAGCACGCTGATCGCCGCAGACCAGATGGACAGAACGGCCTACCTGATGGAGCTTGACCCGAAATACGCCTCCGCGATTGTGCGCCGGTATGCCGCATCCAGACAGAGCACCGAGGACATCTACGTCCTGCGCGGCGGGCAGAAGCTCCACTGCAATGATGTATACCAAATGACCGAAGCCGACCTGGGCATCAAGGACGGCACAGTTCACGATGAACAGAAGGGCCGGAAGCGGCAGTAAGGATGGTGATGAGGCTTGCGGCAAAAGACACCGGCATACCAGCCGACGAAGTTCATGCTGGAAACCTCACACTACGACGAGGCCACCGCGGACTATGTGGTCAACTTCATCGGCTGCCTGTGCCATACCAAGGGCCGCTGGGCCGGAAAGCCCTTTGATCTGCTGCCATGGCAGGAACAGATCATCCGGGACATCTTCGGTACGCTCAAGCCCAACGGGAAACGCCAGTTCACCACCGCCTACATCGAAATACCCAAGAAGAACGGCAAGAGTGAGCTTGCAGCCGCCGTGGCGCTGTACCTGCTCTTTGGCGATGGTGAGCCCTCTGCCGAGGTGTACGGCGCGGCGGCAGACCGGCAACAGGCCTCCATCGTGTTTGATGTAGCCGCACAGATGGTGAAGATGACCCCGGCGCTGCTCAAACGCAGCAAAATACTGGGGGCCAACAAGCGCATCATCAATCACGCCAACAACGGCTTCTATCAGGTGCTGTCCGCGGAGGTCGGCACCAAGCATGGCCTGAACGTGAGCGGGCTTGTGCTGGATGAGGTTCATGTGCAGCCGGACCGCAAGCTGTACGATGTGCTGACCAAGGGCTCCGGCGATGCCCGTGAGCAGCCGCTGTACTTCCTGATCACGACGGCAGGCACCGATACGAACAGCATCTGCTATGAGCTGCATCAGAAGGCGCTGGGTGTGCTGAACGGCACGATCAATGATCCATCCTTCTATCCGGTCATTTTCGGTGCTGACATCAGCGAGGACTGGACCGACCCGGAGGTGTGGAAGAAGGCAAACCCTTCCCTCGGGTACACCATCGACATCTCCAAGGTGCAGAGCGCCTGCGACAGTGCCCGGCAGAATCCCGGAGAGGAGAACTCCTTCCGGCAGCTGCGCCTCAACCAGTGGGTCAAGCAGTCCATCCGCTGGATGCCCATGGACAAGTGGGATGCCTGCGCAGGGAGCGTTTCACCGCGGCTGCTGGAAGGGCGTCCCTGCTATGCGGGCATGGACCTGTCCTCCACCAGCGACCTGACTGCCTTTGTGCTGGTGTTCCCGCCGACCGATGAGGACGAGCCGTACATCGTGCTGCCGTTCTTCTGGGTACCGGCTGAAACCCTCGACCTGCGCGTCCGGCGCGACCATGTGATCTACGATGTGTGGGAGAAGCAGGGCTTCATCCAGACCACCGAGGGGAATGTGGTCGATTATCGCTGGATCGAGCAGTTCATCCTCCAGCTGAACGAGCACTACAACATCCGCGAGATTGCCTATGACCGCTGGAACGCCAGCATGATGGTGCAGACCCTGCAGGATGACGGCTTCACCATGGTGCCCTTCGGGCAGGGCTTCCGGGATATGTCCGCGCCGACCAAGGAGCTGATGCGGCTGGTGCTGGAGCAGAAGCTCGTCCATGGCGGGCATCCTGTGCTCCGCTGGAACATGGACAATGTGTTCGTGCGCACCGATCCCGCCGGGAACATCAAAATCGACAAGGAAAAGTCCACCGAGAAGGTTGACGGCGCGGTGGCGCTGGTCATGGGCCTTGACCGGGCCATGAAGAACCTGAACGGCGGTGATTCCATCTACAACCACCGCGGCCTGATTATTCTGTGAGGTGATTCCATGCCGCATGCACCCCTTCGTCCTTGCAGGCAACCCGGCTGCCCGGGCTTCTGCAAGCCTGGGCAGGTGTACTGTCCGCAGCATGCGCCGGAGCTTTCTTCCGATGCCCTGCGCGGCAGTGCTGCCTTTCGTGGATACGACCGGAAATGGCAGGCCGCAAGGAAGGAATTTCTGGAAAAGAACCCGCTGTGCGCGGCCTGCATGAAGGCAGGTAGGCTGACTCCCGCCACTGTTGTTGACCATATTGTCCCGCATCGGGGCGATATGCGGCTGTTCTGGGACGAAAAAAACTGGCAGCCCTTGTGCAAGAGCTGCCATGATCGGAAGACGGGTAAGCGACTATAAGTCAATCATCGTTCGGGAGATACCAACCGTGTTCACGGTGTGGAAGATTCAGTGGGAATCGGCTGCAGATGGCATTAACCAGGTCGACTTGAATATTCGATAGGCGCGTGTGTTCATCGGAGTCATAGTCCAGTTGATCCAGATAACTGCTGAGTTCATCTTCTGCTGCGCGGAGTTCTTCTTCAGAGGCAGTATCCATCCAAGAGTCGGTGATATAGTCAAAATTCATGTTGTTTCCTCCTTGTGCGGCAATATAGAGTCAGGTACTTCCTGGTTATGCTACTCGCATCTTCACGATGCAAGGATCGACAATGGTCTGGCCGGGCTTAAGGACAATACCCATCGCAGCAGCCTGTGCACGTTTTTCCGGTGAGGCTTGCCATCCATCATGAAGTTGCCGGATGAACTCAGAGCGATTGAAAACCTTATATACCCCATCAATTTCGATGGTAACCGTATCAGACATCTGGGACAACTGCGGGGCAACATCCTTAGCTGCCTCAAGCGCAGCATCCACAGATCCGCTCGCTTTGGGGACCTCAGGCACAATCTTCGCGGCAAGCTCCTTCACAGGCATCTTCACTTTTTTCCCGTTGATGAGCAGGATTGCAACAGTACCGGTTATGGCAAGTACCGATGCTGTAATGATAACTCCCTTGCGATGCTTACTCAGCCATTTTTTAGCTTTCTCAAACATGCTGTTCTCCCTTAATCTTTCTTGCGCCCCAGAATGGCAATCAACGCAGCACTTGCGACAATGCCGCTTGCGGCAAGAAGTGCCTTCCAGGCGTTGGAAGCGTTTTTTCTTTCGCTCGGGTTCTTCACAATCGTTGGTGCAAGGAGCTTTGCCTTTGCGAGAATCTCGGTGCGTTCTTCATCGGTATAGGCATCAGGATGATCGACTAATGCGTCGAGGACAGCACCAAGCATCTGCGTATCATCCTTCGAAGCGGCTATCTCGTCGTCGAGCACCTTGCGGATCGCAAGGTACTGCATTCGGGTCATTTTGTATTTCTCCTCGCCCTGCTCAATGGTGCTGATGGTCTGCCGCTTTACTCCGAGCTTTTCAGCAAGAGCAGCAGCAGTCCATCCGGCACAGCAGCGAATAAGGGAAAGATGTCTCTGCAAGCGGGATACCTCATCCATGGTTATCATCTCCTTCACTGCCATTATATACCTCATGGTTTCATCTGTCAAGGGTCGATATATCGACTTTAAGAAAGGAAGATAATGATGAAAAACCCTTTTTCCGGCCTGTTCCGTGCCCGAGACAAGCCTCGTGACGCCGTCAGCTCCGCGCCATCCTTCTACTTCGGCTCAAGTACCTCCGGCAAGTCCGTCACACCGTCCTCCGCGGTACAGGTTTCCGCGGTGTACGCCTGCGTTCGCGTGATCGCCGAAACCATCGCCAGCCTGCCGCTCCACGTATACGAGGCCACCGACACCGGCAGCCGCAAGGCTCCCGAGCATCCGCTGTACAGGCTGCTGCATGACGAGCCTAATGCTGAAATGACCTCGTTCGTCTGGCGGGAGACCATGCTTTCGCACCTGCTGCTTTGGGGCAATGCCTACTGCCAGATCATTCGCACAGGGCGGAACAAGATCGACAGCATCTATCCGCTGATCCCGGATCAGATGGAGGTTGACCGCGACAGCAAGGGCAACCTGACCTACACCTATACCACCAGTGAGGGAAAGACCTACGCCCTGAAGCCCGAGGATGTGCTTCATATTCCCGGGCTCGGCTTTGATGGTGTGGTTGGCTACAGCCCCATTGCGCTGGAGAAGAGTGCCATCGGCCTCGGCATCGCCGCGGAGGAATACGGCAGCAAGTTCTTCTCCAACGGTGCGCGGCCCTCCGGCATTCTGGTGCATCCGAACACGGTAAAGGACCCCTCGGCCCTCCGCGCCAGCTGGAATGCAGCGTTCACCGGCTCCGCAAACGCGGGCAAGGTGGCCGTGCTCGAAGAAAACATGCACTTTGAGCCGCTGACCATGCCCAATAATGAGGCACAGTTCCTGGAAACGCGCAAGTTTCAGGTCAATGAAATCTGCCGCATCTTCCGGGTGCCGCCCCACATGATCGGTGATCTGGATCGGGCCACCTTCTCCAATATCGAGCATCAGTCCATCAGTTTTGCCGTACACACGATACGCCCATGGCTGGTTCGCATTGAGCAAGCTATGAATCGCGCCCTCTTCCCGGATAACGAGAAAGGGCGCTTTTATGTGCAGTTCAATCTGGACGGACTCATGCGCGGCGACTACAAGAGCCGCATGGAAGGCTATGCCATTGCCCGTCAGAACGGCTGGATGAGCGCGAATGAAATCCGTGAACTGGAGAACCTGAACCCGCTCTCCGATGAGGACGGCGGCAATGTGTATCTGGTCAACGGCAACATGATTCCCATCAACGTGTGCGGCTTGACGCAGGTCGTCAAGGCAGTCACGGCTGTTGATCCTGCTGCCGGAGAACAGACGCAGACAGACCAGCCCCAGGAACAGAAGGAGGATGATTCCGCTTGAGAGAGATTCACCTGAACGGCTACATCGATGATGAGATTTGGTACGGCGATGAGATCACCCCGGCCAGTCTCCATGATGAGCTGTATCCCCAAGACGCACAGCCCGGTGAGGATGTGCGCATCATTCTGAACAGCTATGGTGGCTCCTGCAACGCGGCAACGCAGATGTATGACGAGCTGAAGGCCTATCCGGGCAATGTTCATATCATCGTTTCCGGCACCGCCGCCTCCGCGGCAACCGTGCTGGCGATGGCAGCCAACCGGCTGGAAATGACGCCCGGCAGCCTGTTCATGTGCCATGACCCCGTCATGGGGGCCTATGGCAATGAGGCTGACCTTGAGCAGGCAATGGGCATTCTCCGTGCCTGCAAAAACAGCATCATCAACATGTACTGCCAGCGCACCTGGCACAGCCGGGACGATGTGGCTGCCATGATGCGTGCGACCACATGGATGGATGCCAACGCCGCTCTGCAGGAGGGCTTCATCGACGCCGTCATGACGGAGCCTGCCGCCGGTGTCACCAATGCCGCATTTGAGCATCGAGTTGCTCCCGAGGACGCCAAGGCGAAGTTCCAGAGCTGGGTGGACAGGCACAGGCCCATGCACCGCTCCGTCCGCAATGAAGCCCCGCAGGTGGCTCCCATTGAACCCCGGACCAGCGCATCCGACCTGCAGGGCAGGCTGGATCGCCTGAAATACACCTACTGAGGAGGTCATCGTATGAACGAGATTCTTTCCATGCGCGAAAAGCGCGCGAAGCTGTGGGATGCCACCAAGGCGTTTGTGGAGTCCCGCAAGGATGCCAACGGTACCCTGTCTGCCGAGGACACCGCCACCTATGAGAAGATGGAAGCCGATGTTGTCCGGATGGGCAAGGAAATCGAGCGGCTGGAGCGTCAGGAGGCCCTTGACCTGGAATTTGACCGCCCGACCAGCCGCCCGCTGGTAGACAAGCCTCTCTCTCCCGAGGATAAGCCCCGCAAGACCGGCTCCGCATCCGATGAGTACAAGAGCGCCTTCTGGCACGCGATGCGCGACAAGTCCGTGCCGCACGAGGTCTACAACGTGCTGAAGATCGGTGAGGATGACCACGGCGGCTATCTGGTTCCCGATGAATATGAGCGCCAGCTGATTGATGCGCTGCAGGAGCAGAACATCTTCCGTCAGCTGGCGCATGTCATTTCCACCAGCTCCGGCGACCGCAAGATTCCCGTGGTCCGCTCTCACGGCACCGCGGCCTGGATTGACGAGAACGCCGCCTATCCCGAGAGCGATGACACCTTCGGCCAGATTTCCATCAGCGCGTTCAAGCTGGCCACGACCATCAAGGTGTCGGACGAGCTGCTCCACGACTCCGTGTTCGATGTGCCGTCCTATATCGCTAAGGAATTCGCCCGCCGCATCGGTTCTGCCGAGGAGGAAGCGTTCTTCGTCGGCGATGGTGCGGGCAAGCCTACCGGCATCCTGAACGACAAGGATGGTGCGCAGGTCGGTATTACCACCGGCAGCGCGACTGCTATCACCTTCGATGATGTGATGGACCTGTTCTACTCCCTGCGTGCGCCCTACCGCCGCAGTGCCGTGTTCATCATGAACGACAGCACCGTGAAGGCGCTGCGCAAGCTGAAGAACGGGAGCGGCGACTACATCTGGCAGCCCTCTGTGACCGCCGGTACGCCCGATACCATCCTGAACCGCCCGGTGTACACCTCGCCTTTTGTGCCGCTTCTGGGTTCCGGCACGAAGCCTATTCTCTTTGGCGACATGAACTACTACTGGGTGGCAGACCGTGAGGGCCGCCGTTTCCAGCGTCTGAATGAGCTGTACGCGCCCAATGGTCAGGTGGGCTTCCTGTCCTCCGAGCGCGTGGACGGCAAGCTGATTCTGCCCGAGGCCGTCAAGTGCCTGCAGATGAAGGTGTGAGGTGACGCCATATGAGTGACTTTTCCACGAGAAACTACTTTGCCCACGGCGGGAATGAGCTTGTCATCGGCGGCAAGCTCACCTTTCTGCCGGGTGCAACCGTTGAGGGAGCCGAGGGCCTGCTGGACATGCCGGACAAGGCCCCGCTGCCCAGCGTCCCTGACAGCAAGGCCACCACTGCCGCCGGTTTGCGAGATGACTTCAATCACCTTCTGGAAGTGCTCCGGGAGAGCGGTGTGCTGGCTGAGCCGGAGGCTGGTGATGCGCCTTGATTCTTACGGTTGATGAGGTCAAGGCCCATCTGCGCATCGAGGATGATGACGAGGATACCTACCTGGAATCCCTCATCCGGCAGGGACAGGCCGTTGCTGAGGATTACTGCCGCGTATCGTTTGAGACGGACACCGTTGCACAGCCGGTTCGGCTGGCTGTGCTGCTTTTTGTCAGCCACTACTACGAGAACCGCGACATCTCCGAGCGCAGCGTATACAACGCCATGATGACGGCCTTCCACAATCTGCTGTACCCCTACCGCGCAGTCGATAAGATGTTCTGAGGAGGTGGTGCGTCTTGCGTGGCTACAAGAACTTCGACGGCTCACCGCACCCCGGAAACCTCCGGCATCGCATCGAAATCGGCTATACCCAGAGCACAGTCAATGAAAACGGCTATCCTGACGCCGAGGACATCGTGCTGTGCCGTGTGTGGGCAGACGCAACGGATGCCGGTAACCAGCACTACCGCAGCGCGGACGTCATGAACACGGAAGCCGTGATCAACTTCACCATTCGCTACCGGGCCGATGTGGTGCCGGGCATGTGGGTGAAGTTCCGCGGAAAGAAGTGGATCATCTCCACGCTGGGCGAGTACGGCTTCCGGCGCGACTATTTGGGCCTGAAGGCATCCCTGTCCGAAGGGGTGAGCGGATGAAGCAGGTACAGAATGCGCTGCGGAATATCGGCATTCCCGTCATGGCGGGTGTGTGGCGGGCAACCTCGCCCAATCAGAATCCGCCTGCTCAGTATGTCGTGTACTCGACCGCGAAAACAGAGGATTCGCATCAGGACGATCATGTGCAGTCGTTCCGCACCTATGTCTATCTGAATCTCTGGAGCGACATTGACCCGACCGATGCCGCAGACCAAATCCGCAGTGCCATGTACGCTGCGGGTTTTGTCATGGTGGAGGAGTCCGACAAGGGTTACAACCAGCCCGCCTATGACACGGCAACGCACCAGTACACCATTCAGTGGACATGGTGCCTGTACGAGGAGACGATGCCAGATGCCCCTTGACGTGAATGGCCTTGACGATCTCATGACCGACATTGCCGGGATGGCCAGCAAAATGGACGCGGACGGCGCAGGCGCTCCGGTTGCCAAAAGGATACTGGAGGCTGCCGCTGTGCCTATCCATGAGCAGATGAAGACCAATGCCTCCAAAGACCCCAAAATCATCACTGGTGTGCTGAACCGCTCCATTCAGATCGGCAAGGTGCGCAAGCGCCGTGCCAGCGGGAAAAGCATCACCATCGGCGTTCACCGCAAGGAGGAGGGCGCTTACTATGCCACACCCGTCGAGTACGGCCATGGCGGCCCTGCACCCGCTCCTGCACACCCCTTTATCCGTCCTGCCTACGATACCCGTCAGGATGAAGCCTATGAGATCATCCGGGACGGGCTGCGGGACGCTATCGACCAATTGTAAGAGGAGGATACACAAATGGCTGGATCTGTTGCTGCTTCGCCCAAGGTAGCCTCTACCGTGGGCCTTAAGGATGTGGTCATCGCGGAACTGACGGAGGATACCGAGGCGACGCTGACCTATGGCGATCTGCAGAAGCTCGCCGGTGCCATCGAGGCGAGCATCACGCCGGACAACGCTGATCCGGATGTGCAGTATTACGATGACATCGAGGGCGACGTGCTCTATCCCGATCCGGAGCTGTCGTTCAAGACCAAGATGGCCGACATTCCCCTGATCATTCAGGAGAAGATCTTCGGCAACCGGATCGATGACAACGGCGTGCTCGTCCGCACCGCACAGGACAAGCCGCCCTACTACGCGGTCGGTTTCCGCAGCGAGAAGTCCGACAAGACCTATCGCTATGTGTGGCTGTACAAGGTGCGTGCCAAGCCGGTCACCGAGAATTATGCCACCAAGGAGGGCAAGACCGTCACCCGCCAGACGGGCGAGGTCGAGTGGACGGCGATCAAGCGCACCCATGATGGCCGCTATCAGGCGGTTGCGGACGAGGGCCAGAACGGCTTTACGTCCGAAAAGGCCTCATCCTTCCTGTCCTCCGTGTACGAGCCGAGCTTCACGCCGACCGGCACCTGATCATCAGGGCACTCCGCTTTCCGTGCTGACAGCGGGGTGCCCTTTCCCTTTGCGAGGTGAGACATGTGGCGCTTGAAGCCCTGAAACGCAATGGGCACAATCTGGAGCTGGGGCTTTTCTCGCTGGATGGCCCCTTTGGCATCCCGAGGCTGGTGCCCGCTCATCTGAATGACCGCATTCCGTGGATTCCCTTCAACTGCGTCATGTCTGACCGGCAGCGGGAATCCCACGGAGTGCATTTCTTTATCGACGATTATCTGTTCCAGCGCACATGGAACGACCCGTGCCGCTACGCGCATCTGCTGTCCGGCTATCAGGCCGTGATGACCCCGGACTTTTCCATGTTCACGGATTATCCCGTAGCGGTTCAGCTCTACAACCACTGGCGCAAGCATCATCTGGGCGCGTACTGGCAGAGCCTTGGGCTGACGGTCATCCCTTCCATCTGCTGGAGCACCCATGACAGCTACGCATGGTGCTTTGATGGCGAGCCGGTCGGCGGCACAGTGGCTGTATCCTCTGTCGGCACACAGAAGAATTCGCTGGCACGAACGCTGTTTCTGGATGGCTATTCGGAGATGATGCGCCGTCTTCAGCCGGAGAAGATCATCTTCTTTGGCGATGTGCCCGCGGGATGCACCGGCAGCATCGAGCATCACAACGCTTACCATGCAGGGCTGGCACATGCGCAGAAGAGGTGACCCATGGGAGGACGAGGAGGAAGCAGCCATCGCTCCGGTGGCGGTGCCCGAGACCCATCCATGCCGCTGTCGCTGCAGTTCTTTGCTGGCAAAGAGGCCAAATACATTCAAGATGTTACTCGCAAATTTCATCTCAGCGCCAACGATCTGGCGTATATGCATGGCCAGCTGGAAAAGATCATCAGCGAGAATGATCTGGCCATGCGCGTGAGACGCGAGTATGTGGAGGCCATTATCGATACGCACTTCAAGAATCAGATGGAGACCGGCACATCGCAGGGCGCGAATGCGCCGGATACCCGGGCACGGCTGTCCGCTGCGTATTTCGGTCATCCCTATGACAGCGTCAGGAAAACATCCCCAGACACCTTTGAAAAGTACGGATACCTTGCCCCACGGGACAAGGTGGCCGCCATGCGTGCCAGTGCGGGGTGGTATGGTGATGTGGTCTTTCGCTTCAAACGGGAGGCCGTTATCGACCGCACCACCTTCAAGACGGATGATACGCTGAACGTCTGGAGCGGCACGTCCGACGCGATTGCAGGAAGCCTGAAGCGGGCCAGCATCGCTGGGCTGAACGATCTGGACAACACCACGGCTGCAAAGATGAGACGCAGCGAACAGTACATCCACGACCCGGACAAGTGGGTTGCGACGGTCAACTGGGGCAGCTATTTTGAGCTGCAGTACCATGGGCACCTGAGCATCAATGACGTGGAGAGCGTCACCTTCAGCGATACACTGCCCGGAAATTTCGATGTGATTCTCGGGAAGCTCAAGCGCAAGGGCGTAAAGGTCTACCAGGTCAAAGGAGGAAGTCTGCATGAATTTTAAGCGCATTGTGGGCGCGTGGCTTGGACACGGAACGGTTTTTGAATTGGAGGATGGCATGTACGCGCTGGTGGATCATGAAGTGAGCACAAGTGAAGCACGATTCTCTGCTCTCGCAGGCAGCCTGCTGCGCGGTTATGCCGAGAACCCGGAGAATCTTCCTGTCGGCAACTGCGATGCGGATATTGCCGTGTTGAAAGCTCTGGAGAAGCCCGATCCGTATTACGGAATGGGCAAGGAGCGTTTTGAGGCACAGCTTGCCCGCTGCGACGCGCTGCGAAGGAACCTTGGCATCCCTGACGATCAGGTGCTGTGAAAGGAGCATGACAATGATCAGCTGTACCCTGAACAATCAGAAATACTCCATCGACTTCGTCTCCGGCAGAGCGCTGCGGGAGATGGAGCCCGCTGCCAAAATGTATGGGCGCATTGTGGCTCTTTCCAATGCTGCGCTCAAGGGCGAAACGCCCGCGGATGCCGGGGAACTGTCCATTGCTGATGCGATGGACGTGATGATCCGCTGGTTCTGCGTTCTGTTTGGAAACCAGTTCACCCCGGACGATGTACTGGATTACTACCCCGTGGATCGTCTGATGCACGACATTGCGCTGGCGCTTATGGCAGTCCAGACACAGACCACGGAGATTCTTGACGAGTTCCCTACGAAGGCAGCGAGGACGGAGACGGCTCCGCAGCCCGTGGAGATTCCTCAGTCCTGACGCTGCCGGATTTCATCTATTCCACGTACAACTCGCTGCTGGAGAGCGGCTGGCGAATGCGGGAAATCGACGAGATGGACATGCTCGGCTTCCTGCGCATCCGCTCCTGGAAAGCCAGACAGGATCAGGCCCGACATGAACCCGTTCCCCGCTACATCGATGAGGTGTGGCCCAACCTGAAACCGTGACGCCGGTGCGCACGGTTTTTCTTTTTGCAAAGGCAGGTGAAACCCGATGAGTGAAACCCTCCGCGACCTTGTGGTGTCGCTGTCCCTGGAGACGGACAACTTCACCCGAAACATCAAGTCCGTCAGCAAGCAGATCGCAGAAGCGGAGTCCCAGTTCAAGCTGGCTGCCGCCGGTGTGGAGGGCTTCGAGCGCACCGCCACGGGCCTTGCTACCCAGCTTTCCACGCTGGAGCGCCGCCTGTCTCTGCAGAAGGACGCCGTCAATCAGTACCAGCGTGCGCTGGAAGCCGCCAACAATAAGCTGTCTGAGTGCTATAATCGCCAGAACGACTATGCACAGCGGCTGGAAGCCGCCAAGGCCGCCCAGCAGGCCCTCAAGGAGCAGGTTGCGGCGGCGGCACAGCAGGTACGCACGTACTCTGCGACGCTGGGTGATTCGGATTCCGCGACCATCGCGGCGAAGGCCAATCTGGATGCGCTCAAGGTCGAGTACCGCGCTTCTGTGCAGGAAGTAAAGAAGCTCTCCGGGCAGAACGAGGCACTCAAGAAGACCACGCAAAACGCTGCGGATGCGGTGTCGCAGGCCAATACGAACTTCAACATGGCCCGCGCCGGTGTGAAGCAGACGGAAGCTGAGATCAACCGCTGCAATCAGGCTCTTCGTCTGGCGCAGACCAACTGGGATGCCGCCGGGAAATCCATTGATGCCAGCCACGCTGCGATTACGACCTTCGGCAAGGAGATCGGTCTTGCCGAGAGCAGGTTCAGGCTGGCCACGGCGGGCATCAAGGACATGGACACCAGCGTGGAAGGCCTGTCCGCCAAGCTGACGCTGCTGCGTGAAAAGCTGGACATCCAAGAGAAATCCATCACGCAGTACGAGAACGCCCTGCGCGGCGCACGGGAGCAGCTTCAGGCAGCACAGCAGGCCAATGATCCCGAAAAAATCCAGCAGGCCTCCGATGCCGTCCTTGACGCGGAAGCTGCACTGAACCGGGCAAAGGCTGCCGTCAAAGCCACCCGTGCGGAGATCGAGGAGACCAATCGTCAGCTTTCGACTGCCAGATCCGCATGGACTGCGGCAGGCAAGTCGCTGGAGAGCTTTGGCAAAGCCTGTGATTCCGTCAGCAAGAAGATGACCACGGCGGGCAGAACGCTTACCACGGTCATGACGACACCCATCCTCACGCTGGGCACGGCAGCGGTCAAGGCTTCGCTGGACTTCGAGTCCTCCTTTGCCGGAGTGCGCAAAACAGTGGATGCCACCGAGGCGGAGTTTGCTTCGCTGGCAGCATCCTCCAAACAGATGTCGACCGAGATCGCTTCGTCCACCAGCGAGATCAACGCGGTCATGGCTACCGGCGGTCAGCTGGGCATTGCCAATGAACACCTGACGGAGTTCACCCGCGTCATGATCGACCTGGGCAACAGCTGCGAGGACCTGAGCGCGGATGAAGCTGCGACCTCCATCGCCAAGTTCGCCAACGTCATGGGCACGAACCAGAGCCTGTTCCAGAATATTGGCTCGACCATCGTCGATCTGGGCAACAACTTCGCCACGACGGAGAAGCCCATCATGGAGATGGCGCAGCGCCTTGCCGGAGCGGGCAAGCAGGTCGGTCTGACGGAAGCGCAGGTGCTGGGCTTTGCTACGGCCCTGTCCTCCGTGGGCATTGAGGCACAGATGGGCGGTTCGGCGTTTTCCAAGGCGCTCATCAAGATGGAGGTTGCCTCTGCTACAGGCGGTCAGGCACTGGAGGACTTCGGTGCTGTCTGCGGCATGACCGGCGCACAGTTCAAGGCACTGTTTGACAGTGACCCCGCCGCAGCGTTTCAGGCGTTTATCGTGGGTCTCTCCCAAATGGACGATGCGGGCGAAAGCGCCATCGCCGTGCTGGACGAGATCGGCATCAAGGAGGTACGCCTGCGCGATACGCTTCTGCGTGCCACCAACGCCACCGATCTGTTCAGCCGGGCGCAGGCGACCGCAAACCGCGCATGGGCGGAGAATACCGCCCTGACCACAGAAGCCAACAAGCGCTACGCCACGACGGAGAGCAAGCTGACCAACCTGAAAAACAAGGCTGTCCTCTTTGGGCAGCAGCTGGGTGATGATCTCAATCCCACGATCCAGAGTCTCATCGAAGGCGCGGACGATCTGCTGGACCGCTTCATGAATCTGGACGAAGCTCAGCGGATGCAGATTATCCGCTTCGCCGCCATTGCTGCCGCAGCCGGGCCGGTGATGCTGATTCTCGGCAAGCTGACCAAGGGTGTCGGCACCCTCTCGACTGGGATCGGCAAGTTTGCCACCGCAGTCGGCAAGGCTGGCGGCGGCATCAAGGGCTTCATGACTGTCCTAAGCAGTTCCCCGGCTGTGTGGCGGGCGGTGGCTGCGGCTACGATCACAGCAACCGTGGCCATTGCGGACTACGTTTCCGGTGCGAGGCAGGCCCGCGAGGCCCTCAAGGGTATGCAGGAAACAGCCGAGAAATGGAAGTCCACTGCGGCAGAGACTTTCTATGGTCAAAGCGAGGGGCTGTTCTTCTTCGGCATGAGCAAGTCGGACTTCACCCGGGACAGGCAAAACGCGCAGGACTGGCTGAACGGCCTGATCGCCGTCTGGACGGACGGCAAGAAGGAATCGAATGAAATCGTGTCCGAATGGACAGATTCCTTCAAAGCCCTGACGGATTCCACGCGCACAGAGCTGATGCAGCTCAAGGAAACCGCCGATGAGGCGGGCTACACCTCTGTCTCCAGCGGGCTGTCCGATGACATCGCCACGCTGGACGCGATGGACGCGGAAATTGCCCGCCTGCTGAAGAAACGCCAGAACGGATATTTTTCCGAAAAGGATAAAATCCGGCTTCAGGAGCTCATCGATACGCGGGCAGCGATTGAGGTGAAGTATCATCTCTCTCCGGCGGACGCGGATGGCTTTGACACAATTCGACAGAAGCTGGATGCGGAGGTTGCCCGAGCGCAGGCCCGCGGCAAGCAGGATGCCGATGTGACGGTCTATGAAAACGCCGTCGTTGCTGCCGCACAGGGCCTGGCTGCCATGAACAGCGAGATTGACGCGCAGTACGACAAGGAGTACGCGCTCATCCAGCTGATCGAAGACAGTGCCGAGCGTCAGGCCGCCATGGATGCGCTCAATGCCCGATACAACGAGAACCGGCGTGCTGCCGCGCAGGAATATGCTGCGCTGCTGGCAGACATTGTGATGCCCGTCTGGGAACAGGAGAACATTCAGCAGGCAGCCGCCGATGTGGATACGCTCACGCAGAAGCTGCGGGAATACAGCGCTGCCAATGAGACGGAAAAGCCTGCGCTGCTCGAGGACCTGAACGCCATTACTGCCGCCATGGATGAGGGCGCGATGACGGAGTACATCGCCATCCTGACGCAGATCCAGTCCCTGCTGGACAGCGGGATGTCCGAAGCCGAAGTACAGGCGATGTTCCCGGAGATCGACTTCTCCACGGCGCTGGAGCAAATCGCGTCCATACAGGCTTTTCTGAACAACCGTGAGGTTGAGCTGCCCGGTCTGACCGCCATGTTTGGTGATGCGCTGCCGGAGGAAGTCCTGACCATCGCCACCGATCTGGACATGACCGGTGCACAGGCACGCTGGGCAGAGTTTGCCGCGAATCCCGGTGCCATTACGACGGACGCGGTGATTGCGGCATACACCGAAGCGGAAAATGTCGAAAAGCTGCAGCCCCAGGTAGATGCCTTCATTGCGAAGTACACAGAAATCCCGGAGGGCGCGGACAAGTCTGCGCTGACCCCGGAGGGCCTGATCGCCTACGTCAGCACCTACGCTGAGGTAACCAATGGCGCAGACGTTTCTGGGCTGACGCCGGAGAACGTCACCGCCATGGTCAGTGCCTATAAGGAGCTGGCTGACGGTGCGGATATTTCCACGCTGACGCCCGACCAGATCACGGCCTATGTTATGCAGTACCTGGAAAAGGAAGGCGTGGACACCTCCGGGCTGACGCCTTCTGCGGTCACAGCCTTTGTCATGGCCTATGAGGAGGTCACGGGCGGTGCGCTGACCACATCGCTCACCCCGGATGACATCACTGCCATGGTGGCGAAGTACCTCGAAGCGGAAAATGTCGATATTTCCGCGTTGTCACCGGATCAGATCGAGGCCATCGTAACAGCCTACGCGGAAGCAACCGGCGTGGACAAGAGCACGCTGCTTCAGAACTTCACCGCTTACATCACCAAATACGACGATACCAACGCCGTCAAGCCCAGGCTGAACATGACCGTGGGCATCTACGGCTACGATCTGATGGCCTACCGAAAATTCATCAGGGACAACCCTGTGGAAGTACAGGGCATTGTGAAACTCGGGGAGGTCTATGAGAATCCTTCGGATGCGCTGCTCGATCCGCAGACGAAGTTCTGGCAGGATGGGCAGGAAATCCCCGTGGAAGCCGTGCCCACTGAGCTGCTGACAGCGGACAAGGTGGCTGTACTCGATGCGGACGGTACGCTGCATGTGCTGATTGCGCCGAAGATCACGGGCACGCAGGAAGCCATTGATGCCATTTCACCGCTCGTCGATGAGGTTGACCAGTTCGGAACAACCACCCTCGGCATGATGACAGGCATGGTGCCCAAGACTACCATGGATTTGATCGGTTCGGCGGTATCCCGCATCAATTCCTATACGCAGTCGCTGGATTACAGCGGCTGGGAGCGGTTTTGGGCCAGTATTCGCGGCGAAAGCGTGGATCAGGGTGTGCTGAACCAAAGCATGCTCAACGATTTCAGCCCAGAGCGCGTTGCGGAGTTGTCCACCTATGTTGGGGAGGTTGTCTCCGCTGTGCTGCAGGGCAAGCAGGTTTCTGAAGAGGATGTTCAGAATCTGCAGGAAATTCTGACCTTCCTTCAGGGTCTTGACACGACGGATACCGGCACACACATCCTTGAGGGTGTCGCTGAAGGCATGACGGCTGCCGGATGGGACAGCGACGCGGAGACGGTGGCATCCAATCTGGAGGCTGCGCTGAACACCGCGCTGCAGATCCACTCTCCCTCAGAGCGCGTGAAGCCCGTTGGCGAGAACGTCTCTGCCGGTGTTGGTCAGGGCATGAGCGGCTATGACTTTACAAGCGATATGGAGACGGTTGCCGCCGCGATTGATGCCGCCATGGCCAGTGCTTTGCCGCAGGATGCGCTTTCATCCTTCGGCACCAGTGCCGCGCAGGGCCTTTCGGATGCCATGAGCAGCTTCAGCATGAGCAGCACGGCAAACACTGTAGCCGCCAGCGTGCGCACGGCGGTGAACACCAGCCTGACCGGCAGCACCCTGCGGTCTGCGGGCCTCAATGCCATGGCTGGCCTGCGGGCAGGCATTCTGGCAGGACAGTCCGGTGTGATCTCCGCCATGCGCTCCGCCGCCCGCTCTGCCGTGAATGCCGCCAAAAGTGAGCTGAAGATTCATTCACCCTCCCGGGTGTTTGAGGACGAGGTCGGCGTGATGACCATGCGCGGTCTCGGCAAGGGTGTCCTGAAGGAGAGCAAGGCGCAGGCGAAGATCATCCGCAACGCCAGCCGCTTCCTGACCGGCGAAGCCAGAGAAGGCACGATTGTTGCCGGGAACACCACGAACACACACAACTATCATCAGGACTCCAGCGTGAACTTCACCGGCAGCACCTTCTACATCCGAGATGAGAAGGATGTGCAGGCGCTGGCTGTTGAAATCGCCGCGCTTCCCCGCCGCCGTCAGCACGGTCGCGGGCTGAGAATGGCGTAACCGCTTGACTTTTCTGCCTTTTGGAGTGATCTATACGCTACCCTGACGGAAAGGAGGCCATGGCCATGAACAACCTGCATATGCGCCCTGAAGTGCTGAAGCGCATCCGGGAACAGTACCCCATCGGATGCACCGTGGAGATCATTGAGATGTGCGACCCGTACCGTGACATGCCCGCCGGGCTGCGCGGTACGGTGACCCATGTCGATGATACCGGCACGGTGTTTGCCGATTGGGAGAACGGGTCTACGCTGGGCGCGGTGTTCGGCGAGGACAGGATTCGGAGAGTAAACTGATCACTGCCACAGCCCTTCGCACATGTATGTTCCAATGAAGAAACCCTATGACGGCTGCACAGAAAGTGCAGACTGTCATAGGGCTTTGCGGTTGCGTGTGAATCAGTTTACCCCATACCTGGTTTGGAGCATCAGCGAGTATTCCTTGTACAGGCGATAAGCGGAATCCTCCTGACGATTATGGATCAGCGCGACACAGGGTTCAACCAGTTCCGCATACACCTGATCCCATATCGCATCGCGGTTCTCAAGGGCATTGATCGCCGAAACAATGCCGGGGGCCATGCGGTAGTATGCAGCGATTTCCTCCTTGCCGTTGGGTTGGCTGGCAAGATAGGTATCGCGGAAGGCGCGAAGCGTCTCAAGCTCTCCGCAGTCATCCGGAAGTCCACGGGATTCAACGCAGGCCGTGGTGAGATAGCATCCGTCGTTGCTTTTCTTGGTGTCGGCTCCCTTCTTATCCTGCTTGAAATACTTATCTGCCCTCAGACCGTGTTCGCTCATATAGCTGCGGATCGCCTTCTCGGAGCGGTACTCGTAAATCTCATCCGGATCATGCGCTCCGGCTCCGTCCAGATCAGCCGCTGCCTTGCGATAGTCAAAGTCCTTGTTTTTCTTCACGGCTCACACTTCCTTTCTGCAATAGACCGCCATGAGGGAAACTCAGATAAACCGGCTCATCACCCGCAGATAATCCTTCCGGGCATTGAAAATGGCAAGGATACTGACTGCCTTCTCCGGCTCATCGACGATATAGAAGATGAGGTATCCCTTGTGCGTGATATAGCGGTAATCCATGCTACGCAGCACATGATCCTTCGGAAGCGCACCGGCTTGCGGAAAGTCAGTCAGCCGATTGCAGCTAACCCGAAGCTCGTTCACAAAGTTCCGGGCGATCTCTTTATCCTTGGCCTGATCGGCGATGTAAAAGGCGATCTCCCGAAGATCCTGCTTTGCGGTTTCGGTCAGCCTGACGCGATAGCTCATAGCTCCAGCCCATCCAGTTCGCTCAGAATATCGTCACAGGCTGCGTCCAGGTTCTGCACACGGCCCAGTTTCACATCATCCGCCGCCTGGGCGAGATGAGCGTAGACAGCCAGCTTCGCTTCCATTTCCGCAATGTAATTCTGCTGGCTGACGAAGCTCTCATGGCTCATCACCACGGTGTCCTCCTTACCGTTCACCGTGATGGCAACGGGGTTCTGCCGGGCCAGCGAGGAAATCTGTGAATAGTTGCTCCGCAGATCTCTTGAAGGTCTGATGGAAATCCCTGCGTTCATATGCTTCATCCTCCTTGTAGTCACATTATATCCTATTTTGACCACGATGTCAACTTTGATGCGAGGTGATCCCCATGACCGACTGGTTTGAGTGGAACGGAAAGAAATGCACGGACTTCGGCATTCACGTTTCCGAGCATCCGCCCATCACGCTCCCCGCAGAACGCAGCACGTTCACCAATGTCCCCGGACGCTCCGGCAGCCTGACGGTGCTGGAGGACGAGGATGTATACGATGACATGCTGCTGACCTGCACCTGCTTTATTGAGAATACCGACCGCCTGCCGGAGATTGCCGCATGGCTTCGCGGCAGCGGAACAGTCACCTTCGCCAACCGGCAGGGCGGCTTTTATCATGCCCGGGTGGTCAACCAGATTCCCTTTGAGAAGATTCTGCGCGGGCACCCGCATCGCAGCTTTGCCGTGACCTTCCGCTGTCAGCCGTTCTTCCATCTGAAGGCAGACGACATCACGGTTACGGCTTCAGGTACCTTCATTGCCAACCCCGGCTGTGTCGCATCCGAGCCGGTGGTCAAGGTGACACTTGCCGGGGATGCCGAGATTACCATTGGCGGGTATCTGTTCTCGCTGACCGACGTGACGGGCACCGTGACCATCGACACCCCCAGGCTGGAATGCTATCAGGACTACACCAGCAAAAACGCCTGCATGGCTGGAGATTATCCGAAAATCCCGGCCGTGGGAGCGTATGTCAGCTGGACGGGAGACGTGGAGAAAATCGTGATTGCGCCGAATTGGCGGACGCTGTAAGCGGTTGACTTTTGTGTCTCGGTATGATATAATGATGTCGATAAATTGGAATTTGTGGAGATGATAAGATGGTCAATATTACAGATGTAAAACAGATTCTTCAACTTGCGATAGATGCCGAGATTAAAGTCTTTCTTGATGGTGGCTGGGGGGTAGATGCGTTGCTTGGACATCAGTCAAGAGTCCATAACGATATTGATATTCTTGTAGAAAAGAAAGATTATCAGAACTTTATAGAGATAATGAAAGCTAATGACTTTTATGAGATTAAGATGGAATATACAACATTGAACCATACTGTATGGAAAGATGCGAAAAACAGGATTGTTGATTTGCATTGTTTTGAATATACGGGCGAAGGTGAAATTCTTTATGAGGGGGATAACTTTCCGGTAGAAACTTTTTCTGGTAAAGGAAAAATTGAGGAGATAGAGGTTTCTTGTATTGAACCATATAGTCAAGTAATGTTCCATTTGGGATATGAATTTGATGAGAATGATGTACATGATGTGAAGCTATTGTGTGAGACATTTCATATCGAAATTCCAAATGAGTATAGATAACTGTAAATTCCAGTTTGTCGCATATGCGTCCGCCTTCGGGCAGGGCGCTTTTATTATGCCCGAAGGAGGTGATTACCCATGATCTGCGTATTCCCATCGGACGCTACCGACTTCGCCGGCAACGGTCTGTGCGTCCTCACGCCTACCGCCTGCTCCGTCACCGAAACCCTCAACGGCGAGTGGGAGCTGTCCATGACGCACCCGCTGGACGAGCGGGACAAGTGGACATACCTGCAGGTCGGCAGCATCATCCGCGCACCCGTGCCCGCCGCCATGACGCCCCGTGTGTCGCTGGTCAGCCAGACCACCGGCTGGTCGGTGTACACCATCACCACCAAATCGGGCAAGCTGAATCTTCGCTCCGGCCCCGGCACGAACTACAAGCGGCTTGGTCAGTACGCCAAGGGCAAGGAGGTTGTGCTCATTGGCAAGACCAACGACAGATGGTATGAGGTGACCGCCCCGGACGGCAAGCGCGGCTACATGTCCACGGACTACCTGACCTTCGCCCGGACGGAGGGCTCGTCCACCACGGCGACCGGGCAGGTCGTGGAGCCGCGGCAGGTGCGTGATCAGACCTTCCGCATCTATCGCGTTGTGCCCACGCTCACCCAGGTCGAGGTCTATGCCCGGCACATCTTCTACGACCTCATGGACAACATGATCCTCAGCTACAAGCCGGAGGGACCCGTGGGCGGCACGACCGCCGCGCATGCCGTGCTCGACAGGTGTGAATCCGCGCACGATTTCACCATGTACACCGACCTCACCGGCACGGCGGAGGGGCTTGCCTTTGAGCACGTCAACCCGGTGGAAGCCATGCTGGGCGATGAGGGCATTGTCGGCAAGTATCATGCCGAGCTGGCCCGGGACTGGTACGATGTGTACCTCGTCAACCGCGTGGGCCGTGACACGGATGTGGAAATCCGTCAGGGCAAGAACCTGCTGGGCATTTCCTACGATCTGGATGAGTCCGGCGTGGTCACGCGCATCGTGCCCACCGGCGAGGACAAGGACGGGCATGTGCTGTACCTCCCGGAGAAGCACATCGACAGCCCGAACATCGGGTCCTATCCCCATGTGAAATGGGGACATCTGGCTGTGTCAGATGCCAAAGAGGACGATGACAACAGCAAAAGCGACGTCTACCGGAAGCTGCGCGAAGCGGCGCAGACCGAGCTGGACAACGGCTGTGACCTGCCCACTGTCACGCTGGATGTGGACTTCCTGAGCGTGGATGATACCGAGGAATACCGTGACTTCGGCATCCTGCACAGCATCTACCTGGGCGACGCGGTGCGCGTGGTCGTGCCCAGGCTGGGCCTGACCGTTGCCCTGCGCATGACGCAGTACACCTACGACTGCCTGCTGAGAAAGTACACCGCCTGCACCCTCGGCACGGCGCTGGATGGCGTGGAGGGCAGCACGATTTCTGCCAGTCAGCTGGCAGCAGGCTCCATCGGCGGCATCAAGCTGGCCATGGGCTCCATTGGTACAGGCCACCTGCAGGATGGCTCGGTCGGTTCCCTGCAGGTCAGGACGGCGGCGATAGGCTCGGCGCACATCCAACAGGCTGCCATCGGTGAAGCGCATATCCAGAATGCCGCCATCACCACGGCGAAGATTGAGGATTTGGCTGTCATCCGGGGCAAGATCGCGGAAGCCGCCATCGGCGCGGCCCAGATTGAGGATGCCAGCATCACCCGGGCGAAAATCGGCGAGGCGGCTATTGGCTCCGCGCAGATCGAGGAAGGCACCATCACCTCGGCCCACATCGGTGCGGGTGAAATTCAGGAAGCCCATATCCATGACGGCGCGATCACCCACGCGAAGATCACGGATGGTGCCATCCGCAACGCGCACATTGAGAATGGTGCCATCGACAGCGCAAAGATCGCGGACGCCGCCATTCAGAACGCGCACATCGCTGGGGCGGCGATTGACACCGCCAACATCCGGGACGGCGCGATTGCCAGCGCAAAGATTGCGAATGCCGCTGTGACCCGCGCCAAGATCGCTGATCTGGCTGTCGGCTCCGCGCAGATTGATGATCTTGCCGTCACCACGGCGAAGATCGCACAGGCAGCCATCACCAATGCCCAGATTGCCAACGCCGCCATTGACACCGCCAAGATCGCTCTCGGAGCAATTACTGCCGCTCTCATTGAGCAGGGTGCGGTGGGTACGGCGCAGATCGCGGACGGCTCCATCACGGATGCCAAGATCGTCGAGCTGACCGCCAACAAAATCACTGCCGGTGTTCTTTCTGTGGAGCGGCTCATCATCCGGGGCAGTGAGCAGAGCATCATCTACGCTATCAACAACATGGGCGAGCTGGTCTCCACGCAGGTGGACACCATTGACGGCTATGTGCTGACCGAGCGTACCATCACAGCCGACAAGATTGTGGCGCACAGCATCACGGCAGCGGAAATTGCCGCAAAGACCATCACCGCCAACGAGATTCTGTCCGGGACGATCACCGGCAATGAGATCGCGGGCGAAACCATCACCGGCGCAAACATCCGGGCCGGGACAATCACAACTTCCCACGTTTCCTCTGACTTTGGCGAAACCCTTGACCTGTCCAGCAATACGGGCATCAACCAGCGCGTCCAGAAGGTGTACACCGACATGGACGCGCTTTTGGGTTTCAGGCTGGAGATTGTTTCGTCCTCGGATATTCTGTCGGATTCTATTCAGTCAACTGTGCTGTCCGCAAGAGTCTGGCACGGCAGTCAGAACGTGACCGATACGCTGGACGCATCCCGTTTCCGGTGGAAGCGAGTTTCTTCCGACCCAACCGCAGATGAACTCTGGAACGCTGCCCATGCGGGCATGAAGGCCATCACGCTGACCGTGCGGGATGTGCTGTACAGCGCCACCTATTCCTGTGAACTCACCGACAAGGAGGACTGACCATGGCAATTATCGCAACCGGCTCCAAAACCATCATCGACCTGTCTGACGGCAAAAGCCTGTCGGCCTACCTCGGCTCCAATCAGCCCCGCACCCAGATCCACGACGTGAACGCCAACACCTATCAGCCCAACTGGACGACCACGGCGGGCAAGCTGGTCATCACCCCGGTGGTGTACGCCAACCATACTGCCATCGCGCTGACCAATGCCGCGCTGTCCATCACCTGGAAGCGCAGGGAAGGCTCCGGCTCCGAGGCCAACCTTGCCAGCGGTGAGACCGTGTCCGGCAATGTGCTGACGGTCACCCAGAACAAGCTGTCATCGGTTTCCAGCGGTCTGCTGACCTACATTGCGTATGTGACCTACACTGACCCGGATACCGGCCTGCCCATCAATGCCACAGCGGACATCACCTTTGCGCTGGTTTCCACCGGCGAAAACGCGAAGTCAGCGTGGATCAGCGGCGAGCAGGTGTTCAAGTACGACAAGGACGGCAATGTTTCTCCAGCCCAGATCACGCTGACGGCGAATCTGCAAAACGTGACCATGGGCAAGTGGCAGTACAAGAACAGCAGCGGCACCTGGACGGATTACCCTACCACCAGTGACAATGCCAGCATTACTGCTGCAACGCTGGTGGTGAAGCCCACCCACGCCATTTTCGTAGGTTCGACCGCTTCCCTGCGCGTCACCACCTCGGACAGCGGCATCGGCGACACGACCAGCATCTACAAGGTGCAGGACGGTGCTACCGGCGCGACGGGCGGCACGGGCGCGGCAGGCAAGAATGCCTCCGTGGTGTTCCTGACCAATGAGAACATCACCTTCGCGGGCAATTCCTCCGGCGTGGTCACCGCCGTCACCAAGACCTGCAATGTGGTGGCATACACCGGTACCACCAAGGTCACGCCGACCCTCGGCACCATTTCCGGCGCACCGACCGGCATGACTGTGACCGCGGGCTCCGCGTCCGGCAATGAGATTCCGCTGACCATCGCCATTGCCGCCAATTCCAACCTTGGCGGCTCAGGCCATCTGGAAGGGACGATCAGCATCCCGGTGACCGCGCCGGTGTCCACCACGCTGCAGCTTCGCTGGAGCAAGGTCAATACGGGCGCGACGGGTTCTGCTGCCTATGTACTGACGGTCTACGCGCCCGGCGGCACGGTGTTCACCAACGGTACGGCGAACGGCGGCACCAGTATGACGCTGAACGCACAGTTCTTCCAGGGCTCCACCGACCGCACCACCAGCAGCAGTTCCCTGTATCTGTGGCAGAAGTACGAATCTGGCAGCTGGACAACCTTCAAGGCAGAAGCTTCCGGTTCCTCGGGCAGCACCTGCACAGTGAACGCCTCCGATGTGGTCGGCACCGCCACCTTCCGCTGCCGGGTGCGGTACGGTTCGTCCTCGACCACCTACTTCTACGACACCATCACCATCATCGACAAGACGGACAACTATCAGGCGGACATCGACAGCACTGCCGGGGATGTGTTCAAGAATACGGTCGGTTCCACCTGTCTGATCTGCCGCCTGTGGCAGAACGGCAGGGAGGTTGATGCGCTCAAGAGCACCACCTACGCCACCGCCGCGCCGTCCAGCCCCGCGACCGGAGATTTCTACTACCAGATCACCACGTCCGCGCCGACCACCAAGCTGATGCGCTACAGCGGCTCGGCCTGGGAGGACGTCACCGCCAACACCAGCTACAAGCATGCCAAAACTTATACCTGGTATCGCCGGGACAAGAACGGCAATCCCATGGACAGCGGCGCGGCCTTCGCCACCGGCAAGGTCATCTATGTGGACGGCGATGACGTGGACAGCAAGACCGTGTTCGTCTGTGAGGTCGAATAAGGAAAGGAGGGAGCAGCATGATTGCAGGCGCACAGTATACCATCGTTGATCTGTCCGATCCCATTCAACAGGGCACTGCTCCCGCCAATCCCGTCACAGGGATGCTGTGGCTGGACACCTCAGCTTCTCCTCCCATGCTGCGCCGCTGGAACGGAACGTCATGGGAGGATGTAGGTGATTCAGGGGCGGGTGCTGAAGCGTTGGAGGAAATCAACAAGCTGAAGGCCTGGAACGAGATTGTTGTCGGCACCCAGACATCCGCCACCGCTTCCTGGACAGGAACCGTCTCTTTTGACTCCATGACGGACGGAATGCAGATCACCTACTGGCTGCCGCAGACCAGCGGTTCGAGCGCAACGCTGGACCTGACACTGAAGGATGGCAGCACGACCGGCGCGATCCCGCTCTACTACGGCGGTACAACGAGAATATCCACCCAATACCCTGCAGGAAGCGTGCTGCACCTGACCTACCGTGAAAATGTCAAGATTGGCTCCACGAGCATTGCAAAGGGCTGGTGGGCGGATGCCAACTACGACAGCAACACCTATGACCGCATTCGCATGAGCAACGCGGTGCTGGCTAAATCCGCGATCACCACGTCCCGGATCATCGTCAGTGATGAAAGCGGGTATTTCCATCTGGCGGAGTCCAAGCCCTTCCTGATCTCCAAGCCCATCCTCTGGGCAGCCTCGTCCTTTTCGGCAGGAACCTACGGCTCGAACAATTACCTGTCGTATCCCAACTGCACACTGCGCAACAACCTGCCCGGATTCACGGGCACCACCCAGAAAACCTGCTACATTGTGGGTCGGATGAATGGCGAGATGTTCACGCCCACCAGTACACTATTCACGACGGCGGTGCCCGATGAGGTGGACGGTCTGGTCTATATCGCGCTGGGCATCATGGTGTCCGCCTACGGCATCTACCTCTACCCGGAGCATCCCATGTTCAGCTTTGTGGGCGATTCCTTCAAGAGCCTGAATCAGGTGGCCTACGAAGCCCCGGAAGAGCTGGAGACCAAGCTGGCTGAGGTGCATGCGCAGATCAGCACCACTGCCGACAGCATCCGGCAGGAGGTGCAGGCCACCTACGCCCCGGCGACGGACATGGCGGCGATCCGCCAGCAGATGACCACCCTGTCCGAGCAGACGGAAGCCAACTTCACCTGGACGGTGAGCCAGTACGGTACGCTGGCCAGCGAGGTGCAGGACGCGAAGGAAGCCACCGAGGAGCAGATGCGGCTCATCCAGACCTACATGACCTTCGGCGAAAACGGGCTGGTCATCGGCAAGAGCGGCAACCCGTTCACCTTCCGCGTGGTCAATGACCGGCTGGCCTTCTACATGAACAACACCGAGGTGGCGTACCTGTCCAACAACAAGCTGTACGTGACGCAGGCGGAGATTCTGACCCGCCTGCAGGTGGGCAAGTTCGCCTTTGAGCCGCAGACCAACGGCAACCTCTCCCTGATCTACACCGGCTAAGGAGGGCTTATGGCAACAGCAACCTATTCGGCGTCGCTGATCACGAGGAAAGCCTCGTCCTCCAGCAACGCAAAGACCGGCTACGCCTGTCAGGAGTATTACAGCAATACCTACAACTATGTGGGCATTATCTGCTTCTCGGGCATGTCGCTGACCAATAAGGTGATTACGGGCATCTCCATCACCGCCGTGTCCCAGCAGGCAGGTTATGGCGCAGGGCATACCAAGACGGTCTATGTCCGCAAGTCGAACTACCAGAATACCAGCGCCGGTGCGACAGGCTCCGGCTACTGCGGTGATGCGCTGGGCACCTTCACCGGTTCCTTCTACAACAATACCACGACCGTTGCGCTCTCGGGCACGCTCCTGACGAATCTTGCCGCTTACTTTGCGGCTGGCAACAACACCATCTGCATCTACAACCCCAGCCCTGTGGAGAGCAGTCATGGCTATTCCAACAACTATCTCCAGTGGTCGAGCGTCACCCTCACCGTGACCTACACCGAGGGCGTCAGCGTGCCGACCGTTTCATCTTCCTCGGTCAATCTGAGCTCAGCGGTGACGATCAGCACGAACCGCCTGACCACCAGCGCCACGCACACGCTGACCTACGCCTTTGGCAATGCCTCGGGCACGATTGCGACCAATGTGGGCGCGTCGGTGTCGTGGACGCCGGGGCTGGCGCTGGCCGCGCAGATTCCCAACGCTACCTCGGGCCTGTGCACGGTCACCTGCAAGACCTTCGTGGGCGGGACGGAGACAGGCTCCTCCTCGGTCACGCTGACGCTGAATGTCCCGTCCTCCGTCGTACCGAGCATCACCAGTGTGTCCACCGCCGAAGCCGCCAGCGGCATTGCTTCCCAGTTCGGCGGGTATGTGCGTACACGCTCCAAGCTGACTGTGGGCATCTCGGCCTCCGGTGCGCAGGGAAGCACCATCTCCGCTTACCGCACCACGCTGGACAACGTAACCTACACCGCTTCATCGTTCACGTCGAACACGCTGAACACGGCGGGTACGCTGACGATGTCCGTCACGGTGACGGATTCCCGCGGACGTACCGCCACCACGAACAAGAGCATCTCGGTGCTGGATTATTCGCCGCCCTCGCTGACCCAGTTCAAGGCTGAACGCTGCAACAGCAACGGCAGCGCTGCGCAGATGGACGGCACAAAAGTGCGCGTGTCCCTGGCTGGTTCCGTTTCCTCCGTAGGGAGCAAGAACACGGTTTCCTGCGCGGTATATTACAAACTTACCACATCGACGTCATGGGTACAGGCCACGACGGTATCCGCTTCCAACTATGCGGTCAGCGCCGCCAACCTCCTGCTCAGCGCGACCTTCGACGCGCTCAAGAGCTATGACCTGAAGGTGCGTCTGTCGGACTATTTCTACTATGTGGAGCAGTCCGTGAGCGTGGGCACCAAGCAGGTGCTGATGGACTTCTACAAGGACGGCAACGGCGTCGCGTTCGGCAAGGTGGCGGAAAGCTCCGGCAAGGTGGAATTCGGCTGGCCCCTGGTGCTCTCACAGCCCTTGAGTGTGGATCAGGGCGGTACCGGCGCAGCCTCTGCGTCAGCTGCCTGTTCCAACCTGGGCGCGGTGAAAAAGAGCGGCGATACCATGACGGGCAACCTGTCTATTTCCGGGTATCTGTACCCTTCGCTATACCTGCTGCCCACCTACAACAGCACCACCAACCGCACGGTGTTCGAGGGCAGCTATGTGGGCGCGTCCTCCTTTTCATCCTGGCAGGACAGCAGCGGCAACAACCGCCGCATGCTGGAGGTGCGCAACGCCGCCTATGAAGCAGGCAGGGACAACGCGCTGGTGCTGCGGGATGTGGTGGACGGTTCCTACTACACCTACCGCATCTTTCATGCGGGCATGGCCACGCCGGTGCCCATCGCCAACGGCGGCACAGGCGCAAGCAGCGCGGCGAACGCCCGGGCAAACATCGGCGCGAACAACGCGTCCAATCTGACCACCGGCACGGTGCCTGCCGCGAGACTGCCCTTCAAGGTGGCGTATGGCTCCACGTCCATCAGCGGCAGCAGCTCCGTGACGATCAACTATTCCTCAGCTGGCTTCACATCGGTGCCCAAGGTGCTGGTGACCTATTCTACCACCAGCAGCAACTGGAGCGGTGACAACGGCGCGATCAAGGTACACAGCAAAACGACCACGCAGGCCAGCATCGTGGTCGGCGGCAGCTTCAATACCAGCCGCAACGTGGACTGGCTGGCCATCGGTACATGACGGTTGAATCTGAGATATAGGAGGTTCTTCTTCTATGAAGGAAATGTTTGAGCGGGTCATTGCGCTGAAGAACTATGACCTGAAAACCCTGCTGGCCAACATCGATCAGTACCACATTGAGGGCAGGCTGACCGACGAGGAACGGCTCGACCTGACCATGCAGGCCCGGAAGGGCGCGGAGCCCGAGTATGACTTTGCCGGGGAGATCAACGCTCTGTGGGCAGCCGTCCGGGAACTGCAGCAGATGGTCAAACCGCCCGCGGAGGAGGACGAGGCGTGGCCGGAATTCGTCCAGCCCACGCATGCGGGCACGGCCTATCAGGTGGGCGACAAGGTGACATTCAAGGGTGAGCGGTACATCTGCGTGCTGGCCCACTGCGTATGGAGTCCGGCGGATTATCCCGCCGGATGGGAGAAACAGGCATAAGCGACTGTCAGAAATGACGGTCGTTTTTATATGCAGCAAAACAAAAGGAGGACTTTTCCATGAGAGACTTTTCCATTGATCTGATCTGGGCGAAGATCCAGATGGCCATCACCGCAGTTGGCGGGTGGCTGGGCTACTTTGTGGGAGGTGTGGATGGTTTGATGACCGCGCTCATCATTTTCATGGTGATCGACTACATCACCGGCCTGATGTGCGCCGTTGCGGACAGGAAGCTGTCCAGCGCGGTGGGCTTCAAGGGCATCTGCAAGAAGGTGCTGATCATCCTGCTGGTCGGTGTCGCGCACATCGTCGATCTGCATGTGGTGGGCACCGGCAGCGCACTGCGCTCTGCCGTGGTGTGCTTCTACCTCTCCAATGAGGGCGTGAGCCTGCTGGAGAACACTGCGCACCTGGGCCTGCCCATCCCCGAGAAGCTGAAGGAAATCCTGTCCCAGCTGCACGGGCGCGAGGAAGTGAAGGAGGATGAGAACCATGAGTGATCGCGTGAACACGCCCTTTACCGCCGAGCATTTTGTGGCCTACTGTCTGCGGATGGTAGGCCATCCTTATTGGTACGGCACCTGCGGCTACAAGGCCACGAGCAGCCTCTTGTCCCGCAAGACGAAGCAGTACCCATCCCACTACGGCTCCAGCCGAACCAATCGCTACAAGCAGGACATTGCCAATCAGGAGGTGGTCTGCGACTGCATTGGCGGCGCGAAGGGCTACGCCTGGACCGGCGGCGGTCAGGCCATGCTGGACGCCATCGGCACGGACAAGTCTGTCCCCAGCACCTACGGTTCCCATGGTTGCCCGGACAAGGGCGCCAACTCCATGTTCAGCTATGCCAAGAACAAGGGCTGTGCCTGGGGCACGATGGCCACGCTGCCCGAGGTGCCGGGGCTGGCGCTGACCAAGGACGGGCATGTGGGCTACTACATCGGCAACGGCTGGGCGGTTGAATGGCAGGGCTTTGCCTACGGCTGCGTCAGGACGCAGGTCAGCAAGCGTCCATGGACGCATTGGTACGCGCTGCCGTTCATCGACTACGGCGACGCCCTCCAGACCGCGCCCGTACACACGCCCGATACATCAGCGACCGAATACACCCTCGGCTCCCGTTCGCTGGAGAAGGGCGCGAAGGGTACGGACGTAAGGACTCTGCAGGAGCTGCTCCTGCAGCTGGGCTTCTCCCTGCCGAAGTACGGCGCGGACGGCAGCTTTGGCGCAGAAACGCTCTCTGCCCTGAAGGCCTTCCAGAGCAGGGCGGGCATCAAGGCGGACGGCATCTACGGCACGGAGACCCATGCCGCGCTGATGGCGGCAACCGCTGACCGGGACGAGGTGCTGAAGCCCTCCGAGCCGGAGGATGGCGAGGAAACGCCCGCCGGTAAGCAGGTCACGATCTCCTGCGTCAGCGGCACGGTCAACATCCGCACCGGCAACGGTACGCAGTACAGCCGCATCACCGCCGCGAAGAACGGCGACACCTTTGCGTGGGTGGCGACCGCCGGGAACGGCTGGCATGCGGTCGTGATCAACGGCTGCGTGGGCTGGGTGTCCGGGAAGTACAGCAAAGCAGAATAACTCTTTCACATTGGCGGTTGGCTTCGGCTGACTGCCTTTTTCTTTTGGTACCCCCCTCAAAAGCCTGCACGTTTCTCCGTATTGCGGGATCGCCGGACGATGCCCCGGAAGGAGGTGCCGAATGACAGCACAGGAAAAGGAACGGATCACCCGGCTACGGGGTGAAGGCAAAAGCTATGGAGCCATTGCCACACTGCTTGGCATATCGGCCAGCAAGGTCAAGAGCTACTGTATCCGGCATGAACTGGGCGGTGCCCGATCCAGTGTCGGCAGGCGCACTGCCCAAGGAGGCTGCGAACAATGCGGAGTCTCTGTCCAGCAGGTACCCGGGCGCAAACACAAGCGCTTCTGCTCAGATGCCTGCAGAATGCAATGGTGGGCAGCGCACCGGGACCAGCTGACGCAGAAAACCACGCATGCCTTCACCTGCAGGGAGTGCGGCAGGACATTCGAGGTATATGGTGTCACGCAGCGCAGCTTCTGCAGCCGTGGATGCTATGCCGCCTTTCGCACGGGAAGGGGGAATCATTGATGGACATGAGCATGTTTCAGCGGGAGCAGGGCTACCGGCTCTGCCTGTCCGTGCTTGAGCAGCTTCGCGACAAGGGCCTGCTGACCGCCGAGGAATTCGTCCAGGCAAGGGCTGTTCTGATCGAAAAATACGACCCGCCAATCAGTGCTTTATCTCTTGAAAAACCTTGATATTGCTTGACTTTTCGGGTATTCAGAGTGAGTAATACGGTCGAAAGGAGGCTTGATACAATGGCCAAATCCATAACGCGGATCGACGTGAAAAAACTGGACCTTCTTCAGCGAAAACGTGTCGCGGCTTATGCGCGTGTTTCGATGGATACCGAACGGCTGATGCATTCGCTGTCCGTGCAGGTCAGCTACTACAGTGAGTTGATCCAGAATACGCCGGGCTGGGAATACGCAGGCGTCTATGCTGATGAAGGCATCTCTGGCACAAAAATGGACAGCCGCCCGGAGTTTATTCGGATGTTGGCAGATTGCGAAGCCGGGAAGATCGACATCATTCTCACCAAAAGCCTGTCACGCTTTGCCCGAAACACAGTGGATACGCTCAACGTTGTCCGCAGGCTGAAGGAGCTGGGCATCGAGGTTCGCTTTGAAAAGGAACGCATCAATTCTCTGGCAGATGAAGGCGAGCTGCTCATTACCATCATGGCATCCTTCGCGCAGGAAGAGGTGCGCTCTCTGAGCGAAAACGTCAAATGGGGGCTGCGCAAGCGGTTTGAGCAAGGCATGCCCAATGGGCGCTTTCATGTGTACGGGTACCGCTGGGAAGGTGATCATCTGGTGATTCAGCCTGATGAAGCCGCAATCGTTCGCCGCATTTTTCAGAACTTCCTTCAGGGCAAGTCCCGGCTGGAGACTGAACGCGAGTTTGCGGCAGAAGGCATCACCACAGCCAAGGGCTGCCGATGGGTGGATTCCAACATCAAGGTGGTCCTTACGAATGTGACCTATACCGGCAACCTGCTGCTTCAGAAGGAATATATCACCGACCCGATCACAAAGAAGCGCAAGAAGAACCGCGGCGAGCTGACCCAGTATTATGTCGAGGGAACACACGAGGCCATCATTGACAAGGAGACCTTCGATTATGTCCAGCAGGAAATGGCCCGCAGAAAGGCTCTCGGGCCACGGGCAAACAAGTCGCTGAACCTGACCTGCTTCAGTGGAAAGATCAGGTGCCCGCATTGTGGGATCAACTATGGGCACCTGAGACCTCGCAGGGGTAGCTTGATTTCATATTGGGTCTGCGGGAGCAAGCGCAAAAAGAAAGTCGGTGACGGTTGCCCGGTCAAGGGAGCCATGAGCGAGGTCGCCATCAGGAAGTGCTGCGCCGAGGCCCTGGGGCTGGATGAATTCGATGAGACTGTGTTCACGGAGCGGGTCGATCACCTGGAAGTCCCCGAAAAGGACCGGCTGACCTTCTTCATGAAGGATGGAAGAACCTTCACCCGTGACTGCAGGAATACGGGTCATCAGGATTGCTGGACGCCTGAGTACCGGGCGGCGGTTTCGGCCTACAGGCGTGAGCATGGCACAAATCCCAGAGGCAAGTCCTGCTTCACTTCAAAGATCAAATGTGCCTGCGGCAGCAACTACCAAACATCCTACCAGAAGCTGAAGGATGGGGCCATTCGCTACTGGCGCTGCCCGGAGAAATGCTGCGAGAAAGGCATGCGGGAGGATCGGCTCCGTGCGGTCTGCGCTGAGGTGCTTGAAACCGATGGTTTTGATGAAGCTGCCTTCACCGCGCAGGTCGAGTATATCAGCGTACTGGCGGACGGCGTTCTGGAGTTCCACCTTGCCAATGGGCGTGCTGTTCAGCACAGCATCGACCTCAGGCGAAGCGGCACGAAATGGTCGGAAGAGCAGCGCAGGCGCTTTGATGAATCAATCAAAGGCCTCTACACCCCGGAACGCAGGCAGGCGATGAGCGAACATATGAAGCAGCTTAGGAAGGAGCGCAGAGAAAATTGGCGAAAAGAGTAACCACCATCCAGCCGACCCTGACAAGGTTTACGGCGGTCCCCATTACGGAACAGCGCAGGCGGAAGGTCGCGGCTTACGCCCGAGTCAGTACGGACCATGAGGAACAGCAATCCAGCTATGAGGCTCAGCTGGACTACTACACCAACTTCATCCGGAACCATGACGGCTGGGAGTTCGTGAATGTCTATGCCGATGAAGGCATTACCGGCACCAGCACCAAGCACCGCGAAGGCTTCAAGCAGATGGTTGCCGATGCACTGGCAGGCAAGATCGACCTCATTGTAACGAAATCGGTCAGCCGCTTTGCCCGCAACACGGTGGACTCTCTGACCACGATCCGTCAGCTGAAGGAGCATGGTACGGAATGCTACTTTGAGAAGGAAAACATCTGGACCTTCGACAGCAAGGGCGAGCTGCTCATTACCATCATGTCATCACTGGCACAGGAGGAAAGCCGCTCCATCAGTGAAAACTGCACCTGGGGTCAGCGTAAGCGCATGGCAGACGGCAAGGTTTCGGTTCCCTTCAGCCGCTTCTTGGGCTACGATCGCGGGGAGAACGGTGAGCTGGTGGTGAATCCGGAGCAGGCAGAGATCGTTAAGCGCATCTACACCGAGTTTCTGCAGGGGGCCACGCCCCACACCATTGCGGCAGGCCTGACGGCTGACGGCATCCGGTCTCCCGGCGGCAAGGACAGGTGGAACCCCAAGACGGTACAGAGCATTCTCCAGAATGAGAAGTACAAGGGTGACGCGCTCCTGCAGAAGTGCTTTACCGAGGACTTCCTCACGAAAAAGCAGGTGAAGAATCAGGGGCAGGTGCCGCAGTATTATGTGACCGGCGACCATGAAGCCATCATCCCGGAGGATGTATTCGATATGGTGCAGCGGGAGATTTCGATGCGGAAGCCCGGCCCCAACCGTCACAGCGGCGTCCGGGTTTTCTCCAGCACCATTTACTGCGGTGAATGCGGCGGCATGTACGGCTCCAAGGTGTGGCATTCCAATGACAAGTATCGCCGGGTAGTCTGGCGATGCAACAGGAAATACGATGGCGATCAGCCCTGCGGCACACCCCATTTCGATGAGGAAACGCTGAAGCAGCTGTTCCTCTCCGCGCTGAACAAGCTGGTCGGGAAGCGCAACGAGATCAGGGACAGCTTTGACGCCATTCGCAGCACGGTGTTCAGCACGGATGCGCTGGAAGCCGAGTTGGCACAGGTCGAAGCAGAGATGAGCATCGCTGCCGAGCAGGTTGCCCGAAGCATCCGCGAGAACGCCATGGTAGCGCTTGACCAGTCTGCCTACCGGGCAAGGCATGACGCACTTTGCGACCGCTACGAAAACCTCAAAGCGCGCTGCGCTGAGCTGAAGGAAACTATCTCCGACAAGCAGACCCGGCTGGCTGCCATTGATGATTTTCTGAGAACGCTCATGAAGCAGGAGGCGCTACCCACAACTTTCGATCCGATGACCTACCACATTCTTGTCGAACGGATGACGGTCTACGGCAAGGACAAGGTGATAGTTCGGTTCAAGAACGGCATGGAAATTCAGGCCTGACACTTCAGCTCCCGTGCAAAAACGGGAGCTTTTCTTTGTCCCCCAAAAACAAAAAAGGCGCAGCGTGCATCTGCTACCAATTTCCGAAACTGCTACCAATTCTGCTACCAATTATCTATCCGCATATTGCTTGTATTCAACACGCCACCTTGATTTCAATCACTTTAATATCTTCTGGGTGTACTTTTGAGTATTCCTTCCGAATAGATGAAAGCTTCTCACTTATAGTTTGCTCCTGCTGCGCTTCATCTAAATAGTATTTCCATTCGGATTTGTCAATTTCTGGATGACCTTCATACCAAAGTCGCCCTAACGCGTTTTCCACCATATAACGTACAATCCAGTCTGGCGTAAAGAGCTGTGTAACACAAGGGATTTCGTTTGGTAAGTATCTATTTTTTGCCTTGATTAGTTTCTCCTTTGGCTCAAACATATAATACTGATACATCCAGCCAATAATCTGAACTGCATCCAGCCAATCTTCTTCTGGAATAGATGAAACCATCTGTCCTACTATGCTGTCATCTCTTAATAGATGTGCCGGGAATAAGAGTTCTGACCAATTGTCGACCTTCTCAAACATGATTGGAAGAGCACTATTCAAATCATTACACTGAGTAATTAGTAGATACTTATATAGCTCTTCATTGGATTGTTGATCTAGAAGATTAAAAATCTTTTCACGATTCAGGCCATCTAGTTCGATGGTTAATGCTTCTTTCAGAATTTCAGGCTTGAATTCACCAGATTCATTCGTAAACACACGAATCTTGGTAGGAAGGTAACCGTTGACCTCCATAAAGCGCAGGGCAATAAAGCGGTTGAACCAGGTGTAGGCTGCTTCCTCCATCACCTGGGTGTAACCCTTTTGCCGGATCTGATTGATCAGCTGTTGACGCTGCTCCTTTTCCGTCTTGCTCAGCAGCCGCCCGCCGATGGTCTCCAGGTTCGGATTATTCTCACCGTTTTCAGTGATCTCATATTCATATGCCCGCTGCTTGGCAGATTCAATCAGCTGCACCCGCGCCCAGATGGCGTAGTTTTTAATGGCGGTTTTGTTCATGATCAATGCGCTCCTTATAGTTTCTTTGTCCTGCTTTTATATTCTGTCAGCCAATTAGCAAACGCTTGAATATCGGATTGTATCTCATCGATGCCAAAATACTGCGGAGGCGTCTCAGATGGTTGCGAGTGCTCCATAAAAGAGTATTTCGTCATCATAGAGTCGATAATATCGCAGTCTGCTTGAGTGATGACAGGCAGTTTCTGAATAAGCCCATCTGTTCGGATTCTACGACTAAACCGCTTCACCATTCCAAAAAGCAATTCATCTTCCACAGTACGCTCAACGCATATTCTGAACTGCTGACAAATCCTCCCAATTGCGTCTTGATACTCGATGGAATCTGGATCCAATTTTTTAATCTGAGCAATTCGCCCTATAATCTCATTGAGCTGTGCGGGTATTCTTCCGTAGTAGTTCCCCTCAAAATCGGGAACGCCTTTTCCTTTGTAAGCACTCCTTATCCGCCTCTCTTCACATCGGATACCCTCAGACTCGCACAAATCCTTAATGCCTACTAATAATGAGATTCGGTGCGTAAACACTATAACTTGTCTCACACGAGCCAATTCCACGATCCTTCTTGTTGCGGCTTCTTCATAGTTATAGTCTAACGAAGAAATCGGATCATCAATTATCAATGGTGTATGCTCGTTTCTTCCAGTCGCATCGGCGAAGAACGCTGCAAGTGCAACTATGCGTTGTTCCCCTTCACTTAACACATCTTCTGTTTTACAAGTCAAACTGATAGCAGAATCCAAGATTACTCGATAGGGCGAGTTTCCCTTTCTTGACGCCGCCTTTTCCAGCTTAACTTTGATGTTAGGTGCCAATCTGTTCAGTTCTGAAGTAAACCTTTCTATATATGCTGAAGTAATCAGTGCTTCTGCAAGCCGATTTGTTTCCAAGGTAATCTTGTTTGTTAGTGTTAAAGACAGCGCATCAGAGAGCTCCTTCTTTCTCACAGCTGCATCTACAGTTGCTTGTATTGCAGTCATAGAATCATGTATCCATTTATGGCACTGCAATCGATTCAATTCACGCTGAAGTTCCACACGCTTTTCGTCCTTGATCGCTGTTTCAAGCCTGGTGATATCTTCAGTAAGTGTTTTAGATTTTTTGTCAAGCATAGAAACCGCTGTTTCTGGATTAATAGCGCATATTAAAGTATATGCTTTTTCGGGATCCGATTCGCTTTTTAATCCAGAAAACGCTTGGTATAACTGGATGATTGTCGCCAACTCATCATCAGTCAAAATACCAGACAACACTTGCTTGGCATGTTCGCCATTATATGTTCGACTTACAATCGAAATGCGGACCTCCTGTAAAGCTGACAATGCTCTATTGTAGTCTTCACTACAAGAGCCATTTATATATTCATTAACACTTTGACACCTTGTCGCTATTGCCCCGGTTATTGTCTGGTGGCAAAGCGGGCAAATTGAACCGTCCTCACCGAAGTGTTCACAACCATCTTTATATACGACAGCTTCATAGTAACGTCTCGCTATTGACCAGAGTTCTTTCCAATCCTGGGAAGAAATACTAATCCTATCCAAATCATCGGCGGAATCACCAAACAGTTTCTCAGCTGCGGCCAATTTTACTTTTGCAGCAGTATACCGCTCATATATTGTTTTGATTCTTCCAGAGAGGAAAACGCTTCTTGCAGCAGATAAATCATCTAATATGGGAGACAATGCCTGCATCTGTGTGCGCAGAAGCTTTAGCCGTTGAGTTACGTTCTCCGCATCCAAAAGTGTAGGGATTTCTGCCATGCGCTTTCCCTGCTCAGGTGTCCAGACAGAAAAGACGGTAGGTATGACTGTACTCTCGCTCAGGCTTTGAACCCATGCGGATTCTTCGCCAAAAGAGAGCTGGCCGGGGAATTGGATTTCCAAGGGTTTGATTGAGCTAATCGTATCCCGTATTCTTTGATTAACCCTGTCAGCCACTTTTGATAGTTCTGATAGAACAGTGAAAATGAAAGGCTGATATGAAGGATTGTTGGGGGTATTAATATATGCGTTTGATATTCTTGTATCAAAAACATCACACCCTTCGAGAATCGTCCTATTTGCTTTTCCGGTCAGAACACATGTTGTGCTTTGTTCTTCGTCATTGACGCAAACACGAAAAGAGCATGATGGCTGGACAGCCTCTGCCTTCCTGAAAACATTAGGTTGAATTGGCTCCTCATAGGGATTACCGCTAAGTTGTTTAAATATGCGCATGAAGCCTGATTTTCCTGCACCGTTTAGCCCGTAAATAACGGTTACACCTTCTGGAGAAAAATCAAGTCTTGCATCCTGAGCCAGTGCGTTGACACCGACAATGTCAGAAAGGCTGAGCACCGCCATTTTTGTTGCTGTTTTTCCAGCTTCGATTTCTGCATCATCGATGTGATTGAAATCATACTGTTCCTTTCTTATCTCGGCCACACACATATCGACATATGTCTGAATCTGCTTATCTTCGATTTTTTGGCCGCGATAAATACGGTATGCAGCATCTTGAAGCCAATACGGTTGTTCTCCCAGCCATTTTCTGAACTGGGTGTATGCATCTACGCGAGTTTTACTCATACTTGCCGCCATGCTGGCCTCCAATCTTATTTACAAACTCCATTATCGCTGATTGATTAGATTATGTGGAGCACATCATGTCCGTTCAGCATTTCCATCAGCTTTTCCTTAATATCAGCAACATACTGATCGATATCCGCTTCACTCTCAAGCTTAATGGTGTAGCAGATGCTCCCACGATTAGCTGTCACCGTATCGATGACGGGGTCAGGAACTACCACAAGTGCTTTGATGTACTGTTGCCGAATGTTGGCAATCTGAATCCTCATAGCATCCAGTGGAATCAGCGTTGCTGCTTCAGATGCCGCTTTCTTCTTTGCACCTAAAGCGTCATCCGCTTTCTTCACCGTATCCTTTTTCTTCTCATAATCGAGAGTGCTGTCTTCCGCAGTCTGATGGATTTCGCCCATAGCGGCCTGGATTTCAGCATTGACGTCCTGCTTTTTCACTTCCAACAATTGGCTATATGTGGACTGCACCGTATGGATCAGATCAGGCAATTCCGCAATGCGCTTATAGGGCTTGCCCTGGTTCAGGATGGCTCGGATCTGAGCCAGCGCGTTGGTAGCCTCGCGCTCTGCCTGCAGGTATTCCTGTTCGGCGGACAGCTTGGCAATCAGGGTAGCTGCGCTGTCGAAGATGTTCTTCTGGTTTTTGAAGAATGCCAGAACGTCAGCCATATCCTCGTTGTGATCGAGGAAATCATCCTGCATGGCGAGGAGCTTTTTCAGCAGCGCCGTGTTGTCTTTTTTCTGAGAGAGAAGCTCATTGCAAAGCTTGACGCCACGCTCAACTACAGCCTTATCCGGATACGCCCTTGAAGCATACTGGTTGTCCAACAGGCTCTGGAGCTTGTCTCTTTCCGACGTGAAGCTGTTGATCACATAGACGATCAGAGTATCCTCATCGGAGGGGAGATCCATGGTGTTGAAGAACTCTTTGAGAAACTCACGGGCTTTCTTGAGCAGCGCCGGATCCATCTCAGTGCGCTGGGCAACAGTCGTTTTATCACCGTTTCTGCGCCTCAGGTATTCGAGGATGTGGCTGTCATTGGGCTGAATTGTGCTGCCTCCATACTGAATGGTGACTTTCTGCACAGACATCAGCGAAACGATGGCAGCGGCAATATCAATCTCTCTCCACCCGTAGGGAATGGCAGAGAAGCGGCGATGGATGTCGCCCATGGAGGTAGGCAACATCTTCATTTTCTGTAATTCAAGGAACTGCTCGATTTCAGCGACAGCCTCCGGGTTGTCAATGGCAACACCGCCGCCGATCGTCAGCTGCTTCGCCTGACTGTTTAGGATAGCCAATAATTCACTGTCGCTGTCGAAATTGCGGCGGATGTAGCCCAGCTTCGAGTACACGCTCTCAACCAGACTTGTTAGAGCGGATTCGATCTTATCTTTGACGGTTGCGGATCTGAAGCTGGATACTTCACCCGCCACATACACTTTTGCCTCAAGAATAGCGGCGGCAATATGCTCCCTGGCCGTCTTCTCATAAGCCGAAGCCTGCTGTTGCTTGCTGCGGATGATATGCTGAATTGCTTCCGGCAGTTGGGCGACATTACGGCTTTTGGCGTATTTACGGATTTTGGCCACGTTTTCCAGGTCGTCGAAGTAGGGATATTTGTCGGATAAAACAAGAATTACTTCGTTATCGACATTCGACTTCATCAGCAGCATCTGATCCGGTGCGGTGTACAGGTCTGACGCCACAGTCAAGATGCGGAGACGGATCGCTCCGGTCAGCTGGCCGATTGCCGTATCGTCAATGATCTGATCATAGGCAAAGTCGTACTTTCCATATTTGAATTTTTTGCTGACATACAGATCGCCGAAAACGATGGTAGCGATGGACTGCACAATTGCGGCGCTGTCAACAGGTGTGTTGCGGATGTCACGTTCAATATCCTGCTCGTCATCAGTCAGGAAGGTGTAGGTATCACCGTTGCGGGCAATATAGTTTTCATGCACCAGGCGGTCAAGGCATTTCTGGATCTGCTTGCGCATGGTGATTTTATCCGCGCGGATATCATCGACCATCAGCGTCGTGATGTTATCGACATTAGCTTTGATATCATCAACATATCGGATCAGGTACAACAGTTTCAGCACGCTGACGTCATACTGCTCGATGCCGTCGTGATTGTCAGCGGCGGTCTGGCAGCGGTCAATCACGCGGCGGATAGCGCTTTCCAGAAAGGTATGCACCGTGTTGTAGAAGAGGCAGAAAGGTACAAGGGCGTTTTCATCCTTGTCCTCGATGGCCTGCGCAGCCTCCTGGAAGCCTGAAAGCATGGAACGTTCACCACCGGACAGGTGTTTGCCGGAGTTTCCGTGCTTACGGATTTGCGCCAGGACGTTCTGCATCAGACGGAACTGATAAGGCACAAAGGGATAGGTTTCAATGAAATCATTTTCACCAGCATAGCCCTTCAAATCCAGCACGGCATCATTGAAGGTAAACAGGTTTTTGAGAACAGCGCTGTTCTTGCTGTAACTGAGCGCCAGCATATTCGCGGCGTTGTCGGTCTTCGCCAGAATACGCTTTTTGATGACCTCATCTACGGAGGAGGAAGAGAGGCTTAGACGGGTATTGAAACGGCCCTGAATCTTGGAGAAGTCATCCCCGCTAATCTTTGTAATCGAATCAATGGCCTCCTGGCTGGTGACCATTACCCAGACACGGCCACCACACTTGGAGCCGATCTCTTCCACGATAGTCTGCAGGTTCAGCATCAGACTGCCATCAGAACCGATATATTGGCCGACCTCGTCGATCATAAACAGAAGGTGGAAATCCTTACCCTTGGAATCAATGTATTCCTTAATTTCCCTGACCAGCTGCTCAATGGACATGTCAGCGGTTTCAGTGCCGTTGAACCAGCTACGGGCGGCGGTTTCGCTCATTCCCAGCACTTCAATCAGCGAATCAACCACATCGTCCTCAAAGAAGGAGAAGGCATCCCTAGAGGCTTCCCAGCTGTCCCCGTGTATTTCTTCAAATTTTGCCTTGAAAGCAGCCATCTTCCCAGACTTTTCGATGAATTGCTCCAGCTTCGCCACTTTCAGGTCATCGCCATAGAAGCCGCGATACTCATAGAACACCTTGGCGAATACGCGAAGGATGGCGGTCTTATCCTTGTTGATGGGGCTCTTGGAATCAATATTGAACAAGATGGTGTCTGTCGGTACCCCGGCGCAGCGCTCCAGCTGGGCAAACATCATCGGATCATCAAATTTATCCGTAAAGTAATCAACCGCTTTTTTGCCAGCAACGGTGTCATTGGACAGCAAGTATGACAAAATCTTCAAAAAGTGGGATTTACCACTGCCAAAGAAGCCGGAAATCCAGACTCCGATTTTGTCTGTCGGGGAGGTCAGGGATCTCTCGTAGTTATTCAGGAAGGTATTGAAATGGCGGCGAAGCTCACGAGTGATAATATACTCCCGAAGTTCCTGTTCAATACTCCGCTCGTCATTTTGAGCAACCTTAATGACGCCATTGATGTCGCGGTTAATGTCTGCCCTGTAGATATACTGAAGTTGCATAGCTGCCTCCTGTTACAGTAGGTTGAATGCGCGGTAATAGTGGCCATCCAGAAACTTGCCGAACAGTCCCAAATCCTGCCCGTTGAAGGTTCCGGGATATAACATCAATACCGGTATATCAGCAAATATGTGCTGTATGTTATCCAGTATTTTATGAGACCTCATGAAAGGATAAACCTTTCCAACTCCTGTGATCAGGAGAATGTCCCCGTGTTGATGAGGTTCATACTTCATCTTTTCCACGAACGCTTCCGGCGTAGCGATCTTCTGAAGCTGCTCGGAAAGGTATTCTTTACCCTTGCGTTCTTCCATGGAAGGGATGCTTTTAAGAATGCGCTTCTCCTCGCAGATTTCGAGGAAGATCTTATAAAGATCTCGTTCGATAAGCCTGTATGGAACATCCGACTTTCCTTTTAAATTTTCAAAATAGGCCCGCACCGTCATTTCATGCTCAGGCGCATAGCAAAAAACATGAATCCCAACTTCGTTTGAGAGACCCTTGTTGGACAAAAACGCTTCTTCCGAAAGACGAGCAGACACCTTCCCTAGGCTTTCCATTATGTCGCTCATGTTGATCACCTCACCTGAAACAGTTAAATGCCGGCAGTGCAGCAAGATCATTTTTTGCCCGAATCTCGTCTTCCAGTTCAGGACAGATTGAAATGGCATTCAACCTTTCTGACTTCCCGGAGTCAAGGTACTCGCATTCGATCAGTATCTTCGTCAGTACCTGCTTGATTTTCTTTATCGTGGTATCGCTCCAAGAAGCAACTGAGTCGTTCTGTTCCTGCAGACGGAAGAAGAAAACATTCAGATCTTTCCGGGAGAAGTCCAGCTCCTGTGTTCTGTATTTCTCGCCAATGACGGTTGTCATAAAGTCCCATACCAGGAGGTTGTACTTCATCATGGCGTACAGATTAATTTGCTTTGCGACTTCTGAAGGCGCATGGGCTAAGTATTCGATCAACGTTTCAGATTCCAATGCTTCGAGCCTTCTAATGCAAGCGCCTGCGATGGACGTGATCATCCTCTCGGTAGGAAACTGAAACAGATTCTCTGCTTTTATTCTTTCTACAATTTCATCTTTGCCGTATCCCTGGAGGTGCAGGGAGGCAACCGTCCTGATTTCATAAAACAGGAACTGCTCCCTTGTCAGACCCCCATTGTACTCATTCTTCATGGCATGCCACTCCGTCGTAATGAGGATTTACATATCCTCGATGATTTCAACCAGGTCGCCAATATCGCAATGGAACACTTTACACAGCCGCATAATGATCTCAAGCGATACCGGCTCTTCCTTGTTGAGTTTCGTCATCGCATAGTCGCTGATCTCAGCAGCAGCGGCCAGCTCGCTTTTTTTCATTTTATTGTTTTTCATGACCCGCCAAAGCTTGTCATAACTTACCCGCATATGACACCTCCCATCTTTTCAATTAATGCTTCGATACTGCAAATTTCCCAAACATATATCGCATCATAAATCATACCATAAATTCTCTTGTTTTTCAACCATTTTTCTTGAATTTCGCAGATTGAATGATGGATGATGGCTCTTATAAGCTACAATGTTCTTCTGTACCACTGTTCCCATGTCTTCAGAAATGAAAAAGAGCAGTGTTGAAACTGCTCTGAGGATTGTGGTTTTATTCTTCAATTTCGCGACGATCAACCAGATATGCTCTCCCCGCGCGCAGAGCAAACAGCCACATTTCACGAACACCGATGCGGGTCAGTCGTTCCAGTGCTTCCCGGTACCAGTTCATCTGCTGCTCATGCCGCGGAACAAAGGTTGCTTCTTCGGTATCCTTGTCCGTTTTGTAATCGATCAGAATCCATTCGCCGTTCTCTTTGAATGCGCAATCCACGATTCCCTGTACCATGGTGGGTTTGTCTGGGGCAATTCGCATAGTAAAGGATGCCTCCCGCCGGATCTCCGTACTACGCAGCATGCGCTGTCCAAGCTCGCTTTTCAGGAAAGACGCTACGCCATGCAGCCGGATTAGCCGGGCCTCATCCGCAGTCAGGATTTCTTCAGCCTTCATCCGTTCCAGTTCGGAGCGGACTGCCTGCTCCATATTGACGTTCCCCTGCCGGAAGACATCCAGGTCGATCAGACGCAGGAAGCGGTGTGTGGCGGTACCGATATTGACGGCTTCTGCCTCCTCTTCCTCCAGGAACGCGGGACGGGACGCGACAGAACTCAGACGGAAGGTGCGAACGGCCTCTTCTGTCTTCCGTTTATCTTCGACAGTTTCTTCGCTGTCCTCATCGGAGATAACAGGTGCCTGCCGGGTCAGTGTAGACACACTGGTCTTCAGCGGTGTCTGCTCAATGGCTTCCGGAGAGTACATCAGCATCGGCTCATCGCTGCTGAGGATGCGGTTCATGTCTTCGTCCACCGTGTCCGCCATATCGTTTGATTCCTCAATAGCCTTTCCGGAAACACAGGTAAGCCGCCAGAGCGCATCCTCATTGGTAGAGCCGGTTTCCGGCAACGACAGATGCTTCAGCACCGCGGGCATGATCATATCCAGCATGCTTCTGGTTTTCCAGATGCGTGCAGCTCGTGTTTCGTTTGCCCAGAGCTCTTCTTCGCCATCCTTCACTGAGCCAACCAGGCAGAGCCTTTGCTGAGCGCGCGTCATGGCGACATACAGAAGCCGGGTGGTTTCAGAAATGTTCTTTCGGAGTGCCTGCATATCAAAGGCATCCTTGCCCTGCGAATCCATGGAGCTGTTGCGGTTCCTTCGTATCGCGGGAAGGTAAAGACCCAGTGCGCCGCCTGAGCTGCTGACATTCATGCGCAGCTTTTCATCATTCCGCTTCCGGCGAAGATTCTTCTGGAGATCCATCAGGATCACCACCGGGAATTCCAGGCCCTTGCTCTTGTGCATGGTCATGACACGAACAAAGTTGTCGCCAGCGCCCATCGCGGGATGATCGTCGCTGTCGCTCTGCCTGGTTTCCCGTGCTTCCCGAAGGTCGTTAACGAAATCAGAAAGCCGCATGTTACCTGCCTTCTGTCCGTCCAGCGCACGTTGGTAGAGCGCGTCCAGGTTAGCCTGCCGGGCTTTCCCATCCGGGTAGGCACCACGGGCAGCATAGGTTCCGGTCTCACGCATCAGCCACCAGATGAAGTCAGGAACAGGCATACCTTCGCTTACCTTACGCCAAGCTGCCAACTGATCAGCAATGCGCCTGCATTTCTGATCTATTTCCTTTTCGTTCCGCTCTGCGCACAGCTCAAAGGCTTCATAGAAGGGCACATGCTCATACTTTTCAAGACGAATGTCCGCCAGCTCCTGATCCGTAAAATGGAATGGCGTGTTGAGCAGGGTACCGACCAATGCATCGTCATTATGCAGGTTATCGATCACGGTCAGCAGACTCAGGAATGACTTTACCTCAGCAAGCCCAAAGAAGTCCGGAACACCCTCGTACATTGCGGGGATGTGCATCTTTTTCAGATGATCGACAATAGTTGACGCGGTGCCCTTTGCGGTGCGCACCAGGATGACAATATCCTTGTACTGATAATTCTGTTTTGAGCTGGTATCTGTTGTGGGGGTCAGGACAGACTGAATATATCTGCCGACTGCTTCGCACTGCGCTTCCAGCTTATCGGCCTCCTCGTCGCCCTTTTCGACGAGGATCACGTCCACGGGCCCGAAATCTCCGGGCAGATTGCAACGCAGATTGTCTTCGGGAATATAATCCATATCCGTGATTCGCCGGTCCATTGCCTCCGTAAAAACCTCGTTGACCGCGTCAACTACGCTCTTACAGGAGCGGTAGTTATCCATGAAGAAGATCCGGCGCTCGGTCGCGGCCTCGTCATCCGAATAGGTACGGCGCTCATGCTCAAACAGATCAGGCTCCGCGTGGCGGAAGCCGTAGATCGATTGTTTGATATCGCCGACCATGAAGAACTGATGCCCCGGACCGGTCAGAGACTTGATAATAGCGTCCTGAATGCCGGAGACATCCTGGCATTCGTCCACATAAATGTATTTGTACTTGGCCAGCAGCTCATTGCGTTTGTCCGGGTCAGACATGATGCTGTAAGCGATCTGCTCCATGTCCGCGTAGTCAATCGCTCCAGCTTCCAGCTTCTGCTGTTCGTACTGCTTTGCCGTTTCCGTGACAATCAGCTCAAGTCCCCGAAGCTCCCGCTGAATCACAGCGTTTGTCTGATCGTTCTTCTCATCCAGCATGGATTGCAGCCGCTTGGCAGCGGTGACAAGAATACCCTTGGAGCCCTTCATCTCGTTCCGGACATCGTTAAAGGCATCCTTCCACGCTTTCGTGTCATCGTCCAGCCCGCGCGGAGCCGGTGCCTTGTCAAAGCTCTTGACGGCAGATTCCATCAGAGCGAGCTTTTCAGCACCGGTCTGCGCCTGCTCATAGGCTGACAGAAACGCGGCGACCTTTTCCTGATCGCTTTCAGCGACCGCCTCAAAGGCAGGAAGCGCGAGCGGAGAAAGCATCAGCGTCTCTTCTTTGTGAAGGCATTCCTCCAGTCCCAGCACATCCAGCTCTACAGCAGTCAGGATTTCCTGATTCCACAATTCAAAGGGTGGCGTCTGAACGATCTGCCGCAGAAACTCAAAGGGATCAGGAATCCCCATCAGAACGTTGTAAAGATCCTGCACCATCTTCATCAGCTCATCCATGCTGAAGGCGATCAGAAGGTCGCTGACGGCCTTTTTGTCCGCAGGATCAATCGTGCTGCCTTTCCCAAGAAGCACTTCCACAGCATCCGTAAAGCATTCGTCCAGCATCCGCTTCTTCTCCGCGTCCTTCAGAACGCGGGGATTCATAGCCGCGCCGGCATTATCGTTATACTCCTTCAGCAACTGGGTACAGAAGGAATGGATGGTGCTGATGCTGGCGGTTTCGATTTCGCCCAGAGCCTTAGCCGCTGCCTCCATCCCCTCCTGTGAAGCATCCTCCAGGAGCGTGCGCAGCTTATCCTTCATGTTCTGGGCCGCGTCCTTGGTGAAGGTGATCACCAAGAACTGCGAAATGGACGCCTCCGGATGACTGATCAGCGTCTGCTTGATTTTTTCCACCATGACGGTCGTTTTACCTGAACCGGCGGCCGCGGAGATCAGGATATTCTGATTCTGTGCGTCAATGGCCGCCTGTTGTGAAGCATTAAAACGTGGCATGTCATTTCTCCCTTTATGGCATCGTATGAAGCGTCATCCTTACGACTTCCGTTCCGGCATTTCCATGCGGTGCTTATGATCCAGCTCCCGGATTTTGCAGCCCGGCAGAGTGCTGTCATACAGACACGCGTCCGCGTGATCGCACCAGCTGCACGGCGACTGGAGACCATCCTGCAGAGGCAGTGGCGCGGTTTCACCGCTGCGGATTCTGTTCACGCGTCCAGTGACGACATCCTGAGCGCAGTCCAGCACAGATTCCAGCTCTTCTGGGGTCACAGCGGAGATCGTGTCATTGGTATCAGATTTCCGTGCGATCTTCACTGGCTTCATGGCATCCTGAATGCCCTTGTCGTCAAGAATAATACCGGAGGTCTGCAGATCCTTATCAATCTGCGCAATGATCTTGCCAGCATCATCGCCGTCCACAAGGACATCCTTGATGGGCTGGTAAAGACCGCCTGCTGCTTCGTACCCGGCAAGGCCATTCTGAGCCGCCCGGATATACAGCGGCAGCTGAAGCTGAAGCCCCGCGACAATGGAATTCTGCTTCACGTCACGGGAGGACATTTTGTTATCCACGATCATGAAATAGGTTCTGCCGTCGGGCAACTCCAGCCTGTCAATCCGGTCGATTCTTCCGGAGAAGGCGATCACAGCGCCGTCCGCGGTTTTAATGGAAATCGGCGGCAGATTGATGGGAGACCTTGGATCCGGCATGCCGAAAGGAACCTCCGCTGCCATAGGCAGGAAGTGCGGTTTCTGCTGGAAGGAACGCATCAGGCTGGCAATAGACGTCCTGACACCGTGAATAATGCTGACACCCTGATAGCGGTGGATAATATCTGACCGCAGGATGCCGCCTTCCCACTGCCTGACCCGCTCTCGCAGAATACGGTTGAGCAGCACATTCTGCTGATGCTCTGTAATGTCAGGCCATTTGGGCAGCTTCATCGCCTCGTCCAGGAACATCTTGATCACATCATGATTGAAGGTGCCCTGTTCGTTGCGCTCAAAGACATAGGTAGCGGTCGGAAACAGATCAAGACCATATTGCAGCAGATGCCGCCACGGACAGGAGCCGAAGGTTTCTACGCGGGAAATGGTCATGCCCCGCGACTGATACAGCCTGCTGGCCTGGTCGGGCGTAATACCGGTGGTGGTAACGGCTACATGAAGACCGTTCAGAACGCCAGCAGTCTTTTCGCGCCAGGTATCTGAACGATACAGAGAGGCCAGGGCGTTCTGCCAAAGAAGATCCTCTGTTCCAGTGCCATGAAGGAAGCCGTCCTTGCTGTCCTTTGTATCACGCAGCTTTACCGCCAGCGCTTCCAGGGCAAACGCTGGAGCGAAGGGACGAATATCTGTATTCATCAGGCCGCCGGAAACATTCGACGGATTCATGTCAGAAACGACCTTTGACAGCCGCTTGAAGGCTGTGGCCGGAGTCAGAACGCCGCCGCTGGGTTTTGCGCTTGAACAGGAGATCATCAGCTGCTCACGCGCCAGAGAAACTGCCTGATAGACATCCTGCTTCTGACGGGCTGCCAGATCAAGGAGCGACTGCCCAATCTTGCTGAAGGGGCGTACCTCGCTGCTTTCCGATTCAGAAGGCTCCCCGGATGCATCCATTCCATCCATGCCGCCCGTGTTTTGCTGTTTATAGTATTCTCTGTTGGCATCCTCTATAAACTGTTCCAGCTGGCTGCGCTCTTGTTCGGAAAGGATTCCGCCGCTTGTGGAAAGCTCGCTTTCCTGAAGCCCCATGACGATCATGCAGCGCACACCGGAAGAGAAAAACATCTGAGGCGGCGCGACCATGACAGCTCGGGAAAGCTGAGGAAGAGACTTGATCATCCTGGAAGCCATGGATGCCTCCAGCATGGTGCACAGGTCATGGAGCGGCAGCGGCTCGTCCGCGATAAAGACGGCCAGCGAATCCAGAAGCTCATTGATCGCTGTCCACACCTGACGGTTGCGGTCAATGCCCAGATCGTCACCCTGCTCAGCGAGAACGTCCTCCTGTGCGAGGAGCCGATCATAAATGCCGGCATTGGTAATGAACTCAAAGAGCAGCGTGGCGGCCTGCTTTCCCGTGCAGCCCTTCTGTGAAAGCTTAGCCTTAAGCTCGACAATGGGCTCGATCAGCTGCTGACGGAGTGCTTCCATGTGCTCCGCTTTTTCTTTTTCCGCTGCCTTTTCCGGCATATAGAAAGGCTTCAGCCACCGCCCGCGGTGTATGCCGTTTTTACGGGCATAGTTTTCCATATCCATGATGTCCGTGGAAGAGAGCGCTGTAAAGCCGGTTTTGATCATTCTCAGGACATCATTCTGGCAGAAATTCAGGCGCAGAATCCGAAGAAGGGACAGGAAATACTGCGCGTACCCGCTCATCAGAATCGGCTGATCCTGCTTCGCGTTAAAGGGAATCCCAGAGGCAGAAAGCGTGAGCGGAAGAAGGGACGGAAGCGTGTTCTGCTCACAGACAGCAATCGCCATATCCTCCCACGGAATGCCGTCGCGGTGCCAGTCGATCAGCGTCTGGCAGGCATGCTGGCATTCCAGATAGGAATTCTTGGCGTAATAAACCCGCACATGGGACATATCCGGTATCTCAGTGCGGTTCAGATCCGCCATTGCCTGCTTCTTTGCCGCGGCGGGCGCAGGACGGATCACGATTTCTTCATCCTTGCGCTGATAGATTTTTTCACTCGCAAACGCGCCGTTTGCGTAAATGCTCTTCTCCACGTAGGCAATACCAGGATCAATGGGAGGAAGCATGGTTTCCCTCTGCAGTGTGAAGGCATAGTTGTTATGGTTGAGGTAGTCTGCCAGAGCCAGGACGGAGTCATTTGCGGCACGGAAAATCTCCCGATCCGGGCCAACGTCATCACTGATCAGACCAATCACAACCTCGGCTGCCCCATCCTCGGAGACAGCCGCCTGAACAAGGTTCAGAATATCGTGTGTAATGTAGTCAAAGCCGTAGATCAGGAGCTGAGCGTTCCGGATCAGCCCACTCCTGCGGATATGGTCAATGGCTGACAGCCACTGTCCGACATTATCCTCGTACTTCTCGCCAAGAACCTGATTGTAGCCATCCCATACCAGAGCCATATCCTCCATCTTGGCCTTGGTGCGCCGGCTTGATGGATCGAAGTCCCGGAGAAAGCCCGGCGTCAGGCGGGCACGATGAAAATCGTTGATCTGACCGGCGATTTTCTGCGCCAGTGTAGGCTGTGCAACGGAATCACGGTAGTATTTGAGTTCATCCTGGTGGTGATGGAGCACCTGGGATACGATCATGTTCTGACCGTCTGCCGAAACCGGCTTTTTGCTGCCATGACCTGTCAGCTCCCGAACCTCCCTGACCAGTGAGGACGGAGAAAAGATCTTCAGATCGAAGAAGCCCTTATCCCTGCTCCTGTTTACGATTTCCGTTTCGCAGGCCAGCGTAAAGGATTCAGGGATGAGAACAACGGGATTTGTCGCGTGATCGATTTCCTTAACAAGACTGGGAATCAGTCCTGGCGCTCTTGTGGTGACGATACGGATGATTGCCATTCATAGGCCTCCTGCTTCAAAAGCTGCGTTGTGCCGTCCGGCATGATCAGGATCTGAATCGCGCTCCGCGTATGGGTCACCGCTTCCGCGTCTCGCAACATCCTGTAGGTTTCTGTGCTTGTGTAATCAGGAAGAAAGCCGGCTTCCTGAAATAAGGTGGGCTGCCCGCAGACCGAGCAGTACCGGTCGTTGGGATCACACGCGTGATGGCTTCTGGAGCCTCCCGTGCAGCTGTTTTCCATGGGCTGCATGCACTCCGCGCAGTATCGTCCGTCCCGTATGGTACGGGTGCCACCACAGGAAGGACAGGCCCGCAATCTGCCATCTTCCGTCTCAAGGATCTGAGGATACAGCGTCCCCTTTGTACGGCATCGTTCCTGACTTTGAGGCAGCCAGAGGTTCTTTCGGGGACCGTGCTGGGCTCCGAAGACCGTCAGTACCCCACATTTTCCGCAGTAAATATCCGTAGGCCTGCACCGGTGCGTGCCCCTGACAACATGCATTCCGCTGCGAATAAAGTCTCCGTCTGTATAGCGTGCGTTTTCGCATTCATTGATGACCGGACTGCCGCATACAGGGCAGTAAGCAGCGTCCTCAGGAAAGCTGGAGTTGCCGCATACAGAGCAGAACTCAAACTGGCCATTTCTGCGAAGCCCTATGACCGGCCGGGATGGCCGTCCAAAGTCCCTGTACTCATACGACCAGCCCTTCCCACATCCGGGACAGTAGGCAGAGGCCGTCCTGCGTCGGGTGCTGCAAACCCAGCAGTACCAGCCTGAACGATGGCCAATGCCTTCAATAAAGGTGTACAGCTCCGGATCAAGCTGCTGCCAGATCTGCAGCTCACTGTTCAGCTCACGCAGTCTTGTTGCCGCGGCAGCCCTTGATATCTGGAAGGCTGTCATGATAAGCTGAACGGGATCAGGATCCTGTCCAAGATTTTGCAGAAATGGAGCGTTCCGATTCGTGATACGCCATTCCAGACCGTTCTTCATGCAGGAGAAGCCGTGCTCCCGAAGAAGTCTTGCCACTGCCGGCGCTGGCGCCAGGGCGTTGATGCTGAACTGATCGGCCTGGTTGTCCGCCTCCCGATACTCCGGCATGCTTTCCATTCCGGCTGTGGAGTCCATGCCCAGCAGCTGATGGTGGCCTAGAAAAACATGTCCCAGCTCATGCAGGAGCGTAAAACGTATACGCTCCTGAAGGCTGGACTCATTATAGTAAATATTCCATATGTTGCTGGTAACAGGCCCGGTTCCCAGATCAATCAGCACATCCCGGACGCGCATACAAAAGCCGTCCTTGCTCAGCGTTCGGGGATCTGTGATGCCATCCGCGCTTTCCTTAAGGGATATTTCGCCAAGCTCCTTATAGGGAATCAGCTTGATCTGGTGACTGAAGGAGTTCTTCAGCAGGCGTCGGATATCCAACGGAAAAAAGGCAATCCCTGAATCCCGCAGTAGCTCTGCCGATGTCCGGACTGCCTTTTCTCTATGAAAGTCTGCTTTATACGCGCTCATCAAGATAACCGTCTCCATTATCGTCCAGATCGTCGCTCTCGGTGTTCTTGAAGGCCTCAGAGAAAGAATCCCGGAGAATGGCCATCATCTGCTGGCGCTGCTCAACGCTCATTTTGTCGGCTGCGCGGGCGATAATGCGGATGTCCTCGTCCTTTACGCCTGCGCCGTTGAGAGAGAGGAGGTACAGCTGATCCAGATGAAGCGCTTCCGCAATCTTGACCAGCGTGCTGGGATCGACGACCTTGAACTGATCTGTCTCGATCCGGTCGATTGTCGCGTGGTGGACACCTGCCTTCGCGGCAAGGTCTCGGAGGGTCATGCCAAGCTGGAGACGCTTCTTTTTGATGACATGGCCCAGCGTATCGTTATGATCTACAGCCATCTGACACTACCCCTTTCTAGTAATCCGTAGGGATTATAGCATACTTGTCGCTTTTTTGCAACAGATTCTTCTGAAATTTTTCAATTGACAGAGACAGCCTGATATGCTATCATTGTCGCGTAAACGAGACAAGCGTAAGCTTGCGGGAAGGAGCTGAGGCCGGGATGCTGTTTGCTATTTTTTTTGACCTTGCTTGTCGCTTAAAAGCGACCGGAAGCAGTCCTTAAGATATTCTCGCTCAGGATGGGAGACTACGCCAGACGTTGATTGTTTTGTAGGAGCCAAGCATCGATGAGGGAGAAAGCACATGAGCAACACCAGTACGACGAGAGCAACTGAGGAAAAGCAAATTGTTCCGGTTTCTTCAGCGGACGCCGAGATGATTAAAAAGGTTCACCGGATTCTCGGCACAGGGAAAAATGTGGAAATCAGACAGGATTCCAATGGAAATCCAAAGATTTTCAAGGTTTCCCGCGAGATTGAAAAATAAACAGAGTGTGAAACATCCACTCGCCAGGGCCAATTGGGGTACCTGAAGGGCCAATCGGGGTCAGGAACGGCAGACATGAGTTTCTGCTGTACCTGGCCCCTTCTTTTTTGCCACAGCACGCGGTCCCTTGACCGTGTTTGTGAAGCGCTGCTGAGTGATGGTTCCTGATCAGAACCGCTTCTGCGCGAAGCAGCCGCTAACTGAATACTTGCAGCCAGCATCGGAAGTGTTGCTGCAGCCGAATGGAGATACTTGTCCATTGGGCTGTTTCGCATTGCGCTGGCAGCTACACATCAAGTCCCTCCATTCGGCGACGAACCGAAAGGAGGGCTTTCTTGATGGAAAGCAGAGAAGAAAACACATCCTGGTATCTGACAGTCAATGGAAACAGAGTTGAAGTTACTGAAGAAGTGTACCACGCATACAGGTTTGAGAACAACCGGGTACATAAGCTTGCATGGCACGAGCGTCGTTGTGCTCAGCCGAACTTTGCCCATTGCAATGGCGACTGCCTTTCTTGTTCATGGCATACCAGCGGCACATTAAGGAGTATTGACGCCACAGTATCCGACTATCAAGCCGAACTTGCATCAAATGAATGCGTTGAAGATACCGTTATAGCCGATCTGACCATGGGATGTATCTATAGACAAGCAGATAGTTTAGTAAAAGATGGTGCGTTGATTCTCCAGATGCACTTTGGAGAAAGAATGTCTATTCGTGAAATAGCCAAACAATTAAGAGTCAGTCATACAGCAATTAACAAACGCATCAGAATCCTGTTGGAATACTTCAAAACCAATTACGAAAAATTTTTTTGAAAACTGGTTTCCATTTTTCTCGATTTTGGACATTGGAGTGCGACGGATCGAAAACCGTCAGAAAGAGAGGTAGCGCATATGTACATCTTCAACACTGGCTATCCCAAGGCACACCTGGTTCAAGGGTATCCGCTGGTTGTGCCGACTGCCGAATGCAGGCTCTGCGGCGAAAAAGTTCGTCTCACGCCCATTGAAGTGCTGACGCACCACGCCGAGCTGGAATCAGGCAGCTATGTGTGTCCGCTCTGCCGCAGGCTGATGGCTGAGGCAGAAAGCAGCATCCCGAACGGACAGGATCTCAGCGATCTCTTTCCCGGCAGCACAACGTTTCCCCTCAATACCCGCCCGATGAATGAAATGGAGGACCAGCAGGATGACCGCTATGAAGAGGAATCAGATTCGGATGAAGCAGCAGACGATGAATGCGAAGGGCTCGGCGGCATGTGCCCGCCTTCAGATGAAAGCCCTGATGCAGAAGAATGCGGCGATGGCGAGCTTCCGCTTGAAGCAGATCTCTGGATCCAGGTACATGTACACCTGACCATCCGTCGGAACCGGCAGGAAAGATAAAACCATTACCCCGCGGATGTGCTGGCGTGTTTCACATCAGTACATCCGCGGGAGAAGAAAGGATCGTGTTTCCCGGCATGAAGCAGTTAGCTGAATTGATCTCACAGGCAGTAGACGCTCAGATCTGGCAGGACGATGGCGCAGTCAAGCTGTACCTCTATTGCCTTTCTCGTGCGAGCCATAACGTTTTCAAATGGCGCGGGCTTTCTTTGCAGCCTGGAGATATGCCGCTTTCCGGGCGTCATGCCGCAGAGGCACTGATCTGGTCGAGGAACAAGCTGGATCGGAAACTGCAGACCCTTGTGGCTACTGGCCTGATCACTGTTCGTAATGTCTCCCACATGGGAACCCTGGTACATATTGTGCACTGGCCGGACACCGCCGACACTGATTCAGACTGGCTCCATGGTGGAGCCACAAACGAGGCCACGACGGCTGAAGGTGGCTCCATGGTGGAGCCACAAACGGAGCCAGGAACAAAAACGACGTGGCCTCATGATGGAGCCACCACTCAGAAAGCTGGCTCCACGATGGAGCCAGACTGGCCTCACGGTGAAGCCAGCAAGCGTGCTGGTGGCTCCACCATGGAGCCTAACCCTATAGAGAAGAATAGTGCAGCTTCTTTATCAACATCAGAACCCCAGGGCTTTACCGATGTGTGGATCGCATACCCGGCCAATCGGAGAACACTGAGAAGAGAGGCAGCACGGCTGGTAGCCAAAGCGCTCGATGAAGGCGCAACGATCGATTCTATTCTGGCCGCACTGGAAGCGGAGAAGCAGTCTTACTCCTGGCGTGAGGAAAACGGCCGGTTTATACCCGGCATTGTGAAATGGCTGGAGAAGGAAACCTGGCGCAGCTTTGTACAGCAGGCTGAAACGGTTGAGGAGGATGAAGAATGGACGTCATTCTGAGCGGACTGAGCCTGCTGCATGAGCCGGATGAGATCATTGAAATCCGCAGCATTGATCCCAAGCCTGTAATCAGCGGGTATTTCAGAGCGGACAGTCCGGCCATAGCCAAAGAGCTCTTCCGGTATCCGAACCGCACCTTCTACCAGACGATGAACCGCGTGAAGAGCGCGTGCTATGCGCGGGAACAGCATGAGCGGCTGGTAGAGCGTCCTCACGAGACGACCACAGACGGCGATATCGCCGGCTACCAGTGGTTGCTGATTGACGCGGATCCGGTCAGGCCGAGCGGCGTCAGCGCTTCCAGAGAAGAAAAGGAAGCTGCCCGCCGGGTGGCAGGCATGACGATGAAAAAGCTGATGGCCATGGGCTTCAGCGAACCCATCGTTGCGGACAGCGGCAATGGTTATCATCTGCTCTTTCATATTCACGCTAGCCCGAAGGAAAAGCAGGTACTGGCAGATTTCCTGGCTGTCCTCGATATGTGGTTCAGCACAGAGCAGGTCAAGATCGATACCGCGGTCTTTAACCCGGCACGGATTACCAAACTCTACGGCACCATCGCCACAAAGGGTGCGAGTACGCCGGAAAGGCCTCACCGCAGAAGCGGAATCATCCGGAAGCCGGAAAAGGTCGAAGCCACGTCGATGACGCTGATCCGAAACATTGCCACAGAACGGCAGAAGGCGGTATCTCCTCAGGAAAATCCCCGGCAGCGCGGCGCAGCTTCTTCCTTCGACCTGGATCAGTTTCTTTCAGACCATCACATTGAGGTTACAAAGAAAATCCCGATCAGCACCGGCATGAAGTACCAGCTGGCAGAATGCCCCTTCGACAGCTCCCACAAGCATGGGGACGCAGCGGTCTTTGCCTACAGCAACGGTAGTTATGGCTTCCACTGCTTTCACAACAGCTGCGCTGGATATCACTGGCACGAGTTCCGGGAAAAGGTTGACCCGTCCGCCTATGCCAACAGCCCTTACACAGTGCATCAGGCTGTCAGCACCGGTGCACCATCCAGATCCCAGCCGGGCGGCGCAGAAGGCTCTGTCACCGCAGTCAAGACGGGGCAGCCGAGAATGCTGGACTTTGCTGAGATTCCTAATTACGACCGCAGCAAGATCGTCGTGATCCGGTCCCGCTTTCAGGCACTGGATGCCAAGATCGGCGGCTTCAACAAGGGAGAGATGACCGTGTGGAGCGGCGGCAACGCCTCAGGTAAATCAACGCTGGTCAGTCAGATCGGGTTGGCTGCGATTACGGAGGGGTTCAAGGTGGCCATGTTTTCCGGTGAAATGACAGCTTCCCGTGTCCGGGAATGGGTGCTGCTTCAGGCTGCCGGCCCGGACTTCGTGATGCAGGATCCTTTGAATCAGAACCACTACTGCCTGAAGCCCGGCATCGAGGAAAAACTGGATGCCATGCTGACTGGCAAGCTCTCGATTTACGATAACGACTTTGGCACAGACTGGGAGGTTGTGACGAACACGATCTACGACTGGGTAAAGAAAAACGAAGCGTCTGTCGTCATCATCGACAACCTCATGGCCCTCGATATTCCCACCGGATCCATGGACAAGTACGACATGCAGACCAGGATCGTCAAGCGCTTTTCCGCCATGGCCAAGGAGCTGAACGTCCACGTGCACTTTATCTGCCACCCGCGCAAGACCGAAGCCTTCCCCCGGAAGGGCGATATCAGCGGCACGGCAGACATCACCAATGCTGCGGATAACGTGCTGATGGTTCACAGGGTCAATGCGGACTTCATGATGCGCTACAAAACAGTCTATCCCAAGCTGGTGATTGAACCGGATGTCAGCACGGTGATTGAAGTCATGAAAAACCGCGATCTGGGCATTGTCGATGAAATCATCAAGCTCTACTTCGACAGGCGCAGCCGCACGATGTCTGACGTGAAGGGCCTTCCACCCCAGCATGCCTGGACGGAAAAGATTGAGCAGATGACCATGCCCGGCTTTACAGAGGTGGATGATCCTGACCTGCCCAAGGAATGGAGATGAGCGCATGCACGGCAATGTAACCAATGAGGAATGGCAGATCTTCAAGGAAGCATACCAGTATTTTTCGGATCACTGCCTGCCGCCTGCTAATCAGGATGAGAACGCTGTGGACTGGTGGATGTCCGCGGCTAAGGATGTGGGCGAGCTGGATCAGAAATGGAAAGACTATCCGCTGATGCGCAGCCTTCTGCTGGCCATCTATGAATACTTGGAGTTTAAGGCAAAAGAGAAGACAAGGGAGGTCGCTGAATTTGTACAGGAACAGTGAACGTTACGCAGACCCTACGGCAGGTGCCGCTTTTGCACATATTGCTTATGAGGAACGGAAGCAGAGAAAGCTGGCTGCACAAAAGCAGAAGAGAGCTGATGAAGCTGTTGCAGCTGCCGCGGCTCAGAGAAAAAAGGAGAAGGTCATGCAGAGCAAAGAGATCCGCAACAGGAAACGTGAAGCGTATTACAGCACGCTGACCTGGGTGAAGGCATGGCCGAGACCCATAGTGACAAACACGATTGGGATGGGAGGACACGAATGAAGCTGATCCATGCTGTGGGGCCTGATCGTCAGCCCTGCGACCCTTATCGGGAGCTTGCAATTGCTGTGATTAAGCAGGCGGCAGACGATTACAGGCATTTGGCCAGAAAAAGCGATGTGAGTGGAAGCGAGCTTGAACGGAAACGCATTCGACAGCAGATGACCTCAATCAGCCGTTTCTTCCTTGGGGATTGGTACCGCGCACTCAGTGGGATGGACAACGGAGCCGCAATTCTGGAGATGCTTGATGTGGAGGTATTTGGGAATGATGATGGCATTTGATTATTTGGATTCTCTCAGGACGATTGAGATCAGAATACAGATCAAAACCCGGCAGGCGCAGCACCTGCGCGACACCATGAGCAGCATTACTGCTCCTATGGATAAGGAACAGGTTTCGCATACCAAGAATGTCAGTGCCATGCAGGATACGATGGCGATGGTTCTGGACATTGAGGAAGAAATCTCAGAGCTTCGGAACCAACTGACAAAACGGCGGAGAGAAATCCTGATCATCCTGGATCAGATGAAGCCGGAATACGCGAGCGTGCTCTCCGGAAAGTTTGTCGAAAGAAGATCCACGAAAGAAATTGGGAATATGCTGTTTCTGTCCAAGCGGCAGATTGAGCGCAGACTGAAAGATGCGCTGGACGCGTTTCAGCTCATTCTGAACGATTTGGTTGAGCACGGAGACGTGCCATGGCCGGCAAATAAGGAGTCTTAAAAGTTGGCACCCGATGTCGCCAAAAGTCGCGAGACGCCCGGGGCAATACCTGCTATACTGTAAGCTGTCAAAGAAGGACGAGAGAGCATCAGGCAAAGCTGCCTGGTGCTTTTCTTTTGCCCTTCCGACAGATGATTTTCTCCCCAAAGGTTCATGGAAGGAGGCTTGATCATGAGCGTATCGGTTTTTGTCTGAAGCCTGCTTAAAGAACATAGCGAGCGCATCGCAGAAAGGAACAAAGTATGTCTGAAATGAAGAACACCCCTAATCAGAACAGTCAGGAAAGCGAAATCGCGATCAAGTTCGGCAAAGGGCTGGCACAGCCCTTCACCGGCAAGGATGGAACGCAGTATATGCGGATTCAGATTCCCAACAGAGACCCGCAGGATAAATCGCCCTGGCAGTCCTTCGTTGTGCCGGCAAAAGCTGTTCATGAAAACCATTACGGAAAAGGGCTGTGGATGAAGCTCCCCCTTAATGGCAGTACGACTGTCAGCAGGGATGTCCGTACCGGGTACGATGAAAGTGGAAAGGGCATCTATGAAAAGCAGAAGCGCAGCGTGACGAACATCGAGCTGAAGGCAATGGTCGAATCTTACAAGACCCAGGAACAGGGCCATGCGATCGATGCACCTGGCGGACCGAAGCAGGAAGCTGCTGCTCCCAGCAAGCCGAAGCCGCGCCGCAGCTACAGCATGGAGCGGTGATCCGCTTCATCTGCATGGGCTGCAGCCTGGCTAACAGGAAGGAGGTTTGATCATGGGCGGAGCAAGCATCATCGGTATTGTCAATCAGAAGGGCGGTACCGGCAAAACCACCAGCTGCGTCAACCTTGGTGTAGATCTGGCTCGTGAAGGGAAAAGAGTTCTGCTGGTGGACTGTGACCCTCAGGGTTCCCTGACGATCAGTCTGGGACACCCGCAGCCGGATACGCTTCCGGTAACGCTGGCAGATCAGATGACAGCCGTGCTGAGCGACAGCCCGATTGACCCGGGAGGTATTCTGCATCATGACGAAGGCGTGGATCTTCTTCCGGCCAATATTTCACTGGCCGGCATGGAGGTGTCTCTGGTCAATGCCATGAGCCGGGAAACCACACTGAAGCGGGTGCTGGCGAATTACAGCAAGGATTACGATCATATCCTGCTGGACTGCAGTCCTTCTCTTGGAATGCTGACGATCAACGCGCTGGCAGCCGCGGATCGAATCATTATTCCGGTTCAGGCGCAGTACCTGTCCATAAAAGGTGTGGAGCAGCTGTTAGGAACTGTTGCCCGCGTGAAGCAGAACATCAATCACAGGCTGAAGATTGACGGAGTGTTGCTGACTATGGTTGACAGCAGAACCAACAACAGCAGAGAGATCGCTTCTTTGCTGCGGGAAACCTACGGCAGCAGGATCAGGATCTTCGATGCGGAGATCCCGAGGTCCGTCAGGGCTGCGGAGATCAGCGCCGAAGGCACAAGCATCTTTGAGCATGATCCCGGAGGTAAGGTGGCTCAGGCCTATCATGCCCTGACAAAGGAGGTGCTACAGATTGAAGAGCAGCGGCAAAAACATCGAACTGGCTTCATTCGATAGTATCTTCTCTACGGAAGAAACCCGTCAGGGCGGCAATCAGCGGATTCAACAGCTTCCTCTTTCCGAACTTGTGCCATTCAAGGATCATCCGTTCCGTGTTGTGGACGATGACCGGATGAAGGAAACTGTGGAGAGTATCCGGGAATACGGTGTACTGGTGCCCATTATCGTGCGCCCCATGGATGACGGAAGCTATGAGATCGTGTCCGGGCACAGGCGAAAACGTGCCTGTGAGCTGGCTGAGGTCGAAGAGATCCCCGCCATTGTCCGGGAACTGGATGATGACGAGGCTACGATCATCATGGTGGACAGCAATCTTCAGCGTGAAAACATCCTGCCGAGTGAACGCGCCAAGGCTTATCAGATGAAGCTGGAAGCGCTGAAACACCAAGGAAAACGGCACGATTTAACTTCTGGCCAAATTGGCCAGAAGTTGGATCAGAGAGAAGCAAGGGATATTGTTGCCGACGACGCCGGTGAAAGTCCTCGACAGGTTCAGCGCTTCATTCGCCTGAATGAGCTGTCCGACCCCCTCCGGGACAAGGTGGATAACGGCGAACTTGGGTTTACCCCGGCAGTTGAACTTTCCTTCCTGAAGCCACAGGAGCAGGAATGGGTGGAGCGAGCGCTGGATGAAACCCAACAGACACCATCACTCTCCCAGGCGCAGCGGATCAAGCAGGAAAGCAAGGAGGGTACGCTGACTGAGGATACGGTCCATAAGATCATATCCGAGGAAAAGAAGCCTCTCTACAATTCCGTTACACTGAGCCACGACACCCTGAAAAAGTATTTTCCCAAATCCTACACGGCCAAACAAATGGAGAATGTCATCATCAGACTTCTGGATAGCTGGCTGAAAAAACGTCAGCAAGCCCAGGAACGATAGGCGCACGTCGATTGTGATGTGCGCTTTTTGATTGGAGTGATGAAGTGCATAAGCAATCAAAAAAGCAGGACATCGAGCTGGCTGCTCTGATGTTCCTGCTTGGTCTGCTCCTCTTCTTCTACCCTGTGGTCACACAGGTTTCCTCCTATCAGGCGGATGAGGAAGCGTATGAGGATCTGGCAATGGAGTACATGCCGCCGGAGATCAGTCCTGAGCCGGTGCTGCCGATCCCGAAGAGGACAGAAACGCCAACAGATGAAACGCCTCAGGAGAATCAGGACGAATCCTCTGCTGTGGTATTGGATTTCCCCGAAACGGAGCCTGAGGTAAGCGAAAGCCAGGAAACGACAAAGGAACCGCCCGTATCACCGGCACCTGCCGATGTACAGGAAGTGACAGAAGCACCGGTGGTAACGGAAAGTCCCGATCTGGAAACGGAAGGAACTGCCACGCCGACCGCTGTGGTTACAGCTGCTCCTACAAAAAGGCCTGTGACTCCAACAGCAGTGCCAACACAGCCAGCCTCCGGCATCAATCTGGAGGCGTGCCTTTCGCAGAACAGAGACTTTGTCGCCTGGCTGACGATTCCGGGGACAAAGATCAATTATCCCGTTGTCCGGTCGGATAACACGGAGTATTACCTGCATCACCTGTTTACCGGAAAGGAAAGCAAGCTGGGCTGTCTGTTTTCCCTGAAAAGCTCAGATTACCAGACGCCCAGCAAGAACATAGCGATCTATGGCCATCACATCAGCCACAGTGACGCCATGTTCAGTACCCTGATGGATTACAAGGATGCCTCCTACTGTGCTGCGCACAGCCTGATCCGTGTAAGCAGTCTGTATGGAGACCGTACCTACCGCGTCTTTGCGGTGCTCAACATGAAGGTCAGCGATTGGGACGCCGCAACAGCTTCCTTCTCAAGCGATGAGAGCTTCATGCGCTTCATCAATCGCGCCGTCAAAAAGTCCATGGTTGATACCGGTGTTCAGGTGACGGCTGAGGACAACATCCTGACCCTGATCACCTGTGATCGCAGCTATGGCGGAGCCAGCGGGCGGCTCATTGTCATGGCTGTACAAGAATAAGGAGGTTTGCAAATGCAAGCGAGATTGAAGCGATTCACCGCGCTCATTATGTCGGTGCTCATGGTACTGACCTGTATGCCGATGAGTGCAATGGCGGAGGATGCGGTGATTCCGGCGGAGGACATCAGCGTTGAAGTAATCCCAGAGGATGCCGAAGCAGTGCCCGAACAGGAAACTGCGACCGTCATGGATACGGAGACATCTGAACCCGAAAGCGATCCTGTCAGCGAAACTTTGCCGGAGACGGAAGTGCCGGCAGAGCAGGTACCCGCTGAAGAGAAGCCTTCCGCCTCAGAAACTGTGCCGGAGACGGAAACATCTCAGGAAGAAGTACCCCAGGAGGAACCGGCCACGCAGTCTGAGGAGACACAGCCGGCTGAAGCTACGGAAGAGCCGATGCCAGCTGATGAAATTCCGATTGAGGAACCGACAGCGGAAACACCTGCTGAAACTGAACCGGAAGCAGAGAAACCGGCTCCGGATGATCGCCATCCTCTGCAGGCGGCGATCGACACCTACGGCCACATCTATGTGGCGACAGTGAGACAAACGGATGTGTTCGGCAATGCAAAGCTGGATGCGGATACCCTCGTTTTCTCCACGACCAATGATGTTTTCCTGCTTCTTGCGACCAAGTTCACAGATGAGGAAACCGTGAAGGTCTGGTTCATGGATTCGGATGGAAACGTAGTCAGCGGTTTTGTTTCAGTGAAGAATCTGGACGAGAAATTCCTGCTGGATGAGGACATCAAAGATGTCAGCTTCCTTCCCTCAGCTCAGGGAGAGACTGCGATTGGCATGATGAGTCTGTTTCTGGTGAACGGAAGCTATCCTGCTGCTGAGACAGATCCACAGATTGTGGAAGAGCCTGTGGATACTCCTTCTGCAGAAGATGAGCCTGTAAGCACTACAGCAGAGGAACCTGTCGAAACCGATCCGGAAGAGACTGAGCTTCCTGCTGATCCGGTGGAAGGCGAGCCCTTGCCGGAAACCGATCCGGCAGAACAGCCTGCTTCCGAAGAGGAAACCCCTGCGAATGAACCTCAGGAGACCATGCAGGATGAGCCTCAGGAAACCGTGCATGAGGAGCCTTCGGCGGATCCTGAAACGGCAGAGAATCCTGAGGAAAGCACTGAAACCCCGGAAGATCTTCCTGCTGAACCTGAGGTTTCTCAGGAGGAGGCAACGGAAGTTCCCGATGAGCCTGCCTATGAAGCAGCCGGGTCCTATATCGCCGTCACCACCAAAACCCGTGTGTTTGCCGGCATGGATGCACAGGCAATTGAAACCTATTACAGTGGAGAATATCTGGGCAACTTCGTGAAGGACGCAACCGTTCAGATTCTGACGGTCGATTTCGATGAAGCCGGCCATGTCTGGTATCAGGTGCGCTTCCTCTACGGCGACGATTTCAAGGATGGCACGATGAAGTGGACGGACTACGCAACCTGCTGGATTCTGCTGGATGAAACCGGCGAATCCGCTGAAGAAGGCTGTACTGTCACTGACTTTGCCTACACGCTGGAATATCTCCAGCAGACCAGAAACAGCGGCAGACGGATGCTGAAAGCTTCGCCCATGAACGGGTTTTCTCTGAAGAACATCAATGGCAAAGTCGGCGGCTTCTATGCCTGGCAGTCTGGCCTGTACGGCAGCTCCGGTAAGGACAGCGACTATCCGCAGCTGGCGAAATCCGCCGCGCATGGCACGATCTACGCCACGCCTCACTATCTGGAGGGCTTCACGGTATTCTGCCTGGAACACAATCTCTCCGGTCCCGGCGAGGGCTCCGGCAAGAATCAAAGCGCCAAAGGCCCTTATGTGCTGGTGGACATGGATACCTTCGTGACCAACTCCGCGTATGGCGGCACTACTGGTGTTCGGTATAAGGCAAGCACCATGCACGCCCTGGGCTGGGTGCTGCGGCATACCTATCCCTTCATGGCTCTCAACCGCAGTGATTCCAATAACGAAGTGTGGAGCCGCGCTGCGGGTCAGTTTGCCATGCGCGAGGTCATCAAACAGCTGGAAGGCGCGCAGTATGTCCGCAGCTACTGGGACATGGATAACTTCTATTCCTTTTCCGGCGGCGCTCCCGCGGTGTATCTGGAGTATGCCAGATGGCTGGCTGCAAACGGCATTGCCCGCGCCAGCATTACCGGCAACATCACGGCTTCCAATCAGAGCCTGAGCGTTTCCGGCAGCAGCTATGTCGGTACGGTCAAGCTGACCACGGATGCGGATCTGATCCGCATTCCCAAGTCTGCCGGCACGATCACCGGAAACAGCGGCGGAGCCGACAGCAGCTACTACTACGTGAAGAGCGGCGACACCATCAAAATCACATCTAGCCAGAGCAAGTTCTCTGTTTCCATGCAGTCTCTGTCTTCCAGTGATGAGGAAGCCAACTTCCTTGTCGGTGTTCCTTCCGTGTCCATCCAGAAGATCCTGGTGCCGCTGTATGGCGCTCCGACTCCTCTGAAGAGCGGAAGCGTTACCTTTGAACTGAAGCTGGGTGAAATCACGGTCACCAAGAAATCGGATGACGGCATTCTGCTGAAGGGCACCGTGTTTGAGCTGCTGAACAGCGCAGGCAGCGTGATTGCTACAGCGACCACCAATGCCAAGGGTGTAGCTACCTTTGCCAGCCTTCAGCCAGGCAATTACACGGTTCGTGAAAAGACGGCCTCTCAGGGCTATAAGCTTTCATCCGCTTCTCAGAATGTTGCTGTTGTTGCCGGTGTGACTTCCACCGCTGCCTTCACCAATGCCCGGATCTCGGGCCGTATCCGGATTGTCAAAACAGACAAGCTGACTGAAAAGCCGCTGCCGGGTGCTGTGTTCACCGTTACCAGACTATCTGGCCCGGAATCGGATAACGCCACTGATATCGGCAAGGTCGTTGCTACGATCACCACCAACGCGCAGGGCATTGCGGAAACCGGCATCCTGCCCTGGGGTGAATACAAGATTGTCGAGACAGGCGTGCCGGAAGGCTACCTGGATGCCGGCTATACCACCACTGTCTGGATCAAGTAACTGAGGAGGATATGAGCTATGTTCAAGATGAAACGCTTTCTTCACCTGATGCTGGCAGTGATGATGCTGCTCAGCTGCATTCAGGTTCCCAGTGCCTACGCTGCGGATACGCCCACGACCGTCACCGTGAATGTCACAAACACACCTGTGCGCGGCGACATCGTTCTGGAGAAGAGCGGCATGCAGCTGGTTCGCTTTGCGGATGAAAAGGATGCCTACGGCAATACCGTCATGAAGCCTGTGTATCAAAACAGCTATCTGGCCGGTGCAGTCTTTGAGCTGCACGCGGCAGAGAACATTGTCGGCAAGGAAGGCACGACCTTCTACAAGAAAGATGAGCTGGTGGAAAAGCTGACCACCAGCGGCACCGGCGCGGTCAAGTCCAAGGTACTGCCTCTGGGCAAGTATTACCTGAAGGAGGTTTCCGCTCCGGAAGGCTATGTGTTTGACTCTGCGCCTTACAATGTCACTCTTTCTGCCGTCGATAAAAAGACTGCGGTCGTTGAGGTCAAGGTCTCCGCTTCCAACACATATCTGCCGATCCGCGTGACGCTTCGCAAGGAAAAGGAAAACCTGAAGCTGACCGAAACCAAGGAAGGCATGATTCACCAGACCATTGAAGTGGTTCCCGGTCAGGGCTTTGTGTTCGGGCTGTACAACAGCGCCGTCATCACCTACGGCAATGATCAGAAGCTTCCGGCCAACACCCTGATGGCTACCGGCGCTACGGATGCCAAGGGCAACCTGACCTTCTCCGGTATGTTCCCGCATGGGGACTACTACGTGAAGGAAATCTCTGTGCCCCAGGGCTGGCTGCTGAGTACGGAAAAGTATCCCGTGAAGCTGACCAGTGCCAACAAAGCGGCCAGCGAGAATGTGATCACTGTGTATCTGGAGGATCCGATCCTGAATCACCTGATCTATACGCCGGTCACGATCACCAAGACGGATATTACCGGCGCGGAAAAGCTGCCCGGCGCGCTGATCGAGGTGTACGACGCGGATGGCAATACCATTTACCGCGAGTACACCAACAGTAAGGGCGAGATTCCCAATATTCCCGTTGTGCCCGGCACCTACACCTTCAAGGAAACCTATGCACCTTCCGGCTACGCGCTGAATGTAGCGATCAAGACCTTCACCGTCACAGCGGATGGCAAGGTCACCGGCGATACCGTGATCCGGGATGATCTGAATCGGGTGGAGCTGAAAAAGACGAAGGACAACGGCGAGCCTCTGCCCGGCGCGGTCTTCGGTCTGTTCGACGCAAAGGATACCAAGATTCAGGAAGCCACTTCTAAGGCGGACGGTTCAGTGCTGTTTACGAAGATCCCGTATGGCAGCTATACCATCCGTGAGCTGAGCGCTCCCTACGGCTATCATCCTTCCGACAAAGAATGGAAGGTTGAAGTGGACGGCACCTATGTCAATCCCACCACGCTGCTGGCAACCGTTGAGAATCAGCCGGCTCCCGGCCGCATCAAGATCCTCAAGCAGGATGAGCTGGATAAGCATGTGATTGCCGGTGTGCAGTTCGACATTTTCACGGTCGGCGCTGACGGCAAGCCCGGCGACCTGGTTACGAAGATGACGACCGGCAAGGACGGCATTGCCGAATCCCCGGATCTGTTCCCGGCGGATTACTTTGTGCAGGAGCACGCCAATCCCACCGGCTACACGGATCAGCTGTGGAGCGAAAAGATCACCGTGGGCATGGATGAGACCATTACCAGGACCGTCAACAATATGCCGGTTCAGGGCAAGATCTGCATCGTGAAAACGGACAGTGAAACCGGCAAGGGTCTGCCCGGCGCTGTGTTCACTGTGACCCGCATTTCCGGGCTGCCCAGCCATAACGGCGAGAATGACGGCGAGATTGTCGCGGTCATCACTTCCGGCGCGGACGGCACAGCGGAAACCCCGCTGCTGACCTGGGGCGAATACCAAATCGTCGAAACCCGCGTGCCGGATGATTACCTGGATGACGGTTATTCCGTGACGGTTCGGATTCCTGCTGAAGTCAAGGCGGAAGAACCCCAGACCGAAGAAACGCCTGATCCTGTGAAGTGAGCCTGAGGGCAGCGGCGAAAACCGCTGCCTTTTCTCTCTTCATGAATTGAGAAACGAGGTATAACGGATGTATTTTACAAAGAATAAAATGCCGGTCATCCTGCTTGCGCTGCTTCTGCTGATCGCCTGCCTTCCTGTCATGTCGATGGCTGAATCGGCAGATATGCAGGAAATCACGGTGACCAATACGCCGGTCAAGGGCCTGATTCAGGTCAAGAAGCAGGGCCCGGTGCTGATCGGCTTCAATGAGCATCAGGATCCCTTCGGGAACACGGTGAACACGCCCATGTACAACAAAGACTTCGTGAGCGGAGCGGTGTTTGAAGTGCGTGCCGTGGAGGATATTGTCGGCAAGGACGGCACCCTCTGGTTCAGGGCGGACGATGTGGCGGCTACGCTGACCACGAAGGACGGCGAAGCGGAAACAGATCCGCTGCCGCTGGGTCACTACTATGTGACAGAAGTTTCCGCTCCTGAGGGGTATATCTTCGACAGTACCCGCTACGATGTGCTGCTGGAAGCCAGGGATCATGTGACGCCGACTGTCTCTGCCTGCGTGATCGCGGTTAATGACTTCATGCCCACGAAAATCAGCCTGGTGAAGGAAAAAGAGGTTCTGAATACGGAAACGGATCAGGACGGCATGACCCATACCACCCTGAAGCGTGTGCCCGGTGAGGGCTTCGTGTTCGGCCTGTATAACGGCGATCCCATCACCTACGCAGGCGGCACGCTGGAAGCCGATACGCTGCTGGCGACGGCGGTCTCCGATAAGAACGGCAGGGTCAGCTTCAGCGGACATTTCCCGCATGGAAATTACTACGTCCGGGAGCTGGCCGGTCCTGAGGGCTGGAAGCTGAACGAAACGGATTATCTGCTGCAAATCAGCGATGATTACCGCACGGAGAACAAAGAAATCGTCATCAACCTGGATGCACCGGTGGTCAATGAGCTGGTTCACAGCGATGTGCGCGTGTCCAAGACGGATCTGACCGGTACGGATTATCTGCCGCACACCCTGATTGAGGTGAAGAGCGCGGACGGCAAGACCGTGCTGAAGGATTACACCGGAGATGACGGCTATCTGCCTGCTTTCCCGGCTGTGCCAGGCAAGTACACCTACCGCGAGGTGCTGGCTCCGGAGGGCTACGAACTGTGTGTGACCGAGCTGGCCTTTGAGGTGAATGCCGAGGGTCAGATCGAGGGCAAAGCGACCGTAGCGGATGACTACACGCGCTTCAGCCTCCTGAAGGTGGATGAATACCATAAGCCCCTTGCCGGCGTGGAGTTCGGCCTCTTCCGGGAGGACGGCACGCAGCAGGCTTCAGCGGTATCGGATGAAAAGGGCCTTGTGACCTTTGAAAAGATCCCGTATGGCACATACACCATTCGGGAAACGAAAACCCTGACCGGCTATCTGAAGAACTTCACGAAGGTGCCCATCAAGATTGACGGCACGTTCGTCAATCCCAAGGAACCGATTGCCACGCTGGAAAACTGTCAGTCCGTGATCCTAATCCAGAAGGTCGATCAGAACAACACGGCGCTGCAGGGCGCTGAGTTCGGCCTGTATGACGAAAGCGGCAAGCTGGTGATGACTGCTGTCTCCGATATGGAGGGCAAGGCCCGTTTCGTCGGCGCGGATTATGGGAAATATACCATTCGTGAGCTGTCCGCTCCGGAAGGTTATCTGGTCAGCCGCGATGTGATCTCCATCACCATTGACGAGGGCTACACCAACACGGACAAGCCAGCCGTGACTGTGATCGATCCCGAAAAGAAGATCATGTGCATCAAGGCGGACACCTCCGGCAAGCCCATCCCCGGCGTTGAGTTCTCGCTCTACAACGCTGCCACGATGGAAAAGGTGGAAACCGCGGTCAGCGACAAAGACGGTGTGATCATCTTCCGAAACTTCGATTACGGTGAATGGATCATCCGGGAAAACGCTGCTCCGGAAGGCTACTCAAAGATGGAGGATATCCGCTTCCAGGTGCACGACGGCTGGAAGGAGCCGAAGCCCATCCTGTGCGTCAATATCCCGAATCACTACGAGTTTAAGAAAACCGACAGCTCCGGCAATCCTCTGGCAGGGGTGAAGTTCCGCCTGGAGGATGAAAACGGCAAGGATCTGGGCACCTACGAATCCGGAAAGGACGGTATGGTGCAGATTAAAGATCTGAAGCCCGGCACCTATCTCATCCGGGAGATTGAAACCCTGGAGGGCTACAGCGTTTCCGGCGAGGTCATCAAGCTGAAGCTGGATGAATACTATACGGTGCCTGAAAAGCTGAAGCAGTTCGTCAATTATACAACCATCCAGACCGGCGTGCACATCGCGGTCACCGGTGTCATGTGGGCTGGCCTTGGCCTGATGGCGATCAGCGGCACGGTGGGTCTGATCCGCAGACGGCGCAAAACGAAATAAGCAAGGAGAGAGGCGCTCATGAAGCGTCTGTATTTCTTTCACCGACTGGAGGTGCCTCCCTGGCATCTCCTTTTCCATTCTGACACAGAAGGGAGATTCCCATGCAGGAAGAGATTGAAAACAAATCGGTCACTCTGATCATCAACAGCAGCAAGCTGACAGCGCGAACACTGGCTACAGCCTTCATGAAGTTCCTGCGGTATTCCAAGGGAAAGCTCAAGGAGCATCACGACGTAAAGCCCCAGGGCAAGCAGACGGTCAAGGAGCTGATTTCCCAGAACCAGGGCGTCGAAAAGACAGAACTGGCTAACAAGGCAGAGGTCAGAACCTTCGACCACATCGCCAAGCAGTATGGCGTGGACTACGCCATCAAGAAAGGCGTATCCCCGGAGGGAAAGCAGCGCTACATGCTGTTTTTCAAGGCCCGTGACCGAAGCGCCATTGACCAGGCCATGTCCGCCTATGCTGCCAGCTATGTGAAAAAACATAAACGGGAGCATCCGCCCATTGAACAGGTCGTTGATCCGCTCAAGGAGATGCTGCCGGGCCGCAAAAAGAATCGTGTCCGGGATAAGGGGATGCAGCGATGAGCGATAAGCTGAAAAAGCAACTGATCCTGAATCTCCCTTACATCCTGATCGGTCTCTATGCGACCAAGCTGGGAGAAGCCTGGCGCTTAGCCGAGGGCGCTGACGCCTCCCAGAAATTCCTCCACCTTATGGGCGGCTTTACCGCCGCCTTTCAGTCTCCGCTGCCGAGCTTTCACCTCTCCGATCTTCTGATCGGTCTGGTGATCGGTTGCGTGCTGCGTCTGCTGGTCTATGAGAAAAGCCGGAACGCAAAAAAGTATCGGCGCAATGAAGAGTACGGCTCCGCCCGCTGGGGTACGCACTCCGATATTGCGCCGTTCATTGATCCGGATCCCTGGAATAACGTGATCCTCACGAAAACGGAAAGCCTGACGATGAGCAGCCGCCCCAAGGATCCGCGCAACGCACGGAACAAAAACGTGCTGGTGGTCGGCGGCTCCGGTTCCGGTAAAACCCGGTTTTTTATCAAGCCCAACATCATGCAGTGCACGAAAACGAAAGGCACTTCCATCGTGGTCACTGACCCGAAAGGGACCCTGATCGTTGAGACCGGAAAAATGCTGGTCGCCGCCGGGTATAACGTGCGCGCCTTCAATACGATCAACTTCCAGAAGTCGATGCACTACAATCCGTTCGCCTATATTCATTCTGAAAAGGACATCCTGAAGCTCGTCACCGTCCTGATCTCCAACACCAAGGGTGAAGGAAAAGGCGGCGATGACTTCTGGGTGAAAGCGGAAACGCTGCTCTACATCGCCCTGATCGGATATATCCACTATGAGCTGCCGCCTGAGGAGCAAAACTTTGCGACCCTGATCGACGTGCTCAACAAGATGGATGCTCGTGAGGATGATGAGGATTATCAGAATGAGGTGGATCTGAAATTCGCGGATCTGGGCAAACGGAAGCCGGGACACTTTGCTGTACGCCAGTATGCAAAATACAAAATGGCTGCCGGCAAGACGGCAAAGAGCATCCTGGTCAGCTGCGGCGCGCGCCTCGCGGTATTCGATATCGAAGAGCTTCGGGAGATCACAGCCTACGATGAGCTGCATCTGGACACCATCGGAGAAAAGCGGACAGCCCTGTTCCTCATCATGTCGGACACGGATGCCAGCTTCAACTTTCTCATCAGCATGGCGTATTCTCAGATGTTCAACCTGCTCTGCGAAAGGGCGGATGATGTGCACGGAGGCCGCCTGCCCGTGCATGTCCGCTGCCTGATCGATGAGTTCGCCAATATCGGGCAAATCCCCAACTTTGAAAAGCTGATCGCCACCATTCGCAGCCGTGAGATTTCCGCCTGTATTGTCCTGCAGGCGCAGTCCCAGCTCAAGGCGATCTACAAGGATAACGCGGATACCATTGTCGGCAACTGCGACACGCTGCTGTTTCTCGGCGGCAAGGAAAAGACAACGCTCAAGGAGATGGAGGAGCTCCTGGGCAAGGAAACAATTGATACGTTCAATACCGGTGAGAGCCGGGGCCGGGAAACCAGCCATTCATTGAACTATCAGAAGCTCGGCAAATCCCTGATGTCTGTGGACGAGATCGCTGTCATGGACGGCGGCAAATGCATCCTGCAGGTACGGGGCGTCAGGCCCTTCCTCTCGGACAAGTATGACATCACATCGCATCCCAACTACAAGTATCTGTCAGACTCTGATCCAAAGAACGCCTTCCACATTGAAAAGTATCTTTCCCGCCAGCTGAGGCTTCGGCTGGAGGAAGAAAGCCAGGTCTGGGAAATCGACGTGAGCGATAACCCGGACGAGGAGGAAGCGCTCCTGGAGGAGCTGACGGATGAAACCCAACTGACGGCTGCCGGATATGGCGGCCTTTTATGATACGGAGGTATGTATATGGCTTTTTTCTCTTCTGCGGTAACGGTCCTTCAGACTCTGGTGGTTGCTATCGGTGCCGGTCTCGGTATCTGGGGCGTCATCAACCTGCTTGAGGGCTACGGCAACGATAACCCCGGCGCGAATGCTCATGTACGGTAAAGTATCACAAGAAAATTATGTCGAATTGACAGCCGCCTCCGCTATACCGAATAAGGAAATAAAGAGTCCTCAAATTTTGCGCTACTAAATGAAGACGAGCGGAAGTAATCTCCCGCTCGTCAGTAAACTTAACTATGCCATATCAATCCCGCTTCTTTCCCGCCACCGGCACTAAGAACAGCGCGGGCAACAGCAGGAAAGCGGTACAGACCAGCCCCCAGGGTATGGACACCTGCTGGGCTACCAGCCCCACAATAGGCCCGCCGATGATCTGCCCGAAAGAGTCCAGCTGTCCGCTGGTGGAAAAGACTGTGGCGCGCATTTTCTCATCCACATGGTCGTTCATCCAGGCGGCCAGCACAGGCTCCTTGATGGTGCGCATAAGCCCCGCCAGCAGGAACACCAACAACATGAACCAAAAGCTCCGCCCCACCGCGAAGAGAACCAGGCACAGGATATACCCGGCGCTGGTGGACATGACCACACTGGTTCGGCTGACAGTCCCTTTTTTCTCCATGCGGGCGATGAGCAACTGAGAAGCCAGAATACCTAAGCCGCTGCCGATAAGACTGATAACACCGAACCAAGTGACGCTGTTCAGCGGCCCGATAACGGGTATTACCGTGTCATCCAGAAAATGAGCGGTGGAGAGCCGGTCAAAGCCTTCACTGGCAAGTCCCCCGCATAGTGTGATTGCTAAGAGCGCCAGCAACACAGGTGCGCCTTTCACAAAGCCCAGGTTGAGCTTGAACAGGCAGACAAAGTCTTTAAGCAAGCCCTGCCGTTCCTCAATAGCAGGGGAGAAGTTGGTTTCTGGCATGATGCGAACCAACACCAGCCCCAACAACAAGCACAAACTGCCCCCCAAGATGACAGGCATTTGCAGGTTTATGTTTCCCAGCAGTGTGCCCAGCACCACGCCCAGAACGCCGCCGATTTGCCCCATTTGACTGCCCCGCAGGAACACCTTGTCTATGGGTTTGTCCTCTTCCTCCGAGGCAATCCACGCCTCCAGAGCGCCGGTGATGAAGGTATCACCGCAACCCCAGACAACCTGGGCCAGCAGAACCGGCGCGAACCACGGTAGCGCACCCTCCATCAGAAAGCCCAGGCCGTAGAGGAACATTCCAATCAGCACCGAGCGCCGACGGCTATACAAATCCGCCACCACACCGGTGGGTATCTCGAACAGAAAGCAGGAGGTCTCCAGAACCGTCCCTACCAGGACAAGCTGGAAAGCATCCAGCTGCACCACCTCCAGGTGGTACACGATGGAAAGCACTGTGGACATAGAAACCGCCAGGGAAAAGACAAATCGGAACAGCAGGTAGACAGAATATGCCTTTGAATTTTTAGCAAACATGAAGTTACATTCTCCTTTACGAATCAGTGGGTTGTTTTGTGAAACAAGCCCGACTGCCGCGCAGGAAGGGCAAACTTCTCAGCCCTTTCTAACAGTGATTTTAGAAAAGGCCTCCTAAAGTGCCCAAAGCGCCGTTAAAAGACTTGTTTCTGTTTTTGCAGTTTGCCATATGAATACCTCCGATACTGAAATTAGAACAACATGGCTGTTCTTCTTCGCGATATTATAGCAAATGGGCTTTGTGTTGTCAACCATGTCCTTTGCCATTATGCACACTTATCTTGTTAAGGTGATCCGAGTTAACAGATTCCCCGAGAACAGCTGCAAAAATCTCATATTCTAAGAGCCGCTCCACTATGCTCACCTCTTACAAATCGTAGATTTCCTTAAAGAGGTTCAACATTTCATCAAGTAGCGGCTTCATCACCGACTCCGCATATTTCATTGACTCAAAAACACCATATACGACCATAGGGGCTGAGTCATAATTATCAGCGCACTCCGGGTTATACAAAATGTCTCCAAGAAGAGCAGTGCATTTCGAAATAGCATTATCGCTAAAGGCAGAAGCAGCTCCTAGGGCCCACTCTCCACGAAGTTTTTTGCCACGAATGATTTCCCCGTATAACTCGCATCTTTTGTCGAGCAGGGCATTATCGAATCCTTTATACGCGGACTTCATTGCGCGTATTACTTCGTTTGCGATTGAGCGTCGATCTTTTCGAGCACTTGCGGCAGCGTAATCTGTAATAACAAACATCGCTGGAAGTAGTTCAAACTCAGGGTTTTGTGCGATGGCAGAAGCTTTTGCAATCTCAAGCATTGTTTTATAATGACCGGTAAAAATGGTTTCTGCCGATTTCTTTCTCCCAAATAACATAAATGGCGGCCTCCATTTGGTAGCATATTTAGTGGTACGATTATATTCTACCTGTTTTGAAAATGGATTTGGTCGCCTTTATCACGACATTTTATCTACCGATCAATTTTTGCTCAAGGCGGAAGAGTATTTCGTTTACGTCATTCAAATCGTAGATGCGTTCTCTGAAAAAATACTCGATAACAACGTCCCTTTTGCTGCTGTGAGATAACACATACCCGGCTCTTGAAAGAATGTCGTTTGCTTCTGAAAGTGTAAGCTGTAAAGCAAGGGACAAGGCAATGCAGGTATCTTTTGCTGGTTTATATGTACGATCCGAAACAATCTTTGAAAACAGCCTGCGGTCAACCTGTGCAGCCTTATAGACATCCGAGTCGCGCATATGTTTGATATTGATATAGTCAAGCATTTTGTCGACGAAACTCATGTTTGTACTATCCTCGAGGGTGCGGAGCGCTCTAAGCGGAGATTCTGTTGAAGATAGGCTACGCACAGCACGATCAATGGAACGACTATCGTAATTATCCCTAAGACTATACCGGATGTCACGGTCGCTATATTTGACTTGGGGGTCTCTTAAACTATATTGTACATGATCATCTTCGGGTTTGGATTCGGGTTCCTCACTTAAGCTATACTTTATCTGAGGTTCCGTTTCACGGCTGAATTTTGGAAGATTATCATTGTTTAACCTCCGACTGTACCTAACACCTTCCGACGTTCTCGTAGAGTTTTTTGGCAGCTCTTTATAGTTTGCGTCGACAAACGCTCTTGCTGCCTCGGCAAGCTTGGTAATCTTCTTTTTGTGAACCCATCCAAACATGTTTTTTCACCTCACAAATCGGGATTCGATATTTTATGAACTATAGGACTTACGACCTATATTAAATCAAATTATTAGTCCCAAAATCCGGACTATAACATCCGACAGTTCAAACGGAAATACTTAATGATTCTATGCGTCGAGATTCTCCACAGCATTTTTTACCATCTCCGCATATTCGGCTCTTACATTATCAGGTGATTTTATTCTGACTCTTCCGCCAAATCCGAACACCCAGCTATAGAAGACGTGATTCGCGGCGATATCAACCTCTGCTCGGAATGTATTCATGTTATTGGCGTATGTTCTTACATCCTCACCAAATCGATCTATGATAGCGTCCATAACGCTGTTGTCACAAACCAATTCGACGGTACACCGCTCGCTGTTGTACATTCTGAACATCGTATTTAGATATTCGTTTATGTCGAAGTCTTCCGGCTTGGGGACCGCGTCTGTTCCAAGAACTCTGGGCTGTTTACAGATCCGGTCAATTCGGAAGCTTCCGATGTTTTTATGCTTATCTGAATACCCGACCATGTAGTAATAATCTCCATTCCAGACGAGGTAATATGGGCTGAAGATATACTGGTCTCCATCATTCTTGATCTTTTTCTCTTTGCGTACGTTGTACTGGTAGTACTGGAACGCGATTTTCTTGTTGGCGTTGATAGCTTCATTTACAGCATCGACAATCAAAAGGATCTGCTCATTGACCGGCTTGATACGCCCTTCAGGGAAGATGTTCCTTTTCAACTCGCTCCCTTTATGAGATCCGGCAAACTTGCTTATCTTGGCAACAAGTTGTTCACTCTTTTTTGCAGAGATAAACTTTGAGGATTCGACTGCGTCGATTAGCAGCTTTAATTCTGCAACGTCAAATTCCCGGCTCACGAGATGGTACTTATTTTGAGTGGATTTTACCGTCTCTATATCCATACCAAATTGCTTAAGAAGCTCGATTTCGGCAGCTATTGTAGCTCTGTGTGAGTGAATACCGAACTTCTCATCAAGAATCTGAATCAGTTGAGCTGTTGTTAGATAGTTTTCCTCGTCAGTCTGCTCATATAGGATTTTCCCAAGATACAACGGTCTGAGTTTGCTTTCGTTATCCATTCGGCACCTCTCTTTTATTTCTTCTTACGAAGATGTTGCGGCAACATTTTATTGAGTTCATCTCGAGAGAAAAACTGTGCCTCTTTGTTCTTCAGCAGATCCTGGGCAATGGAGTAGCTCTTTTCAGAGGTGATTGGAGCCTCATCATATATAGAACTTGTTTCTGTCTGAAGCTCATCCCGTTTCAGTTTAATTGAAGCTTCATCGAGAGCCTCAAAGTCAGTAAGCAAGGAAATATACTTCTCTCTTACTAACCACAGTTTATTTGATGTACTCAAATGGCTTTTTTGAAGAGCAGAAAAATCGACGTCCTTAAAATATGCAGTTAAGACAAGCAGAGCCGTAGAACACAAACCACCTACCCAAATCAGTACTTGCTGATTTGAAATGATAGTCCCAATAAAACCGCCGGTAGAGAGTGCAGAAAGAATGAACTGAGTCCATTTTAATCTGCGATTCTTTTTCGCCACTCGTCCTGCCTCAACTATCTGTGTCGTGTAACTGTATAGCAGCTTTCCATAAGCGTCTTCTATTTGTGAGTACAGGGCCTCACTGTATGTACGGGAATTTGCTTCCATAAATCTCCCTCCACTTGTTGTTTGCCGTTGACGGATAATCTGTCTCTTTAGCAATTGCTTCCAATGCTTTGTTATATGCTTCCTTGGCTTTTCCTTGGAACGATCCGAAACAAGTGATGTATCGTCCACTACCCATTGCTTGCCATTTGTACTGTGAAGATGGAACCTCGGAAACATACTTCATGAAATCACGAGTCATCCAATCATAGTACACATATGATTTGTCTTTGTACTCCCAAGAACCAATGAAGTTGTAGGCAAGAATATCAATCAAAATACCACTTATATCAACATCATTTTTGTTCTTCCACGCTCTTGCCATCTTACAAAGTTGCTTTAGATTGTGATTACAACTATTATTCCTGTCATTTATTGCCTGAATCTCAGCCTTCGGATCTGTCGTTTTCCAAGAACCGCCATCATGAGTGTTGGCAAATGTATAGCTTCCGTCTTTATTTAGAAATGCAGGAAGAATTTCAAAGTTTATTCCATCGGAAAACGGAACACTGATTATTTGACCATCGGCCTTGAGACTTGTGACTGAATATGTTTTTTCAATCACATGTTTTACTTCCTGCAATAGAGCAGATTGTCCGTTTGAAATGTACGAGTCAAACTTTTTATATGTTTCATACGGTAGGCGAATCAGCATGTCAATATCGCTTGTAGAGATTTCAGTGTCCCTTCCAAAGGAACCAACATATAAACTGTTTGCTGTATCAGAAGAAGATCCCCAATAATCAAGATTTATCCTTTTAGTAATGGAATGGTATCTGTATTGGATTGTACTTAAATCGTTATCAGAAAATCGTAACGATCCACAGAACTGGTTGAACGCAGTTCCGACATTAAAAGCCATTCATATTCCTCCTTGGTCGATCTGTTTTTCTATCCAAGCCATTAGCAAATTTACAATCCGCTCTTGCTGGTTCTTAGTCAATTCAGTTCCAATAGGGACCTTGTACCACTTGTTTAGGCATCCCCGGCAGCAGCAGGCGCAAGCATGCTGCGCCACAAAAACAGGATGTCCTCGCATTGGGGTTTGCTTTCCGTCGTTTGGAATAACTGCCGGAGCAAGCCGCCGACTTACAAAGTCAGCGGCATGCTCACGAACCTTGTCTATCCCTTTTTCTTCTATGTACTTCCTGTCTCTTTCGCTCAAATGAAATTTGGCGCGAAATGATGACATTTGCAGTTTTGTCAATGCTTCATCAATCGTTGCCATTAAGCGCGTTCATAACCTCTTTTACCACTTTTCCGTCCCAACCAACGCAGAGCATTTCTTTGGTAATGATAGCCTTGTACAAAGGATTGCTCTCTACCACGTTCCAGAGATACCGGAGAATTGCAACGTAATCCTCAAAGCTATCCTTTACTTTTTCTGCTACTATTTTCCGCCACTCATCTGTTGGTTCTTTACCAGCATAAATGTCGTTTAGATCCTTGCAAATGAAGTTGATTGCTCCACCGATACCTGGAAGTTCGCCCTCATTTGCGTCCTCGTTCGGATTCTCTGCTATCTTGACATGCAAGAGGAGATGTTCAAGGAGATTACAATAAACGAGCCTGTTGGCCTTCTGATATTCAAACGGGTTTGCAGCAGCGTATTTATCATTTGAGAGCATAATCGCCTTGTCTTCATCAATATGATGGCAATACAAGCCCTCGCTCGTTCGGCTGACTAATGGATTCTTTTCAGTGCAATTTGTGTCCTTGAAATAATTATGCTTTGCAGCACCATATTTCTTTAACAGATATTTCACTATATCCGTGTAAGAAGACTTTAGCATCTTCTCATAGATGGATATCTCATCTTTTGCCTTTACCACGGCTTCAACATAAGCGATTTCATCACTGCTCAATCCCACCAAGGCGTATAACTGTTTATTCAGGTCTGTATTGAAAGTTACCAATGAATTCTTGTCGCTATAGTCCATAATATCTGGGACCTTTTTGCCAAGAGAAGTCAACGATTCATCTGTCATCAAGAACATGAATCGAATCAGTGTTGTCCTTGCATATTTGAAGAAATTTTTAGCCTCTTTTTCTGTCTTGAAGGAAGCCAGAGCTACACGAGAACGTCCAAACGCAGAGTGGTTATCGATGATTTCTATTTGATTGTCACGTTTCTGTCCACCTGCGTTTGCGCTTGAAACCACAACCTGCCACTCGTCGATAAACTCTTGATTTGTTTCTATTACACTTCTATCAGCAACATACCATGTTGATCTGCCTGCTTTTCCCGCTTTATCATTCGCAAATAGCTTAATCTCCTTTGAGAAATCAAAAGCATAATCATCAGTTAGACTACGTACTTTTGAAGGGTTGTTTTCGACGAAATTACTCTCAATCCCAAACAAATCTCTCGGAAATACTCTGTCGTGAAGGAATCCCAATTTATTCTTTGCTACAAAGGACAACACTTTTGCAACGACAGAGCCATCCTGCGGATTTAACGAGATCAATTCCTCTCCTGGGTTATCCATATGGAGAGAGATTTCCTCTCCATTCTTATGATATACATAGGTAAATCCGGGAGTAGTTTTTGCCATATTCTTATAAACGATGGAAATACCATCAGCAATTGCAACATCCTTAAAAATGTCATTAGCGTCAGCATAAAAGTCAAGCCGATCAAGATGAATATCGTTTATCTGGTTAAGACCAAATTGGCTCATTCCTACGCCCTTTCCGAAACGGTGAATCCACCGACCGCCCGGATAAATAAGGGAAGTCACTCCACTTGATACGCTGTCCGCACCGATTTGGAAGAAATGAAATATGTTCTTTCTTGGTGCTTGTCCATTTACAGCAGACTGTTGAACGGCAGTTTCTTCTTGATATGGAGGGTTTCCTACCACTGCGTCAAATTTCATTTCTTTCACTTCCTTTTTCCAGTAACTGCCCTTGGTTATTCTTTTACGGAACTGTTCAGGCTTATTCTTTAGCATGTTGATAAGGTCATCAAAATAATGTGCATTGACTGGAACAGAACTATAGCCGCATAATGTTCTTCTTGTGATGGATTTTGCCATTGGAGTTTTACATATCACAAACACATTATTTCTGATCGTTTCTTCCCAGAATTCTTGACATTCTTGCGGCTCCCAGTCATCATCGCTCATCCCCTCCATTTTTTGTTTGTATGAGCTATAGGCGACATAGAGCGGATATAATCCTGTTTTTGAGTTAATCTCAAGTATATGGGCATTTTCTCCGAAAACAGTTGTTGTGATCTCTCCCTTATCAACAAATCGGGGCTCCTCGAGTCGACGCTTTTCTTCTTGTGTATCATCTTCATATTTTTCGTTGAAAAAGCACCAACCTCCGATTGTATCGGCCATATGCAAATTTACAACGCGCCAAGGAGTCAAAACAGTTTCTTTATCCGGATTCTTAAAGTGCCGGAAGATCTCGGCAATCATTATTACTCGTCGAGTAGGCGTCTCTTTATCTGCAGCTGCTGCAAGCTTACGGATTCGTTTCCCAGCGGCAATGAAGACATCCCTGTCGTAGTATTTCGTAAACTCAGAAAAAATCTTCTTTGTAACACCTTGCGGCATAAATTCTTTCCAAGATTCATCATCCACAAGGTCAACAAAGCGATTGATGTCAATGTCCTCGTCTATAGGTACATCTGCACCGTAGATCATTAGAGGCATACGGATGGAGATTCCTCGAAGAATATCTATAGCTTTCTTCCTTGCTTCTTTCGCTTGTTTCTTTGCAAGCCTTTCAGCAATCTGTTCTGGCGTCAGAGGTTCCGACTTGCCAGGAGAATCCGGCTGATCAGGATCGTCTATGTGTTCGACCTGTTCATCTGTCAATCCCTGCCCGTTTACAACAACGTCGCTCTTTTTCTTTGCGGCTTTAGAAGCGCCGATAATATCACGCAACTCATTAAACTTGGACGCGTCAATATCATCCAGTTTCAGAAGTTCATCATTGTAGATGGACTCATCCTCAAAGCCACTATTAACAGCTCTCTCCGCATAAATCTGTTTGATCTGCTCCATCATCGATTCAACGCTGTACTTTTTAGTACGGGAACCGGCAATGGCAATAACCGGGCAATAGTTAAGGAATTCAGTCATCGCCTCTCGACGCTTTTGCTGGCTCTTGCCGGGTTTGCGTGAGAGATGCACAGTTTCCGTCAAAACTTTTAATGTACGATCCGGAGCGAAATCAAAAACATAGCAGTCGGTCTTCTGTCTTCCATCGATGCTGCCGGCAGATTGAACGCGGAATATAGTCTGCATATACTGTGCTGCAGCAGTAGAGTATGATCCGGATAGCATAAGTACAGCAGTCCATTCTTTCACGGTAACGCCGGTCGTTAGCTTTCCGCAAGATAGGGTAATAGAGTACTTGTTGTTCTTGATAGTGTTTCTTACGAGCTCCAGAGCATCAGCAGAATGGTCTTCCTCATACTTGTCACCCTCTCCAGCAACGTTTGCAATTCCAAACTTGCCGAAAACAGGATGACTACGAAGGAGATCACTCAGTGCCTTTGCTTCTTTAACGCCGGGAACCATCCAAAGAGTATGACGAAACATATCCCGATACTCCTGATTGGAGAAGGGATATCCGCTATCTTTGTCTTCCTTAGCCATCAGATTTAGGAAGGATATTATATCGTTTTCGTGGACGAATCTGCCTTCCACGGCACCCTTGGGAAGCTCACGTTTGCTGTTCGGGCCCTTATACCACACGCGGAAGAATTCGCGGAAATTGAACGCTTTTGTGTCGTATTCATCCGATACATATTTCTTGAGCTTCTCGCCAAGATCATAGGTGTAGATATGCATCTTGGGCAGATCTGCATAGGGGTTATGATCGCCATGGTGCAAAAGATCCCATTCAGTCTTTTTCTTCTGCTCCATAACATAGTCCCAAGTATAAACATTGTCCTCGCTGTATTGGCTGAGAAGATTAAACGGAGTCCCAGATAGAGCCAGCACCTTTGTTTTCTCTTTGCGAAGAAGCTTAATTACATTATCACCGAGTTCGGTCTGGGTTCCTTCATGAGCTTCATCAATAACGATAAGATCCCAGTCCAGGGCAAATACAGCATTGTTCTTATTGTAATTACCACCTACGAGCTTAGACCCACGCAAATCCTGAATAGACGCAAAATAGATAAAATAGTCTCCGTCCTTATCGAGCTTTTTGATTTTCCGATCATTTTCGGCGTCGGTCTTTTCATCAAACGTGTAATAGGAGTCCTTGGTCTTACGCTCATAGTTATAATCGTGCTCAGAGTTGCCTTTGAAGAAGATTTTTCTGAAATCTTCACTCCAGCCATCGTCAACAACCGGACGATGTGTAACGATGATGACGCGGCGGTATTGATTGCGGCGAATTACTTCCAGAGCAGTCAAAGTCTTGCCAAATCGCATTTTGGCATACCAAAGCATCTCATTGTCTTTTTTGAAGGTCTTTAGCGTCTTCTCAACCGCTTCAAGCTGTTCCTCTCGGAAGTCAATAGGAGTGATAGCTGTTCCAGTTGTCTTTCCAGACGGTGTAATCGAATGCTTCCCGTCTTTCACTGCTTTGATCGCGCTCATTACAGTTGCAAGATCAGTCTGGAACCATTCCTCTCCAGTAGCGCCATTTGGCTGCACCTTATGGATACCGGAGTTCATTAGGACTTTGTGTACATCCTTATCTTTGAAAGAAAAGCTATAGCCATCTTCCTGCTTTATGGCAAGTTCTGTGTATTCCAGCTTATAGCTCATGCTCGCTGTTTTTGTATAGCTATCGATACGCGCCTTTGCTGCCTGGTTCAATGCGTGACAATTTGGAACAAGGCTCACTGGCTTTATATCAGTGTTAAGCGTCGCCTCACCGACCTTAAGCAAGCCCCTATGGGTATCGTAGGGCATACTGAAAACATAGATTAACTTGTAGCTGTATGTCTGATCGAATCTTTCCATCATTTTCTCTCCTTTAGAAGCGAAACAAAAGGAACGCTTTTCTTATAGTTTGTCCAATCGAAAATCCTGCAATAAATCCCATTGTGCTGGAATATGTCCCCCTTTGTGCATCCGGGGCACGGGGTGACGTTCTCTTTGGATTCAAAACCTTCAAAGCCAATTTGCATGTACTCTTCAACCGTGTCGTGGCAAGAGTACGGCACGACATATTTCAACCCATCCATCTGCCATATGTTCCAAGCAATGATATTCGCAACATTCTTCAATTCTTCAACAGACGGCTCATCGGAAAACCTATCTTTGTAATAATCAATGTAATCGTAAAGCAGATTCTCTCTTGCTATCAGGACGCTATCGCCTTGGAATTCATAACCGAACACGCTTTGAAGCGCTCTCCGTGCCCATTTGAGCCAATCTTCATCGCTTTCGCAGTTTTCATTTACAATTCGCATTTTTCTGTCGAAGAGTCCGATTCGCTCATAGACCGGTATCAATTCTCCTGTCGTAGTATCATACCTACTAACGAGATACGGTGCCTCTCCACAGGTGATCTCAAGGCGTTTTGCGTCCACATATGATTTCCATGTTCTCTTGCCAAAGAAATCGATTCTATTATGAGTTGTTGACCATGTGACGCCTTTCGGTGTATTGAATACGTTTTTGCGACCAAACCAAGCTTCATCAACCAAATTATTCTGTTCGTTGCAAACCCAAGAAGGAGTGAATACTTCTGCACGATTTCTAATCCTGCTGCGCTGAACTTCTTTTGATTTGGCCGCGCGAGGCTGAATCACACGTGATAGCTCACCTGTAATAAGGCTTACCTCAATTGGTTGATGTTCCTCGTATTCTGGGCCATAGCTTTCATAGTCCTTGGTACACCACAAAATATTACCTTTAGTCGTTTTATCCTTGAGAAGTAGCTTAAGTATTTTCGGATCGATTTCTGCAATATCATCTTCAAGAATGTCGATCCGTTTTTCAACTTCTGTACGTTTCAGTTCAGGCATTACAAATCTCCATTCTTAGTCTTCTTCTTTGACTTCCATCACATCGCCAATGTCACAATGGAATATCTTGCATAAACGAAGTATGACATCCATTGAAACGGGTCTATTCTGATTTAATTTAGTCATCGTATATGAACTCAACTCGGCAGCTGAAGCGAGATCTTTTTTCTGCATTTTGTTGTCTTTTAATAGTCTCCACAATTTGTCATAATAAATCTTCATATAATCCTCCCGTCTTAGCTTTCCGCTGTCAACCACAGGCTACAAGAATTCAATATATAGTATATCACGCACATCGCAATTTTTCAACATGATACACACATTTTCTCGCATTTGCAAGCAAGGTGATGGTCTGAATCGACACCTTGTTGATGTAAATGCCTCATCAAGCCTGTAAAAGGCCAGATGAGGCGAACAATTATGGGTTAAGGATACCGTATCCCAGAATCTCATAGTATCCTACTGCATAATGGTTTTCACGACAGCTATCACCCGAGTTTCCTTCAACCGTGTAGACAATACCGTCCTCAACACGCTCAACAATACCAGTATGGTCGGATTCGCCGTCCTGCGGGCCAGAACTTCCCTTGTTATCCCAATCGAAAAAGATAATCATGCCGGGGGCCGGTTCAATATCGTTTTCGGCCCACTGGCCACGATCCTTAAACCAGTTAACGCCATTTACACAGCCTGCATATTTCGGGCAAATGCCAGTTTCGATATAACCGCACTGATCGGCGCACCAAGAGACAAAGCAGGCGCACCACTCAACGCGAGAGCCAAACCCGTACCATCTCCAGTAGGGCTCACCGCCAACGTTGCCAAGTTGAGACAGGGCAACCGCAACAATCTGATCGTCAGCTCCGTAGATGCCGTAGAGAACAGATGCCCACATACTGCTGTCCTGTGCGAGCAGCTCGTCAACCTGGGCTTTCTGATCCTCGGTGAAACCGTACTGTTCCATCATCTCTTCTACGGTCTTATGACTCACAGTGATATACAGATATACTGTTGTCTCTTCGACTTCCTCTTCTATGATGTTGCCTTCTCCATCATCTGTTTCAACTATGACCGTTTCCGTCTTTTCCTCGGTTTCATAGGAAATCTCATTCATTTCCCAAAAGATATCCTTCAGAAGCTGTTTCTTTTCATCGGTCATAGACGCCACTTCCTGCGGGTTATCCGGGTCATTGGTGGTCTTTACAGCGTAGATGGAAAGGACCTCTGGCCAGACTGCACGGGAGCCTGACATTTCTAGTTCGTCGTAAGTGTTAGAGTTCTTGATATCGTCAAGCTTGTTCTGATAGTCCAGGTTGATCTCCTGGACGACCTGCTGCATGGTCTGCGTAGAGCCGGTATCCTCAGAAGAGAAGAAGATTCCGAAACAGGATGCCACGATAAGGCCGATCAAGCAGATAACGATAATCACAACGACCGCCACCCAACCACCAGCGGCAATCGCGGCAATCAGTTCCTTGATAGCTGCAGCAATCGCTTTGATCGCAGCGGCAATTGCTTTCGCTGCCGCTACTGCAGCTTTGTATGCCGCAATCGCAGCCTGCCTAGCCATTTCAGCAGCCTTCTGCGCGGCCTTGGCGGTCGCCTGGGCTGCTTTTTGCGTTGCCTTGGCCGTTTTCTCAGCCGTTTTAATGGCCGCTTTGGAGGTCTTCTCCGCTGTCTTAATTGCCTTCTCTGAAGACTTAACCGTGCCTTTTGCACCGGTCTTCACAGTCTTCCTTCCTGCAGAACGGGCGGACTGCTTAATCGTGTGTTCCGTCCGCTCCGCTGTTTTGATGGTCTGGTTTCGCCTTCCGCGTATAGCGTTCTTTCGGACTTCACCACCTGTAGACGCTGTTTCTCTGACGGCACTCTGTTGGTGGGCACGCTTCCTCTGTCGAACAGTGTTCTTATTTTGTGCAGTTGTCTGATGCGAATGAGACTCCTGAGATGAAGTTCTATCGGACTGGGCCTGTTCCTCTCTGCGAAAGCGCTCCTCGTAGCGGTTGACCCGCTCCTCATTCTTTTCAATCCGCTTTTCCTCACGATGCTTCCGATACGCCTCTTTGCCTTTGTTGACAGCCTTTTTCGTCTCGGCTGACACATCATGACCGACACGATCTGCAACATCTTCCGCAGCATAGCGGATCTTATCCTCCGCATATTCAGACGGCGTGACCTGGCCATCGTCCATCAGATTTTCAAACTGATCCTTTGACCTGACCAGCGCCGTCTTCATACGCTCGGAGGCAACAGCCGCTTTATCAATGACCTTGATATCCTTCACGCTTTCTCTCGTCTTAATCCTGCTCATAGCTATCGCCTCCTTTCTCAAAGAACAGGATTAAACCTTCTTGGCAACTACCACGAAGCGCCCATTGGGGTAGGTGTATTCACAGGTGGAAAGCGTGATAAGATGGTCTCCGTACTCGGCATCTACTCCGGTGTCATAGAGCTGGCGGAGGTGAACACTATTCATGAAGTTCTTGAAGTGCTCCTCATCCATATCTGTGAACTGATTGTACCGGAAGGTGTCGTTGTTCGTATCAAAGCGGAAAACCGCCACGATCTGATACTCTCCGAAGCCGAACAGGGTATCAAATTTAATGATCGGATGCTCGTCATAGAAGTCCTTGCTGGCATAATTGCAAAGGTCGTGGAACATCGTTTCGTTCTTCATGTGATGCCCGTAGATGACGTAGTTATTGCTCTCTCCCATCACGCAGTCCTCGTCAATATACGGAACGCCGTAATCGCTGTACTCCTTCTCAAAGCTGTGCTTCAGATAGTAGTTAGGATTATTCGGTGTCCACATGACCGGGTAGTTGATATTCGTGCCGTCGATGGAGATCCAGCCAACAAAATCGCTGTTCTGATCGAAAAGAGCCCTGTACTTCTCCATTGCCAGCTCCGCTTCTCGCGCAGCCAGTTCTTCCGCAGAGAGTGTCTCGCTTTCAGGCTCGTCTTCACCCGGCTTGGGGACAAGCTCCTTGTCGAGTTCGCTCTTGTCCACGTCAGCAATCATGTTGGACAAGTCCTCAAACTGCTGTGCGCTGTTCTTTTGATCCTGATACTGGTGATGAAACACGACGCCAGAGAATACCGCGATCCCGCACAGGATCACAATAGCGGCGATGCCAATAATCTTTTTGATTTTCATATCGAATTACCTCCATAAAAGATTGAGGGCAGGGTTAATCCTGTCCTCTTGCGAATTCGCCCTCACCGGGGCGCGTGGTCATAAGCTGATAGAGCTTCGTATCATGCGGGAACTGATTGATGAACGGAACGAGCGCCGAACCGTACTTAATCAGACCGCAGCCTGCGTCAGCATTGGTGATATAGCTCATCTGCTCATTGGAAATGTTGAGAAGCCTTGCGAGCTTCTCACGGTCGGACGCTGCCTGGTTCAGCATGATAACAAACTCAGAGTTTGAGAGCATCGTGCTGGCCTGAACGGAGTCAAGCAGGTACTCCACGTTCTGCGTAATCGCAGTCGGGTAAGCATTACGCTTACGGAACTGACGCCATGCGGAGTTGAAAAACTGAGCCGAGAACTCGTTTTCAAACACCACATGGAACTCGTCGATAAAGACATGGGTGCGCTTGCCCTTCTTCCAGTTCAACGTGACGCGGTTCAGCATGGTATCGGTGATAACCAGCAGGCCGGTGGGCTTGAGTTGAGAGCCAAGGCCGTGAATGTCGAACACTACAATGCGCTTGTCCAGATCGACATTGCTCTGCTTACCGAAGATATCCAGCGATCCAGTTGTATAAAGTTCAAGAGACAAAGCGATCTGCTTTGCCTCCGGTTCGGGCTGCTCCAGGAGCATATCGCGCAGCGTACAGAGCGTAGGAACGGTCCCGTCCTCTGCGGCATTGCGATAGACATTGGTAATGCAGCGGTCAATGATGGACTTGTGCTGAGGGCCGACGCCCTTCTTGTCGATCTGCTCGATCAGCGACATGATGAACTCAGACTTCACCACGATGGGGTTGTTCTCACCGTAGCCGTCAACCATATACATGGCATTCAGCCGGTCCCTGCCTCCGGCAGAGACCCTGATAACCGAGCCGAGATTGCCCATTGCCTCCACCAGCGGCGCATACTCGCCTTCGGGATCACAGATGAGGATATCGTCGTCGGTGTTCAGCATGAGGAAGGTAATCAGCTCCTTGGCAGAGAAGCTCTTGCCGGAGCCGGGAACGCCCAGCAGAAACGCCGACTGGTTCAGAAGGTTTGCCTTGTTGCACATGATGAGGTTGTGAGAAATCGCGTTCTCACCGAAATAAATGCCGCCCTGATCCATGATCTCCTGTACCTTAAACGGCATCAGAACCGCGAGACTCTCAGTGGTAAGGGTTCTGAACGTATTGATCTTTCTGACGCCAATCGGAAGAACCGTGTTCAGTCCGTCCGTCTGCTGGAACTTCAGCGTGGCCATCTGGCACATGTGCTTTCTCGCAGTAGAGAGGATTGTCTCGGTATCCAGATCGAGCTGCTCCTTGGTATCCGCCGTGATAACCATCGTCACAACGGCAAACATCATGCGTTGGTCTCTGGTCGTCAGGTCGTCCAGGAACTCCTTGGACTCCTTGCGCTGGAGTTCCATATCATACGGAACGACAGCGCTGAAATTGTTGTTCTGATTCTGCTTGCGCTGCCAGTTGGTGATGTTGGTTTCAACGCCCAGCAGTCTGTTCTCGACCTCACGGACCGCTTCATCCGTAGGGATGGGGATCACGTCGATAGACAACATCAGATTCCGGTTCAGCTCGGTAAGCTCGGAGAGCATACTGTCTTTGATATAGCTCGCATAGTCTTTGAGGAAAAGAACCCTTGCGAACTTTTCTCCAAGCTTGATGTGGTCTGCGCTCCGCTCCACGCTATCCGGGCAGATATAGTCGCGGAAGTCGTGACCCATTCGTGCCTTCTTATTGATGTTCATCTCGAAGGCAGTCTCATTGCCGGGGCGGTAGAAGTCGTGAAGGATACGCAGTCTCTGTACCGCATTGAGTGCAACGCACTTGGAACCGAGCCCCGTGAAATGGGTTGTCAGATCCGCACCGACTCTGGCGAAATATGCTCGTGCCTCCTCAATGTCCTTTTTGCTCACGGAGATGGTCACATACTTTTCCTGTGTGATGCCGTTGGCTCCGGTTGCCTTATCCAGGAGCATATTGTTGTACTCCATGCGGTAACCGTCCAGTCCGTCACGCTTCATCGGCATGAGAATGGAATCCTCAAAATCCGCCTTGTTCAGCCTATGGTTGTTGATCGTGATCTTCGTGGTTGCACCGCTATCCAGACTATTCAGAAGCTCAGAGTAGGTCAGGAACATGCTTTCCTTATCCTCTCGGCTTGCCACCATATAGTTGATGTCGCTGAACTTGTAGGTCTTGGAAAACTTGTTTCCGACCTTAAAGATACCGTCAGGCCAGATGCACTTGATGGGGATCAAATCCTGCACCTTCTTCGGCACCACGAACTTCTCTTTATCCTGAGACAGGATTATTTTGATGCTTTTAATCATTGCCTTTGTAGACCTCCTTTTCCTTGGCGTCGATGGTGTCCTTCAACGCCTCGTAGTAGATATTCACCGGCTCAAACTTGATCTGCTTCGGCTCAATCATCTCTGACCGCAGCCACGCCCATACAAATTGCTCTGCCGTCATCCCGTTATAGGAGATAAATCCCATTGCGGCGAAAGGAGCCGCGCCGAGGATGCACATCCAGGAAACGGTTTCCGTTCCGACGTGGGGCTTGAGCGCTAAGTACAGCACGATAGCAACACCAACAGCCAGCAAAGAAAAAACGAACTGTCTGAAGGACAGTCCGAAGAACATTGACTCGGTATAGTTCCGAATCTCTCTATTGATTTTTACTTCCATATTCTTTCCTTTCCCGACGGGCAGCTTCCTGAAGCTCCGCCTTGCAGACACACTCATCTGCAAGGCAGTTCACTTCACGGTTCTTCCTGCCGCCGTAATAAAGACAATACTTGCAATCGCAATCCGCTACGGTATAGCCGCGCCACTTATTCATGATTCTCTTTGCCATGACGCACCTCAGATTCCCATCATCTCTTTGACAAGGCGATCTGCCATCTTCACAGCACCGACGAGGATCAGCATATTAAAGATCAACTCACCGATATAGCTCCAGACCATAGATGCCGCTGTAGCGCTGGTGTCCACAACAGGCGGGCTCGACGCGAAGACAGAGAAGATGATGCAGGCAAGAACAATGATCGCTCCCTCCATACATACAGAGGCATAGCTCTTCAGAAAGCTCTTGCCGATATTCTGTGTGGGTTCACCGGCAAAGGTGGAAAGCGGAACCGGTGCGATTGCCGTGTACATATACATTTTGAAGAACCGTCCATAGACGCTCAGGATCATCACGAATGAGAGCACCCACACGAACAGTCCGCCGATAAGCGTAACCGCCCATAGTGGAATGGACTCAAAAAAGCCGCAATCTTCTACCGCCGTGACAATTTCTTGCGGCAGAATGGTCGCCTGCGGCGTACCGAAACCGGCAGAGTTCATGATTGTGCTTACCACGCCTTGGATGATTTCAAGAATTGCAAGCATGAGTTCCATGCCATACGAGATCAGTCCCTTTGCGATTGCAAATCGGACAAACAGTTTTACAGCGTGTTCAGGCTTTTTCAGGTCAGCAAACGATCCACACGTCTTTACAACGCCCACCACAAAAAACAGCACCAGCAGCGCGTAGCCAATGGCTTGTAAGGCTCCGTGGATACTTGTAATGACTGACCAAATAGAGCCACCTTTGAATGTCTGCGGTGACTGTGTGATCAGTTGCCAGATCTCAGACAACTTATCGTTCCATACCTCAAGGGCATTTTCGAGATTCTGTACAATCCAGTTATCCGACATTCGTTACACCTCCAATCCGGGGCGGTCATTGCTGACCGCCCCTTTTTCGGGAAACCGGATCAGCCCACGATCAGGTTGAGGATTTCCTTTGCGAAGGTGATGATGACGCCGCCCGCCAGAGTCAGGAAGCCGTTGGAACGCTGGCTCGGATCGTGGCTCTGGAAGCTGAGGCCGACCTGCACAATACCCCAACCGAGAAGGATGAGGCCGACCGCACGGATCAGGCCGAAGATAAAATCGGACAGGTTGTTGACGACCGTGATCGGGTCACCGGCTGCAAAGGCAGTAACGCTCATGCCCATAACCAGGGCAAGGGACAGGACCGCTGCAGCATAGAAGCGGAAGCCCTTCTTGACCTTGCCGGGAATCTCCTGCTTCTGAGTGTTGTTCTTACGATTGATGTTTTTCATGTTCTTTTTTCTCCTTTTTATCAAATTTTTCTTGGAGCTCTTCTTCTGAGAGCAGTTCAAAATCGTGTAGCTGCGGTTCAAACTTCTGCGCCTTTTCGACTTCCATCGGATCAAACACAAAGGACATGGCCGCAATGCTTCTGGTGTCTTCACCGTGCGTAAACGCCGGTGCTCCGCCATCGGTGGTTTCCCGTACATTGGGATGATGAAGAATGTCGTACTTGAAATCCTGCACGGGACGCTCACCGCGTATAAAAAGAAGTGCGTACCGATTGTCCAGCATACGCACTTCGTCAGGTGTCATAAGCTCACGCCCTGTGAGCTGGTAGTTGGTAGAGTAGCTTCCGTTTCTCCCGCGAGATCGACCGTAGGTGTTCGTGTCGATAGTCTCCTTGCCAAGCAGCTTTGAGACATACTCATGGGTGGACTGCTCATTACCGCCGAGGTAGAGAAACTCGTCGCAGTTGCCGACGATGCTTTCCCATTGTTTCTCAAACAGGGCTTTGAGCTGCGCCAGATTCTGAATGATGATTGAAACTGAAATCTCCCGCGAACGCATGGTAGACAGCAGTTTGTCGAACTCATCGGGTAGGGCGACATTGGCGAACTCATCCATGACGAAATGGACATGAACGGGAAGCCTGCCACCGTGGACAGAATCGGCTTGATAGTAGAGCTGTTGGAATAGCTGCGTGTACAGCATACCGACGATAAAATTGAAAGAGGAATCGTTATCCGGGATGACAGCAAATACCGCTGTTTTCCTTTCTCCGATTTCGCCCAAATCCATTTCATCGGTTTGCGTAATGCCTGCAAGCGAATCCAGGTTGAACTTCTCCAGTCTGGACACCAAGGAGATCTGGATAGACTTCAATGTCTTTGCACTGCCGGAGTGGTACGCTCGGTAGTATTTGAGCGCAATGTGCTCCGGGTTCTTCGCTTCCAACCGTTCAAAGAGCTCGTCAAGGACCGAAAGATAGTCCTCGTTGTTCTCTTTCACATCGCCCGCTCTGATCATTTCCATCACCATCGGGAAGTTCTGTTCATCAGGTGGAGCCTCATAGTGAAGGTAACAAACGAGAGCCTTCAAGAGCATAGCCGCAGTCTGATCCCAGAAGGGATCCTGCGTTTGGCTGCCCTTTGGCGTTGTGTTCTTAAATAGGTTGGTTGTGAGGCGTTGAATATCGTCGTCGCTTTGCAGATAAACAAAGGGGTTGTAGCAGTGGCTCTTTTCCATGTTGATAAGGTCAAGAACCTTAATGTCGTATCCGTGCTCTTTCAGGAGGTGCCCGGTGTCCCGGAGCAGTTCTCCCTTCGGGTCAAGCACTACGAAGCTCGTATTTGCGTTCATGATGTTCGGCTTGGCGAAAAATCTCGTCTTACCGGCACCGGAACCACCGCATACCAGTACATTCAGGTTTCTTCTGTGCTTTCGACCATCAAGCCCGATTGCGACATTTTGCGTGAGAATCTTGTTCTCTGTCTTATCCTTGTTGGCATATTTCTTGTTGACTGAGCCAGCCGTGCCCCATTTGGCTGAGCCATGTTCTTCTCGTCGCCTGTAATTGTGCTCTGAGGAAAGATAGACGCCGATTGCAATTCCATAGGCCAGAAGCAAAACGAGGACAGCTTTTACACTGTCCTCGCAAAGCTCTATTCTAAATGGGTTTTGCATAATCGTTCCGAACTGCTGCACCAGCCCGATCAGGCCATCCTCCAGGCAGGGAGCAATCAACAGGCCAAGCCATACAACAGGAATGATGCCAAGGAAATAGAGAATCACATTCTGTTTGGAAAGCTTATCTTTCCTCACGTTCAGCTCTCCGCTTCTCCTTTTTCGTTGGGGCATCAATGACCTTCAGGATCAGATCGTTGATATCTTCCGTAGGCTTATCGTCCTTCAGAAGGTCGTTCCGGAAATCCATCAGGCCACTTACCATAAGACGCTGCTCGAATTCGTCCAGCGTCAGGACCTTTTTCTCCTCTGCCATGTCGCCATCTCCTTATCTCGCCTCGTCTCTGCGTTCAACCGGCTGGCGATTCTTGTCCAGAACCTTTGCCATATCCGCAGAGATCACGTTGGCAACGTCACGGATTTTGGAAAGCTCGGTCCTCACGGAACGGGCATCCATCGTGGACATGTTCTCTGGCAGGCGGTCAAAGCGGAACATATCCTTCGGGAGGTTGTTGCGGCTGCACAGCACATAGGAGGCGCAGTAGGCAACGAAGGCGTTGTCGCTGCGCTTATAATCACCCTTGTCCAGATGGGCATGAGCAAGCTCCTGGGAAAGGCCACGGAACAGATCCGGTGCCTCCAGCCCACCGCGAACAAAAATCATCTTATCCTGCGGGCGATAGACCGCATTGATACCCTCCGGCATTTCCTGGCTGATCTTGATCGGGCAGGGAGCGTTGTGAATAAGCGCCTTGAGCAGAAGGCGGTCGTCACGTCTCACATTCCCGCGATCCTTGGGCTTGGCGTTGGTCTGACTGATATCGAACACCTTTTTGGAGTTGTAGCTCACGCCGACCGAACCGTCCTCCTTGGTGAACTCCTCACCGGGTTCCAGAAGGACAATTCCGACTTCGCCCTTCTTGATATACACGCCGTTCTCTCTCCAGCTTTTGGAGTCAGCAAGCTGGGTTGCCTCCGGCCTCTGCGCCGTGATGAGAAGGGCGTTGCCCACCGAATAGCGGTCAAAGTGCGCCTGGACATCCAGATAAGACTGGAAGAGCGCACCGTCGTTGGCCATGTGCTCGGCGGTCGTGTCGATCAGAGCGAAAGCATCTTCGCGCTCCTGCTTCTTCTGCGCTGCCCATTCCTCCTTATCGAAAGAGGAATAGCTCTTTTCGTCCGTCTCCACGGACTGGCTTGCATTGAAAATGTCATCATAGTTTGCCATGATTTATCTCTCCTTTTCCTTTTTCTTCTTGGGCACCTCGATGTGCTCCGGCCCCTTCGTAGGAGCGTCTTTCGTTCTCTGCGCGGAATCCGACCTCTGTCTCTGTTCCTCCCGGATCTCCTTCATCGTCTCTCGCACAGACTTCCGGCTCCGTTCCGGTGAATCAGAGATACCCCTGTCGGTTTTCTCGCGCGGCCTTGAGGTAGGCTCGGACTGACGGGACTTCGCATTCCGGCCTTCTGTGGGGTTTTGCGTCTGAGCCTCTTCCTTGTTGGGCTGTTTCGCAAGCATGGCGTCAACGAAAGCTTCATCCTTATCCTTTTCCGTGGTATGACGGTCAGGTTCCGGACGGTCACTGTTCTTTTCCTCGTTTGCCTTGACGATTTCGCCCCTTGCTGTAGCCAGATCGGTCGTGGCAATTCCAAAGCGTTCAAAGATGCGGTTGATTTTGCTCGCGTCTTCGGCACGGACAAACACGTCGGTATGGCCGTCCGTGTCTGTCTTATCCTTTAGGACGCAGTACAAGACTCCGTACTTCTTGGCCTCCCGACAGAACTTTTCCAGTTCATTGTCGCTCACGGAAAACACCTTGAGTTCCTTTCCGCTCCTGAGCATACTGGTAAGCCTCGTTTTGCCGCGCGTCTTTTTCTGATCCTTCAGGACCGCATAGAGAAGAACAGCCAGCCGCTCCGCAGCTTTACCGCTGATCTTTGCGGCGACCTCAACCCCGTTCAGGGTCATTCTCACGACTTGTTCTGCCGCTTCTCCTGACGAGTAACTCATCTGTCGTTTTCTCCTTTCTTTCAGATTCCTGCTGCCGGATATCCTCAAGGTTCTCATGAACCCTTGCAGACCGCTCGACAATGGCGGTGCAAAGCTTGATTTCCTTGCGTATGGCACTCATTTCGCTGGTAATAACGTCTACTTGGGCTTTTATCTCCGCAGCGCCTTTCTCATCGTTCCGACGAGCACACTGCCTCTGTTTGTTCTTTAATCCCTTGCGTTCATTGTCCAGCGTCTTTATCAGAGCTTCCTTTTCGGCTTTGTACGATAGAAGCTCCTCCGTAGTCGTGATACCTGTACGCCCAAGAAAATCAGCCTGAGCAATATACTGATCGAGCTTCGTCACATCTTCGCGCAAAAAAACCGACACCTTTTTGATAGATGCCGGTTTGTGAACGATGATATGAAGTTCGTAACAGTAGTAAAGATAGAGGGCATATAGCCCAGTTGCTTTTTGCGCCTTTTCCTTGTAGTGATAGTAAGGCGCTTTCTTGTCTTCCTTCACTTCCGGGAATGGCACTCTTTTTCGGATATTGTTCTGGATGCGCTGCTTGATGGATTCGAGCTCATAGAACTCTCCCAACTTATCCAGACGGAAGTGTTTCTTGCCATGAAGAATAACTATGGGATGCTGCCGCGGAGCGCCTGTTTCTGTCTTTGTCTCGATCTTATAGCCCATTTCCTCCATCACGCTGATGAAATCCCGCTCCGTGGTGGAGGCAAGAATTGCACGGTCAATATCCTCTCGGATCGTGTCTCTGACTGTAGGCTTTCCATTCTTTTCAGCAACCCACTCCCCATAATTCTTCTTTTTCCCGTCAGGATGATCAATCACAGAGATCCGCGCCTCACGGCACAGCCGGTCTGATACTTCTCTCATGTGTCTGTAATCCTCCGGTGAATTGTAGAACTTCAGGCCGTCCACATCCGAAACGGAATTGATGACGAAATGATTATGATAATGGCCCGTGTTACAGTGGGTCGCAATCACAACCTGGAAGCGGTCTCCCCAAAGCTCCTTGGCAAGAGCCACACCGATATTGTGTGCGGTATCTGCATCCACCTCATCAGCCTTGAAGGACTGGTAGCCGTGGTAACAGACTCTGCCGTCTTCTTTACCGTACCGGTGCTTCACCTCCATGAACTCCTTTGCCGCATTTTCTTCGCTTGAAAGATTAAGGCAGGTCACAAGAGCTCTGGTCTCCGTCTTCATCTCATCGGCGGCGTATTCAATGACGCCTTCGATTTCATGAAGCCTCAAGAGGCTTTTCTTGTCATGCGTCTTTTCGGGATTTCTGGCGTAGTTAATGACCTTATCTACTCTGCCTTTGATCGGCCAGATAGAAGTGACTGCCATTAACCGGTTCCGGAGGTATAAGCGTCGGAGACCAGCTTCGTCGCCGTTCTAAGTTCCTCCAGTCCTTTTCTGAATTGGGGCATATCCGGGACGTTTGTAGAATTGAATCTCTTCAACGTCTGATCCAGATTGTACCCAGCCTGACGCATGGCACGGATAAGGTAAGGAACATCAGCAGGCGGCGCTTCCTTAACCTCTTTGTTTGCAACAGAGTGCCGGATGAAGCCGCCGATAGACATTCCTGCTTTCTTTGCTTTCTTCGAGAGTGCAGACAGTTCATCCTTAGTGAAGCAGACTTCTACTCTGCAATTTCTCTTTCTCAATTTAACATCACCTTTCTTTCTGGGGTTTCAGGGGCATTGCCCCAGACAAGCTGAATCTGTACGGACAGATTCGTTGCTTGTTAAGACAATGCCACTAATCCCATGGTTTAGATTACTTCGGCACTTCTAAGATAAGAAATGCCCTTCTTGGAATACTGGAAGGTAACTCTGACGCGGGTATTAAAAGGAATATCCGCAAGCCCCTTATAGTTGGAGTCCTGCCACGCAGAAGTGATGATCTTTCTCCCATCGTCAAAGTCCAGATAAACCAAGAGCTTACTGTTCTTGTCCCAGCGCTTGCAGACCATCTCGGCCTCAAAGGTCCCTTCAAAATCAGGGAAATTGTAGTCTCGACCGTCAAAGCCGGAGTCCAAAAACTCCTGCCAGGACAACGCTCTCTTTTCCATTGGTGTTTCACCTCCTCTTTCAGTGGGTGGCTCCATTTTGGCTCCACCCAGATTATTGCATCAAAAAAATGGCTCCAAATTGGCGCCATCAGAAGCTGTTTAGAAAATCCAGAACACTATTCTCATTCTCTTCATTTTCGCGCTGAGACTGGGTTCCTCCTACGGATAATGTCAACGGCATTGATCTCAGTTCTTCAGAAACTACCTTCCTGAGTATCCATTCAAGATGCTTGTATCGCTCGGCATCATTGATTCGTTTGATAACTTCCGTGTTAATCACTGCAATGTCTCCACTGTGCAGCAGCTCCCATGCTCTTCGCTCATCTGCGTCGTCCATATTAAAGCGCAGGCTGAATCTCTTATAGCTCATAGATGACCGCCCTTCCGGGTATTCAACTCAGCCAGGTACTCATAGCCTTTTGCCGTGGCGCAGATATCGTCGTTAATCGTGACACGCTCCTTATCGAAGGTACCGAAGTTTCGGATCAGACAGCTTCCGCCGCCGAGAACATAGAGCCTCATCAACTCAGGGTTGTACTCATGCTCACGGAGTCTTTGGAAGATTCCTTCCACATACTCCGTTGCTGTATCAGTGATTGTTTTCAGATACTTCTCGTTGATGTCCGCAGTTCCGAACCGAAACACGCGGTTGATGATCGTGTCATCAACGGTGGTATGGTGAACCCTCATCACGTTCTCCCGCGCAGCCAACAGGCATTGGTGCGTTCCGAATTTCTCCGTGAACATATTGCCAGGAACCGGCTTCTTTTCATTGATGAACATGATATTCATTGTGCCGTTGCCGATATCACAGAGCATATTCACACCCTTGAAATCGGCGAGCCTGTCAGCCACGGCAGCAAAGCCCTGCGGGAACACATCGACGCCTACTACCTCAATAGAGTAATTGGTATTGCGGAACGAGAACTCAACTGACCGGTTCTGCAGGAGGTAGTTCTTAAAATCATCCCGCTGGCCGCTTACCCATGTCAGGGGAAGCCCTGCGGCGATTCTGATCCTGCCGGAGGTAAGCTTTTTGATGTTCATCTCCCTTGCAATCGCGGCAAGTGCCAGGACATAGTAGTCATTGTCCCTTGTCTTGTCTGCAAGGAACTCTTTATGGCCTTCCCCGATCAGATAGAAGCGATTCCCATACACCAACATGTTATCCTTGAAGACCGGCTCGGTGTTGTATGCTGCAACACTTGCAGGAAAGCAGCAGTTTGCGGTCTTGATATTGCCGTAGCCGCTGTCAATCCCGATGATAAAGGTATCGTCGATGATTCTCATGCCTTCACCTCCATCACCTCGAAAGATCCGGTTCCGGTTTATAGGGAACAGACATCAGCGTTCCATTCATGCGAATGAGCCTCTCTGGGTTTTCAAACTGCTTTATGAAGCGGTCGATCTGCTCCTGATTCAGGGACCCGTAGTTGGGGCCGCTGCAATCGCAGATGAAAAAGGGACCGAAGATGACGTCGATCATTTCTTTTTCGTCGCTCTTCATATAGCACCTCTCGATCTTCCAGCCGTCCTTGCCGCCCTTTTCGCTCTGCATATAGCCCTCCAGACGGATCATCGGATCGGAGCCATCCAGTGCGCTGGCGTAGATGGAGTATCCGCCCATATTGGGCTGGAACGCCTTATTGTTGCTGCTCACGGCGTAGGTTCGCGCAGCCTCCGGATATGGCTTTGTGAAACTGTCTTCGGTAAAGACGATATAACCCGTAAGATGCTCGCCTCCATTCCGTTCGGTCTCGCGGAACCTGCTCGTCAGTTCACCGTAGGACATTTCAATCTCCTGCGGCTCACTGTAAATAGCTCTGTTGGGCATCATGCCGTTGAACTTGCCTTCCTCATTGCAGATGATAGCGACGGCCTCCTCGTAGGGGCAGAACTGCTCGATATCGCCCTTGACGGTCTTCTGGAGATCAGCAAGCGTGTTGCTGATCTCGGCTACTCGTGCCACCTTGCCGGGTTCGCAGAGAACGACCTTGATCTTGTCTTCCTTGTATTCCTCTGTCAGGTAGGGATCGAAGTCGATCTGCTTGAAACCGATGGAGTCGCAGAAGTGGAAGGTCGAATCGCCGTTTTCATCCACGATTTCGACAACATCCGACACGGACAAAGACCGGCCCTTATAGCCCTCCGGGTGTTCCAGATTGAACTTGCGGTACACATCCTCAAGGTCATTACAATCGACCTCGCCCTCGAACACACGGTCATAGATGCGACTGTCGATCTTGTCTGAACCCTGATACAGTTTGAGCAAGTCCAGCCCTTCAAAGGCGATACGATTATGGTCCCGACCCATGTTGATCTGATAAATCGTAATGTCCATTATCGTTCTATTTCCTCTCTTTCTCTCATTATTCCGACGCGGATTTTGAGTTCATCATTGACGTCTTTCCCGTGCAAGGGAGGTTCGTCAAGCACCGTGTACTTCTCTTGGAGCCCGGATACGATTCCGGCGACAGCCCCGCGCCCTATGCCGTCGTTGTCAAGATGAAGATGGACTGTCTTTATGCTTGGGTAGTCCTTCAGATAGCGCTCCAGCGCAACAGGCACAACTTTCTCCCGCTTTGTCTTATAGACACCAGCCAAAGAAAGGAACGTTTCTTTCTTCCAGTCTCTTCCATTCAGGAGCAGCATCGTCGCGTAACTCATGGCGTCAATGGCAGACTCAAAGACATGAATGTGTTCGGGTGCCGGGTTCTCATTCATGGAAAAGGAGAAGTGTTTATTGCTCCCTGTTAAATCGCCCTTGTAAGGACTTCTTGTAGCCCGAAGAGCTCCGTATCGGGGAGTGCCTTCCTTGTCATAGCCTACGAAAAGCGCATTGTGATACTCTGCCGTCTGATACAGAAGCTTTTTCTCAATGCAGTAGAGTGTCACAGCCGGATGGATACCTCTGCTGTACAGATACTTTTCTATTTGAGAGGTGTTATCGTCCAGCTTCGGCATCAGAAGGTCACGGTTGACCTTCTCCTTCTGGTGATAAGGGATCGGCTCTTTCACTGCGGCGTTTCCAAGGATGGTTTTCACAGCATCTATGAAGGAGTAGTCCTTGACTTTTATCAGATAATCAAGCGCAGATCTCCCTCCAACGTCATGCGAAAACCAGTACCATTTCCCGTTGCTGATTCTGAGCGACTCGTGTTCGCGTGTGCAGTAGGTGTTGCCGGATACACGAACAAGCTCCTGCGGCTCATAGTTGCGGAGATAGGTCATGAGATCCATCTCCCTGGCCTTTAGAATGTCATCTGCCGCAATATAGCCCATCGTGCATCACCTCGCTTCCTGCTGCTGACGCATAAAGTCTCTGCGGATGATCGCATTGGCGCGGCACTCTATGGTGTCACGGATGTTGTCCATGTGATCTGTTTCTCGCTTCTCAAAATCCTTGAACACATCGGCAAGCGGGCTGTGCGACTGCAAAAGCGCCTTGCACTGCTTGTCAGACAGATCGTGGTACTCCAGAGCCAGGACGATATCCTCTCTCACCGTGAACTCATAGCAGTGATTGAGGATTTCATCAGGCGGCTGAGATAGCAGCCATTCACGATACCGCTGCTGTTCAGCGAACATCTTCTCATACAGTGCGGTATTCAGCTCTTCATTGGTCATTTGCAAAACCTCCTTCATAAAGATTTAGCCGCCGATGTGGTAAGCATCGACGGCTATGTAAAGCGATAGCCGCAAGGTTTTATCCCTGCGGCTATCAAGGTATTATTTCATGATTTTCAGAAGCAGCTCGTTTACATCCTCCGTGGGCTTGCCCTGCGCGATCAGCTTGTTTCGGAACTCAAGCAGCGCATGTTTGGCAAGCCGAAGCTGTTCGGAGTTGAGCTCTACGATTCGCTTTTCTGCTTTATGCCGGAACATCTCAAGCACCTCCATCTGTTTTCTGACTTCATTGTAGCGAGAGACTCCCGACATTACAAATGTGCAAATTGTTTTTTATCGCTCCCTGTCATCACCGGACCGGCTCGGTTCTTCCTCGGCTCGCTCTCCGTCAACGATCTCATTTTCTCTCTTGTCGAGGTTGAGCATCGCGTTCAGTTCATTGAGCCGTGCCGTCTTGGTCTTCAGCTCCTCCTCTTGGGGGAACGGCTTTTGAACCTCAAGCTTTGCGTTTTCGAGCTGGACCTTCGTGTTTTCGAGCTGCGCTTCACAGGCTGTCAGCTTCTCTTGGAAGCTGTTCAGTGCATTGTCCAGTCGCTGAATATTACCGAAAATATCTGTGCCCAGCGTTACCGTATGCCGCAGCTCATGCTTCAAGGTAATTTTGTACTCCCGGCTGAAGCTGTCAAAGAACAACTCCATATCAAAGCCGCGATATTCACCGATGTGGATCGGGTCCGGATTTGTCATGGACTTGCAGAGTCCAATGATGGCTTCACCGGCTGCTTTCTTGTCCGTTACCGTTCCCCCCGCCATTATCATAGGAGAGAACCCGTCCTCATTTGGCAGCGTATTTTGAGCAAGCTGAGCCATGTCAGCCTTATAGCTCTCAATCCGCTGCTCCAGCGATTTGATCTTCTGTGGGAACTCCTTGATGATCTGATCCTCCAGCGCATAACGCTGACTCAGGTGGTTGGCCTTGAGAAGCTTCAAGCGGGAAACATCAATGTCCAGATCATGAGGTAAGCCAGCATTACTGACTCCCTCCAGAACCGTGCAGGCACCTCTCG
>ENA-OOZY01000025-OOZY01000025.1-human-gut-metagenome-genome-assembly--contig:-NODE-25-length-132887-cov-7.021448_pt1 | contig 132887 bp, 106 predicted proteins | sample MGYA00241047_ERZ501410 | MGnify/ENA primary metagenome ERZ501410 (study PRJEB25962, sample SAMEA2042621) | human gut metagenome | biome: human gut; feature: human-associated habitat; material: faeces... | reverse complement strand
CGACGATATTTCAAGACCAATGGCAATGCCTTTAATGAATCAGCTTCCGCATCAGTCAGGTAACCTGCTTTGCGCATCTGGTCAAGAACGACATTCCGGCGTCCGCGTGAACGTTCATTAAAACGTTTCGGATTATAAAGTGAAGGATTCTTACACATACCTACCAAGGTAGCCGCTTCCTCAATGTTCAGGTCTTTCGGCTCTTTTGAAAAATATGTATTGGCAGCTGTCTTGATACCGACTGCATTATTCAGAAAATCAAATTTATTAAGATACATGGTCAGAATCTCTTCTTTTGTATAATAACGTTCCAACTGAACAGCAATCACCCATTCGATAGGTTTCTGCAACAAACGCTCCATCACATTATCCGCCGTAGGTGAATAGAACTGCTTTGCCAACTGCTGAGTGATGGTGCTACCCCCACCGGCATTCTTCTGCATCATCACCCCCCGTTTCACCAAAGCGCGGATAAACGCACGGGCGTCAATGCCGGAATGTTCTGCAAAACGTTCATCTTCGGTAGCAATCAGTGCATGAATCAGATTCGGTGAAAGCTGGTCATAACCCACAAATACGCGGTTCTCCTTACTAAGTGACCAAGTGCCCAGCATCTTGCCATCATCGGATATAATCTCGGTTGCAAACTTTAAATTCGGATTTTCCAACTCTTCAATGGGGGGTACATATCCAATCCATCCTTTTGCTATCGCGGTGAATATGAACGCTATAACCAACAGTATGCCGACTACAAGAGCCCAAAGCACATATATAAATTTCTTCCTCATGACGTTTTCTAGTAATTAACGATGCAAAAGTAAGGAAAAACTTTGAGATAGAATGTGTTTCTAACAAAGTTCAACGAAATATCTTTTAAATCTTCGCTCATTTATTTTTTTTTCATACCTTTACACTCCGTATAAGTTGTAATTATAAATACAAGCCAAAATGGAAAATAGAAGTTTAGTTACTATTGCCGAACACTCGAAAGAGAAAATCCTCTACCTCCTGGAGATGGCAAAAGAGTTTGAAAAGAAGCCTAACCGTAAAATTTTGGATGGCAGAGTAGTCGCCACTCTTTTCTTCGAACCCTCCACCCGTACACGACTCAGTTTTGAAACCGCAGCAAACAGATTGGGAGCACGCGTCATTGGATTTACCGATCCTAAAGTGACCAGTTCCTCAAAAGGAGAAACATTGAAAGATACGATCATGATGGTAAGCAATTACGCTGACATTATTGTAATGCGCCATTTTTTGGAAGGTGCTGCAAGATATGCCAGTGAAGTTGCCCCGGTACCTATAGTCAATGCCGGAGACGGAGCTAATCAACATCCGTCACAAACTATGCTAGACCTCTACTCCATATACAAAACACAGGGAACGCTTGAGAATCTGAACATTTATTTGGTAGGCGACTTGAAATACGGACGCACCGTCCATTCTCTGCTGATGGCTATGCGTCACTTCAATCCCACTTTCCACTTCATTGCTCCTGAAGAGCTGAAAATGCCGGAAGAATATAAAATATACTGCAAGGAGCACAATATTAAATACAAAGAATATACAGACTTTAACGAAGAAACGATCGCAGATGCCGATATTCTTTACATGACCCGTGTACAGCGCGAACGTTTCACCGACCTGATGGAATATGAACGTGTAAAAGATGTATATATATTAAGGAATAAGATGCTGGAGCATACCCGCCCCAATCTGCGTATCCTGCACCCTCTGCCCCGCGTCAACGAAATAGCTTACGATGTGGATGAGAATCCGAAAGCTTACTATTTCCAGCAGGCACAAAACGGACTTTATGCGCGCCAGGCCATCCTTTGTGATGTATTGGGCATAACCTTGGACGATGTTATAGAAGATGCAAAAAAGTAAAAAACAAAAATGAAGATGAGCGATAATAAACAAGCATTGCAGGTAGCCGCTTTGAAAAACGGCACTGTTATAGACCATATACCTTCCGATAAATTGTTTACTGTAGTCGCCCTATTGGGATTACAGGATTCAGACTCTAACATAACCATCGGAAACAACTTCGAGAGCAAAAAGCTAGGTAAAAAAGGAATTATCAAGGTGGCCGACCGCTTTTTTACTGATGAGGAAATAAGCCGCCTTTCCGTAGTAGCCCCGAATGTGAAACTGAACATTATCCGTGACTATGAGGTGGTAGAAAAGAAACAAGTCCTGATGCCTCAGGAATTACGTGGCATTGTAAAATGTGCCAATCCCAAGTGTATCACCAATAATGAACCGATGATCACTTTATTCCATGTAATCGACAAGGAACACGGCATCTTAAAATGCCACTATTGCGAGAAGGAACAAAGCAAGGAAGGTATTAAACTGATTTAATCATTATGAAACAAGACTGGAAACCGGGAACAATGATTTATCCCCTTCCGGCCCTATTGGTCAGTTGTGGGAGTACAGAAGAAGAATATAACATTATCACAGTGGCATGGGCAGGTACTATTTGTACCAACCCCGCCATGTGTTATATATCCGTACGTCCGGAGCGTCATTCCTATCCCATCTTGAAACGAAACATGGAATTCGTCATCAATCTTACAACTAAAGAGATGGCATTTGCCACCGACTGGTGCGGAGTGCGTTCAGGCAAAGATTATAATAAATTCGAAGAAATGAAGCTGACTCCGGGAAAAGCGAAAATAGTCAATGCTCCTATTATTGAGGAATCTCCACTCTGTATAGAATGTAGGGTAAAAGAAATTATCTCACTAGGATCTCATGATATGTTTATTGCCGATGTGGTAAATGTGAAAGCTGATGACAAATACCTGAACGGAGAAACAGGAAAATTCGAATTATCCCAAGCTAATCCGCTGGTATATGTTCATGGCGGCTATTTTGAGCTGGGACCGAAAATCGGAAAGTTCGGCTGGTCTGTAGAAAAGAACAGGATGCGGACCAAAGAAAAAGCCTAAAGACACCTCATGAAGAAACTCCTTTTATTGATCGCTTTATTGCTCCTCACCTTATCCGTTCCGGTACGAGGAGAGAAGAAAGGTTTGCAAGAAGAGCCTAAAATCAATGTGGGAATAAAAGGAGGCTTCAATTCTTCCATGTACTTTACCAGCAGGCTGGAGTTAGACGGAGAACGTATGGAAGATGTGCAAAATAATTATAAGGTAGGCTATTTCGCCGCCCTATTTTTCCGGGTACACATGAAAAGACACTTCATCCAACCCGAAATTATGTATAATGTCTATAAAGGTGAAATAGCTTTCAATAAGAATCAGAATAATGAAAATACCCTTCCCGAATTTGCCAAACTGAACAGCACAATTCATTCTTTGGAATTACCTATACTATATGGCTATAGTTTCGTAAAAAGCCGTCCTTACGGCATGGCACTTTTTATCGGCCCCAAATTAGAATATGTATGGAAACATAAGACTGATGAAGAGTTTGAAGGGTTCGGGCATTCCGGCATAAAAGAAGAATTACGCCCTATCAATATAAGTTCCGTTATCGGATTAGGCGTGAATATTGCAAATATATTCTTCGATTTCCGGTATGAAATCGGACTAACCAATATATCCAAATCAATCACTTACGAAAAGAATATAGATGGAGTCATATTTCAGGAAAAAGGTATCTTCATCAATCGTCATCGCAATGTATTAAGTTTCTCTCTAGGAGTTATTTTTTAAGCAGTCATACTCCTCCGTAAGAATTCCGATATCTATCATAATATTACATTCTGAAGAGTTTTCCACCAAAGAATAGAACTGAGGATCAACTATTTCCGGCATTTGACTTCCTATGAAACGACAAAAAGAAAGTCACACGTGTTTTTTCTGTAATTCCACTAAAGATTTTCTTCTAAATAATTTCCTTATATTCTAAAATTACTTAACTTTGTGAACTCAGAATCGAATATCGCACATAAACTTATTATAAAAAGAAATGAAAAGAGACGATTTGATTTTCGACATTATCGAAAAAGAGCATCAACGCCAGCTCAAAGGTATCGAGCTGATCGCATCCGAAAACTTTGTTAGTGACCAAGTAATGCAAGCTATGGGTTCTTGCCTTACCAACAAGTATGCTGAAGGGTATCCCGGCAAGCGCTACTATGGCGGTTGCGAAGTGGTAGACCAGAGCGAACAAATCGCTATCGACAGACTGAAACAAATCTTCGGCGCAGAATGGGCTAACGTACAACCTCACTCAGGAGCACAGGCTAATGCTGCCGTATTCTTGGCCGTTTTAAATCCGGGTGATAAATTCATGGGATTAAATCTGGCTCATGGTGGCCACCTGTCACATGGTTCATTGGTTAACACATCCGGCATTATCTATACTCCATGTGAATACAATCTGAACAAGGAAACAGGACGTGTGGATTACGACCAGATGGAAGAAATCGCATTACGTGAAAAACCGAAAATGATTATTGGTGGCGGTTCAGCATATTCTCGTGAATGGGACTACAAACGTATGCGCGAAATCGCAGATAAAATAGGAGCTATCCTGATGATCGATATGGCTCATCCTGCAGGTCTGATTGCTGCCGGACTGCTGGATAATCCGGTTAAATACGCTCATATCGTTACTTCAACAACGCATAAGACCCTTCGCGGTCCTCGTGGCGGTGTTATCATGATGGGCAAAGATTTCCCTAATCCATGGGGCAAGAAAACTCCGAAAGGCGAAATCAAGATGATGTCACAACTTTTGGATTCTGCTGTATTCCCTGGTATACAAGGTGGTCCGTTGGAACATGTCATTGCAGCCAAAGCTGTTGCATTCGGTGAATGTTTACAGCCGGAATACAAAGAATATCAAACACAAGTAAAAAAGAATGCAGCCGTATTGGCACAGGCTCTGATTGACCGTGGTTTTACGATCGTTTCTGGTGGTACAGACAACCACTCCATGCTGGTAGACCTTCGCACCAAATACCCTGATCTGACAGGCAAAGTAGCAGAAAAAGCATTGGTTGCTGCTGATATCACTGTAAACAAGAATATGGTCCCATTTGACAGCCGTTCTGCTTTCCAAACTTCAGGTATCCGTTTGGGAACTCCTGCCATCACAACTCGTGGCGCAAAAGAAGACTTGATGTTGGAAATCGCCGAAATGATTGAAACTGTTCTTTCAAACGTAGACAATGAAGAAGTGATTGCACAAGTTCGTGCACGCGTAAACGAAACAATGAAGAAATATCCTATTTTCGCTTACTAATTAACGACTTCTATCAATATACTCATAAAAAACTTTGGAGTTTTTTGAAAAAGCTTTATCCTTCTTCAAGAACTTCAAAGTTTTTTTATGAAACATCCAGACCATTTAAAAAGAGTAATAGAAAAGTATTTTTATCAGCAGTCCCCACAGAAATCAGTATAAATTTCTACCTTTGCAGACAATTTATCCGTTAATGACGAATGAAAGGAACTAAGAATCTGACTCAAGGCCCTATCCTGAAGCAATTGTTTACTTTGGCAATGCCCATTATGGCCACTTCATTCATACAGATGGCATATAGCCTGACCGACATGGCCTGGGTAGGAAGAATAGGAAGTGAGGCAATAGCCGCTGTAGGTTCAGTGGGTATTCTTACATGGATGTCCACATCTATCTCCCTGCTGAACAAAGTTGGTTCGGAAGTCAGCGTAGGACAAGCCATCGGGGCACAAAACGAACAAGCTACCCGTGCGTTCGCATCACATAATCTTACCTTGTCCTTACTTATATCATTAAGCTGGGGAGCATTGTTATTTATCTTTGCCACCCCTATTATCAGTATCTATGAACTGGAACCTCATATAGCCAAGATGGCTGTGGAATATCTACGGATTATAGCAACTGCCTTTCCATTCGTCTTTTTATCAGCTGCCTTTACAGGGATATTCAATGCCGCCGGACGAAGCAAAATACCTTTTTCCATTAACGGTATCGGACTGATTACAAATATGATACTAGATCCTCTTTTTATCTTTGGTTTAAACTGGGGAACTACGGGAGCCGCAATTGCCACTTGGCTGGCCGAAGCTACGGTATGCATACTGTTTATCTATCAATTGAAACAAAAGAAAATATTATGGGATGACTTTCGGTTATTTACTACACTAAAAAAACAATATACACACCACATCTTGAAAATAGGATTACCAGTAGCGGTACTCAATACATTATTCGCTTTCGTCAATATGTTTCTCGGAAGGACCGCAACAGAGCAAGGTGGTCATTTAGGGCTGATGGCACTCACTACCGGAGGACAAATCGAAGCTATCACCTGGAACACCTCCCAAGGATTTTCTACAGCTCTCAGTGCTTTTGTAGCTCAGAACTATGCAGCACGGCAAATCTCCCGTGTACTGAAAGCCTATCGCACCACTTTATGGATGACATTTATATTCGGATCTTTCTGCACATTTCTTTTTATATGTTACGGAAACGAAATATTTTCTATCTTTGTTCCTGAAAAAGCGGCGTATGAAACCGGTGGCGTATTTCTACGTATCGACGGATACTCGCTTTATGATGCTGGAAATTACCATACAGGGCGTTTTTTATGGAATGGGGCGCACCATGCCTCCTGCCGTAATCAGTGTCACCTGTAACTATCTGCGCATCCCGATGGCATTATTGTTTGTATCATGGGGCTGGGGTTTGCCGGGTATTTGGTGGAGCATAAGCATCACTAGCACTATGAAAGGAATTATTTGTCTGATCTGGTTTATACTTATCAAGAAGAAAGCTTTAAATTATCAAGCTGTTTAATGAACAATTTTTGCATTAAGTCATTAATATATTAAAATGAACATGATTATGAAAAAGACTAAAATTATGGCTTTATTACTGAGTGCAACACTAGTATTCAGTGGATGTGGTAACATGAATAATACCGCTAAAGGTGGTCTGATCGGTGGCGGTGGTGGCGCAGCTTTGGGAGCAATTATCGGCGGAATAGCCGGACATGGTAAAGGTGCGGCTATTGGTGCGGCAGTAGGTGCGGCAGTAGGTACAGGCGCCGGCGTGTTAATTGGAAAAAAAATGGATAAAGCGGCAGAAGAAGCGGCTCAAATCCAAGGAGCACAGGTAGAACAGGTAACAGATAACAACGGTCTTCAGGCTGTAAAAGTTACTTTTGATTCCGGTATTCTCTTCAATACAGGAAATGCAGCCTTGAGTGCACAAGCGAAATCAGCCTTAAGTAAATTTGCAAACAACGTATTGAACCAGAACAGAGATATGGACGTATCCATTTATGGATATACAGACAATCAGGGCTGGAGAAACAGTACAGCCGAACAAAGCATCCAAAAGAACCTCAATCTGTCACAAGAACGCGCTCAAAGTGTGGCTAGTTATTTGCTAGGTTGCGGTGTAAGTAATTCTCAGATCAAGTCTGTAGAAGGTTTGGGTCAAGCAGACCCGATAGGTAATAATGACACAGCCGAAGGACGCCAGCAGAATCGTCGTGTAGAAGTATATATGTATGCCAGCCAACAGATGATTCAGCAAGCGGAAGCAGGTACACTGAAATGATATCAATGACGTTATCATAGAGCGTATCCAATACGCCCGAACCAACGGTCACAACTTTGGATAACATATAAAATAAATCAATTTCGGACAGGTTATTTCTGCCCGAAATTGATTTTAATACACAAGCATGAAAAAAAAGATTTTAAAATTCATTCGCAATCTGCTGCTTTTTTTCTTTGGTTCTTCCATTCTCGCAGTTATCGTTTTACGCTTTATTCCGGTTTACTTTACCCCGTTGATGTTTATCCGAACTACCCAACAAATCATTCATGGCGAAGATATAAAGTGGAAACACTCTTGGATACCTAAAGAAAACATATCCCCTCATCTGCCTATGGCTGTTATTGCTTCTGAAGACAATCGCTTTGCCGAGCATAATGGTTTTGACTTCAAAGAAATAGAGAAAGCTTTAGAAGAAAACAAGAACCGAAAACGTCCTCGAGGTGCCAGTACTATCAGCCAACAGACAGCCAAAAACATTTTTTTGTGGCCTGCTTCTTCTTGGATCAGAAAAGGACTTGAAGTGTATTTCACCACTTTGATAGAACTATTTTGGAATAAGGAACGGATTATGGAAGTCTATCTGAACTCTATAGAAATGGGAAATGGTATCTATGGTGCCGAAGCAGTAGCTCGTGAACACTTTCACAAGAATGCCAGCAAACTGACACCGGAAGAATGTGCACTAATTGCAGCCAGCCTTCCCAATCCTCGCAAGTTCAATTCAAGCAGACCTGGCAACTACATGCTCAAAAGACAAAAGAAGATCCTTTATCTTATGAAATGCGTCCCTATATTTCCACCCCAACAAGATACACCTTCTACGGTTTCAAAGAAGAAAAAGAAATAACCCGCACCCCCGTGTGGGCTTTCTTATTTTTAGAGTATTCAAAGAGAGTCTGCGAATCTAGAATAACTTTCTTCATGACCGATGAAGCATGAAGCAAATGCAATTTACCATCCACCCAACAAGCAAATCCTGTATGTACCACATCCAGCCCTTTTATATTGGTGGTAATCGCTATGATATCCCCATTCTTTATGTCCAATTCCTCAGAAGAAACATTCAGACTTGTTTTAGGAATATAAGAAACAGGAACATTTTTCCATTTTTTCTCTATTTCAATCATCTGGGATATCATGGAAGGATTATTTTTCAACCGATGATAACTGTCAGAATGTGTGGACATAAAATCCAAATTCAAAACTTGTGATGCAGCAAACCCTAATTCCCCCGTGCGTTCATGTACAATTCCTTTTTGTTCATTATCCTTAATCCAATCACTGAAGTAATGCAAACGCGAGACATAACCGGCTTGTTTCCCATTCCGATAGCGGATACACCGCAACGCTTTTTTGTAACTTTCAAAGTCACTTTTCCCATACTTATCAGTAAGGCTCAATGCAAGTACTGTTTCAACTAACGTGGTACAATCCACCTTATCCAAATGCACAACTAAGGTTTCTTCATCTGTCCCATCCAATGTATTCGCTACGTATGGAACTCCTAATAGATTTTGGGCAAAAAACAATATCTTACAGCTATCGGCCGGCAATCGGGCAGCTTTTTGAAGCAGACTCTCGACTTTTATACTGTCATTTTCTGATGCTGAAACAATACAGGGCATTACTCCTAAAATTATTCCCAGCAACCACGAATACAGTTTTCTCATATATTTTTTCTTATCTACCTGTTTTTTCTGCATGGCAACAAAGATAACACATAACTGAATGAATGCAAATTTTAAAAGAATGAAAAGATAAAAACATCCGCCATGACAAATTCAAACCTGCCACAGCGGATAAAAAAACTATATTTTACCTTCAAATCATGCAGTAAACTCTGTTCTTTCCAAATAAGCTATAACATCACCTTTATTAACTACAGCTCCCTGTTGGGCGCAAACTTCTACAATGCGTCCCGTAAAATTAGCAAAGATCTTTTCATACTCTCCCCACGGAGTGGAAATATAACAAAACACTTCATCATGCTGGTATTTCCGTCCGACAAACGGTGCTATAGAAGGACCTTCCACGGAAACTTCCCATAAAATCTGTCCCTTATCCGGCGCAATAATAGGATCAGCCTTAGTACGCTTATATTTTCGAATTGTTTCCTCATCAAAGCCACTTTTTACCATAGCCGCATCCTGAGCACGTTGTAAATCATCCATAAAACGTTTCTTGGCTACACCCGATTTATAATCACGGTATTGCCGGTCATGCATAGCCAGTTCAAACAACTCTTCCTCATCTTCACCATATTCCCAGCCATTATCATCCATCTCCTTACGGTACTTGTCCAGCTCATCAGGATAGTTCATCTGAGGATCCTCGTCAGTAAACTCGTAACCTTTACTTTTCGCCAGTTCAATTATTTCAGGAGCCAACGCACCCGGCAACTTTCCACTTTTTCCCAGAATCATATCCCATGTATGGTTATCAATCATCGTCCATCTCTCCTCTCCTTTCACCAATTGCATGACATTCATCAAAGCCACATTCTTCACATATTGGCTGAACGGTGTTACTAAAGGAGGATATCCCAATTTCGGCCATACATATTCCACTTCTTCAAACAGCATCACTACCAAATCATCCAAACTCATAGGTTCCTTTCCCTGTCCTTTCAAAAGTAGATTTATACCTGAATGTACACCTTTCAAATCGGCCATCATAGATCCCATCATACCACCGGGAAGTCCACAACCTAACAGCAAGGAAGACATGTGCTTATTGGTAGAATCAATAAAATACCCCAAAAAATCATCAATAAACTCCTGCGTCATGCTACGTGCTTTCATATAAGCCTTCATATTGATTTCAGGTACCTGAAAACCTGCATTTTTCAACATAGCCTGTACAGAAATTACGTCAGGATGCACTTTTCCCCATGATAAGGGCTCCATAGCGACATCAATGATATCCGCACCATTCTCACAAACTTCCAAAATAGATGCCATAGATAACCCGGGACCGGAATGTCCATGATATTGTACAATGACTTCAGGATGTTTATCTTTGATGTTTCTCACCAACTGCCCTAACATTTCAGGACGGCCGATACCTGCCATATCTTTCAAACAGATTTCGGGTGCCCCCGCTTCTATTAACTGGTCAGCAATATAAGAATAATAATCCACCGTATGTACAGGAGAATAAGTGATGCAAAGAGTGGCTTGAGGAATCATCCCCGCTTCTTTAGCATATTTTATGGAAGGAATAATATTACGAACTTCATTCAAGCCACAAAATATACGAGTAATATCCACGCCTTGCGCATGTTTTACCTTATACATCAACCGACGTACATCAGCTGGAACAGGATACATTCGCAATGCATTTAAACCGCGGTCCAACATATGCGTCTGAATACCCGCCTCACGTAAAGGTTTGGTAAATGTACGCACTGCCTTGTTAGGATTCTCACCATACAGTAAGTTCACTTGTTCAAAAGCACCTCCATTAGTTTCCACTCGGGCAAAACACCCCATTTCAACGATTAGAGGAGCAATTTTGGCTAACTGATCAGCTCTGGGCTGGTACTTCCCTGATGACTGCCACATATCGCGGTAGACCAAACTGAATTTGATTTCTTTTTTCATAATTATTACTTGATTTAAAGGTGTCTTGTCCTTTTGCAAATATAACAAATGAATAAAAATAAAGTTAATATTCGAATCTATTTTTTAGCTTCCAAAAACATGTTTAATATCATATTGTAAACCAATAAAAACAAAAAGGCAGAGCAAAAGAATTTCACTCTACCTTTTTGATAATTTTTCCCTTTGGATTATACAAAATCACGGAGTTGCCCTTGCAAGCGTTGTCTGGTAAAAAAGATTCTGCTTTTTACAGTACCCAACGGCAATCCCAACTTTTCGGCAATCTCACGATATTTGAATCCCGACACATGCATAGCGAATGGAATACGGTATTCTTTGGGAAGCAAGCCGACTATACGATGTATTTCTTTCATGTCATAAGCTCCCTCGGTACTATCAAAGCCGGAATCCTGAGGCATACTTAAATGGTAGAGATTGTCTGTATGGTCCACAAATGTCTGGTCACGCACTATTTTCCTATAATTGTTTATAAAGATGTTACGCATAATGGTATACATCCATCCCTTAAAGTTTGTATCGGGGATATACTTGTCTTCATTATCCAGCGCTTTCAATGAAGTTTCTTGTAGCAGGTCATTAGCCTCCTCACGGTCGGCTGTGAGTTTGTATGCAAACCGAAGTAATTCTTCTTGCACACCCAGCAGGTTCTTTTTAAAACTAACGCTATTCATAAATCTTTCAGTTTAGGTTCATATTCTTTTTCCATGCTCTCGGTAATGCAAGGATAGCGCATTTTAAATAGGTGTCAAAGAAAAAACTATTAAAATAGGGGGTAAAAACCGTCATTTATCAGTTTTTACCCCCTATTTTGATAGTTTTCAGGTGCTGTTTAGCGTTGTTCCCCCTTTAAAATTGGTAAACAGATGCTATATTTAACAGCTAAAATACGCGCCAAAAACACAGTACTACCTCCTATTATCTGGCAAATAAAGGCTTCCAGACCAAACAGATCACATATCCAATAGGCTAATCCCCCCACCACACAGGCCATTGCATAAATTTCTTTACGAAAAATAAGCGGAATTTCATTAATAAAAACATCGCGGAGCACACCACCTGCGGCCCCAGTGATACTACCCATGATTATAGCTACCCAAAAAGGATATCCGAGAGCAATACTTTTACCTACCCCCACTACTGTAAATAGTGCCAGGCCGATGCTGTCGAACAGGAAGAAAGTGTTATGCATATGAATCAAATACTTGCCGAAAGCAATTACCCAAAACAATGCAAGTCCTGTACATATTAAATATATAGGGTCAGTCATCCAACCCGGAGTCACATCTAGAAGCACATCACGGATAGTACCTCCTCCGATAGCCGTCGCCAAACCCACTACATACGCACCAAACCAGTCAAACTGTTTGGCAGACGCCAATCTGATACCGCTGATGGCAAAGGCAAACGTACCTATAAAATCTAAAACTTGAACAAATGTTAGCATAATGGTTGTTATTTGTCTGCAAAGTAACGAATAAATTCGATAAGAAAATGTATTTTTGTGTTCAGAAAATAGCTTAAAATAAGATGAAAGTAACAATTATCGCCGGTGCACGTCCCAATTTCATGAAAATAGCCCCATTAATGCGTGCTATCAAAGCTGCAAAGGCAGCAGGAAAAAATATCACTGCCCGCCTGGTCTACACAGGTTCGGACGAAGATAAAAGTTTGGAACCTTCTCTGTTTACAGACCTAGATATGCCGCGTCCCGATGTGTATCTGCATGTGGATAATACAGATTTTTTCCAGCGAATGGCAGGTATATTGGTAGCTTTCGCCCGCGAACTGGAACAACATCCTGCACAGGTAGTACTTGTAGTGGATGACCTAACTCCTACTATGGCGTGTTCTATCGTGGCTAAAAAGAAGGGGATAAAAGTTGCTCATCTAGTGGCCGGAACCCGTTCTTTCGATATGGATATGCCAAAAGAAGTAAACAGTATGATAACAGATGGCTTGTCTGATTATCTATTCACGGCCGGAATGGTAGCCAACCGCAATCTGAATCAAACAGGAACCGAACAAGCACATGTACATTTTGTAGGAAACATTCTGATTGATACGCTGCGTTATAACCGTACTCGCTTACAGCGCCCGGTAGCATTCTCTATTATGGGACTGAAAGAAAAAGAATACCTCTTGCTAACCTTGAACAAGCATTCATTGCTAAACAATGATACTGCACTGAAAGCTATCTTCCGCACTATACTGGAAAAAACAGACAAGCCGATCGTGGCACCGCTCCACACGTATGTAAAAAACAAGCTGTCTGTTTTAAATATTACTTCTGAAAGGTTATATATATTACCACCGCAACCTTATTTGTCATTCGGTTATTTAGTGAGCCATGCCCAGGGTCTCATTACAGATTCGGGTAACGTAGCGGAAGAAGCTACTTTTTTAGGAATCCCCTGTATGACATTAAGTACGTATGCAGAACATCCCGAAACAGTGACAATCGGCACAAACCGGCTAGTGGGGGAAGACCCTGAAATCTTAGCAAACGCCCTTGATATGCTGAATAAAGGAGAATGGCAAAAGGGGCTTTTACCGGAACGCTGGGATGGACACACTGCAGAAAGAATTGTGCAAACGTTGCTGGATGAACATAAATAAAATAGAAAACCATTCTCAGATAAAAACACGGATGCCGCAGGATTTGGTATTCTGCGGCATCCGTGTTTTTATTGATTTTCTATCAATATCACTTACACTCTCCTCTTTACCAAGTATAATTCAAACCAAAACTAAGCAATTCCTGCAACTGGAAATAACTCTTGTTATCCTCAGTCAATGTCACACCGTCATCATAACGCGCATGAACAAACAACTTAGTAGACAAATAGCGGTTCAATACAAAATTGAATGTATTTTCCCAACTGGCAATTACGGTGTCATAAGTTGTAAAGTACTCCAATTTAGATTCCCACACAATACTGGGAATAATTTTCCAAGTCAGATTACCTGTAAATTTCGAACCGAAAAGATTTGCTGTTTTATGCCCCGGATCCACATTAAAAGCACCCGGATCAGTTATCTTATCATTACTGATATACATAAAAGTATACGCCAGTGGAGATCCTAACAAAGACAATGAATAATTCTTCTTATTCTGCTTAAAGTCCATACCGAGGGTTATATCCAATTGAGCGGGAGACAGAAAATTAGAAATCATATCATTCGTATTCGTCTTATAATTCCCAAAAAACTGGGTCTTGAACTCGCCCGCCAAAGTATAATACCAGTTTTTGAACGCTTTCACACCCAGTTTACTGTTTAAACGAAACAAGTCGGCATTCGTCTTATATTTATGTACTGTATCTGACGGTGCTGTAACAAAACCCAATTTTATTTCCAGCTTATTTTCAAACTCTATACGCTGGCGGTCATCAAAATTAGCTTCCAGCACCAAGCCAGACAATAGCGCATTAGTACTTTCACCACCTTTATACCAGTTATCTGAAATATAATGTTGTGTGAACTGAACATATCCATTCCCCTTATGCGTCCAAAAGTTAGGACGTACCACCAACAATTCATTATCCGTAGTCAAGCTTTCCACCGGTGTTTCCGGTTGAAGGAAACTTTTGATTTTCTCTTTCCTTGGTCTTTTTACTATCTGATTATTTTCCAGTGGTTTCAGGTCGGCCAAATAAAGTTCGTTATTCACCAGTCTGCCCGGATATTGCAAATAATAATTCCTTAATATATTATTCGACCAACGGTCTGCAGCGGCCAAGGTTTCCAAATCGGGCAGCTGATATATAGCAGCAGATACAGAGTCGCGTTTCCCCATATACAGCGAATCAACAGCCGTCATTATTTTCGTATCCGGACTCCATTTTATTTCAAAAATTTCTTTTATAGGAGCTTCATAATAAGTGGGCGGAACAAACAACTTATAAAAAGCCGGATTAGGACGTACCCACCGGGGAGCCGGGATATTCAAATCATCCCACAGTCTGAAATAAGCAAAATAAGATGCGCTCAAAGCTGATAATGAATCAGAAAAGGCTTTCACAGCCGGATCTTCTTTCGTCTTGGTTACTTTCTGTGCCGATGCCTCTCCCATACAGAATACAGCAAGCACTATAGTCAAACATATACTTTTTCTCATACTATTTTTAGTTTTGTGCAAAAATACACTTAATTTTCCTTTTCCCAAAAAACTGTTTCCTTTATATAATAACGAATGATAAATTCAATTTCATCAAATGATTTTTTAAAGCATATCCGACGATATTGAAAAAGATTTTGTAATTTTGCAACTTTGATAAATATTGCGATATTGATAATTAAGAAAATAACATTTAAAAATATTAAGTAGTGGGAGAAACTAAGTATATCTTCGTAACTGGTGGTGTTGCCTCCTCATTAGGTAAAGGTATTATTTCATCATCAATAGGTAAATTACTGCAAGCCAGAGGCTACAATGTGACAATTCAAAAGTTCGATCCGTACATCAATATCGATCCGGGAACTTTGAATCCTTATGAACATGGTGAATGTTATGTAACGGTAGACGGACACGAAGCCGACCTCGATTTGGGACATTACGAACGTTTTTTGGGCATCCAGACAACTAAAGCCAATAACATTACAACAGGACGTATTTACAAAAGTGTTATTGACAAAGAACGCCGCGGTGACTATTTGGGAAAAACTATTCAGGTTATCCCCCATATTACCGACGAGATCAAACGCAATGTAAAATTATTGGGAAGCAAATACAAATTTGATTTTGTCATTACCGAAATTGGTGGTACTGTAGGTGATATTGAATCACTTCCTTATTTGGAAAGTATCCGCCAATTGAAATGGGAAATGGGACGTAATGCGTTGTGCGTACACCTTACTTATGTTCCTTATCTGGCGGCAGCAGGCGAATTGAAGACCAAACCTACCCAACACTCTGTAAAAGAATTGCAATCCGTAGGTATTCAGCCAGACATATTGGTATTGCGTACCGAGCACGAATTGAGCACTAATTTGAAAAAGAAAGTTGCTCTATTCTGTAACGTAGATGAAAATGCTGTGGTGCAGTCCATCGATATGCCCACTATTTATGAAGTACCTTTGCGTATGCAGGAACAAGGACTGGATGTAACCATCCTTCAAAAAATGGGATTGCCCGTGGGTGAAACTCCAACCCTCGGCCCATGGAGAGATTTTCTAGATCGTCGTCACAAAGCAACTAAAAAAGTAAAAATTGGATTAGTTGGTAAATACGATTTACAAGACGCATATAAATCTATCCTTGAAGCTTTGTCACAAGCAGCCACTTACAATGACCGTAAAGCGGATATCCACTTCATCAATAGCGAGAAACTGACAGATGCCAATGTAGAAGAGCAAATTAAGGAAATGGATGGTATCATCATCTGTCCAGGATTCGGACAACGTGGCATAGAAGGTAAGTTCGTCGCTATTAAATATGCACGTACACACAATGTACCCACTTTTGGTATCTGTCTAGGTATGCAGTGCATGGCTATTGAGTTTGCCCGTAACGTGCTAGGTTATACAGATGCCAATAGCCGTGAAATGGATGAAAAAACGCCACACAACGTGATAGACATTATGGAAGAACAGAAAGCTATTACCAACATGGGCGGCACTATGCGCCTAGGGGCCTATGAATGTATCCTTGACCAACACTCAAAGACTTTCGAAGCCTATAAAAGCGAACATATACAGGAACGCCACCGTCACCGCTACGAATTCAACAATGACTATAAGCAGGAGTACGAAAAGGCGGGTATGAAATGTGTGGGTACCAATCCAGAATCCGATTTAGTGGAAATAATTGAAATTCCAACATTAAAATGGTTCATCGGAGTCCAGTTCCATCCCGAGTACAGCAGTACAGTATTGAAACCACATCCTTTGTTCCTGTCATTTATCAAAGCGGCAATAGACAAATAAGAAACGAGAATTATAATATAATAAGGTAAACAAGTAAAAATGGACAAAAACACTTTAGTGGGATTCGCCCTGATTGGTGCAGTTGTGATAGGCTTCAGCATCTACAACCGTCCTAGCCAGGAAGAAATGGCACGTGCCAAACATTATCAGGATTCCATTCAGGCGATAGCCCAAAAAGAGGCCGAACGACAGGCACAGGCTGCCACGACACAGAGCCAGAATGCAACATTGCATTTAGACTCTACCTCTATGTTCTATGGCGCAAGCCAAGGTGCGGAACAGCTAACGACACTGGAAAATAATGTAGTAAAACTGACTTTCACCAATAAAGGTGGACGGGTATGTGCAGCCATATTAAAAGACTATAATGGACAGGACGGCAAGCCTTTGATGCTGTTTGATGAAAAAGATTCGGGCATGAATTTCGCTTTCGAAGGAAAGAATGAAAACATTTTGACCGAGGATATGTATTTCCAGCCTACCAACGTAACAGACAGCACTGTAACCATGCGTCTGGCAGCAAACAATGGAGGCTATATAGATTTCGATTACAAACTTTTGCCGGATGCTTACATGGTGAATTTCACAATTCGCGCAAATGGCATGCAGAATTTCTTCCCTCCTGCCCTGAACACTGTCAATATAAACTGGCGTCAACGGGCACGTCAACTTGAAAAAGGTTTCAGCTTCGAGCAGCGCTATACCTCGCTCACCTACAAGCCAGTAGAAAAAAGTTCAGATTATCTGAACGAAATGAAAGAAGCAAAAGAAGATGTAACTGATCGTTTGGACTGGATTGCTTTCAAAAATCAGTTCTTCTCAAGCGTACTTATTGCCGATCAAGATTTTGACAAAGCCTCCCTAACCTCTACCCCCCAACAGGAAGGAAGCGGATATATGAAGAACTATACCGCAGACATGACAACTTTCTTTGATCCTACCGGAAAGCAGTCTACCAATATGCAGTTCTACTTCGGTCCGAACCATTTCAAGACTTTGCTGAACAGCAATGATCTAAGCCTTTCCCAAAAAGACTTGGAACTAGAAGATCTGGTTTATTTGGGATGGCCCATTATCCGCTGGGTAAACCGCTGGTTCACTATTAATTTGTTTGATTGGCTCTCGGGTTGGGGACTGAGCATGGGTGTCGTATTGCTGCTGATGACAATTATCGTCAAAGTGTTAGTTTATCCGGCTACCTACAAATCATATATGTCTTCTGCCAAGATGCGCGTCCTGAAACCGTATATCAACGAGATTAATGCAAAATATCCCAAGAAAGAGGATGCTTTAAAAAAGCAACAGGAAACGATGGCACTTTACAGCAAATACGGAGTAAGCCCCATGGGAGGTTGCTTGCCTATGCTGATACAAATGCCGGTATTCATGGCTTTATTCTTCTTCGTGCCTAACGCTATTGAGTTGCGTCAACAAAGTTTCTTATGGGCCCCGGACTTATCCACTTATGATGATATTATCAACTGGGGAACCAACATTCCTTTGCTGGGCAATCATTTAAGCCTCTTCTGTTTGCTGTTCAGTATCACTAATATTCTGAATACCATGTACACCATGAAACAGCAGGATATGGGACAACAGCAAATGCCGGGTATGAAACTAATGATGTATATCATGCCAGTCATGTTTATTTTCATCTTCAACGGTTATTCTTCCGGTTTGAATTATTATTACTTCATTTCCGGACTGATTGGTATCCTCACTATGGTGATTCTGCGCAAAACAACTGATGAAAAGAAACTCCTTGCCATGCTGGAAGCACGGAAAGAAAAGAAAAGCCAAAAGAATGGCGGCAAACCAGGTGGTGGCGGACTAATGGCCAAACTGGAGGCTTTGCAAAAGGAGCAGGAGCGTCTGCAACAAGAAAGAATGAATAAAGGAAAAAAATAACGAGTTTACACTCCCTTAAAAAGACAGCGAAGGCCGCCGTATTATTACAGAATAGCGGTCTTCGCTGTTCTGTAATAATACGATAGCTACTTCTATATTTATTCCTCTCAGCAAAGATACCATCCACAAGCACACAAAGAAACAAAACAAATATGCAGGAACATTTCACATCACCGGCTTTTATACGTATTTTTGCAGTCAATTAATCATCAAAAACAATTTTTAGATATGAATAAATCAAGCGCAACCATCATGGCAGCAGCACTTATGCTAGCTTCTTCCTGTACCGAAGTAAAGCAGGAAGGACAGGGCTACGAACCCATTATAGGTAAGCAAGAAATCACCATCAAAGATGGCCGTCTCACCCCCGAAGCCCTGTGGGCAATGGGACGTATAGGCAGTCTGAGTATTTCCCCCGACGGCAAAAAGATAGCCTACACTGTAGCCTATTATAGTGTTCCCGAGAACAAAAGCCATCATGTAATTTACGTAATGAATACCGATGGAAAGAACAACACCCTGCTTACTCAAACAGCCTGGAATGAAAGCGAACCTCAATGGATAAAAGGCGGAACAAAAATCGCATTCTTATGCAATGAAAGTGGTGGCAGCCAGATTTGGGAGATGAATCCTGACGGTACGGAACGCCGTATTATTTCCGATTTCAAAGGAGACATAGAAGGATTCTCTTTTTCACCGGACGGCAAAAAGATTCTTTTCATCTCACAAATAAAATACGGCCAACGCACCGTAGACCTCTACCCTGACCTACCCAAAGCCAGTGGTATCATTGTAAACGACCTGATGTATAAACATTGGGACGAATGGGTAGAAAGTATTCCGCATCCTTTTATCGCTGATTTTAATGGTAACATGATGGGAGCAGCCACCGATATCATGGAAGGTGAACCGTTTGAAGCTCCAATGAAACCTTTCGGAGGTATCGAGCAACTGGCTTGGAGCAACGACTCTAAACAAATAGCTTACACCAGCCGAAAGAAGCAAGGATTGGCATACGCAGTATCTACCGACTCAGATATATACCTATATAATATAGAAAAAGGCACAACACTGAACCTGTGCAAACTGAATGGACAAGATTCGAATGGAACAGATGAGATGAGAGGATATGACACTAATCCGAAATTCAGTCCCGATGGCAAATACATTGCATGGCAAAGCATGGAGCGCGATGGTTACGAAAGCGACCGAAACCGCCTGTGCGTCTACAATTTGAATAACGGCCAAAAGACATTTGTCACCGAAAGTTTCGAATCGGGCGTAGATGACTACTGCTGGAACAATGATTCACAAAGTCTGTATTTTATCGGTGTATGGCATGGAACCAGCATGGTATACAGTACCAATCTGAATGGTGATATAAAAAAACTGACTGACGGCATGTATGACTACGGATCAGTAGCCATGGCAGGCGACAAAATAATTACCAAACGTCATTCTATCAGTGCTGCTGATGAAATCTACACTCTCACTCCTGCCGACGGACAAGTGGCACAACTCTCACACGAGAATGACCACATCTTTAAACAACTGAAATTGGGCAAAGTAGAGGAAAGATGGACCAAGACTACTGACGGCAAGCAAATGCTCTCATGGGTGATCTATCCCACTAATTTTGACGCAAACAAGAAGTATCCTACTTTGTTATTCTGTGAAGGTGGGCCACAAAGTCCCGTTAGCCAATTCTGGAGCTATCGCTGGAACTTCCAGATTATGGCAGCCAACGATTATATTATCATCGCTCCGAATCGTCGCGGTCTGCCCGGATTCGGCATGGAATGGTTGGAACAAATTAGCGGTGACTACGGAGGTCAATGTATGAAAGACTATTTATCCGCCATAGATGATATTTCGAAAGAACCATATGTAGATACCGACCGTTTAGGATGCGTAGGTGCCAGCTTCGGCGGATTCTCCGTCTATTGGCTGGCGGGACACCATAACAAACGTTTTAAAGCATTTATTGCACACGATGGTATATTCAATATGGAACAGCAATATCTGGAGACAGAAGAAATGTGGTTCGCCAACTGGGATATGGGTGGTGCATATTGGGACAAAAACAATGCAACAGCCCAACGTACCTTTGCCAACTCTCCCCATCGCTTCGTTGACAAATGGGACACTCCTATTCTCTGCATTCATGGTGAAAAAGATTATAGAATTCTCGCTTCACAAGGTATGTCGGCATTCAATGCGGCTGTGTTGCGCGGTGTTCCGGCCGAACTTTTATTATATCCGGATGAGAATCATTGGGTCTTGAAACCGCAAAATGGAGTGTTATGGCAACGCACATTCTTTAACTGGTTAGATAAATGGCTTAAATAGCGCCTAAATTACCGCAATATTATCCGTTATTAGAACTATATAGTATAATTCTCAATTTTTGTGTTACCTTTGTAAGGTCAAACAAAAAAAATGAACATTAAGTGATATTTGTTAAGCTACCTTTTATTAGGTAAGTAAACAATAGCTTGTGAAAGTAGTTGTTTACAGTGTTAGTATATAAATAACTTTTTATTCCCCGTGCTTTGTGAGCGCACAAAGCTGGATGATTACAAAATAATAAAGTGATTATTTTTTCGTGATACCGGCTTGTGATAAGTCGGTATCATTTTTTTATCCCAGTATGATAGTATCTTATTATATCCAAAACAACAATATCCATCCACCTACCAAAATGTAGACGGACGGATATTGTCTTACTTTTATTCTCAATCTCTGCTCAAAATAAAAGCGAAGACGTCTTTTATTTAATTTTAACAGACGAAGCTTCCTATTTTTTCTGCATTAATCCTTTAAATGCCGTAGGATAAGGAGTTTCAAACTCCATCAACTCTCTGGTTACCGGATGATAGAAGCATAACTTGAAGGCATGTAACGCCAATCGTCCTAAAGGATCACACTCACTGCCATAACGCCGGTCACCAATAACAGGATGACCTAAATCCGACATATGCACACGAATCTGATTCTTACGTCCTGTTTCCAAATCCAACTCCACCAAAGAATATCCATTGGCCCGCTTTATTGTTTTATAATGAGTAACCGCAAACTTACCTTCCCCATCATCCACAGGACTGGAACTAACATACAATTTCCGGTCGGTCAACCAAGACTCTACTGTACCGTAATCCTTCTCCATATCACCAGAAACGATGGACACATAACGACGGTCCGTCACAATATCATGCCAATTATCACGTAAAGTATTCTGGGTTTTTTCATCCTTGGCATACATCATCAATCCCGAAGTTTCACGGTCCAGACGATGTACTACAAATACGCGGTTGAAACGATGTGAGCGCTTTACATACTCATTCAAAATATGTTGTGCAGTACGTTCCTTCTGACGTTCTGTGCTGACAGAAAGCAACCCTTCCTTCTTTTCCACCACCAAGATATAAGCATCCTCGTATACCAGTTTCAGCATCGGATGTTTAAACTCACGGTTATTCTTCGCCTTAGACATCTGCACTTTCATACCTGGTTTCAACGCGAAGTTATATTGAGTAGTAATCACATTATCTACCAAAATCACACGGTTGGCAAGCAACGCCTTTACCTTGCTACGACTGATTCCCGCCATTTTCCGCATCAGGAAATCCATCAGCTCAGCGGACTCCGTCACATTATATATAGTATATCGGGCAACGCTTTTCGCCTTTGGTCTGCCGGAATCATTTTTTTTACCTCTTGACATAATTCTATTTACTGTTTAAACAATTTATAATTGAGCCATTCGGATTATCCTCTTTTTTCCAGCAACACTACATTTTCCACATGATGTGTATGGGGGAACATATCTACGGGTTGCACGGCCATCACCTTGTATTTGGCATCTAACAAAGACAAATCACGTGCCTGAGTGGCTGGATTACAGCTAACATACACAATCCGCTGAGGCTCAGCAAAAAGGATTGTATTAATCACATCATCGTGCATTCCGGCACGGGGAGGATCAGTGATGATAACATCAGGACGACCATGTTGACTGATGAACTCTTGAGTCAGGATATCCTTCATGTCACCGGCATAAAATAAGGTATTGTCAATGCCATTGATTGCCGAATTCACTTTGGCATCTTCTATCGCTTCAGGCACATATTCGATACCAATCACTTTCTTTGCCTGACGTGAAACGAAGTTGGCTATGGTTCCAGTCCCCGTATAAAGATCATACACCAACTCATTACCAGTCAATCCGGCAAAATTACGGGCCACCTTATAAAGATTATACGCCTGTCCGGAATTAGTTTGATAAAATGATTTCGCTCCTATCTTGAATCGCAAGCCTTCCATTTCCTCAAAAATATGGTCATTCCCTTTAAACACCATCACATCCAGATCGTTAATGGTATCATTACACTTATTATTGACTACATATAACAAGGAAGTGATTTGCGGAAAACGTTCTGCAACAAAAGTCAGTAACCGCTTCATTAAATCCAATTCACCCTCTTCTACAATCTTGCATTGCAGCAACACCATAAGCTCACCCGTACTTGAGGTACGAATCATCAAGTTGCGAAGCATTCCTTCTTGAGAACGCAGATTAAAGAAAGAATAATTGTGTTCGTATGCATAGTCACGAATCGCATTGCGTATCTGGTTGCTGATATCATCCTGTAACCAGCACTTGTCTATAGCCAGCACCTTGTCAAATGCACCGGGAATGTGGAAACCTACGGCATTCATCTGATCGTACTTCACATCTTCCTTTACCTCTTCCTCTGTCAGCCAACGTTTGTTAGAAAACGTAAATTCCAATTTGTTGCGATAAAATTCCGTTTTTTCCGACCCCATGATAGGTGAAATTTCCGGCAATTCAATCTTGCCGATACGGGTCAGGTTATCCGTCACCTGCTTTTGCTTATACTTTATTTGTTCTGTGTATGGCAGACACTGCCACTTACAACCACCACATACACCATAATGCTGACAGAAGGGTACTGCACGCACAGGAGAATACTCATGGAATTTCACTGCCACAGCTTCTGCATAATGATTTTTCTTACGTTTTACCTGCAAGTCTACCACATCACCGGGTACTACATAAGGCACAAACACTACCAAGTCATTCACTTTCGCCAAAGCTTTTCCTTCGGCAGCTACATCTGTTATCGTTACCTTCTCTAATAATGGAAGTTCTTTCTTCTTTCTAGCCACTTTTCCGAATAAGTTAATTTGGGGACAAATTTAAGCATTTTCCCCGAATATACCCCCATAAATCGAAAGATATTAAAATTGTAAAGTAGAAATTACAATTTCTGCTAATTTTTTTCAGTAAATAGTTTGGAGATAAATAAAATATGTATAGTTTTGCGATTACATTTTTTGAGCGAGTTAACTTTAAATACATTATTATGGATAAAAAAAGAGTTTACACCTTTGGTAATGGACAAGCTGAAGGAAAAGCAGATATGAGAAATCTGCTTGGTGGAAAAGGCGCTAACCTGGCTGAAATGAATCTAATCGGTGTTCCCGTACCTCCGGGATTTACAATCACCACAGAAGTTTGTAGCGAATATTATGAGTTAGGTAGAGATAAAGTAGTAGAACTGCTGAAAGCGGATGTTGAGAAAGCCATCGCCAACATTGAAAGTCTGATGAACTCTAAATTCGGTGATATAGAAAATCCGTTATTGGTTTCCGTACGTTCAGGTGCTCGTGCTTCCATGCCTGGAATGATGGATACAATCCTTAATTTAGGTTTAAATGACGAAGTGGTGGAAGGCTTGAGCCGCAAGACCGGACGTCCTCGTTTCGCATGGGATTCTTACCGTCGTTTCGTACAAATGTATGGTGACGTAGTATTGGGTATGAAGCCGGTAAATAAGGAAGACATCGATCCTTTCGAGGAAATCATCGAAAAAGTAAAGGAAGAAAAAGGTGTGAAGCTAGACAACGAATTAGAAGTGGAAGACCTTAAAGAACTGGTTAAACGCTTTAAAGTCGCTGTAAAAGAACAAACCGGACAAGATTTTCCGACCTGTGCATACGAGCAACTTTGGGGTGCCATCTGTGCTGTATTCCGTAGTTGGATGAACGAACGCGCCATTCTTTACCGCAAGATGGAAGGTATTCCTGCCGAATGGGGTACTGCTGTAAGTGTACAAGCCATGGTATTCGGTAACATGGGTGACACTTCAGCTACCGGTGTTTGCTTCTCTCGTGACGCTGGTAACGGTGAGGATTTGTTTAATGGCGAATATTTGATCAACGCACAAGGTGAAGATGTTGTAGCCGGTATCCGTACCCCGCAACAAATCACAAAAATCGGTTCTCAGCGTTGGGCAGAACGTGCCGGTATTTCTGAAGAAGAACGCATAGCCAAATATCCCTCTATGGAAGAAGCCATGCCGGAAATCTACAAAGAACTGGATGCCCTGCAGACCAAATTGGAAAACCACTATCGCGATATGCAGGATATGGAATTTACTGTACAGGAAGGGAAATTATGGTTTTTGCAGACTCGCAACGGTAAACGTACCGGAGCAGCTATGGTAAAAATCGCCATGGACTTGTTGCGTCAGGGAATGATTGATGAAAAAACAGCGTTGGAGCGTTGCGAACCTAATAAATTAGACGAACTTCTCCACCCTGTGTTCGATAAGAAAGCTTTGAAAGAAGCAAAAGTTTTGACTCGTGGTTTGCCCGCTTCTCCGGGTGCTGCTACCGGTCAGATTGTGTTCTTCGCCGATGATGCAGCTAAATGGGCCGCCGATGGTAAGAAAGTAGTAATGGTACGTATAGAGACTTCTCCGGAAGACTTGGCAGGTATGGCTGTCGCCGAAGGCATCCTGACCGCACGTGGCGGCATGACTTCTCACGCTGCAGTTGTGGCCCGTGGTATGGGTAAATGCTGCGTATCCGGTGCTGGTGCTATCAATGTGGATTATAAGACACGTACCGTAGAAATTGAAGGTATTACATTAAAAGAAGGTGATTTCATCTCTCTGAACGGTACTACCGGTGAAGTATATAAAGGTAAAGTGGAAACCAAAGCAGCCGAAGTTTCAGGCGATTTCGCCGCATTGATGGATCTTTGCAACAAATACACCAAGCTGAATGTCCGCACCAACGCTGATACTCCGCATGATGCGGAAGTAGCTCGCGCCTTTGGTGCTTCAGGTATCGGTCTTTGCCGTACAGAACACATGTTCTTTGATGCTGAAAAGATTGTCGCTATGCGTGAAATGATCCTATCACCGGATGTAGAAGGACGCAGAAAAGCTCTAGCCAAATTGCTTCCTTATCAGAAAGCCGACTTCAAAGGCATCTTTAAGGCTATGGATGGATGTCCGGTTAATGTTCGTCTGCTCGATCCTCCTTTGCATGAGTTCGTTCCCCACGATGCAAAAGGTCAGGAAGAAATGGCTAAAGCAATGGGCGTAACTGTACAGGAAATCAAAAAACGTGTGGAAAGTCTGTGTGAACACAATCCGATGTTAGGCCACCGCGGCTGTCGTTTGGGTAACACCTATCCCGAAATCACAGAGATGCAGACTCAAGCGATTCTAGGTGCTGCAATTGAACTGAAGAAAGAAGGATATGATCCGCATCCCGAAATTATGGTTCCCTTGACCGGTATCCTGTATGAATTCGAAGCTCAGGAAAAGGTAATCCGTGATGCAGCAGCAGCATTATTTGAAAAAGAAGGTATGGAAATTCCGTTCAAGGTAGGTACCATGATTGAAATTCCGCGTGCTGCATTGACAGCCAACCGCATTGCCAGCCGTGCAGAATACTTCTCATTCGGTACCAATGACTTGACTCAGATGACCTTCGGTTATTCCCGTGACGATATCGCTTCATTCTTGCCGGTATATCTGGAAAAGAAGATTCTGAAAGTAGACCCGTTCCAAGTACTCGATCAAAATGGTGTAGGTCAGCTGATTGAAATGGCTGTAGATAAAGGTCGTTCAGTTCGTCCTGATTTGAAATGCGGTATCTGCGGTGAACATGGTGGTGAACCTTCATCAGTGAAATTCTGTCACAAAGTTGGTTTGAATTATGTATCTTGTTCTCCATTCCGCGTACCTATCGCCAGACTTGCTGCTGCCCAGGCTGCAATAGAGGAATAATCCCCGAAATAATTGAATCTTAATAACAGGCTGTAACTCACTGCTTTTGCGGTAGTTACAGCCTGTCTTGCGCTTGGGCAGTTCGTACACTTGACCGCAAAAAATGAGCCGAATGCACGTATTTGCTTACTCTATGCTTACACCAAAATACCCGTTGCTTACACCTGCTTACACCAACTAAAAAAGGCTATGGCAGCTATAAAAATTAAAGGCTTATGACTACACTAAAAGCAATGGTACGGAAGCCAAGAACTGATGGCTTGTACTCTGTGTACATTAGAGTCGTACACAATCGGAAACCGGGTTATATCAAAACCCCGAAAATTGTTGATGCACATCACATCTCTAACGATGGTGAACCAACAGACCCCGTCGTTAATGAATATTGTGCAATGCTCATCCGGAAATACAGTGACCGGCTAAACAGAACAAACACTTCACTTTGGAGTGTAAAAGAAGTCATAGACTATTTGCTTGAAACAGATGAAGAAATATGTTTCAGTGATTATGCAAAATTACACATTAAGCAAATGCTTGTCGAGAACCGTGAGCGGACTGCCAAAAATTACAAACTTGCTGTAGCTCATCTTGAACGTTATATAGGAACAACACAAATAATGTTTAGTCAGTTAACAGCTAATGTGTTGAAAAAATGGATAGAAAGTCTATCCAATACAAATCGTGCTAAAGAAATGTATCCCACATGTATCAGGCAGATATTTAAAGCAGCCATCACAGATTTAAACGATGATGAAAAAGGGATTGAAAAAATAAAATTCAATCCTTGGTTAAAAATCACCATTCCAAAATCTGACAGTACAGTTCAAAGAGCCATCAGTGCAGAGGCATGTAGGGAGTTTTTCAATCGTCCCCTACCTGCAACCAAAATGCTTTCTTCTCTTCCAGAACTTGGCAGAGACGTAGCACTCCTATCCTTGTGTTTGGGCGGAATAAATACCGTAGATATATTTGAACTTAAAAAAGAAAATTATAAGGATGGTATTATCGGATATAAAAGAGCAAAGACAAAGCATTGCCGGAAAGATGAAGCTTATATTGAAATGCGTGTAGAACCATTCATTCAGGCCACATTTGACAAGTATCTTTCAGACGATAATGACGAATATCTTTTCAAGTTCCATAAGCGTTACAGCAATCCGGATAGTTTCAATGCCAACGTAAACATTGGAATCAGAAAGATATGTGCTGATATGGGAATGAAGAAGGAGGATTACTACTGTTATTATACTTTCCGTCATACATGGGCTACTATTGCTCAAAATGACTGTGATGCCAATCTGTATGAGGTTGCTTTCGGTATGAACCACAGTCATGGACTGAATATTACAAGAGGCTATGTCAAGATAGACTTCACTCCTGCCTGGGAACTCAATGCCAAAGTGATTGACTTCATTTTCTTCAGCAGCAAGAAGAGTAAGCAAGGAAAGGCACGTGACTTCGAGACACCGGCAGACAAGATGTTCCGTATCACCAAAAAGATGATGATCTATGGCCGTGCATATTTCAAAGGTGATGTTATCGGTGAAATAACAGATATTGGTTTCAGTAATGTAGACCAGGTTATTGACAGACTGGTTGAACAGTTACCCAAGGATATCCCTACCGGATGCATGGTTCAATTCCGTCTTATGAACTGTGATTCCAAGAAGGAAGTTGTATATGAAAGAAGTAAAGGGAAAGGATTCATGTAATCGACAAACCTGAACAAACCATTAACTCAAAGGGAGGATTTTACTTATCTTTATCAGAACCGTACCATTTTCACTCACTGGTACGGTTCATCCTATTTGTCCGGTTGATTCCAGGGCATGATTTCACGGCCTATAATTATAGCAAATACAAGTACGATGAGCTTCCATATAAGTATAAAGGTTTTCTTAACCAGCCATACAGCCAGACGTATGGCAATCCTCAAAAGCCAGAATACCAGCTTCAGGAGCAGCATACCTATAATAAGTACCGGCAGTAGATATATAATCAACAGCAGTTCAAACATAGCGTGTAATATTTAGTGAATATAAAACCTATTTAAGTATATAAATATACTAAAAATCAATGAGATACAGAAATTTACACAACACTATTTTCTTGTTATTCAAGTAGATTTTTTACTGATTATCAGTGTTATATCACCACGATAACGAGGTATCTCCAGGCTCTGAAAACAAGGTTATCCTGTCTGAATGTTTCTACAATACAAATTCAGATAAAATAAGATTTCCCGATAGCCATTTCATCAGCTGAATCAGCTACAAGATTATATTTTCCCTTTTATTGGGATTCCAATAACTTAGATAATCAGGTTACTTTTACCATGCTATCATGGTATCGGGACTACATATTATATTGGATATAGGTTTTATGAGAACAATAACCATCTATCCCATATAACTACATCTTGTGTGTTTTTGAAACTTTGGTTTATTCAACCGAAGAATACGAAATATTATTTTCTGATTACCAAAATTAGTATAATCCAAAGATTAAATAATACCTGAAACTTCTGTTTCTGAATACATGTAAATTAGTTTCAAACGTCTTAAAAACTCTATATAACAATAATACGCTATATGGAGTTTCTTATATAACTGGTGCTACAGCTCATGGTAAGCTGGAATATGCCTCCAAAGAATTGTGTTGTTGATTTCGGTTTGCAACGGCTTTCTCCGGTAAATTTGGGTGTAATAATCATTCCCGGAAGGCATCGTTCTGCTGTGCAGAGTTTTCCAAGCAAGTTGTACTTTTGTGGCCACAAAACTCCGTTTCGTACTCACAAAAGTAACTTGCCGAATGCTGGCGCATCGGAGCGGCTGGCCGCTGTTTTGCATGGCGAAAGATGGTCTGGGAAACCTAACTACCAATGTATCCAAGTATGAAGAATCAGAAAACCAAGTATATCAAAGTAAGAATGACACCGGAGGAAGTACAACAGTTTAAGGAGAAATCTGCCTCCTATTCATCCGTGAGCCATTATATACGCTCAGCACTGACAGAGTATTCAAATATCGGTACCAAAAGGCAGCTCGAACTGATGAATGATTTGGGTTTGTTTTACCGAAAATATCAGAATGAACTTTCCTGGGCTGGAGGAAACCTTAATCAGTCAGTTAAACGTGCCAATGAACTTGCGGTAGCCGGATTACTCGCACCCAGCTATATTCAAGAAGTTCTGTTACCTGTTATCCTTGAAACACAAGATACGTTGAACAGAATAAAGAAAGACCTTGATTCTCTGACACAGAAAGCTGTCAGAATCTGAGTTATTAGTTACACGTTATTCAATCGTTTCAGATATTATTATTGTGTAACCGTAGATTAATGAGCTTAAAGTATTTCGGTTACTCAGTCACTTAAACCTTGATAAATAAAGATTCAACATGATAGCAACCATATTACCGGGAAGCACGAACTTCCATGCTGTAGGTTACAATGAGCATAAGGTCTCGAAAGGTGTTGCACGACTTATCGAGATTCAGAATTTCGGTTCACTCGGAACATTTCACAAACCTACCCAAAGTGAGTTGATTAGTTATCTCCAAAAGTATAGTTCACAGAACAGCAGAATCAGAAAACCACAGTTTCATGTAGCCATATCATGTAAGGGACACGAAATGTCGGAAGATGAGTTGCTGGATTTTGCTCACCGGTATCTCAAGGAAATGGGATACGGTGAATCCGGTCAGCCGTTGCTTGTTTACTCCCATTATGACACAGAGAATACCCATCTTCATATTATCACTTCGAGAGTGGCACCTAATGGAAGAAAGATTCAGCACAGCCATGAACGCAGACGTTCTCAGGAAGTCATAGACCGTATTCTTGGAAATGACAGGAAAAAGAAAACAGAAAATGATATTGATGCTGCCAAACAATATACATTCTCTTCCTTTGCCCAGTTCAAGGCAATAATGGTTTCCATGGGCTATGAGGTTTATCAGAAAGATGAGAATGTATTCGTCAAGCATGGTGGTAAGGTTCAGAAGGAAATTCCTTTTTCTGAAATAGAAAGTCTTTTCAAGAGCGGTTATCGGGAAAGGACACGTTGCCGTCAACTGAGAAGTATATTAAAGAAGTACCGTGACGTAAGTTCCAACAAGGAGGAACTGCAGAAGGAACTGAAAACGAAGTTCGGTATTGATATTGTGTTCTTCGGAAAGAAGGATGCACCATACGGATATATGCTCGTTGATCATGCAAACAAGACCGTCATTCATGGTGCAAGGGTGCTGGCTGTAGAGGAACTTCTGGACTTCGCTACTCCTGAAGAACGGTTCAATCGAATTGAGGACTATATTGACCGGTTACTGACACTCAATCCGAAGATTACCCAGGGTGAAATATACAGTAAAATCAGGAAGCAGCGTGCCTATATCAAGAAAGGTATCATCTATTTTGATGGCCAAAGCCGTCCTTTGAAACCTTTTATGGCAGAAGCAATCGACCGTAACAACCGTATAGCCATGGTAGAAATGTTCAGTCCGGCTACTGAGGCTGAACGGGATTTACTTTGTAAGATTTTCAAGATTACACGGACAGATCTGGTAGATATATCTCCGGAAAGAACACACTACTACACAGATGCTGTAAACCATCTGCGTGAGATATTCAATGATGAAACCGTTTCTTCTGTCAGGGGCAGATTGCATGAAGAAGGCTTCATTATCCGTCAGGAGGAAGATACAACTTATGCCATCAATTTCAAACAGCATATTATTATAAATCTGACTGAAGAAAGGTTCAATCTTGAACGATTAAAGAGACCAATGAAGCAGCCTGTCAAGCAATTGAATCAACACAGACATCTACAAAATGAGAAACCTACTGGATTTCTCTCTGGCAAAGGTAAATTGCGTGATTTTGGCGGTGGAAGCCACAGCGAAAAACGTGAGTGGGAAGTTGGTCAGAAAGGAAACTATGATAAAGTTGATGATGATTATTCAATTAAAAGATGATTTTAATTGGATATGTATAATAGATATATTAGATTAACAGATTGGAATCACTCCAACCCGTTAATCTCTTTTTTTCTTTAGCGAATCCATCTTAGCCTTTAAGAAATCTTTCATAACAAGATAATACGTAGTTCTTACGGTATTAAAGGCGTTTGAAAGAGTTGCATTTTCTTTTACCCGATAATCAGGCTCAACAGCTTTTCCCTCACGAGGTTCACCCTTCAAAGTTGTTTTAGGTTTTCCATATCCAAGAGAGAAATAAGTACCATGAGAAGTGCAGAAGGTAAGTGGAATGACTCCAAAGTCACCGGATGTTTCCTCACCCACAAGAATAGCACTTCCAGATTCTTTCAGTATACTCGCAAGATACTCGGCAGCTGAAAAAGTATTCTGACCAATCATCACATACAGCTTACCTTTGAATGAATCATCAGACGGAGTTATCAGAGTCTCGGCTTGATAGGGCTTCTTCACAAGAAGAGCTGCTATCTTTTCCATATTCCGGACCAGTCCTCCAGGGTTATTCATCAGATTCAGAATGATATACCGGTAGTCCTTGACCTTATTATATTTGAGTATGAACTCCTTTGTATCTTCATCTGTAAATCCTGACAATGACAGGAGAGTAAAGTATTTCTCTTTATCCTTTGATGAATCCATGATACGCCTGGTCTCTGAATCCCTAATTTCTTTGTTATGACTGGATATCTGTTCCATTCCATCCCTGCTCAATCCTACCGTAACATTAAAAACTGAATCTCTCCTGCAAAGACATAGATTCCTTACAGTATCGACATAACTTGAAAATACATAATCTTCCGTATGAACAGACCTTCCCTTTTCAGTGGAGCCGGTAGCATAATTCATCATACTGTCTCTCCATGACATTACATCTATTCCATCTACAGATATAATTCTATCCCCCTTTTTAAAAGGAAGTCCGGTGAGGTTCGCTGAAACATATAATGAATCATGTCTCCATTCAGCATCGGCAGGAGCCGTGTATTTATTATATATCAGGTAAGTATGGGAATTCCTGAATTCGGAGAAATACTGTTGGACGGCCAAAAAATATTCCCTGTTATCCTTAGCATTCATTACCATTACCGAGTATTTATCACGTAATGACTTTAGCGATATACCTTTATATTCAGCCAGAGAATAGTGCTTTTCTACAATATCACATATCTCTTCGAAATCCTCCATATATTCGTCCGGCTCAATATGCTGGTCTATGACGAACTGCATATCCGGTTTCTTTGTCAGGTGATACAGCACCCAATATTTGTGATAGTTCTTTGTGGCGGTATATATTGTACCACCGAGAATCAGAAGATATAAGACACTTACTATCCGGAATCCAAGTTTTTTCCTTTCGATATAGATATATACAGAAACTCCTACTATGACAATCAGACATAGGATTTGGGTCCATAAAAAGTTCATAACTATCTGCTTGCTACTAATATTATTTTCACTCCCTCTATGCCGTCATGCATACTTAAGCCCCAACACATTTTGTTGCCTTTTATATACTTATCACAAAATTCATGAACAGGCTCCATTTCATTCATCATCAGCTCTTTCTGGGAGTTACATTCTATAATCAAAACAAAACGTTCGAAGTCAATACCTGTATTAAGCAAATCTTCGCCTAACTTGTCTAGGATTTCCTTTACACGTGTAATATTCTCATTTGTAGAAGAAGCATGAGAAAAACACTCAATCTCATGTTCATCCGCTAAATAACTATAATCTTCAAAACTCAGTCTCAATGGACGCATGCCTCTTGTCAATTCATTTAAAATCTGAAATACCTTTTCTTTTTCCATATCTGCTCTTTTTAATTTTGCTGCAAAATTATTTTTCGTCTGCACAAATACCTTATGCACCATTACGCTATTTTTGCAGAAAAATCAGAGACAGCCATGAAAACAGAATTTGCGATATGGATGGTATCTTATCTTTTAAGAAGAGGTCCTGATACCCAAGAGAATATTATAAACGAATGGTCAAAGCATATAAACGAGGATGTAGAGATTCATAGAAACACATTCGCCAACTATAGAAGAAAAGCTGAAGAATTGTTCGGAGCAGAAATTTTATACAATCCGGTTACCAAAGAATACTACATAGAAGATAAGGACTTGATAAACCATAATGCCATGTACAAGTGGTTGCTCCAGTCTGTTTCAGCATCAAATGTGATAAGCAGAAGGAGCAGACTCAAGGACCGTATAATGCTTGAAACTAGTTCCGGTGGTGAAGAATTCATTGAACCTATAACGGAAGCAATGGAGAAAGGGCTTTGTCTTGAATTGGTTTATCAGGCTTTTTGGGATGAGCCGAAAGAAAGAATTGTAGAACCTTATTATATAAAACTATTCAAACGTCGCTGGTATCTTATTGGAAAGAGACGTGATAAAGGTGAGTTCCGTACTTATTGTTTTGACAGGATAAAGTCTGTGAGAATTTCTGACATTAAGTTTAAGTTCAAAAAAGAACAAAGTGCTGAAACCTTATTCTATGATTATTATGGTATCATCCAATATCCGGTAGAAAAAGAACGTGTTGTAATCAAGGTGACTTGTGAACAGGGAATGTATATAAAAACCCTTCCTCTACATCATTCGCAGAAACTTATACATCAGGATGATGATTACATGACTTTTGAACTGTATCTAAAGCCCTGCTATGACTTTGTAAAGGAATTATTGTCTTGTGGATCAGAGCTGGAGGTAATAAGCCCGGAATCGCTAAGGGAAGAAGTAAATAAGTATGCTATGGAAATGTGTGAAATATATAATGTCAAAGAAAATGGATAGGATAAAACTTTTTATAGATGAACTCTCTAAGGAGGAATCAACATATGAACTTACAAACGTATATTCTCCGAAAATACCTCAGGGTAAGATATGCAGAGAAAATCTGTATAACTACTTTCAAAGAATCAAAAACAATAACAGTAAAGTGATGCTGATAGGTGAAGCACCTGGTTATAATGGTTGTAGACTATCAGGAATTGCATTTACTTGTGAGGAAAACTTTACTGAAGATATAATACCGAGGATTATGGGAAAAGACCTTGGATATAAGATATTCTCTGATGGAGAACCTAAGAAAGAATTGTCAGCTTCAATCGTCTGGCCTAAACTGAAAGAATGGTATAATACCTACGGAACAATACCGATGCTGTGGAATATTTGCCCTTTTCATCCTCATAAAGAGGGGAATATCTTGTCAAATAGAACTCCTACAGATAAGGAGATACAGCGAGGAGTAAACTATTTTTTGCGTTTAATAGATTTGTTTGACATTCAATATATAGGTTGCATAGGTAGAAAGTCGGATGGGATGGTAGAAAGACTCGGACTGCCACATACTTATTTGCGACATCCCTCATGTGGCGGAATAAAACAGTTTAAGGAAATGATGGATAAATTTAAAATAATGTTTAAATGAATTAGTATTATGTGTAGAATTACGAGTAGTGAACAATATGACATATTATTTAAAGAAAATGATAAATTAAAATGGTATCCTTTTGTTGGTAAACAGTATGCAAATTCGAATGTTAAGGTTTTGATAATTGGAGAATCACATTATGCTTCAGAAAATAAAAATGTAGGTTGGGATAGTATAGAATATCTTGAAAAAAGCAAAGAGTATGAAGATAAAAATAGTACTAGATATACAATTTATGAATCTCAAGATACACATGAATGGGAAAACGCAACTTATAATAAAATAGTGAAATTAATCAGTGGGATTGATTACTATCCAAGTACTCAAATTTTGTGGGAAAATGTAGCATTCTATAATTTTATTCAAGTACTGTTGCCTAATCGAAGTATCAGACCTACAACTAAGCAATTTGAAGAAGGATTATGTGTCTTTGAATACGTTGTTAATAAATTGGAACCTGATATATGTTTATTTATTGGTGTCTCATCAAAAGGGATATTTATCAATAATGTTAAGACATATAGATTCATACTATATGATAAATTATCACGTGTTTATCCATGCTCATTTCATTTTAAATACAACGAAAAAGAATGTCAATGTTTATTAATAAAGCATACATCTCTACCTTTATCACTTCAAGAATGGAGAATTTTCTTGAGTAAATTCTCAAAAGTAAATCAATTTTGTACTTACATTAAATCATTATATCTTGATTCGTATTCTATTGATGAAAAGAATATAATTTTTAAATCATTAATGAACCGATTGGAAGAAAAAATAACAATATATTCATTTTGCACAGATCTAAAGGTTGAAATGACTGATAATAAACCTATTTCTTGGAAGATAAAATTAAAAGATTATGATTTATATATAGCATTTGAATTTTGGAATATGAATTATGACAGATTAACTGCCGGTTTATATTCTGAAAAGGGGGAAATGAAGAAGATTTTTGATAAAAAAGAAGAGTTGAAAGAAAAGGGTTGGAAATTAAATGTTAATTGGCTTTATTATGAATTTAAGCAAGCTTATGTATGGAGAAATAGAGAATTCCAGATGATACAAAATAAAAAGTTTGATCAAATCATTTATTCTGCCATAGAATCTATTTTTAGATTTGTAGAAGAAGAAAGTATTTTTGATAGCTTTAAATACTCCAATAGCAATATGTATTTTTAATTTGAATACAGCGAAACAGCTAAAACATAAATCCCAGCCCTTTCTTCTGAGAAGTATTAAACCGCTCAATATAACTAAACTCATTTTTATGAATATAAGCGAACTCTGAAGATAGATATAAATAAAGAATCACTATTTGTAACCTTTTAAGTTGAAAGAATCTTAATATTCCAATAACTATTATTTCAATATTTAGGTTTACCAAACCCAAATCACAATTGTGTTGTGCATTTCTTATCTGAGAATCTTGGTTAATACATTTGTCCAAAATCAATCAGTACTTGAAATGATACAAACTCCGGTTATAGTGACATTTGCCAATCAGAAGGGAGGTGTCGGAAAGACTACCCTTTGTGTCACCTTTGCCAACTATTTGGTGACAAAGGGGGCAAGGGTTGTAGTAATAGACTGCGACTTCCAGCACTCCATCATGAAGTGCCGAAAGGCTGACATCAGGAAATACGGCGAACAGGAAATGCCATACGAGGTATGGGCATACGAATCCAACGACAAGGCAATGATGACTTCCCTTATGGAGAAGCTGCACAACGATCCTGAAATTGACATTGTGCTTATGGACTCTCCCGGAAGTCTGAAGGCGGAAGGGCTGATACCCATGTTCGTCAACTCAGATATTATTATTGTTCCATTTCATTATGACCTGGTAACCGTTCCGTCCACGGCCAGTTTCCTCATGTTTGTTGACCGGCTGAAAAAGGCTGTCGGTGAAAGGATGAAAGCCAGACTCTTCATCATTCCTAATCTGAATGACGGAAGAATCGGCAAGCGTTCCGAACTGCTTATCTGGGACAATGCAAGGGATACCTTCTCCAACTATGGATACGTCACTGCGAAGATTCCCAAACGTGCGGATATGGAACGGTTCAGCACCATGGCTGCACTGGATATGCAGGCCGCTATCGTTACACCGGTCTTTGATAAGGTCTATCAGAGTATCTTCGATACACTTCAACCGATAAGAGAAAAAGAACTCAAAGGCATACAGCTGACGGAAAATCTGAATCCCAAACCTAAGAAGAAAAAGAAGGCACAGCCGTCTGATGAAGCTTCACAGGACAGTAACGAAAATCAGAATAAAGAACCAGAATAATCAGTAAATTTCAATAACCATAGCACTATGAGTAAGGATATACCGGAAATAGATGACCTGACAAGAGGCATCAATGATTCAGAACTTATATTGACGGAAGATACCGCAGAAACACAGGTTGAGCAAAAGGAAAATAATAATGAAGCACAGGAAAAGGATACTGCTGTTTCCCTTTCGGATACAGGATGCTGGGATGACTTCATGGAATACCTGCAATCGGACGATTCCAAAACGGACAAAACAGAAAGACTTGTCTGCAAACTTGACCGTGACCTTGCGGATTCACTGGACGACTGCGATATACTTGGCAGATGCCGCTCTGACCTGGTGAATGCCATCGTAAGGGCATTCTTCAAGTCCTACCTGCCACGTCTGGCAGAATACAGAAGGGAAAAGAAATCATTGTTTAACAGTTATAATCTGTAGAATATGAAAAAGACAGACTGGACTGACAGGATGCTGGCCGCTCTTGTCGAACTGTATCCGGTAGAGACCACAGCCTATACAGCTGCCGTTCTCAATCTGAGTGAATCGACCGTCAAGCTGAAAGCCCGTGAACTTGGACTTGTAAAAATGGCCAAATCCAGAAGGATGGAACGTGCCGACTATATCAGAAACCACTTTCAGGAGTGTTCCTTCTCTGAGATAGGGAAAGCTCTCGGCATTACCAGGATGAGTGTCGGACGCATAGCCGCTGCACTCGGACTGAAACGCAGCAGTGAAGAGAAACACCTGATTTCCTCACGTATCCGTACCCAGATGGTAAAGAGGGAAAGACGGCGTATCGTCTTTGGACTGGAACCCATAACCGGTATCCGTGTCATTTCAAACAGGGCGAAGGTAAGGGTGCGCTCAAACATGAAGACAAACGGATACATCATCAGTGAGGAACACAACGTGATTTATTATACCGGCACTACGGAACGCAGGGAACGTCTGGAAAGCCGGGGTATCAGACTGGGACTGCATATCCTTCCGCTTCCGGAGGACAGTTCCGCTCTTTCATCCAACATCATATTACAACAGCCATGCAGTACGGACAGATAGTATTCCTTCTCTTCGTGGCAATGTCATTCTACTATGCGGCAATGATTTTCATGGACTTCCAGAGGGCAAAGGCCGCACAGAATGCCGAGCAGGACAGCCATAAAGAAGAGGACATTGACATATCGGAAGAAGCACGAAGCTTCAGGCCGATAAGGATAAACCGGGATGAACCTGAATCCAAAGAAGAGAATCAGGAAGAGAATAATACAGGGAATCCCGAACCTGAGAATGAAAATACTGATTCTGACGGTACAGAGAAATCTGCATCCCAATCAGAATCTTCCAGACACGTTTACCGGGAGGCCATCATGACTGACGGCATTCTGGTAGAGAATATCATTCAGGAAATAAACCGGCTGGCAGAGACCGGTACCAGTGACCTCGGTGCCGTTATCTTCAGCTGTGAGAATGCCTGATATATATACCGTTCCTTTAGTGACATCTGTTTCTTTGGCGATGAAATCCTTTAACATTATTCAGAAATGCAGTTAATAAAGAAAAATGCCCGGAATCTTACGGAGCGTTTCATCGGTTCAAGTTTTGCACAGAAGAGTGTGGTGGCGGCCATTGCACTGATTATTTCCACGTCCAATGCAATGGCAGGAAGCAAGGGTGCCGCAGGTTTTACTAAGGCCACTCAGGAAGTCAGTTCCTACCAGACTCCGGTATCGAACCTGATGAAGGCCATTGCTGCCGTTATCGTTCTGGTCGGTGCCTTCAACGTCTATTTCAAGATGCAGAACGGAGACCAGGACGTGAAGAAGACCATCATGCTTACCATCGGAGGCTGTATCGCATTCATCGCACTTTCGGAAGCTCTTCCGCTGTTCTTCCAGTAATCCTTTCCCGGCATGACAATGAATCAGGAAGGATACCCTGTGTTCAAGGGATTGCAGAAACCGCTGGAGTTTATGGGCATACGCGGCCGTTTCCTTACTCTGGCAGCGGCAGCCATAGGCGTATCATTCGTAGGCTTCATCGGTTTCTCAATCGCCTTGGGGAAGGTTGCAGGCTTCATAGCCATGATGGTCATGGCACTGGTGGGACTGATAACCATCTACATCAAGCAGCGTGGAGGACTCCACAACAAGAAAAGGGCAAGAGGCATCTATATCTACAGAAGCCTGAGAAAAGAACAGTAAATCACTTTATACAGTATGGCACACAAAAGGAAAAGAATTTTTGACGGACTCTATGCGCAGCTGGAGGAGACGGACGGCAATGTCGTGCTGTTCTCGGCAAGAGGTGAGCCGTCCGTTATCTTCGAAATAACCAATCCGGTCCAGCAGCTCTGTACGGATGCGCAGCAGTACATGCTGTTTCATGACGTGCTATCCAATATCCTTCAGACCATCGGTGAGGGATATGCACTGCAGAAGCAGGACATTCTGTGCAGACAGGCATATCATCATGACGTACCGGACGATGCGGAGTTCCTGACAAGGAGCTATTTCAGATACTTCGAGGGAAGGGAGTTCACAGAGATAAGGACTTTTCTTATCCTTACCCAGGAGGCTCAGAAGAACCAGTTCATCCAGTACGACCCGAAGAGATGGCTCGATTTCCATTCCAAGGTATCAAAGACAGATGATATTCTGACGGAAAAGCATATCCGGCACAGGAAGCTCGGCAAGGAGGAAGTCAGCGAGTACTGCCACCGTTTCATGGCATTCCAGTTCCGGCACGGACCGTTCTCGATGACCAACTTCAAGGCTTCAGACGAATATCTCAGGACAGGTGACCGGATTATCCGTTCCTATCCGCTGGTGGACATTGACGAGATTAATCTTCCTTCCATGGTAAAGCCGTACACGCAGATGAACATCAACGGCTACGGAATTGCAACCGACCTGCTTTCTTTTCTTACCGGCGTCCCCTACTCGGACTGTGTGGTGTTCAACCAGGTCATTCAGATACCGGGACAGAGGAAGCTGCTGCGCAAGCTACAGGCCAAGGCGAAGCGTCACGGTTCCATGCCGGACCCGAGCAACCGTATTGCAAAGGCCGACATTGAGGAAGTGCTGGACAGGCTGGCCGTTGACAGTACCATGCTTGTGTACTGTAACTTCAACATTCTGGTGAGCTGTCCGCCTGACAAGGTTACTCCGGTAACCTCCTTTCTGGAGACCAAACTGTACGAGTGCGGCATCATGCCGTCAAGGACGGCCTACAACCAGCTGGAGCTTTTTATGGACAGTTTTCCCGGTAACGGCTATGCTTTCAACCCGGACTATGACCTGTTCCTGACACTTTCGGATGCTGCACTTTGCTTTTTCTTCAAGGAGCATCTGAAGGAGTCTGAGGATACACCGCTGACCACATACTACACCGACCGTCAGGGGTTACCTGTATGTATCGACATTACCGGTAAGGAAGGCAAGAAGAAAATGACGGATAATGCCAACTTCTTCTGTATCGGCCCTTCCGGTTCCGGCAAGTCCTTCCACATGAACAGTGTGGTACGTCAGCTGTTGGAACAGAATACGGATGTGGTCATGGTGGACACGGGTGATTCCTACGAAGGTATATGCGGATATTACAAGGGTATATACATATCCTACTCAAAAGAGAAGCCCATCTCCATGAATCCGTTCAAGGTTACGAAGGAGGAATATGAGCTTAATTTCGGGGAGAAGAAGAACTTCCTCAAATCGCTGATATTCCTGATATTCAAGGGTAACGCATTTCCAACAAAGATTGAGGACATGCTGATAAACCAGACCATCGTAGAATATTACGAGGCCTATTTCAATCCGTTTGAAGGGTTCAGTGACAGTGAGCGTGAGGCATTGAGGCAGAAACTGCTGGTCGCCGCCAAGATGGAGGATGACTATGAACAGTACACGCACAGCATGGAGGACATCGACAGGCAGATAAATACGGAAGAGGTTCAGGAGAAGACTGAAAGCCGTGCCCTGCTGCTGCCTTCCGAAGTGCGCCGTCTGAAGCTTATCCGACAGTGCCGTTCACTGACAGCTCTGATAAATGATGAAGCGGCTACAGAATCGGAAAAGGAACATGCACTTGCCATTATCGAAAAATATAAAAGGGAACTTTATAACAATTCCATGCTGATTAAGATTGACAGGCAGATTGACCACATGGAGGAACAGAAGCGCCGGCTGAAGGTTCAGGAGCTCTCGTTCAATTCCTATTATGAGTTTGCCCTGGAGCGCATTCCGCAGATTACGCAGTTGGAGAAAATCAGTTTCAATATACATGACTTTGCGGCCATACTGAAACAGTTCTACCGTGGCGGCGAGCTGGAGATGACGCTGAACTCCGACCTGGACATTAACCTGTTTGACGAGCGTTTCATTGTGTTCGAAATTGATAAAATAAAGGATGATCCGGTGCTTTTTCCGATTGTGGTGCTGATTATCATGGACGTGTTCCTGCAGAAGATGCGTATCAAAAAGGGACGGAAGGCTCTTATCATTGAAGAGGCATGGAAGGCAATTGCTTCACCTACCATGGCGGAATATATAAAGTATTTGTATAAGACCGTCCGGAAGTTCCACGGAATAGCCGGTGTGGTCACACAGGAACTTAATGACGTGATTGATTCCCCTATTGTGAAGGAGGCCATCATCAACAACTCGGATGTGAAGATTCTGCTTGACCAGACCAAGTTCAAGGACAGGTATGAGGATATTGCAGCCATTCTGGGACTCACTGACATACAGCGTCAGCAGATTTTCACCATCAATGCGCTGAACAACCATGAGGGAAGAAGCTACTTCAAGGAGGTGTGGATTTGCCGGGGACAGCACTCGGATGTGTACGGTGTGGAGGAAGCACCGGAATGCTACTGGGCATACACTACAGAACGTACCGAAAAGGAGGCACTGAAGATTTATCTTGCCCGGTACGGTACGCTGCAGGAGGCCATCACCCGTATCGAGGAAGACCGCAAGGCGGATGGAGGGCTTCTGTATCTGGAGTTTGCAAGAAAAGTCAACCAACATCAAAAAGTTATGTCACTATGGTAAGAACAGTATTAAGAATCATATCGGTTATAATGCTTTCTGCATTTGTCTGTATTAATGCACATGCTGCCTGGAGAATCGTATTCGACCGCAACTGTCTGAAGATTGTCATGGCCAATACCGCTTCACAGAAGCTTATCGAGGAACAGCATAACCAGCGTGTGGATACCATTGCAGCCAAGAAACAGAAGGTGGAACTCTATACGGTGAGTATGGCTACCATGAAGGAACTCTACAAACTGAGCATGGAGAACATATCCGGTTTCGGGACTGAAAGTCTTTATTATAAGGAAATAGGTCTTTGCGCTTTGGATATTCTGCGAAATGTTCCGGTACTTGTCAGTACGGTAAACAGGGCCAAATTTTCAAACAAGCTGCTCTGTCTGAACGAACTCGGCAACCTTGTAGCGGAAACCCAGCAGCTGGTCGGCAACTTCGTCAATATCGTTAACAATGCCAGAATTCCCAATCCGTTGCAGGGACAGGCAACTGCAGAAAAAAAGGATGACGGCTATAACCTGCTGGACAGGTATGAAAGGCTGACACTGGCCAACAGTATCTATACTGACCTGAACAGGATACGCTACAAGGTGGAAGGGATGGTTCTGATGGCACAGTATGCCACTGCAAACGACCTCTTCTTTGCCATAGACCCGGAAGGATGGGCAAATGTGGTGACCATGAAGAATCATGTGGGGAATCTTGTACAGGACTGGAACGGCCTGATTGCTTCAAATTATTAACCCTTAATATGTATGTGTCTGTCATGAGAATCAGGAATATAAGTATCATATCAGCCGGTATTATAATGCTGTTGCTGCCTGTAAAGGCTTCCGCTTTCATAATACCCAAAGACCTGCCGACTATCGAAGCACTCATAGCCCTGCACAAGGCCATAAAGAAGGACGAGGACAAGGCTCTGACAAGAGTGGCCACAAGCTATGGCGAGCAGTCGCTCATTGAAAAGGGTGCGGAAAAGTTCAATGATGTCCGGACCACTCTGGATACAAGACTGAACAATGCCTATTCGTACTTGGTACTGGCTGGTGCAATCTCTTCAACGGCCAACTCACTGTATCAGCTGGTAACGGAATACAAGGACTTTACCGGTAATACTTTCAGTTATGTATCGAAGAAGCCTTTCGTGGCCTGGTATTATGCCGATGCCAACGTAGCAATATCAAGGGAGATACAACACTGCTACAAACTGTATGCATCCGTAGCCGCTTCGGGTATAAACCTGATGAAGGCTTCCATGGATGAAAAGCTGAATCTGGTAATGACACTGAAGGCTTCAATCGACAGGGCAAGGTACATCATAGACAATGCCAATCTGTACTGTTTCCTTGTCACGGACTGCGGATGGAAGCCGGACTATATCTGGGAGATACTGAACTCCAATGTGAAGAATGAGATAGCTGAGCGTGTAATCAACAAATGGAATCAGGGATATGCAGGTTAGAATTATATTATTGTGCCTGTTCTGTATGGCAGTTTCAGGTACAGTCACTGTTGCCAATGCCCAAAGCATAGTCAGTGACTGTGAAAAGCAGAAGCAGTGGAAGTCAATGGAGAACGGTCCATGGGATTTTGCTCCGGACTGGTATTACTTTTTCCTGCATAAGAAATATTCCGGTGCGGAAATGTACTGGAAATGGGACTGGTTCAATTCCGGATTCCGTGTCCGTTTCAAGGAACCAAAGTCTGATGTGAAACGTATCATGCCGGTGCGTGTGACAGCCGAAGAGACGCAGAGACAGAAAATCAGGAAAGTGGAGAGTGAGCGCAAATATATCGAGGAACTGTATAAGGAAGAACTGGCAAGGGAGGCTGACAGGAACGTTGACCTGATGTATGCCACCTACAAGGACGAGTTCAACCGTATGCAGGACTGTATCACGGACGGACTGCTCTATTGTATGCAGAAGAGTGACGGCAAACTCCGCTATCAGGTGGACGAGCTGAGCCGTCAGAATGAAATACTCTGTGCAGATATAGCCTATATACACAAAACCGGTGTCGGCTATGGGCTGGAGAATGCCAAGCGGCAGAAGGCATACGAGGAAGCCAAATCCAGGATGGCAGAACTGGTCAACAGGACTGCACACCTTTGTGCCGTTGCTGCTACACACTATTAGACATTCTCTATAATTGATGACAATCCAGGTAATAATATTAAACAAATAATATAATCAATCATGAATTTACTGTTTATTCCACTGACAATAGGACTTCCGGCCATTGACGAAAGTCTGGAAAAGCTGCTGACGGCCATGGAGACATTTCCCAATGTGGCCGTTCTCGGTGATGCCGTTTCAATGGCAAAGGCTCTCGGTCTGTGCCTGGCCCTGTGTGTCGGTTCATACGAATGCTGGATGATGATGCTCGGAAGGCGTGGTATGGATGTCATGAAGCTGTTGCGCATCATCGGCATTTCCCTGTGTATTTCATCCTCTTCATGGATTTGCTCGGCTCTGCAGGTTCCGAAAGAGTCTGGAGTCCGCTACGTGGGCTATGGCAAAGGCAAAGAACAAGGAAGTGGCTGCCTTCGAGCTGAAGGTGGCACAGAAACAGAGTGAATATCTCGACAGGCTGAGAACCGTGCAGGACTCCATAGCCACGGCAAAGCAGGTGGCCGAAATCGGTCAGGATGCTGCCTGGTGGGACAAGCTGATATATAATGTGGAGAATCTGGGCTCGACCATCAACAACTACGCCCAGAGGGCTGCCGTGGCGGCTGAGACTAAGGTCAGTGAATGGATAAACGATGTCATACGTTTTGTCGGGGAACTGATTTTCCAGATGTCGTATTACGGGATGCTCGTGGCACAGAGGATTTTCATGGCCATCATGATGATATTCTGTCCGATCATGTTTGCTCTCTCGCTGGCACCGCCATGGAACTCGGCCTGGAGCCAGTGGATGTCCAAGTTCCTTTCCCTCTCGTTATGGGGATTCGTGACCTATATGTGCATCTATTATATAGACTTCATCCTTCTTTATAACCTGCAGCAGGATCTGGTGGCATACGACCATCTGCTTCATGGCTCGGTCAACTCATGGGAACAGATTGGCGCACTGGGACTGCAGGGAATAGGCTCCAACTGTATGTATGCCATGGGTATGCTCGTGGGTGCCTATATCATACGCTTCGTTCCTGAAGTGGCTTCATGGCTGATTCCGGGAGGTGTAAGCTCGGGAACGGGTTCCGTTGCCGGTTCGGCTGCAATGGGCATCACTTCGGCTGCAGGTGCCATGGCCGGAGGTGCGGCAGGTTCAACCATGAAGGGAGCCGGTTCGGCTGTCAGGTCATTAGTCAAATAACTTCAAATCTTTTACAATATGCTTATAGAATCCCTTGCACAGAAAACCAGACTGGCCATGATGACGGTATTTGCGGTAATCGGAGGCTGCACCGTCATCTGTGCTTTTACGGTCTGGTGCTGCATTTCCCTGGTCAATGAGGAAAGGCAGCAGATTTATGTACTTGACGGAGACATTCCGTTTCTTGCCGAGCGTGCACGGCTGGAAGCCAACTTCACCATGGAGGCCAAGGCGCACATACAGCTGTTCCACCAGTATTTCTTCAACCTGCCGCCCGACAACGACTATATCAAATGGACGGTAGGGAAAGCAATGTATATGGCTGACGGGACTGCACTGAAACAGAAACAGGCCATGGACGAGAACGGTTTCTACTCGGACATCATTTCCTCTTCGGCTGTCTGTACCATCATGTGTGACTCCATTCAGTTTGACGAACATGAACGGAAGTTTACCTATTACGGTACGCAGCTTATCAAGCGCAGGACCAGGGACATCAGACGCTCGATGGTGACAACAGGCTACATCGAGTCCGTACCGAGGACAAGGAACAATCCGCACGGTCTGCTCATTACCGGCTGGAGGACTCTTGAAAACAGGGATTTGGACTATTGATATGCTGATATTATGAAATCATTCAGAAAAAAGATACAGGAAAGTCGTCTGAAAACGCATCTGCTTGTCAGGTCGTGGTTGCAGCCAAGGCTGGGTGCCATCGGAACAAGATACCGTCTGTCCGCAAGAATCAGACTGGCCAACAGATGGGCGGCAAAGCATCCGAAAGCTACATTCGCAGGTGTAACAGGGACACTGCTTCTACTGCTTGTCAGTACTGTTGCCATAGATTCCGGCAACGGAAAACAGAGTGAGCCGGATGTCAGTTCGATAGCTGCAATGGAACCGGTGTTTCAGGGATTCCGTACCATCCAGGCAAACAAGGACATTCACCGCAGTGTATTGACGGATATGACGGTGAAGGGACAGTTACTGCGTCATGAACTGGACTCCATGATTACCATACCTGTAAAGAGCCGTGAGGATTCCTTGCGGATCATCCTCAAATACCGGCAGCTGGAAAATATAGTCAAATCCATTAAAAACAATGATAACCCATGATTAAGATTAATTTCAAACAGCCCAAGTATATCTTTCCGCTGGTCATATTCGTTCCGCTGTGCGCACTGGTATACTTTGTGATGCAGACTTTCTCCGGCGGTGAGGAGACTGCCGGAACGGTAGCTACAGACCGTATCAACATGGAGCTTCCCCAGGCCAATGCCGAGGAAGCCGGAGACAAGATGTATGAGATGTCCAGACGTTTCGGTGACGAGGATGCCTTCACAGCCGTCAGCGGTATCGGAGAAGAAGAACAGAAGAAGGAGGAACTGGAACACGGCTACAGCGAGGAGGAGCTGAACCGTCTGGATGCAGCTGAAGCTGAAAGACAGCGGCAGCAGAGGGAACTTGAAGAACTAGAACGTTCCCTTGCAGAATCAAGAAAGCATATCAATGCATATGCCTATGGTAACGGTCCTTCGGGAAACAGTGAAACGGGTTACGGAGGTATGGGCTATTCCTCACAGGACGAGTTTGCACGTGACCTTGAAGAAATTCAGCGAAGGAGCTATGAACGGCAGAAGGCCATTGAAAGCGGACTGGGAATCAAAGACCCGGAAGCAGAGGAAGCGGAAAGAAAGCACAGGGCTGATTCCATAGCTAAAGTACGTCAGGAGGAAAGGGAACGTAACCGTCCGAGTCTGGTAATCAAGTCTGATGACACCAATGCCGACAGGTTCAATACGGTTATTGCTCCGGATGAATTTGCCGAGAACAAGCTGATACGTGCCATGATTGACCAGACCACAAAGGCGCATGAAGGTACACGTCTGCGGTTCAAACTTCTGGACGATGTGACGGTAAGCGGCACAAAGCTGAAAAAGGGTACTTACCTCTATGGAACGGTAACCGGTTTCGGACAGCAGCGTGTCAGGGCTTCCATAACCAGTATTCTTGTCGGCGACAGGTTCATCAAGGTTAAGCTTTCTGTATTTGACAATGACGGTATGGAAGGTTTCTATGTTCCTGAATCGGCTTTCCGTGATTTCATGAAGGATGCAGGTTCCAATACGGTACAGCAGAATATCAGTTTTGAATCGAGTGACGGTTACGGTACCGGTATTTCTACGGAGGCCATTGCCCTTCAGTCACTGCAGAACATGTATAACTCTGCAACTTCTGCCATATCTTCCAATATCAGAAAGAACAAGGCGAAAATCAAGTACAATACCATTGTTTATCTGATAAACTCGGAGGATGCACGCTAAGATACCGCTACTTAATATTGCGTTTATATCCGATTATAACAGTCCATTCATAAACTATAAAGATTACTCAATATGAAAACCAGAATTATTCTGATAATATGCCTTATCACAGGCATAGCCGTACATCTGTCGGCCAACGAGAAGATATACATCAACCGGGAAGTGACCACGCACATTGTAATGCCGGAGAACATCAAAATGGTGGATATTTCCACTACTAAAATTATAGGCAACCAGTGTACAGACAATATCGTCCGCATCAAGCCTTATATGGAGAATGATTCCATATCATCTGAAGGTTACAAGGAAAACGAACTGCTGGGTACACTCACCATTATCGGTGAGCGTCATATTGCCCAGTATGACATTCTCTATACAGAATCACCAGATTGTGCTTCTACCATCTACAATGTATCCTACAATGAGACACAGTCCTATATCAATCCGGAGGTTTCCATGCCGATGGCCGAGATTGCACGATATGCCTGGGCTGTCTATGGAAGCAGGAGAAAGTTCAACCAGATTGTATCCAATAAAAACGGAATCAGGGCATACATCAACAATATCTATTCCATCGGTGACTATTTCTTTCTGGACTATACGCTGAAGAACAGGACCAGAATTGCATACGACATTGAAGAAATCAGGGTAAAACTTACTGACAAAAAGGAGACAAAGGCAACCAATTCACAGACCATAGAGCTTACTCCGGTATTCTCCATGAACAATACCCGTAAGTTCAGGAAGGACTATAGGAACGTGCTTGTACTTCCGAAGCTGACTTTCCCTGAAGAGAAGGTGCTCCGTCTGGAGATTTCCGAGAACCAGATTAGCGGACGTGTAGTGGTACTCACCATCGAGTATGAGGACATTCTCAATGCGGACGGCTTCGACTCGGATATTCTGGACGGTGCCGACTATTACCCCTACTATTATATTGATCATTCCATAAAAAGATAGGCCATGAAGAAGATTCTGTTCATTCTGTTTTGCTCGGTTGCATTCATCGCTGCATCGGCACAGACCGGAAAGGTTTCCGTCAATGCCGGATTCCTTTTTCCAAGTACGCTGAATGCCACTTTGGGTTATGAGTATCCGCTTTCATACGGAAATGCGGTCGAAGTATACGGTGAGGTCGGTAATCACTGGCAGAAGCCGGTATGTCACAATTTCTGGAAAGGATATTTCTGGGATGGCGGTATGGTCTATAAGCACCGTCTGGCACGATACAAGAACGGCATGATGCGCCTTCGTCTGGGGCCTCAGTTCGGTGCGGTTCAGAAAAAGTTCTTCTTCGGGCTGGAGGCCGGATTTGAATACAGCTATGTGTTCCGCAGCGGACTGGAGTTCTCTATAATACAGAAGAATAATGTGAACTTCCTGCATGGGGATACATTCCGTAACGGTCTGCTGTTGGGTATAAAGGTTCCATTTTAGTAAATTCATATACAGTTAGAGCGTATGGCGTTTGAAGAAACAAGGGAACAGCAGCAGATGTACAACTACTTCAGGAGCTGCATCTATATATTTCTGATTATTGAAATCATCATGAACCTGCCTGTTACGGCTGACAACAGGGTTACGCAGTTTGTAGTCGACCTGCTGGCACGGTTCAGGGTATTCAATTCCGTATCGGGATGCAAGGTGGCCGAACTGATATGCATCTGTATTGTCTGTATCGGCACAAAAGCTGAAAACTCGCTGAAGTTCAATGTAAGGACTATGGTCATCTATCCGGTACTGGCCGGTCTGACACTTGTAGGGCTTTGTTTTGTGTTCCATGGCATGAACTTTGGATTCAGCTGGCTGGGATTTCCGGCCAACAGGCTTATGTATGCAGTCTGTTCGGTGGTGGGTACCATGCTGGTGCATCAGGGACTGGACGGTATTGCCAAGTATTACAACTACAAGGTTGGTGAGGACCGTTTCAATTTTGAGAACGAATCGTTCCAGCAGTCGGAAACGCTGGTCAGTAATGATTATTCGGTGAACATTCCGATGATATACTACTGGAAGAAAAAAATGCACAAAGGATGGATCAATATCATCAATCCTTTCCGTGGTACGATTGTACTGGGTACACCGGGTTCCGGTAAGTCTTTCGGTATCATTGACCCGTTCATCAGGCAGCATTCAGCAAAGGGATTTGCCATGATGGTATATGATTTCAAGTATCCTACACTGGCCAAGACGCTTTTCTACCAGTACTGCAAGAACCGCAAGGCAGGCAAACTGCCTCAGAACTGCGGATTCCGTACCATCAACTTTACTGATGTGGAATACTCCAACCGTATCAATCCGATTCAGCGGAAATATATCCCGGATCTGGCTGCAGCTTCCGAAACGGCAGCTACTCTGCTGGCCTCACTCAATAAGGGAGGTGGAGAGAAGAAGGGTGGCTCTGAAGCCTTCTTCACCAACTCTGCGGAAAACTTCCTGGCTGCCATCATCTATTTCTTTGTAAACTTCCATCCGGTCGGATTCAGGAACGGAAAGAAGCTCAGACGCTTCATATCACTGGAGGGAAAGAAACTGGAGATTGTCATACGCAACTGGGATGACTTCAATGCCATCGACAAGGACGGCAATGTGGTGCTTGATTTCGTGGATGAGAACGGCAATGACGTATCGACTGACGAGGACCGTATGTTTGTTGACCTGAACGGATACAGTTATAAGGACAGGACCGGCAGGAAGATTCTGATTCAAAGGTGCTGGTATGAGGACGAGCATGGCAATGAGGTGGAACCGGACACCGTAACCGGCGAGTTCTCGGACATGCCGCATGTGCTTTCATTCCTCGGAAGACCATACGACCAGGTATTCAATATCCTGATGCAGGATGACAGGATTGCTTCACTGATGGCTCCGTTCAAGAGTGCTTACGAAAACAAGGCGAATGACCAGCTGGAAGGTATGGTCGGTACGCTACGTGTGAATGCCGCACGCCTTGTGTCTCCGGAAGCATACTGGGTATTCACCGGGGATGATTTCGACCTGAAGATTTCTGACAAGGCTAATCCGAGCTATCTGGTAATAGCCAATGACCCGGAAAAGGAACAGGTTATCGGTTCTCTTAATGCCCTGGTTCTGAACCGACTGATTACAAGGGTGAACTCAAAGGGCAATATCCCGGTAAGCATCATAGTGGATGAGCTTCCGACACTGTACTTTCACAAGATAGACCGTCTTATCGGTACGGCACGTTCCAACAAGGTTGCCGTGACCTTAGGTTTCCAGGAGCTTCCTCAGCTGGAGGCTGACTACGGCAAGGTCGGTATGCAGAAGATTATCACCACCTGCGGTAATATCTTCATGGGTGCGGCACGCAACAAGGAGACGCTGGAGTGGGCACAGAATGATGTGTTCGGAAAGGCAAAGCAGACTTCACGCTCCATTTCCATCAATGACCACAAGGTATCAACCACAATATCTGAGAAGATGGACTTTCTGGTTCCTGCAGCCAAGATTGCAGATATGGCTACAGGCTGGCTGGCCGGACAGGCGGCACGTGACTTTACGGCTACCGATGACAGTATGCTTGACCATTTTGACATCGAACAGTCGGAAGAGTTCAAGACTACCAAGTATTTCTGCAAGACGCATTTTGACATGAAGAAGATTAAGGACGAGGAAAAACACTATGTGGCTCTACCCAAAATTTATGAGTTCAAGAACGACAAAGAGAAGGAAATCCTGCTCAACCGTAACTTCAAGCGTGTGAATCAGGAAGTTGAGGATATGGTAAAGGAACTTCTCGGTATCAGCTAAACATACAGCTTATGAATCTGACCTTAAAACCGACATTCGGACTTAGCGGCAGTGCCCTTAAAGTCATTGCCATGATTTCCATGGTGATAGACCATATTGCTCTCTATCTGATGGAACACGGTACCCTATTATATGAAACGATGCGCTGTATAGGGCGCATCGCTTTTCCTGTATTTGCCTTCCTGATAGCGGAAGGGGTTATTCATACAAGAAGCAGGTACAGGTATTTCTTTACCCTACTGGGATTTGCAGTAATCAGTGAAATCCCCTGGTATCTGCTGAATGGTGCTGACGGGACACATAATGTGATGTTTACCCTTGCCTTGGGTGTGGCCACGCTTATGGTTCTTGAAAATCTTCTGCAACGTAGTATGGTACTTGGATTTCTTTGGACGCTTGGTATGGCCGGACTCGCTTCATGGCTTGGAGTGGATTATGAGTGGAGAGGAATTATTGTAATCGTTATCTTTTATCTCTTTAACGGATATAGTCACTCTTTCCCATATAGTAGAGGTATGCAATTTTTTTGCACATTTGCTTTGTTGATGCACTTTGGGGTAATTGGTGCTGTAATGGGCTGTATGGTTTTATATCTTTATAATGGGAAAAGAGGATTTATACAAGGATACATAGAAAAATATATATATTATTCTATGTACCCAATACATTTGTTATTTATAATAGTTATTTCATATTATTATGCTAAAACGATGTCAATTATAATTTATAATGTTTAGTATCATGTAGTATTTCATTAATAATAACATCAAAATGTGTTGCACACAGGGCATCTAAATTATCTACATTGGTCCAATCTATATATTTCTTGATTTCATCAAGTAACTTATAAACGTCTTTTATTTCTTGTAATTTTTCTTCCTCAGGTCCTACCTTATTGGGATCTATTTTACTCAATTGCTGAATAATGTACTCTTGATTATCCAACTTCTCTTTCCAAAATCTTACTAAATCTACGTAAAACAAATCATCTCTGATAGTATCATCTACTACAACAGGTAAAAGTCGTTCTTTAAAATTTGGGTTTTCTATAATTCCTGATAATTCATACATGCAATTCTTTGACATTAAATATTTCTTACTAAAAACAACAATTACTTTGTTACCTTTTCTAATTGCATTCATAAAACATTTAATGTTATCCTTATAACAGCAATCTTTTTTATCTCGACCATATTGTATACCTTTGCTTTCTAGTACAAAACCAAGAAAATCTACAACATGTGAAGATTCTGACTCCCAATTATATGATATATATGTATAATATTTCTGATTATTATCCGATTCAAGTTTTACCTTTGTATTATCTTGTATGTTAGAATCTATTAAATTAATAACTTTATTAATATCATTTATACCAGAATATGCAGTATAATATTTATCCTCAAACGCAATAATATAGCGATTTAAAAAATTATATTGTTCTCCTTTCTGTGTAAGCTGCTGTAAATAACTTTTTACGTAAAAAAGAGAGTCATTATTCTTTAATGAAATCTTTTCAAGTGATGTTATAATACTATTTAGCACAAATGGACTACTTTCAATATTATTGTCTACATAATATTTTAAAACGAAACATAATGAAGGTACAGAATTCGTATCATCATAATTAAAATGTAAATCAAATTCATCATTCATAAAATTTAAGTTTGAATGTAAATAAGATAAAGCTTTAATACTTCCTATACTGATAAGTAACTTCACAGCTTGTTTCAATTCATAATCTTTAAATTTTATGAACTCAGATTCCAACTTATTTTTTACCCAATCATTATAACCAAGATTTTTAATGAATGATGAATAACATAATAATCGATCTGATATATTTATTTTTTCTATTACATATTTAAGTTCATCGATTTTGATTCTTTCTTTTATAAGTTTCTCTAGTATATTACTGGACATATAGAATCCACTTATGGCAACACAAAACACATAATTATATCCTTCTTCTAAGTGATTATCAATAATATAATTAGAGAAAGCATATAATAATTGATAATTTTTATTATCAATATTTTCTTTCATTTTATCTATCACTATCGGAGATAGTGTGGCCAAACTTACATTCTCTGTTATATATTCAAAAAGAGTATATTCTTTAGAAAAATAATCGTCTTTACTTTTTTTTGAGATATGTATATATCCATACTCTACGAGTCCTGGTAAAAATTCTGTTGAAATATCAAAATACCCATTTAACATGAGTTTTAAAGCTGTTTCTGCATAATAAACATCACGTCTTCCTTGGCATAATTCTAACACAGTATTTTTAGCACAAGATAAACAGCGTTCTTTCTCTTTATCTGTTACTAATTGATCAAAATCACCAGATATCATCAAATTAGCAATTTGATACATAAAAAAAGCCTCATAAAAGGACTGATTCTTTATATTTCTAATAATAGCTTTTTTATCATACCTGTCTTCATTATCAACATGTTGTAAAATAAAGCGGAAAGTATATTGGTTATAACCTTCTTCACGGTTTCGTAATCTTTTATTATACTCTTTACTTGTAATTTGGTCATCAATATCTGAAACCATTTCCAATACATTCTGTTTAAAGACTTTATAATCAGCAAAATCTTCAAATGCTTTCTTCCTACGAATTTGACCTTGAGTAATTATCTTTGAAGGCTCAAATTTTTCATTATACATTTTACGAGCAAATTCAGACACTTCTACATATGGTATTTCCATATACCAATTTGCTTTCAAAGAATCTATATCATTATTAATTTGGAATTTGTTGAAATCAGCTTTTACATCATCAACCGTCATCCATAAAGCAGCCATATGAAATGTGTTATCCCAATCTTGGCGAGTATATGATTCCTGATTTTGTTGGGAAAATAAAATATTTAATTTATCATTGAAAATATTTCTACCTCTTTCTATTAGCCCTGATTCCTGATAACATTTCCTATATAAAGATAATAATTTTTGCATCTGCTCATCATTATTAAACTGATAATGATAATCTTTAAAGACCGATAAGTAATTGTCCTCTAATATGTTTATCAATTCATCATCCCCTTGTTTTATAAACAAACTCACATTCATAAGCAGCTTTTCCATCATGCTGATATACTGATTTTGTTCATCGTGGTAAAAAGAGCTATAAAATTGATGGCAAAGAATTTTTTTAATACTATTTACCGACTTCAATTTGGATAAAGATTCATATACTTCACTCCTTGATACAATATGAGTTGTAATGCCTTCCTGCTGATTATGAATATATTTCTCCTTATCGAGAATATAGTCCACATATTCATCAACTTTATCAGCTTTACTAATTAACTTTATCATTATTTTAATTACTTCATAATTATTTGAAAGTCGAAACAGTTCAAAAATTCTTTCAAAATAATCATTATCTATAAAGAAATCATTATCAACATATATATATGATAAAGAATTAGAAGTTCCACATGTAAGAACCTCTCTTGTTTTATTCTCTAATGTTTCAAATAATTTCTCACTCAATTCTTTATTACTAATTTTTAGTATGCCCCAATCTAGAAAATAGCATAAACACATCAAATCAAAATAGTAGGCTGTACCCGGTATTGCTTCTGTTATTTCATCAATCATAAAATTAACGATCTCTTCTGATTGTCCAAATAACAATAAGTTTTTGTAGTCTTGTGTTGTAATGTTAGACATACGAATTCCTAAAGACTTATATTCAAGTAGCACTCCTTTAAACACCTCACTTCTGGTCTTTTCATCCAGCATATCACGATCTATATATATGACAAGTTCTAAACAGGCTTCTTTCAACCAGCATAATATAGCTTTAATTTCTTCTTCTCTTTTATTATCATACATTGATATCCACAGTATAATAATATTATACCATTCTAGTTTGATTCTACCATTAGGATGAGATGCTAATTGTTTTGCTTTCTCAATACCCTCACGCTTTAAATAATTAGCAACCAACCACTCTCGAAAAGCATTATGTTTGAATGAATATTTCCCTTCTTCACAGCGAATTAAATCAAATCTTTTACACTCTTCCAAGTTCTCTATTTTATCATACAAGCATAGCTGAAGTTCTTTCTCACTCAAAGTTTGTACATTCATTAAAGATAATCCTAATGCAATGCGCTCTAGCAATATTAATGATTCAGCAAAATTATGTTTGACAGCAAAACTCTTATTTTTTTCATCAATTTCTATTTTATAGCTCCTCTCTATAAACAAATGGTATATATCGGCTTTAGTTTTTGGCAGATTTCTATCTCCATTTCTATAAGAATCAACTAAAACGTTTAAGAAAAAAGGATTCTTTACAAATTCAAATAACTGATTGTTAGTAATATATCCTATAAGACCATTCCCTTTGCCCAATATTCTATCAATATATTCTTTCGCATCATAGAAACTTAATTCATTCAAAAATAGTTCTTTAAACTGTTTAAGTATATTTCCTCTCCTGTAATTACTACGACACGATAGAACAATCTTAATATCTGGATGGTCGTAAGCATAACCATCAATTTCTTCAATTAAATCATCGTAAATTTGTCCGTTGACTTCATCAAGTGCATCTATTATTATTACAATTTCCTTGTTGTCTAAATATTTATATATGGGCAAATCAGTCCTTTTTAGCTTAGTATTATTACGTACTTCAAAGCTAATAGGCATAAAAATACCACTTTGCTGTAATTCCCAACAAAGTTCCTTTAATTCCGTTGTCTTTCCTGTCTGTGCACTGCTATAAAGAATAAACTTGTTTGTTAAGGAATCTTCAATTCCTACCATATAATCAGCTAATATATGTCTTTCTTTTTTCCCTATAATTGTAGATATTAAATCACTCCCAGATGAATCTGATGAACAATATCTGCGAATATATCCATTTACAGGATTATGCCTAATTAATCCTCTATGAATATCATGTACTGAATGATTTGCTTCTTTGTTATTAATAATCTCTATTAATTGATCAATCTTATTATTTATAACTTTAAGTCCATGCTCTTGAATATAATGTGCGCAAACTTCATCTTTACACAATTCTTCTTTCCATAGGTTAATAATTATTTTTATAGCAAAAGAGTCATTTTGACATTTATTTGTTTTATATAACTCACGCAATTGGTTTACAGAGAAGAATTTGGCCCGTGCAATACGTTCTTTTACTATATCATTTGCAATCCATTTTTTTAATGCTCTTTCATAACATTTCTCTATATGTTCTTGTATAGTCATATTTTCTTTTTTTCTCTGAAAAAAAGACTCTTTAAAAGATAATAGTTCACCAGAAATATAGGATGTAACAAAGCTTATAAATATATCATCAATACCCATCATATTTTTTTAAATTCAAATATTACTAAATCATATTCCCAAAGGTATAGTAATAATTTTAATTTAAGATTCTCAAATACAAAGTTTCTCACAAATCAGGAATCACTATAGTATTAATAATAAAATTTTTATAGCTCGTAAAACAAATTATAAACGATTTGCAATAGTAAAAGAGTGATTACTGGTTATTGATTTAATTTACGTAATAACCTAACAATATTTATTACATAAACAGGATCTTCCGCATAACCGATCTCATCAAGCCAAAGCAGATAATTTCCACCTTTGTATTTATATTGCACTTTAGTATAATAAGCCCGAACACTTTCTGTCCAATGATTGAATTTATAGTATTTCCCTGTACGTGGATTGGTTAGTCCGAAAAGATTATGCTTATTTCGACATACCGATGAACGGAACCATCCTGTCTCCAGAATAGCTTGGGCCAATACTATTTTGGGATATAGGATTCCGTTTCTTATGATTTCTTTATAAAGGTTGGGGATGGTAAGTTCAGGAAGATGATTTTCTGATATAGTAATATCATCTGTTTTCTTTTGCAGTTCTGTTTTCAGGAATGTTTTCCTGTCACTATTCCGGCTGTTATCATCCAATTTCTTCTGATTGTCCGGTCCGACAGTCAGGGTATCCTTTGCCATCATCTTATTTCTATTCCCTCTAGTAACATCCTTTCCAGCATGGTTATAAGCCTCTTTTTGTCTTTCTGTTGGCAGAATTTCCGAATCTCTGGTTATCGTATAGAACTGTGCCGATACGCTTACCGGCAGTAGCATCAGAAGCAGTGAAATCAGAATAGTGTTGCGCATTTCTTTTCCAGGGGATTGCCGTAAATACATTTGTGGCATTCAGGCGGTTAGAACCGCAAATATAACAGCTTAATTACAGTAATATGGAAATGCACAACAGAAATCAGTCCGATTTGTTGCCATACGAAAAACTGGCAATACTGGGTATCGACCGTGAAAAAGCGGATAGCTTGCCCATGGAAGTGAAGGAGAAGCTGATGGCAGGTGAAGTGACCCCCATCATGCAGGTATCCATCAACGCAAGGAACGGCAGCATCATCACCATGCCGATGAAGCTTCAGATGACTACAGACAAAAACGGTGCTCCGGCTCTGCTTGCCTATCCGGTACGTGCCGAACTGGACCGGGAACGCAACAAGGTTCTCAATCTCACTCAGCAGGAGGCTGAACGCCTGGCCAGAGGTGAGGTAATTCAGAAGGCGGTCAATGTGAACGGTGAAAAGACTCAGCAGTATCTGCAGCTTGATCCCGAAACGAAATCCGTCATTCACAAGCGTGTCACAGACATCAAGCTGGAGCAGCGTCTGAAAGATATGGAGAAGGTGAACGACATTGAACTGGGTATGCAGCAGAAGCAGCAGGTACGGGAGGGAAAACCTGTTGAACTGAATGTAGGCGGCGAGAAGGTTTCGGTCGGCATTGACCTGAAGGAGCAGCAGGGATTCAGGCTTATCAAGGGTGACATGAAGGAATGGGAAAGGCAGCAGAAGCTCCGCTATGATGAGATTCATCCTGAATACCTCGGCCTTGTCATGACTGACAAGAACCGTTGGGAGTATAAGAAGGTGGTGGACAAACAATCTGTGGAGCGTGCCATTTCACTCTCTCCATCCCGGAAGGAAACAAAAGCAAACAGCCTTAAATTCTAATACTGATTCCTATGGCCAAAAAGACAGATTCAGATAATGATAACGGTATCATACGGCAGTTCAACGAGCTGAAAAAGAAGCATCCGGATGCCATGCTGCTGTTCAGACGGAACAGTTTCTATGAACTCTATAAGCAGGATGCCGTCAAGGCTGCCGCAGTGCTTGCCATCGAGATTGCAGACAGGATGCTGCCTGATTACAAGAGACCGGTAAAGGTTGCATCATTCCCTCAATCAGCACTTGACGTTTATCTGCCCAGGCTGATACGTTCAGGAATAAGGGTGGCAATCTGTGATGCCTTGGACAGTCCTTTGAAGAAGAAGGCCGGACAGGATAAAACTGAAATTAATGACAGAACCATTCAAAACAATACAGATATGGGAAAGAAGAAAAATGAACAGGGTATGCAGGAAGCTCCTGACAGAACAGTGGAGAACACTGTTGATGTAAAACCTGCAAGGGAAAAGAAGTCGAAAGCCAAAGCTGAAACCAAAGCTGAGACCGGGACGGATAATGAGGTAAAGACCGAAAAGAAGGACGAACAGAAAACGGAGACAGCCCAGGAACGAAAGCCCCGTGAGCCGCAGATGGTGACTGCCAACGGTGAAAAGGTGACTCATGGCCATGCCTACCAGAGTACCACTAATCCTGCCGACTGGTATTTTACCGCAAAGATTGACGGACAGCAGCTCAAGCCGCAGAAGATGGATGCAGCAGACCTTGCTGCCTATCAGAACAAGGAAATGACGGTACCGCAGCTGATGGAACGCTACTATCCGACAAAGTTGATGCCGAAGGTATCTGAGGAAGCCTTCCGTATGCCAATGGAGATTGCAGGACCGGACGGTTCTATAACCGTAAACAAGTTCAATGTCTATAAAGAGAAGGACGAACAGCGTCCTGACTTTGGGAAATACAAGTTCTATGTTCAGGTTGGGGATACCAACATGTCTGCCGTGGCTTCACGCCAGGACCTGAATGCCTACTTTGACAGGGTGGCCACTCCAAACCAGCTTATTGAGAAGAACTTCGGGGAACGTCTGCATCTGAAATCCGCATACGAGAAATATCAGCTTCCTGAAGGTGTTGACCCCAAGGGTGTGCGTGTAGCCAAGGACAGGAATGACAACAAGTGGAAGGTGTCGGTTGACCTCGGAGAGAAAGGACAGACTTCCCGGCATGAAATCTCCTTCGATGACGGCTATTCGCTTTTCAAGACCAAGACGGCCACAAGGGAACAGATTGCGGCCAAGTACCTGAATACGGAAATAACCGGTATGCTTGCAGCCAACACCGCAAAGGTGGAGAAAACGGCTTCTATGAAAATGTAACATAATCAGAAAACTAAAATACAAGTTATATGTCAGCTAAAATGAATCATGAGGAGCTCGTGGAGCTTCTGCAGGAGGGCAAAATCGGTTTCCTCCGCTTTGTTATGGACAGTGAGAATGCAGATGATTATCTGGAGTGGTGCCGGTCGCACAGTACTGACCCTTCGGATGAATCCGCTGAGTTCTATGTGGAACAGACGGACATCGAGCAGATGGACCGTCAGGTAATGGATGACGACAGCTATGGCATCTGGAACTGACTTTCAGGGAAACAGCGGACAGGCGGCCATAGACCGATTCGCTGCAATGATGATTGAGCGTATGCAGCAGATGAAGGATACCGGATGGAAACAGGGATGGATTGGCGGCGCATCGGGTTATGCCGGACTGCCACAGAACGTGGGTGGCCGCAACTATTCAGGTTCCAATTCCTTCTTTCTTCAGATGCATACCGCAGCCATGAACTACCAGCTTCCGGTATATCTGACTTTCAAGCAGGCGCATAACCTGAAGGCTCATGTCCTGAAGGGTGAAAAGGCCTTCCCGGTGGTGTACTGGGATATGATGATAAAGGACAGTCACGGCAAGAGGATAAGCACGGAGGAATACCGTGCAATGAGCAAGGAAGAGAAGAAGGATATGGATGTCATTCCTTTCATCAAGTCATTCCCGGTGTACAATGTGGCGCAGACCAATCTGGCAGAAGTACAGCCGGAGAGGATGCAGAAGCTTATGGACAGGTTCAAGGTTCCGGAACTTCGGGATACGGAAGGTATGTACACCCATGCCGCACTCGACCGTATGGTGGAGACGCAGCAGTGGCTTTGTCCGATACGTGCCAACAAGCGTGAGAACGGTGCCTATTATTCTCCCTCGAAGGATATAGTGGTGCTGCCCATGAAGGCGCAGTTCAATATCGGTGATTCTCCGGAAGAAACCTACCGTAGCGGAATGGAGTATTATTCTACCATGCTCCATGAAATGACTCACTCCACCATGACACCGGAGCGTCTGAACAGGGAGATGGGCGGCAGGTTCGGTGACCCGAAATATGCTAAGGAAGAGCTGGTGGCGGAACTTACGGCTGCCATGATTAGCCATTCCATGGGCTTTGATTCCAGGATAACGGACAACTCGGCTGCCTATCTGGACTCGTGGATTGGTGTACTGAAACAGGAACCGAAGTTTATCGTATCGGTCATGGCTGACGTGAACAAAGCTTCCGACCTGATTCTTGACCATGTGGATAAACAGCGTCTGGCTCTCGGCGAGCAGCCTTATCTGGCAAAGAATGACCCGCTTACTTCAATGAGTGCTGACGAAGAGAAATCTTTCAAGAATGCGGCCATCGTCAAGACCCGTTCAGGAGACTATGCCATCCGTGCGTCATACGATGGTGTGGAGCTGGGGCTGAAAAAGGTTTCCAAGGAAACAGCCAAAACATTCTTCCAGCTTACGGACTGGAAGGACAAGGAGGCTTTCCTGAACATGACGGCACGGAAGACATACGAACCGGAGATTACGATGATGGGCAGGAACCGGAATGCCGGTACAGGGCTTGGTATATGAAATTCTGTATAACATCTTAAATCGGAAAGCATGAGTGACTACAAGGTTAATTTCAGGGAAATGAAATCCCGTGTGGGGATTGATGACATTGCATATGCCCTGGGATACCGTCTGGACAGGAAGGCCGGTGTCGGACGTTACATCGAGCTGATACTCGGTGAAGGCGGTAACAGGAGGGATACGCTGATTGTCAGTCATCCCAACGACAAGGCAGCACAGACGTTCTTCCGGCGTGACGGTTCCAAAGGTGACGTGGTGACACTCATCCGTGAGAATCTTTCTTCCTTTACGGTATCAGGAAAGGATGAGTGGCAGAAGATAGCCAAGGTCATGGCACGTTTCGCCAACATGCCTGAACCCGAATACAGGGAGGACAGGGAGTATGTTAAATCGGCAGGAAAATCATGCGGTGTGTTTGACGCTTCCAGATATGAGGTGAAGCCGGTTGACACCGAAAAAATACCCGGACTATTTTTCCGGCGCGGACTGTCCAAAGCAACCGTAACGGATCTTTCACCCTTTATTTCCCTTATAAGGGACAGGAACAACGGAAAGTTTGAAGGCTACAATATCGGATTCCCATATACTGACAGAAAGGGAAATGAAGTCAGGGGGTATGAAATCAGAGGACATGGCGGTTACAAGTCGAAAGCTGCCGGTACAGATTCATCATCTTCGGCATGGGTGGCTGTTCCTTCGGGTATCAGTCCGGACAATGTAAGAAGCGTGTTCTTCTGTGAATCTGCTTTTGATGCCATGGCCTTTTACCAGATGAACCGGATACAGATTGGGGACAGTGCGGCTCTGGTTTCACTGGGCGGCACATTCTCTGACAGGCAGATAACCGGAGTCATGGAACGCTTTCCCAATGCACGTGCCTTCGACTGTTTTGACAACGACCTGGCCGGGAGGATATACGGACTGCGCATGATGGCTCTGCAGGAAGATATTCAGATGAAGATAAGCAGAACTGACGGCGGCATCCGGATTGAAGCGAAGGGAAAGGTATTCGAGCCTGACATAAAGCGTCCCCTACTGGCCCAGGTTGCCAGGCAGCTGAACATCCGGTACCGCATGGGACAGTGGCTTCCTCCGAAGGCTTTCAAGGACTGGAACGACTGTCTGCTGAACAGGCCGATGGAGCCGGTGATTTCACCTCATAAGGAGGAACGTGAACAGAATCTGAGCGAACAAAGGAATAAAGGACGTAAAATCTGAATGATATGAACAGAATCAAGCTAAGAATAACGGTAGTGATTGCCCTTGCAGTTTTTCTGCTGAAAGGTACGGACACTTTTGCACAACAGACAGACCCGACACTGACGGGTGCTGTTTTTGCACAGACATCCACACTGAAGAATATCTATGACAAACGCCAGAAGGCTCATGAGAAAATCATTGCTGCCGAGACTGCCGTAACGGTTGCTCTCGACAGGGTACACAGTGTGGAGGACAAGATGCTGGAATATCTTTCCAATGCACAGGGTGCCATGCTGAATCTCTATCAGATTAAACGTGCCGGTGAACTGGTGGCCACAGAGATACCTCAGAACTGCAGCCTGCTGCTCAAATCGGTCGGCAGTAACCTGAAGGGAACGGCCATTGCTGCAATCGTCTCGGACGAGCTGGCTGATGCCGCAACCCAGATGGCTGCGCTTTATCCGTTCATGAAGCAGCTGGTGACTTCCGGAAGTTATGATACAGGCGGTTCTGACGGAGGTAAGGAGAAGCACAAGGTAAACCTGCTCAGTTCTTCCGAACGGTACTACATAGCAAACGAGGTACTGACCAGACTGGAGGCTGTCAATACCGACCTCTTTATCCTGGCATGGCAGGTACGCACACTCTCATGGAACGACCTCTGGTTTTCTCTTGACCCGGAAGGATGGGCAAACGTGATGTCCGGCAAGAACATCATAGGAGGAATCGTTGCGGACTGGAACCGGGGGTTCTCATTCAATTAATTCAAACATTGTAATTTATCAGGAATATGGATTCAGAAAAGAAGATTATAGGACGCTGTCCGTTCTGCGGCGGCAACGTAGTGAAGACCTGCAAGGGGTATCGCTGTGAAAACAACACAGGTGAACATCCTTCTTGTGTGCTCAACATCAATGCCATCATCGGCAACCGGAAAATGAATGACGGGGAGATTGCCGAGTTTCTGGAGAAACGCCGTATCCTTCTGGACGGCTTTTCCACCAAGGAAGGAAAGACTTTCCCGACAATGCTGGAACTTGCTGATGACGGTGCAGTCAATATGCAGTCTGTTATCGGCAGGTGTCCGCACTGCGGCGGCGAGGTACGTGTGGGAATAAGGGCTTTTAACTGTTCCAACTACAGCAATCAGGAAGCACCGTGTTCATTCGCCATTTGGAGGAATATAGGCGGCCATCAGTTGACGCTGGAAGAGGCGAAGGAACTTTGTGAGAAGAACATTACTTCATCTGAGCTGGAAATGTACCGGGAGGACGGTTCCATTTACCGAAAGCGTCTCGGTCTGGCTCCGGATAAACTTCAAATCGTAAAGATATGAAACAGGGAAAGAAACTACTGATACTGCCTGCAGTGGCAGTTCTGCTCGGAATGGGAACCGGCTGTTCCGGCAACAGCGGGAATAAGGCGCAGGATATGGCCAAAAAGGCACTGATGGCTTCGGTGGACAATCCGGAATCTGTAAAGATTGTCGGTATCAGCAAACCGGATTCTGTATTTGGCCGTGAGTATGTTACCATGAAGGAGAAAATAGCTCTTTCTGTGGCCATGATGAAAATCAGCCGCAGGTTTATGGAGGATACGGATTTTGATAATCCGGATTCAGAATGTCACGGGATGTCCGGACAGATGAAACGTCAGATGGATGCCATGACGGCACTCCGCTCTCTGATGGTTACGGAAGAACTGAAGCCTGCAGGTGATGAAGCCGGGCAGGAACGCAAGCCGTTCAGCGGTTGGAAGGTAAAGATAGAGTATGAAGCCACTGATTCTGACGGACAACAGTACTGCTCTGAATACTGGTTCATTATGGATAAGGAAGCACAATGTGTTATCAGGTCATTTGAAATCCCACTGTTATGAAGCTGAAAAGATTTTTATTACCGATTCTGGCATGGAGTGGGCTGTTGCTCACTTCCTGTCATTGTGAACATGAAGAAGATGACGGTCTTTTATCTTCCCTTCAAGTCGGCAATGTAGTTTGTTCGGACGGAAATATATTGTCCATGGACAAATTCAAGCAATCTGACAAAGAAGCAGTTGCTATAGTTTTCCATGTAAACCGTAGTGCTGAAACTGACAATCTTGGTTATGCAGTTTACATTCATGATATGGAACCGCTGGCTTTTGCCGATAGTCTTGGTATTGATCAGGGTACCTCTGCATCATTGACTGATGAGGACGGAAATGAGAATACCTATTCTTTGTTCAACAATGATGAAGTCCAATCACCAATGGCTATCAAGTCTTTTGATTTGTGGAGTTATGGACAATCAGCCTATATTCCTTCTGTCCGGCAGCTCTCTTATCTGTTCGCTGTCCGGCATCAGATTAATGAATGTATAACTGAAGTCGGTGGAACTTCGATTAATCTGGATCCGGGTGAATGCTGGTTATGGTCTTCTACTGAAGTGGAAGGACAAAAGGAGAATAAGGCTTGGCTTTATTCCATGCAGTCAGGAACTATTCAAGAGGGGCCCCTAAAGTTCATATACATAAATTTAGACCAACTATTTCCATCTATTAATAGTGTAATTTCTATTTTATATAAACTGCAATATTAATTCTTAATAAGAATTATATTTTAACAATCTAAAGATAGCGTGTCACTTCGGCACACTATCTTTATTGAGCATTGTACACTATAAAATAGAAAATGTTAACCAGCGTAGATTTGATATTGTTACGTTTCTAATAAAATACACTTATCGAAAAGATTTCTCAACAACGTATTGGTATGACTTGCACATTTTTACATTCTTCATTTTGATTTACTCATACCTGAAGTCCAACTAAAGCACCAATAAATGACGTGGTAATAGGCAATAATTCTTTCCAATTCTTTACCCATATTATATTGGAAGTAACCATCATGATACAAAGTGTAAACTGTAATTTCTTTTTAATTTCTATATCACCAAATAGCGATATGGTTTTTATTAAATCATTTGCACCAAACAATAAGAATATAGATGTTAACACAATTGTTATAAACATGAGCCATTTTGCAATTTCTTTTTTCCAATCAACTGATTCGCATTTATTTTCAGCCTCTGCAAAATCAATTAATTTGTCAATAAAATATAAGAAACATTCTTTTCCCCGACTCCATGCTTTGTTATTTTCTATATTAAAAGTGTTTGTTCTATATCCTCTTGTGAAAAATGAATATTCTGAGAATTCTTTAGACAATTCACCTTCTCCATACTTAGCAATAACATACCCTCTGATGTGGTTCTGTATATGCATAACTTTTCCAATTAATTGTATTCTTTTCTGTTTATAGTTAGGATCATGTACATCATTATTTGTCCAGATTTCCCATGGAAGTTCTTGTATCTCACATTTTAGCCTATAAAGATATTTGATATTTTTATGTGTAAATAAATTTTGTATATGATATTGAATTTTTCTATCGTTTTTGAGTATATTATAAAATTCTGTAAATCCAATTTTGCGGTACTACCTTTCAAATGAGTATATTTTTAAATTTTCCATTACTAATATCCGCATGAAAAAACTCGTTCAATTCTTCTACTGTTGAAAAAGAAGAGTCTACTTTTGACAGTTTCTTTGGTAGTAATGGTTATAACATCATGCGATAGATTTTACTTTTTTATTGTTTATTAATGGTTATTGTCTGCTTTAGACTCTGCAATATTGAATTAAAACTACCTATAATCTCTGATGGTTTATAAGTAGTTTGCGGTAATTTGGATGATTGTGATGTTAGCTCGTTCATCTAACTTCTTTTATAGCAAGAGATGAAAGGAATACACAAAAGTTGATTGGCAGAGCAGGTTCACAAGGCTCATCTATGCCGTTGTTATTCTCTCTTGTCATGATACCGAAAACCTTGTGTTCCTATTAAAACTGAACAGCCACTGCTTCCTTCTTTGAAATTCTTTGATGTTAATGCTCCAAAGAAGTTGCCCTCATTGAAGATGTCGTTAGCAACAGTTTCTTCACATTTAATTGTTTCTCCTTCCAAATTCCTAAAACTAATGCTTTGCAACCCAATTCCATTTTCAATCTTCCCATCATATAATTCAAGTTCGTTTATAGCTCCTGGAATTGGGAAAACAGCAAGATTATACTTCTTGCTGTCATTTTCATCGCAATCGAAAAATACAGGATTTGACAGGTTTTTCTTTTCTCCGAACACTCTAATTGAAGGATTCTCGGCATTCTTGATTATATGTCCTAATGTAATGAAAAGGTCGCTGATAATGAAGCCACATCCTTCCACATGGTTTGAACAATCAACAGGTAATATGTAATGCTCTATATTCATATCCTCTAATTTAATGTTATAATTTTAACAACAATAATAAGTAAACGCTATACATTATCTATCGGATGGGAAATCTGCGGTTCATGCTTCGTTTTACCGATAGATAAGCCTGCAATAACAGTTGCACCAGCTTGTTCTAACAGATATTTGATATTCTCCATGGAACGTCCGGATGTAATCACATCATCGAACAAGATGACGAACCTGTTTTTGAAATAAGAATTGTCTACTGTATATTCTGCTTGTGCAGAGCCACCAAGATGTTTTGCCTCTCCCTCGTTTGAAACATTAACATAATCATATCCATTACTTATCCCTGTTAATGAGCATAACTTAGCGGAAAAATCTTTATACCTTCTTTCTGTTACAATCCTTTTAGATGAAGGTATGCAAACAAGTGTCAGTTTACTTGTCTTGTCTCCGAAATAACGCAGTATTACACGTTTTATTAGCGGAATGACTTCATCCATGGCCTGCTCATGTCTAATCGAAATTTCAAAAGAGGATTGTGGTTTATTAGGATTTGCTTTGAAATTCCAAATCAGATTTCTAATATCCCAATCTCTTTGAGCCACATCCCAACCGCAGGTCGTTGGATAGTAGTAATAGAGTGAGAAACAATGAAGAGTAGAACGACTTGGTTGTGGCCACGAAGATACACATGACTTCAAATTGCTGATGTCCTGCTGCCGTTTAAATTCTTCTAAACGTTTTGTTTCTTCTTCAAATTTCCTAAGTCTTTCGGCTTCTTCCGCTTTTCTTTTTTCTTCTTCAATACGTTTCCTCTCTTCTTCCTCTCTCTTGATTCTTTCAGCCTCTTTTTTTGCGGCTTCTTTTATTTTTCTCTCTGTAGCTTCCTTTAATTCTTCCTTTTCAAAGCCTTTCAGTAGGGAAATATATACTATATCCGAATAACAGTCATAACGCTCTTTCTTCGTACAGTATTGACGGCAGTTTCTTTTGATATTGATTAAAGTCTGGCAGTTTTCCTTCATTCTACTAACTGTAGAAATCAAATCAATAACGACATAACGAACTTGGTCCTCAACAGATATTGGAGATGGATTGATAAATCCATACGGGATTCCTTTTATGTTGAGCTGTTCCATCAGGTATTTGAAATGGTAGTTTGCCACATCCTTTGTCAAAAGTTCATCAATGACAAACAATATTTTTATGTTCTCATCATTTATATAAAGCTCTTTCAGTTTTTCTATGAAATCCAATAAGTCATCATATACTCTTTGAACAAAATAACGCTGTTTCGTATAAAATTTAGGTAAATTCTCCTTGTTTCTTTTATAGGTAGGGAAATAACTTAAATCAACGTCTTCATCCTCACTATATCCGGAATTAAATAAATTCCATACCTTATATGAGCCATTGCCTTTTTCTCCGTTTACTTTTACTATCTCAAATGGTATATCATAAATGTAGCACCCGTAACCTGAAAGTGTTTTAGACACAAGTTTTCTACATTCTCTTGCGTATTCCTCTTGTGAAAGCATCCATTTTTTGTAAAATGAGGCTTCATCAGCATTTTTTTCAAACTTCGCGATTTCGTCTTCACATTCGATTATTTCCGACAAAGATAATTCCGCTGAATTTTTTCCGTCATCGTAAGAATTATATTTTTCAAAGGCAGGAAGCCCTTTAGGATATTTTGCTTTAAGCTTATTATATATTTCCTTTGCTTCTTGCAGTTTTTTTATTTCCTCTTGATGATTAATTACTCGTTCTTTTTTATCAATTTCTGATTCTCCATAATATGTTGACGCTACATATTCAGTCACACCTAATGGATACAATCGGCGTATTGAATCATATTTTTCGTTAATAAGACATATGATGAATTGATCCAATTCATTTAAGTGCGATACTAAATATTTGAAATCATTTTCCTTGCATCTTTTTGAAGTCAAAAAATCTTTGTAGTATTTGGATCTTCTATTATTCCCAAGAACTACTTCTTCGAATTTTTCTTGAATGGCTTCAGATTCTAATTTGCCGATAATTTCTTTTTCTTTTGGTGCAAACTGATTTCGGCGTGTAAGTAATTCTTTAATGTCAGGATAAATTAAATCCTCAATAGATTTAGGCTCTGTTCGGTAGGGTGTTTTTTTCGAGTTTAAATATAATGATGCGTTTCTTTGGTTATTAGGTATCGGTGAATATTGATTGCCATAATAGCATCCCTTTTCACCAAAATAAAGTGCAAAAGGAGATTTTTCGTACAAATCTGATTTATACAAGTTTTTCTTTTCTCCTGGCATTTTAATAGATCTGTCGTATATTACACCGCCTAGACATTCATTACAGAAGAAAACGAACGCATGAGGATATAAACTCTGCAACTTTTTCAACTCTTTTTTATCTGCATCTATTTGTTCCTCTTCTATAATCAATTTATGAATTTTAATGATTGTATCTTTGGCTTCATAAATCCGTTTCATGTCTGAATAAGAAGGATTTGATAAATTTATGCGTGTAATCTGTATATGATAACCATTTATGTGGGTGTTAACGCCACTGGTTTCACAATATGATTTTAACCCCTTATAGTAATTCCTATATAGATAATTAAATGTCTCTTTGATTTCAGGATTAAAAGCGTGTTTAATGGAGTCGAAAAAGCCCATATTATCTATCTTATTAAAGTCAAAATTTCTTCTGGTCTAACAATAGCATGAGAGTAGCCGGAATGTAGCAATTCTCCTTTTTCTTTTGTTCCCCAAAAGCATGCCACACTCTCTATTCCGGCAGAATTAGACGATTGTATATCAATCACCCTGTCACCGAATGATATGGTGTCTTTTGCTGATACTCTCATTAACTCCAAGGCTTTCAGCATTGGGGCAGGATGTGGCTTAATAGGCTTTGCATCGTGATATGCAACTATATTTCCTACGGGTATGTTAAAATGCTGAACCACTTTCTCTACGTAAGGTCGTGGAGAGGTACTTACAATGGCTGTGTTAATCTTAAATTTGCGAATAATCTCAAACACATGCTCAATACCATCGTACAACACACATTGAGGAATTAAAGAATAGGCAAGAGGCCAATTCCTTTCGTGTCGTGCTTGTTCCACAATGGTCGTATCAACAAGGGTCAAGTCTAAATCAAAGATGATGTTCCTCATATAGCTAATCAAACAAAGAAGTTTTAATTTCTTTCACGCTCATAATCTGTTTGACTACATCAGCGATATTGTCATTTCCAGATATATACCTCGCTCCTTGTTTTACAAGGTGTGCATTACCAAGACATTTCTCATGGTTGTTCGTTGATTCATCTTTGAATTTCATCGTATATAGGGGCTTTCCTGCTTTTAAGGTTGTTGTGGCGGCATGCATAGTACCGCCCTTGATGCCTGTTTGGATGACTAATGTTGCTAATGAAAGCCCTGCTTGCAATCTGTCTCTTGCAACGAGAGAATATCTATTCACAGTTTGTCCGATAGAGTATTCCGAAAGCAATAATCCTCCTTTCTTTACTATTTCCTCTGCCAATTCTTGATTTTCAGATGGATAAATGGAATCATGATTTAATCCATTGGCAAGAAAGGCTGTCGTTTTCCCTCCAACATTCAACGCCCCTCTATGTCCACAAGTATCACAACCTATTGCTAATCCCGAGACAATGTTGAGACCTTGTTTAGCAAATTCACCGGCGATATATGTACCACCACTTATCCCTTCGGGAGTCGCTTCACGTGTTCCAATAACAGCTATTGCAGGCAATCCTATTATGGAAATATCACCTCTGTACCATAAGAGCAATGGGGGATCTAATCTCCCTTCTTCGTCTATTGTACGTTTAAGAATATCTGGATAATTAACATCATAATATGAGATTAGGCCAATGTTAGCTTCTTCACTCTTCTCAATAATACGTTTGGCATAGCCATTCGCTTCTATGATGTCATCCTTGACGAGGTTTTCAAATTTCTTCCCTTTCTGTTTTTTAAGAACATTATACACTTCATCAATATCAGTTATTGATGATTTTTCGCTTTCGCATATCTTGAATATGGTTTTATTGCCAATTCCCTTCAACTGTTGGAGGGTTAGTATCATTTCTTTTGATAGTGCCATAGAATATAAATTTTAGTTTTTAGGCTTTATGTTATCAAATGTGAGTTTGGGTAGTGAGTTGATGATTCCTACCGATTGAACAGAAAGGTTTATCACAGAAAGCAACAAATCCAAAATATATCTTGGCTTATTGTGTTCCTTGCTCCAATCATTCGGATCATTGACAATTAGAGATTTTGGATCCTGCGTGACAGCATATCGCTCCATAATCCACTCAATCGCAGATTTCCCGTTGACCACATAGTCATATGCTATGGCAGGAATATCCTCTATAACAACATTGCCATTATATATAATACGTGATTTGTCTGGAACAAGTTTCCCCGCCTCATTGCGAACTTTCGGGAACACCATCTTCCTCACAGTAAAGTGCTCATATTCTGTATAACCTGCATCATCTTCCGTAGCATTCTTATAAATAGCATCCGCAATCTTAACTGTTACATCTGGCGACGCAGGCACAAGTTCATAATTGATATGTAAGTCTGCCAATGACTTTCCTGCTTTATAGAAAGCCATAAAATCCTCCACATTCTCAACTATTGGTATATGTGGCAGAGATTTCTTTAAATCTGAAGCAAAACGCTCACGATATTGTTGAGAGTGGAGTATGCCGTAGACGTAATAGAAGATATGTTCCTTTGTTATGGATTTGGAATTACCAAAACGACTACGCACTTCTTTAAGAATCCAGTCTGTTATTCCATCCCTACGAACAAATAGTTCTTCGGAAGCATCATCGAAAAGAGTTTTTTGAACTTGTTTTCGTTCCTCATAAAAATATAGCGGGAAGTATTGTCCTTTATCCACGACTTGCAAATCAGCAATATTGCCAGATATGATTGTGGAGAAAGGTTTTTGATGCCCGATTCCACTTATGCCGATGGCTATATTTGTCATAGTCGCAGGAAATAATCTTGGCATCTGATATGGTCTTTGAATCCATTCCCTTTGAAAATATAAGAATTGTTTTGTAAATGGTCTGTATAATGCATTCACTACATACGAATCATTATAATATTGTTTGCTTCCTTCATAGCAAAGTGCCTGAAGAGAGTCATTCCAGCTAATGAGTGAACTTTGAGAGGACAATTCAATATCATGATTTTTTTTAACACGAGAACTTTCGTCATTGAAAAATGCCATGGTTTTCTTCATGTTATCACGTAGTGGACTTAATCCATAATTATATACCCAAGCATCACGAGCTGTGGCTGTACCCAAAGAATAGGTGGAAAAAAAACTTTTGTTTTGTAAATCGAATTTTTTACTTGGATAAAGCGGAATTAAAGTGTCAAATAATCCATCACGCTGATTTATCCAATCAGCCTTTTTATTTGGTGTAATAATCTGCCAATTTAATTTCTGTGATGTAATAGAACGGAAGTCCTTTACCATTCTCAGCTTTTGCTCACGGGTAAGATAGTCGCCAATGTCATGGTAAAATATAGTTGCTTTCTGTCCTTTTTTTGCTGGATTTTTAACAAGGAATGTGATGGAAATGGGAGTACGTGAACCACTACCAAAAATTTTGCCACCTTCCTTACGGGATAGCTCACCAGACGTGCGCTGATTTCCACGCAGATTTAGTACATATATTGTGGAAAATTCATTTTCTAAACATTTGCGCATACCATCCATTCCACTTCCATCTAACCATGCACCATTACTGATAAAAGCTATTACACCTCCATCAGAGTTGTTATCTATACGATCAGAAGCCCAGCGAAAGGCTTTTATATAACTATCGTATAATGCTTTTACTGAACTTGCAATACTTTTTTTTGCATAAGTATCAGCAACACGAGAATCTAAAATAGGATAAGATTGATTCTGCGCATTATCATTGGCAGACTTTTGTCCTACCGAATAAGGAGGATTGCCTATTATAACACGGATAGGTGCTTTCTTCTGTTTCAAAACACCCTCTGAATTTTCACGGAAGAATTCCTGAGAGAATGAAGGCTGGTCTGATTCTGCAAGTTGGAAAGTGTCTGTCAAGCAAATACCGTTATAGTTCACATAATGGTCAGGACACATAATGTCATGGTACACCGCCTCAATGTTTACATCTGCGATATAGTAAGCAAGCAATACTATTTCATTGCAGTGTATTTCATTAAGGTATTTCCGCTCCATATCTTCTTTCCTTATCAGTCCAGATTGAAGCAAGCGGGTGATGAATGTGCCTGTTCCCGTAAAAGGATCAAGAATGTGGACATTTTCCTCCGATAAAGAAGTATTGAACTCTTTAATAAGTATGTCGTTAACTGAATGAATAATGAAGTCAACACATTCAATCGGAGTGTAAACAATACCAAGCTTTTCAACAGTGAGTGGGAACGCCCCTTTGAAAAACTTTTCATATAAGTTCTTGATTATAGTTTGCCTACCTTCAAGATTGTCTATGTTCCCAACGTTGACACGCACGGATTCGTAAAAATCTTCAAGTTCCGCAGTGTCTTTCTCAAATCCTCCAACTTCTATCAGCAACTCTATCATACGGTGCATTGAGCGGCTAACAGCATTGTTATTGATGAAGTTATATTCTTGGAACAAAGCATCAAAGACCGGCTGAGATATAAGATGTTGAGCGAGCATTTCTATGGCTTGTCCTTCATCCACAGAAGGATTGAGATTATTTTGCAAGCCCTTGATGAATACAGTAAATTCCTTCTTTAATTCTGGTACATTTGTAACGAGTTTAGATATTCTCTCAATGAATTTCTTTGCAATGAGACCAACTTTCTTAGACCAGTTTTCCCAATAAAGACGATCTCCGCACTTTTCCACTAGTTTGGCATAAATACCCGACTGCATTTCACCGAAACGCAATTCAAGTTGCCTTGCAACTTCCGCATCTTCCAAATGTTGGGCATCCTGTTGGTCTTGCCCGTCTGAAATGGCATTATGACCTATTCCTGGACCTCCAACAACAACCTTTGATGATTTATTCTTGTTGAGAGCTATCTTGTTTACCTCTGCATTAAAATGGTCGTCATGTGAGCGAAGGGCATTGAGAATGCTCCATACAGTAGAGAAATACACATTATTGTCAAGTGCATCTTCCGGTTTCACATCAGAGGGTACGACAATCGGAATGATTATATAACCGTATTTCTTTTCTCCAGGTTGGTTCTTGCGGAAGTTTCTCATTACACGCCCCACTGACTGTACCACGTCAACCTGTGAATTGCGGGATGATAGGAAGAGCACCGCATCAAGAGCCGGAACATCTATACCCTCTGACAAACAACGGACGTTGGTCAGTACGCGGCATTCGTTTTCGCCGATATTTTCTTCTGCAAGCCATGACAACTGTTCGTTACGTGTCTGTGAGTTCATAGAGCCATCTATGTGGCGTGCTTGCACCTCTACAACGTGCTTCCTTTCTTCTGCTGATATAGAATTACGATATTTTTCACAAATAGCCGGCAAGACTTTCGCCGTATTCACAGAAGTTCCAGGCGTTTGTGCATCACCAATGGCTGAGCAGAATGCAATTGCTCTATGCATTATAGTAGGATCTGCATCCCATGTTACATTTTTGTCACCTCGGATTATTTTTGAAAGGCCATTGATTACGCCAATGAGTTTGGATGTATCATCAAAATTGAGTTCTTTCTTCTCCGGGCTTTTTATGTCCGTAAGGACGTTTTCAGGAAGGTCATTTTCATTGACTGTAAGCACAAGTACCTTGTAGTCAGTGAGAAGCCCATGTTCAACCGCATATGAGAAGTTTACACGAAAAAATTCTTCTCCGTATAGCTTAGGGTCATCCATGGAACATAGAATGGCATCTTTCTCTGACGCTTTGATTTTAGCGGACTGGCCATACAAGCGCGGAGTAGCCGTCATATACAGGCGTTTGTGTCCTTTTATATAATCAGCGTCATGTATCTTTGTGAAATTGCTTTCGTCCCTATCAGATAGCTTGACTCCCGTTGTACGGTGAGCTTCGTCACAAACAATTAAATCGAATGTTCCATAAGTGCCACTTGTCTCTTTCAATGTTTCTATTTGCGCTTCATGGACAGCCTCAATGGACTGGTAGGTTGAAAACACAACGGTCAACCCATCATGATTACGATATTGCTTTAATTGTTTGGCAATGCTTTTGGAGTTTGTCGTAGCGGGAACAGCAAGGTCTACCACGCTGTCTTGTGTATCATCAAAGTCTTTCTTGATTTTTCTTGAAGCACGACTATCGGAACAAATACAAATTCCCTTTATAGGCTTTGTAGCATCCGAACACCATGCGTTCAAGGTTTGACCAAGTAGCGAAATGGATGGCACCATGAATAAAACCAATCCCTTGTCCGGTAACATTTCTTCTGCAATCTTGAGCGCAGTATAAGTTTTACCTGTACCACAAGCCATAATGAGCTTTCCTCGGTCATGTGTCTGAAAATACTCATGAGCTGCGGACATGGCGCGTAGCTGGTGTTCGCGGGGTTGTTTTCCAGGCAGCATGGCCTCTTTGCCTTTAAGACCATCAATAAGAAGCTGCCAATCGACAGGCGAGTTCTGCAAATCAACTAGCCCGACGCGATTTAATGGTGGATTTTGGTTTTGTATGGATTCCTCGGCGTTCTTTCCCCAATGGTTTGTGGTGGAAATCCACATACGTCTTGCAAAAGAAGTTGTCTGAAATGTTTCTGGGTCTTTGAATTGACGGCTTGAAGTCGCAAGGAAAGAATCAACAGCAGGCTTGTCTATCACAGCGTCCTCCTTATAACATTTGCACTGAATTGCCCAATAGTCGCCATCATCGGTCTTTGCAACAAGATCGATGCCAGTGTCATTTCCACCAAGGTCATTGCGGCATGGAAAATCCTCCCACAACCACACTTTTGCAAGGTTTGAATATCGAGGGTCGGAAAGCAACCAAGAGCGAATTAACCGTTCAAACTGTGTGCCTTTATCCTTTTGGGTAAAGGATTCCGACCTAAATTTATTTAGTATTTCGTTAAATGTCATCTTATTTATAATCAATAGTATTCCAATGTAGTCGGCAGATAAAGAAATACAACCTATCTCAACTACAATTTAGTTCATTCAATTTAGTATTTAATCAAATCTATGGTGCTTTCCTGCATCTTAACACTATCACACCGATTTAATTTGCTAAGATAATTATTTTTTATTTAATTAACATGTTTAATATCTGATATTTAACATATATTGCGATGTGCAGACAATCTTACATGAATTTTCTTATTTTAGAAAATCAGAATGCATTATTTTGTAGGTCAATTATTTTCTAAAAGTATGTAACGGCAATTAAGCCATTTGTCTAACTCCATGTCTGCGACACCAAGTTAGTTACAACTGAAAGTACATTGCTATTGGTTGGGACAACCCCAATCCGTTGCCATAGAGAGAGCCTGCAAGACTCCGCTACGCTCCATTTTGTAGGTTCTCACAATGGCAACGGTCTTTGGAAAACAGATTGGGCTTGGATTCTATCCTATAAAATAGGACTTGCTTTATAGAGTTTTTCTTATCCACCTTTGAATATCATAGCCGGAAACGTTTCTTATGTGCAAAGGTACTGTGGACAGGAGAAACACCAAGTGACGCTTGCGCTTTCAGTCGGAGAACTTGACGGCAGCCTTCCGCAAATTTTCTCATGCCTCAAAAATTTGGGTATTCCGTCTGCATTCTCTGACTTCACACTTGTCTTTTTCTTCCTTTGGTCCACAGTCACAAATGCACATAAAACGGTTTTTCCCGGCCATGAAGCTCAATGAGCTTTACCGGAGGGAAAAAAACTGGAACTTCAAAATCAAGTGTTATGCGAGCAATAAGAATGAGTATCAAACAATCTTTTAATTTTTTACTGATATGTGCAGATTGATGACGACACAACTGGCGGAAGCTCTGGAGGGTTATCCGCTCTACTCCCAGGACGGCAAGGGAAAAGAGGCTGTTTGCCGTGCGGTTTTTGCTCTTGGTTCTGTAAGGTGGTTTATCCTTGAAGGAAACAGGGAGGATGACGATGTGATTCTATTCGGTATTGTAGTCGGACTCATGGAGGATGAATACGGGTATATCTCCCTCAATGAGCTTTCGGATGTGGAGCTTGACCTGAGTGCTCAGGGGATTGGCAAACTTCAGGTAAGACAGCAGCAGAACTTTAAGCCGGTTCCGCTGAAACAGATTCAGGACAGCAGACTTCAGGAATTTCTTGAAAGTTTTGAATAGGCTGTATGAAAACAGAAGTGGCCGGTCCTATCCGTCACGGACAAGACCGGCTGCTTATTATAGCAGGTAAATGAAAACAAGACTATAATTGTATGGTAAATGGAAAATTGTTGTAATATTTTTAATCTCTCTGTCCGGCATGGGTGGAGCGTTTCTATGGAAAATATGAATGGAATCCGGTTTCTCAATTTCAAACGGAAAACTTCGAGCGGTGTGCCGTTCTGCTTTACCATTGAAGCCGGTGACGGTACAGCCGGCTGCATAGCAAAAGAAATATTCTCTTTCGTCAGTGCCGTTGTTCCTGAACAATGTGCAAGGGAATGGATGATTCAGTCTGGAGCGATGGAAGCGTCGGAGTTCCTTCAGGCCGTGGCTGACATGGAGGATGTCAGGCTAAGGGCAAGGCTACTGGCTCTTGAACTTGCAGCTATGAATGCCCAATATAATGTCCTGGATACCATTCCATGGGACAGACTGAACTAACGGTGTTTCTTACGCTTGCGGCCACGTTTAGGCAGACCGGTTTCCTTGTAGGCTATCAGGTCAATTCCTCTGAACACCCTTTTTGCCTTATCAGGTATCTTCAGGAAAGCCAGCGGCTTTTCCAGATAACGGATATAGGCATAGATGGTGCAGCGGTGAACACCCAGGTAGCGTGCTGCTTCCTTTACTGAATATGTCTTTTCCGGAACAACTTTCATTATTTCTCATCCTGGTTAATCTTTTCGTCTATTGGATGCCGCAAAGGTAAACAGTTGATTATTAGCTGTCAATACGTCAAATATGGGATTATTCCGGAGATTGTAGGATTTGTATGGATTATGTGTTACCTGTCATATTAAATACAGCTGGTTTGGCGGTTGATAGCGAATCTGTTTTACGGAATCAGGAAGGCATATATTTGATGGTTGACAGCGTTGACAGTAAATCCAATGAAAATCTGGTATAAAGTCAGTCTGAGAAATTGCTGTAATACAACATATTATATTCTTTCTGATTTTTCTTCTAAAGAATAGAGTATTATAATGTGTCAACGTTTGGCTATGAATTTTTAGCGGACTAAAAATTGTGGCTACACTTGTCAACGTTTGTCAACGCATGATTCCTATGTGAAGTATCTGATACACTGACAGATACTCTCTGTCAACACTGTCACCCCTGAAACGGGTGCATTTTATTATCTGAAAACATCTGATGCGAAAGGGATACATGGTTATCCTAATGTACCATTACAGCCACAGGTTTGTTCAGCATGCCTCTTCAGATATTTTTTTGCAAAGGTATCTCCGGCATTGCAAACGTCAAACACAGGGCTGAAAATCTTCCTCAAACGGGGTTGAGCGTATTTTCAGCTTTCCTTGAAGTTTGCCTTATTGAATGCCTGCGCTTCTGAGAACTGCAAAAAATATCCTTCGGGCAAGCTGAAAAACTTGCAGACAGAAGGGAAAAAAATCAGAGAGTATGGTACAGATGGACGAAAGCATCAGAAGACAGTTGGAAAAGCCACAGACATGGTTCTGCAAGTATTTTCCCAAACGTATTCAGAATGTGGGCGAGAAGGAAATCGCCGACAGACAGTTGGTTTATGACTTCAAGGACGGAAGGTCTCATGAAGCGGTAGCACAGATGACGGCTGCAAGAATGATTGAGGAACACGGCAGCAGATGCTCACAGTTGGTATTCATTCCGGTTCCGGCATCATCAGTAAGAAAGAATGAAATCCGGTATATGGACTTCTGCAAAAGGGTATGTCAACTCACAGGAGCGATAAACGGATATGACCATGTAAGGGTATGCGGAGAAAGACTTGCTATTCATGAAAACCGCAAGGATGAAAAGGAAATCAGAAAGGTGAGCATTATCGAGTTTGATGAAGAGTGGTTCAGAGGAAAGGCAGTCATAGTCTTCGATGATGTAATAACACGCGGAATCAGTTTCGGTATGTATGCAAATCAACTGGAGAGTTTCGGAGCGAATGTCATTGAAGGCATCTTCCTTGCAAGAACCCATTATAAAGTATAGAACTATGAACGGAATATTATCAGACAAATCAAAGTCACTGGCTTTCACGGGACACAGAACTGTTCCCGTAGAAAGGCAGGATGAAATAAGGGCACGGCTTGTTGAAGCTGTGTCCGTCGCCTACAAATCGGGTATAACCTGCTTCTATTCAGGCATGGCCATGGGATTCGACCTGATGGCCGCTGAAACTGTATTGTCACTGAAGGGAAGGTATCCGGATATACGGTTCATTGCCGTTGTTCCTTTCAGAAGACAGAACTACCGGTGGCCATCCATGGAAAAAGAGCGTTATCAGAAAATAATTTCCCAGGCTGACCGGGTTATTGTATTGAGTGAATACTATTTCAAAGGATGTCTTCTAAGGCGCAATGACTTCATGCTGGAGCAGTCATGTGGCGTGATAGCCCTTTATGACGGCAAGCTTTATGGTGGAACATTCTACACTTGGAGGGAAGCAATGAAGAAAGGTATGGACATAGTAAATCTGTACTGAAAAGCAGTCAGGATTATAGTGAAAATATTGTACAAAACAGATGTGCAAATTTCTTGCATATCTCATTTATAATGCTTATATTTAGATAGTTAAACAAGTTATAAGAGGTGGTTTTATGAACAATATCTACAACCGATACATTTGGCTGTTGCATACAGTCTATCAGGAAAGAAAGGTCACTTTTGAAAGGCTTTGTGAGATATGGAAGCACCATTTCCTGTACAATGGAAAGCCGTTGAGTCTGCGCACATTCCATCATCACAGAAAGATGATTGAGGAGAATTTTGATATAGTCATTGCGTGCAACAGAAAGGACTATACATACTATATCCAGAATCTGGACGAAATACTCGGTGACAGTTGCCGCAACTGGCTGTTCAACAGCCGTATCATTGATGTGGCTCTGAAAAGCAGTCCATGCCTGTTCCATCGTGTCGTACTGCCTAACATGTCAAGTGGTATTGAATACCTGCCGGATATATCGGAATGTATCAGCGATGGGCATGAACTGTACATATTCTACACGAATGACAAGGGTTATGAAGTGGAAGGTCGTTTTCGACCGGAAGGTTTGAAGCTGTTCCATAACCGCTGGTATCTGCTCGGGTACAGGAACGGATCAGAGTTCTGTGCCGTTCCTCTTGATGCACTGACAAGAATCTATATCAGCGGAAACAGGTTTCAGACAGACTGCAGATTTTCGCTTGCCAAACGTCTTTCAGACTCCATTGGTGTTGTAGCTCCGACCGGACAGAAGCCGGAAGAGGTTACACTAAGGGCTTATGGCCCATTTGCCGATTATCTGAGGAAGCATCCTTTCCACCATTCGCAGGTGGAAAGGAATGATATGGGGAGTTTCACTTCATTTGATTACACACTTCTTGTGACTGACGAGTTGGTGGATGAAATCCTGGCTCTTGGTGATAAGGTGGAGATTACTTTTCCGGAAAAATTGAGAATGAAGTTTCTTCAAAAGATTGGGCGTATCAGAAGCAGGTATGTAATATGAGCTATAATAATTCTAATTTTATTTTAGGTATTTAATATTTTATCAGTACATTTGCTATGAGAACATATGAAAAGACTTTTAAAGTAAATGCACAGGTGGAATTCTTATATTTATGGTTCAATACCATCATTTACTTCAATGGAGCTATGCTCTGCTATAGATATAAAATTTAAAATTTTAAAATCAAAGCTTATGTTTTTTAACAGAATGTAGGCGGCAGAACTTTTAGTGAAGGTTCACGCCGCAATCAAAAGTCCGAAAGGATAGGTTATTAGTAATTCTTTATCTGTAGGATTAGATGTACTAGGGATTCTTGGAATCCCTGCAGCAAGCAGTATGTCATTGGCAAAAGATGGCGCAGAGTTTATAATTCAATGGCTATGCGGAAAGGGAGTTGACAGCAACAAAGTAATGTCAATTATCCATGATCTTTCTGCTTTTATTCCATTGTACTCGTAGTACCAATCTCTTTTAGCCTTTTCCATTGATTCTGCACAATTAGCTAATGCTATTGAATAGATAAGGAACAGTAACTAAGATTAAAGTTTGGAGCTTCATGGTTAGTGATGGCATTGCAGGTAGCTAACCACTCCTCTATTAAACAAAAGCGGTTTGGATTACTCCAAACCGCAACTATTATATTTAAAACAATGATTTAAACTTAAAATGATAGGTTTATACTTCCTGCATTATTGGTATACCTATCTTGTTGTTGATTTCAGTCTCTACAGCATTATATATTTCTGTTTCACTTGTTTCTATAGATATTATTAGAGAATACTTTATAACATTATCAACATTAACCAGTTTTCTCTCTTTCCACCAACCTGGTCCTGGATAAACAACTATATGACCACAACCTGCTAATTCAGCTGCTGTACACTCAAACCAGTCCGACTGAACAGTACCTTGTTCACGGCGATTTTGCTTGATTGTCCATCTTTGAGTATCATTATCCGTTGTTTTATCTCCTTCATTCTTATTCCTTCTACATAAAAATTCTTCAACATTTTCATGTGGACTCTTCAAGTCAAAATGCAAAGTTGCTGAAGGATAACGATATTTATTTCTTCTACCGGCATAACCAGGAGAAGGCTTTACATAATAGGAAAGTGTAATTCTTATCTTTACTTTTTCTGCTCCCATCTGCTCAAGTAATTCTACAGGCCATGGGAGATCATAAAAATGCAGTTGATTATATGTATTTGAACCATCTTTACGTACATATGGTATCAATTCATTTTCAAAGATGTATGTAGCATATCTTTCATTGCTAAATAAAGCAATTTTTTCATCTGGAATGCCATAACCACATATTGACATGATATCATTGATACTTCCTATACGCTTCATTTCTTCAGTCCATCTCGCAGAATGTACCATCATACCACGTACAGACAACAAAGAAAGATCAGGATTCACTGTCTTGATTTTTGCTGCCATACGTGCAGCCAACGCTGTGGCTGCACTGGTTGCATAAAATGGTTCCAATGATTCTGCCAGATCTGCACTGGTCGAAATCAGGCTCAAATCAGGAGTTGTTGTAGTCTGCAGAACAGGATGATCAGCTACATTACCGCCTTCCATAACAATCTCGGGCTTATTAAGACCATTTCTCCAACTCCAGGAGGTTCTTGACATCGGAGAGATTCCTCCAGGTGCAGCCAGAGGCTTATATCTATCATCAGTAACAACAGTCTTCTCAGTATAAGCTCCTACGGTCAGTGCATTCCAAGCTTGTGCCGGACTTTTAATAACATTAGCTTTACACGATTCTATATAATCTGAAGCGTCTATTTCTGTAGTTTCAATATTTCCCGCAGAAACGACTACCAGACGATCACAATTCCCTCCATTGTATATACTTTCATCTAAAGCAGCAGAACTTGACGTGGATTTGCAGTCATACGAAATGTCATCAGTAACAGCCATACATTGTATAGATGCTCCCATTTCATGAGCTTGCTGTATAGCATCCTCTATAACAGCACCATAAAAATCAGAATCAGTTTCATATCCGGATTCATATATTTTCACTGATGCCAAGTTGTTTTCAATTGCAACAGATTTCTTATGCCCATAAATTAAATCTGTCATATCACCATATAGGATAAGGCCAGCCATGTCCGTTCCATGGAAGCTGTGATCAATAGTGTCAGAAACACCTATTGCACTTTTCATCATATCATCCGATAAGAATGGAGCTATCAATTCATGAGCATTGTTTACACCCGAATCCAACAAGCCGACCCTTACACTGTCACTGTTTATTGAAATCTCAATTTCATCTTTAATAAGTTCACTCCACTCCCTGCTTTCATTGTGGGATTTTACAAGTATTGAAGGCTGTTTATAAGGACGTATTCCCTCTATATAACCAACAGATAAGGGTAACTCACATAATTGTTGTTTTGTTGCTTTGATTAGCAGAACAGCAACTCCGTCAAAGTCCAGGATATTTTTACCAGCCGATATAAGGCCAAGACTGTCTAAAGTTTTAGTAAGTTCCTCTAGATTATAATCATCACCTTTGGTTACCCATATTTCAAATGTCTGCAGGTGATTATCTGGTAGCATATCAAAATCTTCTGCAGAAGTATAAAGACTATGAATATCAGCTTGTTCAATAGAATTGATGGGCTCAATAAGAGTTGCATTCTTAGGGTTTCCATTTATTGTGCAAATTTCTTCATTTGCATACTCATTAGCCTTCTTATCCAACCAATCTTTTTTTTCTTTTTTGATATATATGGTAACATCAACATTTCCTTCACCTTTATCTTCTGAAATTTTTAGAATTGATGCTCCACTTCTTTTTGCCAATGCCTGAGGAACAAAACCTGAAACCATATCAAAGTTCATATAAACACCATCTGCAACAGGTAATCCTCTTTCTGACCGTTGTGACAAAGTTTCTATTGCCTTATCAATAGCTGTATTATAAATTTCTTTTATATAAGCCGCATGTTCCTGTCTGTTTCTTTCAGGCATGGTTGGCGGTTGTACAGACCTGGTTCTTGGTGTAAAAGAACGATCTTCTGCTATCTTATTTCCTAAGAAAAAATGTTTCTTTTGCATATTACCTACATATTCAACCTATTTCACGGCACAGTTGATTTCGTTTGTCAACAATCATTTTCACCATTTCCATATCTATAGGCAAATCATTTAACAGTGATTCTTTGAATATGTCAGAGCATACCATTTTTATCTCTGCATGGCTCATTCCCATAAATAAAGGTTCAGCCTGAGAGAAATCCAGATTTTTTGCTGTATATAAATATTCACGCAACAACAACAAACGTTGTTCTGCATCCGGCATTCTGTATTCAATGACATCATCAAAACGCCGGAACATTGCCTTGTCGATGGACTCTATTGCATTTGTAGCTGCAACAATAAAACTATCAGAAGAATCACGCTCCAACAACTGCAGGAATGTATTAAGTATTCTGCGTTGTTCACCGACCTCATTTTCCATTCCACGTTGTGCACCTATAGCGTCAAACTCATCAAAGAGATAAACGGCAGGAACTTCATCTATAAAATCAAAGATACGGCTAAGTTTCTGACCTGTTTCACCCATGAATTTAGTGATAATCTTTTCTGTTCTTACAATAAAGAAAGGAAGATTAAGTTCCTTTGCCAATACCCCTGATGTCATAGTCTTACCTGTACCAGACATACCATAGAGTAACAGCTTACGGCGATTTGCAAGGCCATATTTCTGAAGTTCTTCTCTTCTTGTATATTCCTTTATTACCCTTTCCAGCTTCTCCTTTACAGACTTATCTGTAACCAGATCATTTAAACTGTCATATGTTTCAGTCTGAAGCAACAAATCGTCAACATCCTTATTGCGTGGAATAATTTTTAAATTGCTAAAAGAGGTCTTTTTCTGGCTTAACAATTCCTGGATAGTTCTCGCCAATACAGCATGACCATTCTTTGCCTCTACAGCTGAAATCTGTAAGGCAACCTTTCTGAATTGTGCATCATCATTGTTTAAATGATTGCGTATCAGAGATAATATTTGGTCTGCATTTGCCATCGTAATATGGTTATAAAATTATTGATGTACAAAAATACTTTGTTCCCGTCAAATAGCCAACTCTATCATTAAAAATTGCTAAATATTTATGCTTTTTTATCTAAGAACTTGGTGATTTCACCAAAAAAACTAGGAGAAGTCTTTTAATACTACAATTATATTTTTGATTTGTATTAAACCCTTTACTTCTTTCATCATCAGAGTTCAGATTAATCATTTATGTAAAATCAAATTCATTCTGTTTGAAAGTGTGTTGCATTTCTGTTATCACTTCTTCCTGCATGTCCTGTACTTCAGCCACCACTTCAGTTTCAAGATCCAGCCCAAAAGTTTCCTTCAACTGCAGATAATCAAAGCACAGTGCCTTCGGTCGGTTTACCTTTACCTTCTTTACCTGTTCACCATTTACAATGTCAATGGTATAGTCAGGAAGTCCGCTGGGCAGAAGTATGGTGAATCTGTCCTGTTTCAGTCCAAGGTATGAAGCATGGGATTTCAGGTACGACATGATGGTGGACCAGTTAGAGCGGTTGGAGGTAGAACCTGCATTCCTGCTGCTGAACAGTGATGCCACGGCTGCCGTGTTCAGATAGAGAATAGGACGTGCTTCCTTGAACTCTATGTCTTCTTTCACAGACAACGGACGGAAGGATTTCATATACCTTATGCGGTAATGTGCCTTCTCGATACATTTCCCTGAGGTCTGGAATCCCTGAAGCATACTCCAGAAGTCCGCTATCTCCGAACTTTCCTGAGCCAGTTCATTCTGGTTGCGTATTCCTTTGACTGCTATTTCAAAAAGCTCCGCATAACTGAAAGGCACGTCAATGACTGTCTCCAGTGTTCTGAAAGTGGCCAGTGGAATAACCCAGTTCCCGAATATACGGTCATGGATAGTTTCATTTTCCAATTTCGCAGCCAGCTCACGCTTGGTGATGGAGTATATTTCCGGAAAGTTCTTTTCAAACAGTTCCCGGTGTCCCAGTATCTCCAGGGTGAGGTGGGTAAGTCCCATGTTGCAGACTGATACGAGGTCTTCATAGACTCTTTTCTCATTCTGGTTGAAGGATGTCTTTGAAAAGGCAAGGAAGATGACACGGGTATAGAGTGCCATATCCTGTGTCGGTTTGTCCTGGCCGCAAAGGGCTACACCTGTTGTGACAATGGTCTGTGCTGCCATCCCGTCTGTATTCGTATTCTTCTTGGTCTGGCCGCCACCGCCCCAGAGTCCTTTCAGATAGGCTATTTTTCGTATGTCGAGGTCATTCTTGTATTCATCCAGTACGGCAAGGGTGTTGACGGCCTGTGATACACGGTCGTTCATGGCCGGTACGGAAGTTACTCCGAGATTGGGCGGATCTACTCCGTGCAGGAAGAAGGACTGGAGGGAAGTAGCCAGGGTTGTCTTACCGGTTCCTTTCTCACCGAAAAGGTTCAGGATGGGAAAGTGGCGGGTGCGTCTGAATATGATGTCACGGAAGAGGGTGGCAAGCAGGTAACAGAAGGCTACGCTTGCATTCTCACCGAACACTTCCATCAGTCTTTTTACGTAATCATACAGCTTTATCCCGTTACGGTTCTCATGTACCATGAGTCTTTCAAACTGGAATATCTCCGGATTGTTGAGATAGATTTTTGAAGTGGCCGGTATATAGAAGGCCTTGCCGTTGATTCCACGGACAATACCCAATTCGTCAACGGCATTGAATGTGCCTGCAAAAAATATTCCGTTTCCAAAAGCAAAGAATCCTTCAGCCGCATTCCAGCCAAGTTTTCTGATACGTTCTGCCGTATCGGTCTTTGAATACAGGTATTCCTTTACACGGTTGAGCTTGTCTATCTTGGCCAGCCATACATAATTGCCCAGTGAGCCGACCTTCTGCTGGAAGTTGCTCAGTGAGCAGAGTTCTGACTCCTTCAGTTCTATTACCCGGCATACATTGTACATATTCCTCATACGGAAGATTCTGGTTCCGTTTATCTCATCCTCGATATGGAACAGTGGTTCCATAATGAAGTTGGATATTCTTGACGGTTCATCATCATCTTCACCGATGGAGTAGTAACAGTTTTCCCTGACGAACAGACCGAACTGGCGAAGCAGTTCAGCTTCACGCTGCATCTCGTTCATGGCTGCAGGTTTGTCGTTCCTTCTCCTGGCTTCACCACGTGCCTGGGTAACGGCATCACGCCATAGCTTTACCTTCCCGTGCAGTCTGGAGAGCTGTTCTATGCACTGGTCATACACAAGCTGGTCTTTTATATAGCGCAACAGGTCTGCTATTTCCGCAACACACTTTCTTTCCTCTACCATAGAACCGGCTACCAGAAAACGTTTCTGTGCCAACCAGATAATGAAATGCTTTTCGGGAAGTGAAGTATAATCCTCCCTGCTGCGGATATAGCTGTCGGCATCATTCTTGGCATATTGGATTTCTCCTTCGGTTTCGGATGGAATTTCTGCAAAAGGAAGTTCCCTGACTGTTACATGGAATCCTTTTCTTATGGCTGCAGCCCCGTTGGTCATCACCGCCTCAAATCCCGGTCCGTATGGCTTGCCTTCCGCAATATCTGAATCAGGAATGAAACAGAGTGAGGATACATATTTCTTCAGCTGCTCGAACTGGCTGTCACTCCAGGCTGTTCCAAGTGACGCTACTGTATTGTCGTATCCAATCGACTGCATTCTCAGGACATCAGGAGCACCTTCCACAATGATATAATAGTCGGCATCACGCAATCTGACGGCACGGTCAATACCGAATACTGTTTCTCCCTTGGAGTAAATCATGCTTGTTGCCGAGTTGATATACTTGGGAGCTTTCCTGTTGTCTCCGATGTATCTGGCCGTATAGGCAATGATGCGTCCCCATCTGTTTCTCACGGGAATCATGATACGCTGTCGGAACATGGCGTATGTGTTTCCGTCCTCGCCACGCTTGAACATACCGAGTTCGTACAGCAGTTCTTCGTTCAAAGCCTTGTTTCTGCAAAAATCCATAAAGGCCTGACCGTCCTTCGGTGCATAGCCTATTCCGGCAAAGGCACAGAACTCCGCATGCCACCGGCCGTATGCGTAGGCTCTGGCATCAAGGCTCTCTTCCTTGTCTGTTGCTCTTAAATTTTGTAGGAAGAAGGTCTGTACTGTATCGAGAACTGTCAGAAGTGACTCCCGATGCCTGGCTTCGGCCATCTGTTCCTCACTGCGCTCTTCACTGATGTATTCTACCGGAATATTATGGTTCCTGGCAATAAATTCCACGGCGGCACTGAAGGAAAGGTTTTCCTTTTCCATTATAAACGTAATGGAATCACCGCCACGGTTACAACTGAAACAGTGGAAGAGATTCTTGCTTGGGGTAACGGCAAAGGAACCGGTCTTTTCGGAATGAAAAGGACAAAGTCCCATCAGTGTTGAACCTTTTCTGGACAGTCTGACATAAGGACTGAGTACGTCTTCTATGGCAAGTTCCCTTACTTTCCGTATGGTTGTTTCGCTTATCATAACGTACTGAGCAGGTTCCAACAATCGATTATTGACTGGCCGGAGTATTTCGGACGGCTGACATTATTAGGATTGAGCGGTTGGATATATCCGTTATCTCTGTATTTTTTGAGTGTCTTGTTGCTGATACCGAGTTCAGCACAGGTGCGCTTGACTGAATAGACACCGTTTGGATCGCACGCTGGTCTGATTTCTTTCATTATTATAAAACCATTATGAATGTGCGATACAAAAGACCTGTCCGGCTTTATCGTTAAGTGGCAAAACTATAAGCTGGTGAACAAAGGTTACTGACGCACATTCCTGTACCTACTATAATTGCTTTCTTTATATTTCATAGAGTATCACGGCTAAATTAAACATATATAGTTTACCACTATTAAAATATTAGCCATAATATGTTTATCATTTATCTTTTTTGACTGGTCTTTCAGTCTGTTTCGGCTGACTTTCATCAAAATAGTCCTGGGTGGTACGCTGCAAGAGCCTGAGGTCTGCCGTGCGGTATTCCACCTTACCGGGTCTTTTATAGGAAACCACCTTTCCCTGACGTTTCCACCGTTCTACATTCCTGCGGCCAAACAGCTCGTATGCCTTCCTCTGGCTGATGAATTCAGGATCATCCTTGTCGGCTTTCAATTGTCTGACAATTCTGGAGGAGAGGTCATTCAGGAATGTTTCGTATGGTATAAGATGGTCCAGAAACTGTAATATCTTCATATAAACCTGATTTGGTTTCTATACTGTTCGTTTGACCGTGATGGTTTGGTTTTCCCTGTCAGTCCTGGTCTTGAACTGGCGGTTGTAGATGGCACCAAGCTCTGAGGCCTGTGTACGGACGCTTTTCAAACGTGAAATGGGGAATGAAACGGATTCACCTACTTCAAGGGCAACAAGTGCTGGACGGATTTTTTCTAAGTTTTCAGACATAATTGTTGGATGTTTAATATTTAATGTTTAACTTTGTATTCACCAAATGAATAGGTTACACCACAAAGTAACATAAAATGGTTTATATAACCAAATATTTGTTTGATGATTTATTGTTTAAGATGTATTTATTGAAGGAATCGCATGGATAATGACATAAAACACGTGCATGTAGGTCAGGCTATCGACAAAAGGCGCAACGAGCTTGGATTGAGCAAATCTGAGCTTGGGCGCAAAATAGGTGTACCGCAGCAGCACATAAACCGCATATTGGAAAGGGAGACAATGGAAACGAGCAGGCTTATTAAAGTCAGCGAAGCATTGGACTTCAATTTCTTTTCCCTTTTCTGTCCGAGACAGCATCATATATCGGCACACCTTGCAGCCGTTGCATTGGACGGTAATGCAAATAATCTGATAGGTGATGCTGAACTGGCCGTGCAGTTATCCAGCGAAAAGAAAGAAACAGAGAACTTAAGGGAAACAATCAAGCTTCTGAAGGAGCAGATAGAGAGTCTGAACTCACAGATTTTACGACTTGATTCAAACCTGAAGGATAAGGACGTGATTATTGAACTATTGAAAGATAGGAGAAAAGAATAAACTGAAATGTTGTATATCTATTAATATTTAATTTTTCATCAAAGGGTTGATGGAGAAGCAAAAGTAAAGTGAATGGTGCTTACACTTACTATGTAAGTTGTAGCTTATTAAGATTCAGACACTTACGACCATATTTGATTAAGTGAGAAAATTCCGGTCAATAAGTTATCAAGAAAGTTTGCTTACTACAGGCTTACACTTGTATGGTAAACGTCTAATAATCAGAAAGGAATTGACAAGGCGCAAGCCGCTATTGAGGATATCCTCTAAGCCGGGAATCATTAATCAAAACAATATTAGATAAATATTCGCTTACTGTAGGCTTACACGATACAGTTAAGTATTTGAATATTAAATCTATATCGGTATGGCGCAGGCGGCTGTGGAAGATATGAAATAAATTGATTATTTTCTGAATATAAAAGTAGGAGATACTTAGAACAAGTACCTCCTACTCTATTTTTATGGCATTTTATTTTTTTAAGAAAAACATAGTTTATACATTTGTCTACAAGACAAAATCTATACTCATATGAAAAACAAATGCCTCTTTGTATTACTATTAGCTTTGGGATGTTGCCATGTACAAGCACAAAAAAGTCAAAAGAATCCTTTGCCCGAAGCACTCGTCCAATTGAATCAAAAAGTGGATTCCGAACTGATTCCCGGAATAAAAAGGTCTCCCCTGATTGGAATTTCTACAGATATAAGTCTGAAACGGACAGCCGTAAACACGGCATATGTACAGTCAGTCATTCTCTCTGGAGGAATTCCTTATATGATACCTGTAACGGATAATGTAGAGATACTGCGTCAAATTGTATCCCAGCTGGACGGAATTGTCTTTACAGGTGGAGAAGATATCCAACCGATATATTATGGTGACCTTCCTTATGAAAAACTGGAAGAAGTAAGCCCCGCCCGGGATACCTTCGATTTAATGGTGCTAAAAATGGCCGCAGACCGGAATATTCCCATATTAGGAATTTGCAGGGGACTGCAATTAATGAATGTAGCTTTCGGTGGAACTTTATATCAAGATCTGCCCACACAACATTCCTCAAGTGTCAACCATCGCCAAGAAGAATCCGGCACTACCCCCACCCATCCGATATCCATCATAAAGGAAAGCAAGTTGGCAGAAATTACAGGACAAGAAGTGCTGCAAGTCAATACATTCCATCATCAGGCTATCCGGAAATTAGCACCGGGATTCAAAATCACGGCTTGGGCGCCCGACAGTATAGCGGAAGCTATAGAAGCTTATCCCATACGACAAATGATAGGTGTGCAATTTCATCCGGAAATATTTACAGCTGCCGGAGATACCACCATGCATAAATTATTTAAATTCCTGGTGAACAAGGCTGATACATTCAACCTAGCTAAAAAAATTCATAGCCGTATTCTATCCATTGACACTCATACAGATACTCCTCTTTGGTTTAAAAACGGTTACAGCGTAGGCTTGAGAAAAGACAACATGGTCAGCATCCCCAAAATGGAGGAAGGCAAATTGGACGCACAGTTCCTAGCCGCATTTATATGGCAGGGAAAACGAGATGACGTATCTTCACAAAAAGCCGTAGAAAGCACCACCCTATTGATTCAATCCATTTATGACGAAGTAGCGAAATACAAAGATTTTTGCGGCATCGCCCTTACGGAAGAGGATTTGGTACGTTTAAAGAATGAAGGCAAGAAAGCTTTCTTTATAGGGATCGAGAATGGTTACGCCATCGGCAAGGACCTAAAGAATATAAAAAAATACAAACAGATGGGAGTTAATTATATAACTCTCTGCCATTCTTATGATAACGATATTTGCCATTCGTCCACTCATACGGAAGATGCGACTCAAGGACTGACACAGTTTGGTCGTGAAGTAGTGAAGGAAATGAACCGGTTAGGTATTATGATAGACATATCACATGCCAGTGAAGGTACTTTCTGGGATGTGATAAAATATAGTACACAACCTATCATCGCCTCTCATTCCTCGTCAAAGGCTTTATGCGACCATGACCGTAATCTAACAGACGAACAACTCCGTGCCTTAGCGAAAAATGGCGGAGTGGCACAGTTATGTCTCCTTGATGCCTATATCAATAAAAGCCCAAAAGCCGCATCCGTTTGTGATGCTGCCGAACATTTGGACCACATGATTAAGGTAGCCGGCATAGACCATGTAGGAATAGGTACGGACTTTGATGGCGGTGGTGGTCTGCAAGGATGTAAAGGAGATAATGACTTAATTAATCTGACCATAAAAATGATTGAAAAAGGATATACGGAAGAAGATTTAAGAAAGATTTGGGGAGGTAATCTCTTGAGAGTAATGAAGCAAGTACAGGAAGCACCACTTTTTTCGTTGAAAAAACGTAGATAATACCCAAACAAGGATAATCAAAAAATATATAGAAATATCCTGTTATCATTTTTCGGAAATTATCGGGGCTGTCTCACCAATGGACAGCCTCTTTTTGTAACCTACAGTTTAATAGTAAAAGAAATAAGACAGACCCTTATTCCCCTCTCCTCACTATAGGAATTTTCCTATTACAAATAGGGAAATTCTCCTTTACAAATAGGAATATTCCGTTTATTGTATCATTCTCTCCACTTATCTTTGTGACATAAGAAAAGCAAACTTTAAAATTAACGGATATGAGAACAAAAATACTGAAATACTTCGGAATGGTAGTTGTACTGATAATAATGGTTAGCCTAACCTCCTGTGAAGTATCTATAGGAAGTTGGTACGATGATGATGATTACAGCGAAATATATTACAGAACCACTCGGGAACTATGTAGCCGAACTTGGCAGGAAACTTGGGTACAAGACGGTGAATACTACACACAACGACTAGACTTTTACGAAAATAGAACAGGCACAGACATCATACGAATAGAACATCGGAACGGCTATGTAACCGAAGACAGGTACAATTTTGAATGGAGATGGGATAACAGTTCACAGACATGCATCCGTATGGTTTACGGTCCCAGTGACGTTTCATATTTTGAAAATGTATGGCTAGCCGGAAACTTCTTAAAAGGCTCATTGGATGGTATTAATGTAAATTTCACAGGAATCAGGTAAAAAGAAAAAAGCGGGATGACACCCAACACATATCATCCCGCTCTCCTTTTTCCCAATATACTACTCACTCTTAATGCTATTTACTGGATTCTCATTAGCGATACGCCAAGCTCTAACAACGACACACACCACTATCAGAGCGATAATCACCAATGCTGTTCCGACAAAATACAACGCATTCATGTCTATCGTTTCGGCAAATTGATCCAACCAGGCTTTTCCTGTAAAGTATGATACAACAATTCCTATCAAAACCGATGGAACAGCAACATACAATATATCACGGGACAGCAACCGGAGAATAGTCGAAGCTTCGGCACCATTCACCTTACGGATGGCTATTTCCTTACTGCGACGTTGTGTTTCATCATTCACATAGCCTATCAACCCCATAACAACAATAAGCAAAATAAAAGTAGAAGTAATCCATACAGAATTACGAAAACGGTATACATTACGATAGATTTCCTTCAGCATGGTATCTATCGGAATAAATTCCAATGCCTTAGTGGAATGCACCTGCTCCATGTATTCGTTCAGTTTTTTCAAACTCTCATCGTATGGCTGCCTTAAACGTACATCAAAAGTGTGGCTAGTATTATGACTATAAACTAAAGCTACGGGAAACTGCTTATAGAGAAAAGACGTATTGCGCACATTACGGAATACACCAACAATGGTGCCAGCTTTATCAAAATCATTCAATCGTTTGCCTACTGCCCCATCTGTCCATTTCATCAGCCGCACTACTTCTTCGTTGACCAATACATCCCCCTCATTCTGCATATCTTTCCCTTCAATAATAGTAATCCCCATGGTTTCAGCATAATTTTTATCACAAGGATTATACATCAAGGTTTCTATTCTCTTGCCACTATTATCAATCAGCCCACGAGTCCAATACTCTCCCAGAACCCCATGCATAGAACGGGTGGCATTTTCCACCATGGGTTGACGACGAAGATCGCTAACCATATTCTCAGCTTCTTCGGGTGACATCCATGTCTCCGCCTCCACCAATCCTGGAGTACGGATACCCATATCACTATTAATCAAATGATGATACTGCATCAAAGATACTAACAAAATCCCCATTACAAAAGATACTCCCATAAATTGTACAAATAAAAGAGAACGCTTCCACCCTTTTTTCCCATCTGTGTAACGACGAAAAACTTGAGTGACAGGAATGCGTGAAAACAATCTTCCCGGTAACACTCCGGCTACCATGAACAGTACAAAAACAATGAGCATCGGAACCCATAGAGTTTCCAATGTAAAGAGTGAGGATAACTGCACCGAAAGTAAATCTTCTATCAGATCTTTGGTATTGAAAATAATAAAGAGGGCCACTATAACGGACATCAATACCACAATCCCCGTCTCAAAAAGGAACATACTGAAAATATTGATTGCACTGGCACCACTACACTTATGCACACCTATACTTTTTGCCCTGCGGCTCATGGTAGCAATAGCTACTAATACATAGTTCATGATTGCCACAAAAAATATGGCAAAGCCCAAAAAACCATAAATGTAAAGGCGAGTGCGGGTATTTGAGTCATCCAAATGAATTTCGGGCAATGGCTGTGCATCATAAAAATTTCTCCATTCATCATCAGCAGAATCAGGATAATATTTTTGCATAGCCTTGTATATCTGACGATTGATTTCTTCCCTGTCCACCCCATCGCGCAAACGGAGAATAGTATAATAAATGTCATTACGCCCCCATGTTCCACCCCCTATATAACCACCTCCGGCATAAATGGGAGCTACAAAATCAAAATGATAGGCCGTATTTTCCGGAGTATCCTGATAAACACCACGGACTGTCAGTTCATGCTGTTTATCCAAAGATAATTTTTGTCCCACAGGGTCCTGTCCACCAAAGGCATCACGAACAAAAGTTTCAGAAACGAATATGCTCCCTGCCCTTTGCAATTCCTCAGGATTCCCTTTCAATACTTTGATGCCGAAAGTACGGAAATAGCAAGTATCTACATAAGCGTAATTTACATCTTTCAGCTTATGACCATCCTTGAATACATTTAATGTCTCAAAATTGAAAATGACTGTAGCATTTTCAATCCATTGTGACAAATCACTGCGGAACGCTTCTGCCATCGGAGCAAACAAGCTATCATCATATCCTTCTCCTTTCTCTCCAGTCTTCACATTCTCTCCCCCTCCACGTACCAATACCAATCGGTCGGCCTCAGGGTAACATTTCTCATAATTGAGTTCAAATGCTATTTGTGAAAAAAGCAAAATACCAATAGTCAGACCTAATGAAAGCGATATGACTTTCGTCACGTTGCTTCCACGGCCGTGTAATATCGATTGTATTGCATAATAGATTTGTTTCATAACAACCCTCCTTTCATTAATTATTCTTTAATGTTCGCCACTACGCTACCATCAAACAAATGAATGACACGATGAGCAAATCCGGCATCATGCTGAGAGTGAGTTACCATAACAATACTAGTCCCCTCCTTGTTAAGTTCGGTCAATAGATTCATTACTTCAGCACCGTTCTTTGAGTCCAAATTACCAGTAGGCTCATCGGCGAGGATCAATTTAGGATTAGTAACCACAGCACGGGCAATAGCTACACGCTGTTGTTGACCACCGGAAAGCTGTTGCGGAAAATGCTTGGCACGATGACTCAAGTTCATTCGCTTTAAAATTTCCAGAACACGCTCCTTACGCTCACTGGCCTTGATTCCAAGATAAGTCAACGGTAACTCCACATTTTCAAAAACATTCAGTTCGTCTATCAGATTAAAACTCTGAAACACGAAACCTATCACACCCTTGCGCAAACGGGTACGTTCCTTCTCTTTTAGATTGGCCACCTCTTTTCCTATCAGTTTATAACTACCCTCCGAAGGATTATCCAATAATCCGAGAATGTTCAACAACGTGGATTTTCCACAACCTGATGGTCCCATAATAGCTACAAACTCTCCTTCTTTCACCTCTATGTTTACATGATTCAACGCAATTGTTTCTACTTCTGAAGTACGAAATACCTTACTTAAATTTTCAATCTGTATCATAATAATAAATTTTAATTGTTTGTTCTATTGATCCTTATTCTGATTTAATACTCTTTACTGGATTCTCATTGGCAATGCGCCATGTTTTGGAAATGACACAACTGACAATCAATATCAAGACCACAATAGCTACACATACATAATAAGGAACAAGCGAACCTACAGTCACAGCAAACTGTTCCATCCATAAACCACCTACATACCATGCCCCTAATGTACCTGCGACTACAGCCGGGAAAGAAATCCAAAGAACATCTTGCACCAACATTTCCAATATCGCAAATGACTCAGCTCCATTCACTTTACGAATAGCAATTTCTTTCGAACGTCGCTGTAATTCATCATTAATATAGCCTATCAGTCCCATCAAAGTAATAAACAAGATGGCAATTGCCGCCAATAAAGTCGCATTACGAAATACACGAACGGAATTATAACTATCCGCCATTTTTTGTTCCAAGCTTTCAAAACCGACTGTTTGATTCGGAAAAGCTTCGGCAGCATCACGGTTCAGTTTCTGAAGATTCTCACCAAAGGGTTCCTTCAGACGGAGATAAACAAGATCAGCCAAATCTCTGGGATGATGGTGCAGAACAAATGGTTTCAGCTCTGAGTAGAATCCGTCAATATTAAAATCTTTAATCACACCTACTATTTTGACACGTCCTTCTTCTGTCTGAATACTCTTACCTAAAACATCTTTTCCCCAATGCATTCTCCGCACAAATTCCTCATTGACAGCCACCTCACCGGATTCACGCGGTACACGCCCTTGCTGTATGGCCATTCCCATAAAAGCGACATAATTCTCCTGAGTAAAATCATAGCGACTGGAAAAAAGGCTCGTTCCTTTCTCATCCGGTATCATCTGCCCGCTATATCCATTAGACGGATAGCTAGTTGCTGAGGTCAATGCTTCCACGTATGGAAGCCCTTCATAAAAGTGACGGGCAGCAAGCCGAGCTTCAGCATCCGGTGCATTATTAATACCAATCACTACCCGCTCAGGATTATAACCCGGATCTTTATTAATAACATAATGATACTGGAGCATCACTACACACATCAATCCACATATAAAAGCCACTCCTGCAAATTGGATAAACAATAACGGACGTTTCCATCCTTTTTTACCCTCTGTATAACGCCGGAAAACCTGTGTGACCGGTATCTTTGAAAAAATTCGTCCCGGCAGCACACCACCAATGAGGAATAAGACAGCAGTCACTCCCAAAGGCACCCAAATACGTTCCACCGCAAAAAGGGACTCCAGTTTAGCAGCTGTAGTATCTTCCACAAACTCCCGGAAATTAAACATTAAAAAAACCATCAAAAACAATGAAAGCAAAATAATAATACCTGTTTCCCACATAAACATACCAAAAACAGTACCCGTCCCCGCTCCGCTGCATTTATGAACACCAATACTTTTGGCACGCCGGCTCAATGAAGAAATAGAAATCAACACATAATTCAATGTCGTGATAAACAAAATAGATATACCTAAAATAAGCATAATATTACGCATTCTTTTCACTTCATCATATCCACGGTACGTATCCCGAACAGGTTTTGCCATGACAGTGATTCCAAACTTATCACTTCTGGGAATATGTTGCTGTACTACCATATCAATACGCTTGTTCAATTCATCCAAATCAATATCCTGCTTCAACCGGATATATTCTTTCCAGCTGTCCCCACCGTTCCATGAATAATTTCCTATCCGGCGGCTCCAGATAGAAGGCAAGGAAATGACGGCCTTCGGTCGCATAGTACAATTCTCAGGTAAAGCAGCATACGTTCCTTTGACTGTCAACTCAATTTCCTTATTGAAACTAATTATTTTACCAATCGGGTTCTCACCGCCAAACATTTTATCCGCCAAATCTTTACTCAGGAAAATTACATCTTTTTGCTGCAATTCGCGTACCGGATCACCACTCAAGACCTCAATACCCATTGTCTGAAAAAACAATGAATCAGCAGCAACTTTAAAATCATCAAAACGGACACTTCCGTTGTAAACAGGTGATGATACCGGCCATATCCCCGCACTTGCCGCCGATTCCACAATTTCCGGCATTGCATCCAGTATGCCTCCGGCAGCTGCACCGATAATATATTCACTAGGAGGAAGAGGTTCCCCATTTACTGTCCATATATTCCACAATTGGTATAATTTATCATGATCCTTAAAACAAGTATCAAAACTCTGCTCATACACAACTCTTGAGAAAAGCAAAATACTCATAGTCAGGCCCAAGCCTAACGAGACGACTTTTATTATATTAGAACTTCGTCCATGTATCAAAGCCTGAATGACATAATAAATCTGTTTCATATTTCGTGTTTTTAATCATTATTATTTTGAAAGAGAGAAGTCCCGTTTCACAACGTTACTTCCCATAAAGTGTATAAGAAACTAAAGTTTCTATAATTCGTTCTCTATAATAGAAATGCTAAAACCGTGCCACGCAAACAAACAACTGATTAACAACATATTGCAAAAGAACAAAAAGAAACAGTCTGTCTAATTATTAGACAATGATGTATGATAATTAGACAAACTATAAAAACAAACAAATAGTTCTACGCTTCAAACTTATTGGAATTTGCCTTATTTTACTATCTTTGCATTATCACCTATATAAAACAAATTATTATGAAACACATTCTTTTGGCAGCCTGTGCGGTTGCCATATTAAGCGGTTGCGGTTCGCAAGGGAAACAGGCAGCCCCTACCGGAAATCCATTCCTTTCGGAGTACACAACTCCCTTCCAGGTTCCTCCTTTCGACCAAATCAAGATGGAACATTACAAACCCGCCTTTTTGCAGGGCATGGAAGAACAACAGAAAGAGATTGACGCTATAGTAAACAACCCCGAACCCGCCACTTTCCAGAATACCATTGCAGCACTGGATCAAAGCGGAACGTTACTTCGTAAAGTCAGCACCGTATTCTACGGACTGAAAAGCGCCAATACCAATGATGAAATGGATGCACTGAGCCGTGAACTCTCTCCACTACAATCAAAACACAGCGATGACATCGCCTTAAATGAAAAACTTTTTGCACGTATCAAAGCTGTCTATGAAAATCCCGGCAATTTGGACAAAGAGCAAAAGAAGTTGTTGGAAGAAACCTATAAAGATTTTGTACGTGGAGGTGCCAACCTGGATGCCGAAAGTCAAAAAAAATTGCGTGAATTAAATAGTGAGATTTCCATGTTGCAGCTCACCTTCGGCCAAAATATGCAGAAGGAAACCAATGCTTTCCAATTGATCGTGGACAAAGAAGAAGACTTAGCCGGATTACCCCAAAACCTGATTGCCAGTGCTGCCGAAACAGCTAAAGAAGCAGGCATGGAAGGCAAATGGATTTTCACCCTGCATAATCCCAGCGTCATGCCTTTCCTGCAATATGCCGACAACCGAAACCTGCGCGAAAAGATATTCAAAGGATACATTAACAGAGGAAATAACGGAAATGAATACGACAACAAGGAAGTGGTACGCAAACTGCTCAAAGCCCGTCTGGAAAAAGCCAAGCTGATGGGATATGAAAACTATGCTTCCTTTGCACTGGAAGAACGTATGGCGAAAACACCGGATGCCGTATATAAATTATTAGACCAGATTTGGACACCTACTCTGTCCAAAGCCAAAGAAGAACTGGCAGATATCAATGCCGAAATAAAGAAAGACGGAAAAACCTTCACAGCCGAAGGTTGGGACTGGCGTTATTATGCAGACCGGGCCAAGAAAGCCAAATTCGACTTGGATGAAAATCAGGTACGTCCTTATCTGAAACTGGAAAACGTACGTAACGGTGTGTTCTATGTTGCCAACAAACTATACGGTATCACTTTCACCCAGCTGGACAATCTTCCCCTCCCTCATCCCGATGCACAGGCATTCGAATGTAAGGACAAAGACGGTTCTCATCTAGGTGTACTCTATATGGACTTCTTTCCGCGTGCCAGCAAGAAAGGTGGCGCATGGTGCGGAAGCTATCGTTCACAGACCTACAAGGACGGCAAGAAAGTGGCTCCTGTAGTAACCGTGGTATGCAACTTTACCAAACCGGCAGCCGGACAACCCGCTTTGCTCAGTGCAGACGAAGCGAATACCTTGTTCCACGAATTCGGACATGCTTTACATAATCTTTTCAAAGATGTACATTATTATGGTGTGGCTAGTGTTCCGCGTGATTTTGTAGAACTGCCGTCACAGATAGATGAGCATTGGGCTTTTGAACCGGAGGTATTGAATGTATATGCCAAACATTATCAGACAGGTGAAGTTATTCCTGCCGGACTGGTTGAAAAAATGGACAAGAGTGGCAAATACGGACAAGGCTTCGCTACGGCTGAATATTTAGCTGCTTCCCTGCTGGATATGGATTATCATGTATTAAAAGAAATTCCCAATGATATGGACGTTATGCAGTTCGAAACAGAAACATTAGGTAAGCGCGGATTGCTGAAACAAATTCCGTCACGCTACCGCACCACTTATTTCAACCATACCATGGGTGGTGGATATACTGCCGGTTACTATAGTTATATTTGGGCGGAAGTGCTGGATTGTGACGCATACGAGGCATACAAGGAAACGGGCGATATTTTCAATCAGGAAGTGGCCGGTAAGTTCCGCAAATATATCCTCACTCCCGGCTGCATTGACGATGCGATGGACATGTATGTCAATTTCCGCGGCAAAGAACCCGGTATTGATCCCTTGTTGAAGAACAGAGGACTAAAATAACCCTCTAACCCAAAATAGAATTCCTCCCCCTGCGAAAGACAAATGATTGTGATTCTTGCAGTGGGAGGATTCTCATTTCGTAGTATGATTGCGGATAGTTCTTTTTATTTTTTGTTCCAAAGCAAGAAATAATCCTCAGAGAAAGCGTACCTTTATGCCTGTCAAATCAAAAATTAAATTATGAATCAACCTATTGCTATGAACACCACAAGAAAACATGTGGTATGGCTGGATGTCGTTCGTTTGGTAGCCATGTTCACCGTAGTTTGCTGCCATAGTGCAGACCCGTTCAACTTTTACCCCGGCGAACCGCCAGCCAACATTGATGAAATCAAATTCTGGGGAGCCGCCTACGGAGCCTTTCTCCGTCCGTGTGTCCCACTGTTTGTCATGATTACAGGAGCATTGCTGCTTCCCGTACGTGGCGAAATATCCGCTTTCTACAAAAAAAGAATCAGCCGTGTATTTTGGCCGTTCCTTATCTGGAGTGTCATTTATAATTTATTTCCTTGGTTTACAGGATTGCTGGGACTTAATCCCGAAATAATTCTTGACTTTTTCCCTTATAGCGGTGAAGAAGCCGCCCGTCAGTCACTCAACGTATCATTGGGTTATATAGCAAAAATGCCTCTCAATTTCTCTTTATTAGACGTACATATGTGGTATATCTATCTGCTTATCGGATTATATCTATACCTTCCTATTTTCTCCGCATGGGTAGAAAAGGCCTCGGAGAAAGCCAAACTATGGTTTCTTGTCGCATGGGGAATAACTGGTTTGTTACCTTATTATTATCAGTTCGTATCCCCATACATTTGGGGAGGCTGTGCGTGGAACTCATTCAATATGCTCTATTATTTTGCCGGATTCAACGGGTACTTGCTATTGGGACACTATCTGCGCAACCACGACTGGTCATGGAGTAAGACACTGTCGGTCTGTATCCCCATGTTTCTGGCAGGTTACATGGTCACATTCTTCGGTTTCCGCCACATGACCGCATTACCACAATGCAGTGATGAAATGTTAGAACTGTTCTTCACCTATAATTCTTTGAATGTGATTATGATGACTATCCCTTTCTTCCTCATAGCCAAGAAAGTAAAAGTACGCTCAGAACTGATCCAGCGTATGCTGGCAAACTTGACCGTATGTGGTTTTGGCATCTATATGATACATTATTTTTTCACAGGTCCGGGTGTAGTCCTGATGCGCAATATCGGTGTTCCCGTGCCTTTACAAATTCCCGCTGCCGCAGTCGTGGCATTTGGCGTATCGTGGCTGCTTGTGGTATTCATTCGTAAAATAAGCGGCAAGAATGCTAAATACATTGTAGGATAATAAAAACAGGACATACAAATATCGTTATATAAGAATAGCCAGAACTACTCTTTCCAAGTGATTCCGGCTATTCTTATAATGCTTCATCCACTAGAAATCAAGTCAGTTATTTGAGATGTAATTTAAAGAATATACCTCCGCTAAAATATTTACCGTCATTCAGTTCAGCAATAAGATTGATATGGTCTTTCCATATTGAATAAGTTCCACCCACATTCACAGTATAAGTTGCTGTATGCAGATCTTCCGCATGTCCGGGACACACTTCCACCATCAGATTAAATCCATTCAGAGCTTTCTGCCAGAAACCTTCGCCCTTCATGCCAAAATGAAAGTTTACCCCTGCAGCAGGACGGCTATAATGCACATCACTCATAGCTTTACCGATAACCCAAGCTACATGAACCCCCACTGTACCTATTCCACTAAATTCAACATGTTTCGTTGCCGCCAGATAATAACGTGTCAAGTAATTGTGGTTTCCGCTACCACCGCCCCCCCAATCTATGTCTCCACCTCCATTTGAAGAATGGCTTCCCGGATCATTCGCACCAATCACTACCTGAGGCGTCCAAGCCTTCCACCAGCCTTCTTTCCATGCCCTCAACCGGAAATGAAACGATCTGTCCTGATTGGTAAACCTGCCCCAAGTTTGCTGAGGCCAATAAGAAGAACCATGTATCCCCTTTACCAACGTACAAGTATATGCTACTTCCAGCCAAGGAAACAGAGTACAATTTATATAATAGTTATAGGTATAGGGATGATATTCACTTCTCACCCAATATCGGGAAAGTATATTTACATCCAGCATATTTCCTCCCAGCATAACGGTTTTATCTTTCTGCATAACGGCAGTAGGTGCATGAAGTAGTCCTGTAGTACCATAAAAAGCCTGCCCTTTGATAACATTCATTCCTCCAAAGAGTCCCCCCAGAAATATTAGAGTTCTTAATTTCACTATTCTATGAATTTTAATTTATATTTGCAGCATGAAAACAGATGTATTAAAAATACTCGGAAAAATTATTCCTACTGCTATCTTCGTCCTGTTGTTGCCATTCTCCATTATTTACATGGCAATAAGCAAAGTCTGCTCTTTCATCCGAAAATTCTTTCCCCGATAAAGCGTACCGGAAACAAGAATGCAGCTTGCAGATATCTTGTACGTGTATGTTTCTCCTTATACATTCTATAAACGAAACGCAAATTCATCTTATCAACCCAGTCCGGATAATAGTGCATCCTATTCATTGCCGTTTGGTGAACAAAGCCACCACACGTAAAGCCGATGCCTTGGTAACCCATCTTTTTTACCTTAAGCAGAAACTTTTCCTGCATCAAGGCCCCCATACCTACTATCAGAAAATCCGGATTTAATTCGACTATATGAGAAGCTTCCTTATTCATTTCAGCATCCGAAGAGAAATATCCGTTCCTGAACCCTGCAATGCGTAACTTCGGATACTGCTCTTGAAATATCCTCACAGAACACTCCACTTGTTCTTGACCCGAGGCTACGATATAGAGCGTTTTACGGCTTTCCATGAGGTAATTCAACAATTCGGGAGCAAGGGAGGTCATATCAAAACTACGTCTGGTCACTCGCTTTCCGTATACTAATCTTATGGCAGAAACCAGTAAAGAGCCATCGGCAAAAATACCATCGAATTGTTCAAATAGGGATTTGTTTTCTAAAGCTATGAGGTAAGATACGGGGTTGAGAAAGGTGTAAATTCTGTTTTTCGTTTCGAAAAGTTCGGGAGACGTCCATTTCTCTGTTTGCAAAATGTGATTGACTAAGAGGGATGTCATATTTTATACTACAAGTTTTTGTAAATTTTCATGAGGTTTTCCGCCTCCGTTTCTATATTATAACCCGCTTTAGTGATAAGTTCAGTATTTCTTTCGCAACGTTCTTGACGAGACAATTCGTATTTAACATTACCGAGATATTCCGCCCAATAGTCAGCACCTTTACTTAAAGGTAATTGAATTACATCTTCACCTATGTTTACCATTTTAGTTACAGCATCCGAAATAATGCATGGTAGACCTGATGCCTGTGCTTCTACCACAGATAATGGCATACCTTCATAAATAGAAGGAAAAAGAAAAATATCTATTGCTTGTAACACATCTGAGATATCAGAACGCAATCCAGCCAATATTACACAATCATTGACTTTATTTTTATCTATTGCCGCTTCTACAAGATGGCGCAGTTCACCATCACCAATTAGCAATAATTTTGACTTTGGCTGTAAAGCATGATATTTGGCAAACACTTCAATAAGAAAGGAGTGATTTTTTGCTTCCATGAATATACCGATATGGCCTACCACATATTCATCATCTTTAAAACCAAAGACACACCGCATTGTCTTTCTTTTATCTACATTGAATATAAAAGGTTCCACTTTGATAGCATTACGCAAAATAGTAAATTGTGTTTCACCATAAAGCCATTCACCAGCTTCAATAGAACAAGCTATAGCCTGAGTGAACGAACGCCTATATCCAGGCAACAATAATTTATTTAAAATTTTATGTTGGCAACAACTAGAATGATTATGTATAATTCTTGCCTTTATACCTAACCATTTTGCAATTTGTAATTCCAAAACAGCTGTAGCACTGTTTCCATGTATATGAACAATGTCATAACTTCCTTTATACATTATGCGACATAATGCCATTATATAACGAAATAATTGCTTCTGCCGATGTGGCAAATGAATGATTCCACACCCTAGAGACTTGAATTTATCTATAACATCATTGTTTTCTTGTACCGTTACCACTATATCAATTTTATAATCACTGCTTCGCTGTAAGACTGAAATATAATTGAATATATGAGTAGTTATGCCACCTAGATCCAAACCATTTAAATTCTCAACAAGTATTCTTGTCATTTTAGTTTCTGTTTTTCAATATTTTATAAAGTTTAAAGTATGGAAAAGGAATTTTAAGCAAGCATTTTAAAAAACCTATTTTCCATTTACTAGACAATAAATCATTTTTTAAACATTGAGGATTAAACACATAATAAATAAACGACTTACTAGAAACTAATGAAAAAGTCTCTCCCTCATCAAAAAATCTAAATTTTGCCAACATCTTTAAATCCTTTCGAGAAGGAGATAATCCCACTGCTTTTAAATTCGCAAACAACACATCCGGAGTGAAAGGAATATATTTTACAAACTCTATTGCTTCTATATCATTAATGAAATCTAGAGCTGCTGACTGAATTTTTTCTACAATATAATACTCCTCTTGTAATTCGCCATTCATTTGATATTCATAATCATATCTCTCTGCCACAAGCCATTCATTTTTGTCACGAATATAGTTTTTTACAGATCCTTTTTGCTCTAAAAACAATGTTTCATAAAGTCCAACAAACGGACTTCGTTTATCCACACTGTTTACATTATTATAAAAATCGAACAAATATCCATGTAATGATAGTTTTCCATCATTCATATTTCGTTTATAATAATCAGCTACCCCTGTATAATAACCTAAAATTTCATTTTCTATACCTATTATTCCCAGTGACTTTTGAAGAAATCTCTGCATACCACCTGACCACCCTATATCCACAACTGCAAAACGTCCTTCAACGTGCATTTGCTTCATATATTCACACATTAAGACAAATTCTTTTTTTGAGTTTAAAATAATCTCATTCTGCAACTCATTATATAAAAGCATTAATCTATTTTCTTCCAATATGGTATTTCTATAGAAATAAGAATTTAAATCATATCCATATTTTCTAACTAAAGCTATATGATCAATAATATTTAATCCAACTCCATCAAATATTGACTTCAATGATATCCTTTTGGAAGGTGACAGCATGGTCAATAAATTAATAAATGATGGATCATTCCACAAAATGGGTACTCGCAAACTCCTTCTCGATACTTCTAGATAATAACTTTTCAGCCTCTCATCTTTGTTAACAATATCGAATGCTTTTTTCATGATAAGCCCATCACGAGCAAAAAAATAAATCTTATTAAGATCTTCTTTTTGAAAATTTTTAATTAGCCAATGAATATATCCCCATAATAAAGGGCCCAAACATCTATAGCCCAAATATTTAAAATAATCCTCTTTTGTTTGACACATATAATCAATGACATTATTTAATAGGGATAAATAGCTTGTATTATCTACTTTTGACTTTGTAAGAGTTATCATAGTTGTATGTATACCCATTATCTTTGGTCTAATAAAATCAGACTTTAGTGTGTCTCCAATATGAACTAATTGACAAGGTTTTAGATTTTCTTTATCTAAGATATAACGAAACAAAGCCCCTGTTCTTTTAGTTCTTTTTATAGATGAAGAAAGATAAAGTTTTTCATAACCTGTAATGCCACAATGACTTAAAATATCCTTTATTATATCTTCAGGAAGATACATATCTGATGTTATTATTACTTTTTTTCCATTCTTAAGGCATTCATTAAAAAGACCGACAATAGATTTATTGGGAATACAAACTTCGTACTCCGTCTTCAATTCTAGGTTTTTCAATTCTTCATTTATAGCTGGACTAAATTCTATAAAATTATAAATTTCATCGATTGAAACTTCTTCTATTATTTTTTTTCTAGCCTTAAGTTCGGCATTTATCCTCAATTCCTTAAAACCTCTTATTTTCTCATTACTGGTACCATGTAAACTGTTATACCTCAATTCAACTATATCAAACACATCTGTAGGCAAGGAAACATATCTTTTTACTAACGTATCAAATATGTCAAAAGATACACAATCATGTTTTAATATATATTTCAATTTATGATCCATATATAAGCCTCAATTGATTAGAGACCCTAATAAATAGGGAAATCTCGCTGATTAATATTTGGGGTTCTGACTAAGATTTACCAGATTTAAACAGCATCTTTAATAATAAAATGCATTTATATTTCAATAAAAAAAATACTATTCTATGCTTTAAATCCATTCGTTGATAAGGATAATTAGACAATAATTCTTGATATAGTTTTTCTTCTAATATTCTTTTGATCTTCTGATCTGTTTCACCAGCTAACACCATACGCATTACAGTATTACGAAGAAGAAAAAATACCGAGCGAAGATAATGCAAATAATATTTCTCTTCAGAGTAAATTTTTGCCAATCGCTCTTTTATTATCCGAGATAAATTTACCATTTTATGGTATTTGGCATCATCATAAGTATGAGAAAGCGAATATGGATTTACAACATAATAGTGCAAACAATCAGGCAGATAACATACACTCCTTACATGTGAAAGAAAATCAATATCAAAAATAATATCCTCGCTCACAAATTCACGTTCAGACACAAACTGTACTCTATGCTCCATAAAAATGCTATGACGATATATAGCATGCCACACCGACATCATATAGCGAACATCATGATGATATTCAGGCAATGGAGCTATCATATCAAGCAAAAAATCATCAACAGCTTCACGCCCTCTGAAGACAACCTCCTCCTCTACATCTTTTCGAGGATAAATATGCTTTTTATCTTTATAAATATTGCAATTACAATAAACAACATCAATATCCTTGGCCTTTGCTTTTAAATATAACTGTTCATACATATTCACATCTACAAAATCATCGGAATCCAGAAATGCTATATATTCACCAGTAGCTATCTCCAACCCCGAATTACGGGCAAAGCCAAGACCTTCATTAATTTTATGAATCACCTTGATAATCGGCCAATGCAAATTATCTGACGCTGATTCATAATTATCACATAATGCAGGACTATTATCCGGTGAACCGTCATCCACTAGAATAATTTCTAATTCTTTCAGCGTTTGCCCAAGAAGCGATTGCATGCAACGATCAAGATATTTCTCCACATTATAAACAGGGACTATTATACTAACTTTCGGCTGTTTCATTCATTTTTTGATTTACATATTGAATAAAATCATCATAAGACGAAAATTTCGCCTTATGAGTAGATAACCAATCACCATAAGCTATACTTAACTGAGACCGAACAGGCACACCTTGACGTTCATATTCCTCTACATTTGAGGCATCTACAAAATAGATGAATTCTTCATATAATTCATGAGGCAAAGGATCTCGACCAAAATTCTTTTGAAAAGCCTTAACATGTTCCACAGCTTCCTGCAATCCTTTGACTTTCCGTTTTTGATAATATTCATCTAATGAACACACTACACGACAAGGAGCTCCTACCGCTACACTATTGGCAGGGATATCATGTGTTACAACACTGCCAGCACCTATAACACAGTTATCACCAATAGTAACACCACGTAATACAATGACATTTGTGCCAATATAAATATTCGAACCTATTTCCACTCTTCCTGAAGAATTCACAAAATCATGATATTTATTCCTAAAAACAAAGCTAGCCCAATCATGCGTCAATATCTGGAAATATGTATTCATATCAACATTACTACCAATGGAAACCAAGGCTGGCCTTGAAACATCGATTCTCGTAGTCAGCGGATCTCTAAAAATGCAACCATCACCAATTCTTATACCCAGTGAACGCAGATGAGCAATGTACGATCTGCTGTTTCGGCGATGCCAAATATCTAATATATGCGCTGTTATAGATGATAATTTTATCATATATTGAATTGTACAATGAATATTTAATATAAAAACCTATTAATATGTTACTTAGAGCATTTGAACATTACCTATAAATTATACACGAATTTTTATCCATTCATTTGGCAAAGCTTCTAATTTTGAAAAATCAGTATTCACCCATCGGTCTGGAGTTATAATTATTTTTGCTGTCCTATTTAAATAAGCTGCCCAACATGAAAAGGTACTATTTGCCAAAATCATATTTTTAGCATGAGCCATCAGGTACATATCAAAGAAGCTGCGATCATCTCTATTATGTGATATGATTATTTTATTTCTTATATCAGCAAATTCTGTTTCCACATATAAACAATCATCAGAGAAAAAGAAAAAAAACGGCTCTTCCACCTCTTGTTCCATGAATTTAATTGCTTCCCGATAATATTTCGATGTACATATACCACCATAAATATGTATTAAATCTGTTTTCAAATAATCGCCACGACGAATATGCACTGAGATTGAATTACAGGTCTCCATTTTTTTAAGAAATTCCATGTTTTCCTTTCCTATAGGAAGTTCCGAGCGAAATTCAAAAATATTTATTTGTTTTATAATAGAATAATCTTGCCAATCTCCCCATTGAAAAAAATGTTTCATAGATTGAGGATAAACCCTATTACAAAATAACAATCTATAGCCATGATTATATAAAAAGCGATTCACACGATATAGAAGAATGCCCAATTTATTATATAAATAAGAAGTTGGAGGTAATTCTATATCAAACCATTTATCAATCTCTATCCCATTATGTGCCTTTAAACTATCAGGATATATTCCCAAAATTCTTTCTGAAGGATATTTCTTCTTCAAATATCTATAATAACTATACTGGAAAAGTTGGTTACCTAATCCTCCACCAAAAACAAAAAATTTCATTTCAATACTTCCATTTGTTCACCTATGAGTAGATGATATAACTATATTACACCACTTTAATTCAGAATCTCGACTCCAATAGTCCATTCTTAAAAAGATAACAACAAAAGTCATCAGAATATTTATATTTTCATCAATCGGAGCAGATAGAGATAAAAAAACAAAATATATAACAGGAAAAAGCACAGCAGTTTTCTGACATTTATAAATCAAAAAACAACATACTAATACAAGAAAAATAAACATTAAGCCACCCATTATTCCATAATCTATCAATAAAGAAAACCAAATACTTTCAGCACCTAATATTTCATAATTATTCTGTGTGGCAACATTCCACAAATATGAGCTCCCATTTCCCCATAATTCATTTTGCTCAAAAGCCCATAAAATAGATCCCCATTGCTCTAGTCTCATACCACTGCTACTACCTACGTCCATTTTGTTAGCAAATAAAGTAGAATAAATAAGAGTAAAATAGAATTTCCAAAAAAACAAACATGATACTAAAAACACACCTACTATTCTATAAAAAACTTTATACCTAAAAATATTTACACTCAATAAATAAGGCAGTATACCAATAAGAATGGCAACATACCCAGCCCTAGTCCCTGTAAGAATAGTGCATAATGGAAGGAAATATAATAGCTTTGTTACTTTATTTTTATTCAATGGATAATTATAATACCGACTACAAAAAAAGTAAAGATAAAAACACATACAACAATATAAAGCAAAAGGCTGATAATAAGAAAATATAGAATTACTTCGTTTAAAACCATATCTTTCCGCACCTTGGGCTATATATCCATGTACATCAAATAAGCTCAGCAATACGTCCTGAATAATATTCTTATTAAAAAGAACTTCTATAATAGAATAAACACAGGCAAATAACATACATCCACTAAGAAGTTGCAAACAATATATCATATATTTTCTAGAATCCAATGAATACCATAAAAACACGGGTAAAATGAAAAAGAAATATATGTTAGCAAAGGTCAGCATGTTATCAGGAGGATATAATGCCAAATAATTAGAAATTAAATAGCTGATTGAAGTTAAGACTGAAATAAGAATTAACGATATGGGATATTTTCCTTTTTTTGATCTATATATAACTAATCTTCTTTTTCTGCATTTCCGATAAACAAAAATACAAATAGCCACAACAGATGTCGGATAAATCAGGCGAAGACTAGTATTCCACAGAGTTAAATATATGAATATCTGCAAAATAACAACTATTTGTATGATACCTTTTTTCACATCTTTAAGAAGAACGAAACAAAAGTAGATGAATAGAAGAACAGATGGCATCTTTTATTATTTATTGTCTATTAGGAACATAGAATAGGCCTTTTTTTTCTCTTTTACAGGATTGAATCTATACAAGGGAATTGACAGCACAAAAAAAATTGCAAAAAGAATATCCCTATTATTTAAAGCTAATCGGAAACAACTCCAAAGTGCAGTATTATATCTTCTTATTTTACCATAGCACAAATATTGGTAAATTCTATACCTACTAGTAAATAGACTATACATTTTATCAAATGTTAGTTTAGATGTAGATATGTTTCCTTCCCGTGTATAATAAACATATATTTTATTTTTAATAACTTTTATATTAGTTGATCTATATCCAACTCTTACAGAAAATAAAGCATCATTTCCCTTTTCAATTTCCTCAAATTCTACATCCTCACAAATAAGTTCCTTTTTTATCATTTTATTCCATGGAGCCCATAAATAATACCGTATATTATTTATCATGTCTTTATGTCCTTCTAGATAAGATTTTATTTGTATAGAGATAATGTTATCACAATGTTCCATGGTCTTTTCTATGATATGATCACAGGCAAAATAAATTATATCATAATTACTATTCACATATTTATCCAAAACGTTCATTAAATCTGTTGTATAATGATCATCTGCATCAGGAAACAAAAACCATTTTCCCTTTGCATAAGTCAATCCTATATTCCTGGCATATCCCGCTCCCTTCCCTTCTTTTGTAAAATAAACCTCAACACATTTTTCATTTAAGCCTGGAAAACACTCAAAATTCACGATCTTAGGATCACTATTATCATCAACTATAATTATTTGGATATCATCACGTTTGGGAATTGAATCAATACATCGTTGAAGAAGATGTGGTACATTCCTATGAGGTATTATAAAAGAATAATTAATTTCTATTTCCATACGCACTAATACAAACTAAATATTTTTTTGTTTATTTTTTCTCCGCTTTGATTCTAAAATGGTCACTAACTTTTGGTTTACCACATATCTTTCTGTTGATGAAAGACCGCATAAATAGGCAAGAGAAAATAAAATAAGTTCTAATATAAAACTTGAAAGAACAGCTGTAAAAAAACTATCCTGTTCCATCTTTTTATGTAAGATATAAGCTATACAATAGGTGATAAACACAATAAGTATATTTTTGCTGAAAATATGTGTCACATAGTATCTAATTTCATAGATGGGCAAGATTCTACTTATTAAAACTATCCGAATAAGTACCCCCAATAATGTAACAAATAATGATGCATAGAGAACTGAATATGGCGGATATCCAATTGATAACAATAAATAAGCTATCGGTAATTCTGTCAGCATAACAATACAAATTATTACTTGAAACCATTTGATTCTTCCCGTGGCTTGCATGGCTGTTGTTAATGGACTAGATATAGCATACAAAAGATTGCATACAATCGTTAATATCAGAAAAATATCCGTATATTGTGGAACTTCTACCAACCATGAATTTAATATATAGGTAATATTAATCATTATAGGCAGGGAAATGACAGCTAACAAATAAAATGAAAATCTACAACCTGCATATACTAACTCTTTAGATCTGTATAAGTCTCCTACTGCATACGATTTTGTTATTTGTGGATTCATCGCCATCATAAAATTAGCAGAAAAACTATTTATTAGCGAACCTACCTGAACTGATATTCCGCGTGCAGCATTAACAACTGTACCAAAAAATAGATTCAAGAGAATATTAGATAATTGATCTTTAAAAGAAAATCCTAAATTCCCAACCAAACTCCAACCAGCAAAGGCAAACATTTCCCTAAATTGTTCAATATTAAAGCTAAAAGTATAATGACACTCCTCAAAATGCCTTTTACAATAAAAGCAATATAAGGAACGTAAAAGCAATGCAACGCAAAATACCAAAATTGAATATACAATCAATTTATCATAAGATATAAATAACAGCAAATAGGCTATTGCTAACTTCAAACTAACTTCGAAGATACTAATATATGCAAATGCGCTCATTTTTTCGTGTGCCACAATAGAAGCATTATAAGGAACACTGATTACATTCACAGCAAATACGAATATAGATAATTGGAGTGTCCAATTGGCAGCCATCATTCTATCTGATGGAATATTCAGTTTGGTATTGAGGAACCAAACTCCTATTACTTCCGATAAAACAACAATAATAAACGCAATAGCTATGTGTATAGTTAAAGTCGTACAAAAAACATCTTTAAGTTTATGTAAATTTCCCTTTCCTAACTCATATGAAATAAAACGTTGTGAAGTTGCAATCATAGCCGAATTTAAGAAAGCAAATATTGTAACAATACCACCAACAAGATTGTATATGCCATAATCCTCTATTCCCAAACTTTCAAGTACAATACGACTTGTAAACAAACCTATTCCCATACTGAAAAGCATACGAAAATAAAGTAATAGAGTATTTTTAGCTATTCTTTTATTATTTTGCTGAGATAAAGCAGACATTTTCAATTATAAAAAAGCACATTAAAATATTATGTCTATAATAGACAAGTCCCGTAATATGTATCCTGATTCTATTAATATACTCAAATCACTTGAAAGATATATATCTTCCACCTGTAACATTACTAAGCTTACAGCCCACACATTACTAATCTTCCGGCACGCACATTACTAACCTTTCAAACGTCCTGTTCTTTTCCGAAAAGAACAAGGTCTTTAAAAAAAAGAACAAGAGCTTTTAAAAATTTGACCTGTTGTTTTTTCCATAACGGTATCTACATGCCGAAACGCCTTACTTTTCCTTCAAATCTTTCAGCCACTCCGCAAACACCCTGCCTGTCGGCATTCCGGCTGAAGGATATACCTCACGAAATGTTTCAGCCGGAAAATATCCTTCAGAAAAACGATTCCCTAAGAATCGGAGGAAGATCAGTTCGGCTGAAACATTCCAACCCCCAGCTGAAGGATTCCTGAACCCAATCCTTCAGCCGGAATGCCCATGAACAGGGCGTTTGCGAGCAGGCTGAAGCTTTTGAAGGATTTTTCAGGGTATTCCCTATAGAGCATGACGAATGACCATATTCCATTGAAAAAAAGTAAGATATCTTCGTAAACAAAGTAAGATATGTTCCCAAGCAAAGTAACACCACTTACTTGGTCCACGAAGTCCGCATACTTTTCTTTACAACAAAACAGACCTCACAGCCGTCTCATGCCAGTGACGATAATCCCCCATCAGCAAAGAATGCTCCGACCACACTTTCCGGTAAATTCCATCGTGCAAAATGATGTACTCACGGAAATAGCTCTCTGCCTCATCGGCAGGAACGGAAGCCATCACCACATATTCCACACAATCCGGGACACAAAACAAAGTCAGTTCATTTTCAGAAAACAAGCCGCTCAACCTACAGGCGGAACGCTCAAAGGCCGCCCAATACGCACCAATGTCATACAGATGAATGAATTTATCATTATTCTTTTCCCTGGCTAAGATTTCCTTATGCTGATTCTGAATCAGCTGCTGGAGCCGGATGCCTGACGGCATAAATGTGGTTCTACACATTATTATATATAAGATTTATATAATCAGATCGTTTACTTTCCCATTAATCAGGGAATAACAATGTTTAACGTAGCAAATGAAATTATTTCTTCTTCGGCTCTTCTATCACTTCTATTAAGTCCGACGAAATAGTCGCCATGGCCATAGCTATCACCCCTTGCAGACTGATAACCACACGACGGTCTCTAGCACCTTTTACCTTTACAAACACCCCCTCGTAGCCCTCGAAGTCACCACCTGTGATACGGACTTTCGTACCGCGCCGTAAGTTCACCTCGTCGGGACTGAAAAAAATAAGATGCTCGTCATACGTTCCAGCCACAGCGATAAACTGCCTCATCTGATCATCGGGCACAATGATTTTCTGCCCGTTGCGGATATCAATCATATATTGAAAATACGGAAGTTTAAACTTCACCTTCTGAAGTTCGGACTGGACGGCATGAACAAATATCAGATCACTGATAACGGGAACCAGCTCACGCCTCTTGCGCCCGTTCCTTATACGAACTTCGTAACGCATGGGGATGAAATTGTTGATTCCTTCTTTATCCAACAAAGCCTTGATCTGCATCCCCCGGCGATAAGTGGCACGCATGGCAAACCATTGCATTTTTTCACTTGAGAACATAGTCATGGAGCTTTGAATTACAGATATCTATCTGTAATTCAATCAATTACGAGAAGTTTCGTAAAATACAAGAGGAATCGGCCTCTTGTGATTAAGCTGACCGGAGAAAAGCTATTTCAACAAATGGAGGATGGGAATCCGCACAATGTAGATGCAGCCTGTCGGGTCAACCAATGACCTTCCGCAGATTCCCGAACCGGACGGTTCTTATGTGTTAAATCAGAATTGTAATACCTATATATAAAAAAAGCGCGGGAATCTGTACCTGTTACTCGTCCCGCCCTACAAGGCCTTCGCATTGCCCAATCCAGTCTGAACGAGCAACGCAGAAGCCCACGCCGATATGTATAATGACACTTGAATGCACCTTTGACCGGCAAAGGCGCACCAAGGATATAAACATACCCCGCAGACACCTACTGTTGCTTTGTTTTGGCTGGATTTTAGAATTTGCGAAGTTCTGTAGAGCCAAGAACAAAACGTCAAGTAAACGTCTTTTCTATATATGTATATTTCCCACCTCCCTAACTTCCTTGCGGAAGTACCGGCGTGGAAAACGTGGCAAAGATAGCAATTTAATAAATAGGACGAAAATATATTCCGCTATTTTTAGTGATGTCTCTTTAAATGTCAACTGATGTCGGAACTGAAAAACGGAAAGCTGGTGCAATAACAATATGGCATTATTTATCTTCTGGTCATTTTATTCTTCAATCCATTCTACAATTTCTTGTGAAAGCGGACTAGTAGTAGAGCCGATTGAGGCAACCCATCTACCATTTTCATCAATCAGAAACTTATGAAAGTTCCACCCTATCTTAGCATCCGAAACCCCGTTTTCACTTTTATGCGTAAGCCATTGATAAAGGGGAGCTATATCTTTCCCCTTTACAGATATTTTAGCCATCATAGGAAAAGTAACTCCATAATTCAACGTACAAAACTCCTTGATTTCTTCATTCGTGCCGGGTTCCTGATGTAGGAAATTATTGGCAGGAAATCCGATAACGACAAAATCATCTTTTCCATATTTCTCATACAATTCCTCCAACTTGGCGTACTGGGGAGTGAAACCGCATTTAGATGCCACATTGACTACCAATACTTTCTTACCTTTGAACGTGGAAAGTGGCAAGTCCTTCCCGTCAATAGCCTTGACCGTAAAGTCATAAAAACTTTTTTGCTGTGCACCAGCTACCGATGTGATCATGGTTACAATTATGCTTAATATAAATGTCTTCATTTGAAATGCTATTTTATAATAGAACAATTCATGAACTTGAAAAGTTTTCTCTGAAAGAAAAGATTGACGAGAGAAAATTGTTATCTTTGTTCTTCTGAAAAAGAACAGAAGATATTTATGAGCAAACAAGGAACCATCATAGTAGTAGATGATAACAAAGGAGTGCTGTCGGCAGTAAAGCTATTGCTGAAAAATCATTTCGAACATATCGTCACACTGCCCTCACCCATCACACTGCCCGCTGCGCTACGTGAAGAAAACGCGCAAGTAGTGCTGCTGGATATGAATTTCAGCAGCGGACTGAATACCGGGAATGAAGGTCTGTACTGGTTACACGAGATAAAGAAAATACACCCCTCCCTGCCCGTAGTACTTTTCACAGCCTATGCTGACATAGACCTGGCAGTGCGCGGCATCAAGGAAGGAGCAACAGACTTCATCGTCAAGCCTTGGGACAATGCCCGGCTGATAGAAACCTTGCTGTCTGCCTGCCGCAATTCCTCCAAGAACAAGAAGAGAGCGGAAGTCCCTAAAACCGTATCTTCTATGTATTGGGGAGAAAGCAATGCCATGAAGCAACTGCGGACGCTGATAGAGAAAGTGGCGCAAACGGATGCCAATATTCTGATTACAGGAGAGAACGGCACAGGAAAAGAAATGCTGGCACGGGAAATACACGCTTTGTCTGCCCGATACCGACGGGATATGATAACGGTGGATATGGGTGCCATTACCGAATCCCTGTTCGAAAGCGAACTGTTCGGCCATAAAAAAGGCTCGTTTACCGATGCCCATACCGACCGTGCAGGTAAATTCGAAGCCGCCCATGAAGGGACTTTGTTTCTGGACGAAATAGGCAACCTGCCCTATCACCTGCAATCCAAACTACTCACCGCCATTCAAAGCCGAAGCGTGGTGCGAGTAGGAAGCAACGAACCGATACCGGTCAACATACGTTTGATTTGCGCCACCAATTGTGATTTGGAAGAGATGGTGGCCAAAGGCAAATTCCGCGAGGATTTGCTTTACCGCATCAATACCATCCACATCGAGATTCCCCCTCTGCGGGAACGCAAAGAAGATATTATCCCTTTGGCCCAACGCTTTATAGACCGGTTCTGCAAACAATATGACAAAGGAAATATCCTTCTTTCTACCGGTGCGCAAGAAAAGTTACGGACATATCCGTGGTATGGAAACATACGCGAATTGGAACATGCCGTAGAGAAAGCGGTCATTATCAATGAAGATGGTATATTGAGTGAGGAACATTTTCATTTCCCCCGAAAAGTAGCGGCTCCTGCGACAGAAACAAGTGTCTCAACTCTGGAGGAGATGGAATTGCAAATGATTCAGAAGGCGATAGAGAAATGCAACGGAAACCTCTCAGCTGTAGCGGCACAGTTGGGAATTACCCGTCAGACGCTTTATAACAAGATGAAAAAATTCGGATTATGACCATTTTCTCATGTCCTTCCTCACTACAACCAAATTTTAAACAGACTCTAAAGAAGCATCAACGAAACAATAAATAATCAAGCTGTGAAACAATTCTTCTTCCGTTTTTTCACTGTACTGTTCCTAGGTATTGCCTGCACCTTACTAATCCAGCAGCGCAATTGGCTGTGGCTATGCATAGCCGTACCTTCATTCCTTGTTTCCATAGGCTGGTTTTACCGCCTGTACACTTTTAATACCCGGAAGATAGCCTTTCTGCTCGACGCCATCGAAAACGACGACCCCGCTGTTCGTTTTTATGAACATGCCTCCCCTGGCGATTCTTCCATGGTCAATGTCATGCTGAACCGCATCGCACGTATTTTGTACAATGTAAAACAGGAAACGGCACAACGAGAGAAATATTATGAGCTCATCATGGACTTTGTAGAAACCGGCATTGTGGTGCTGAACAGCAAAGGCTCCGTTTATCAAAAGAATAAAGAGGCCATGAATCTGTTGGGGCTGGATGTTTTGACTCATGTCAAACAACTCTCCCGCATCTCGGATGAACTGATGATTGCTTTGGAAAAAGCAGTTCCGGGTGACAAGCTGCAAATTCAGTTCAACACAGAACGGGGAACAGTACATCTTGCCTTACGGGTGTCCGGCATCCGTATCAAAGACGAGGAACTCCGCATTATTGCCTTGAGTGATATCAATCGGGAGCTGGATGAACGGGAAATAGATTCATGGATACGCCTCACCCGCGTACTGACTCATGAAATAATGAATTCACTCACTCCGGTGACTTCCCTCAGCGAAACACTACTGGCTCTTCCCGGAGCAGAAAATGAAGAAATGAAACAAGGGCTGGAAACGATTCACTCTACAGGTAAAGGATTGATAAATTTTGTCATGTCTTATCGCAAACTGACACGACTGCCATCACCTGAACCATCGCTGTTCTATGTCCGTCCTTTCCTGGAACGGATGATCCGACTGGCACAGCACCAGCATCCATGCCCCAACATCACTCTGTCCATCCTCGAAGCCCGGGAAGACCTGATAGTCTTTGCCGACGAGAACCTGATAGCCCAAGTGGTTACGAATCTGCTGAAAAATGCGATTCAAGCCATAGGTAATGCTCCCGACGGAAAGATCACCTTGAAAGCTTATTGTGATCCGCAAGAAAGTATCCGTATAGAGATAGCCAACAACGGTCCCGCTATTCCTCCCGATGCAGCCGGACAAATTTTTGTACCTTTCTTCACGACCAAAGAGGAAGGAAGCGGCATCGGACTGAGTCTAAGCAAACAAATCATGAGGCTGAGCGGTGGCACACTGACCCTGCTGCCTTACAAGGAAAAGGGACAGGCCACTGTTTTTGTACTGGTTTTTAATTAAAAATAAAAATGTGCTAATGTGTCAGCCAATTACCATCCGGTACACAGCGCAGCCATTAGCAAATTAGCAAATTATTTAAAATGAAACATTCTCCTGAATTATTAGTTTATAAAGCCTCTGCCGGTTCGGGAAAAACATTCACACTGGCCGTGGAATATATAAAGCTGCTGATACAGAACCCACGGGCATACCGTAATATACTGGCTGTGACTTTTACCAACAAGGCCACTACCGAAATGAAAGAGCGGATTCTGAGCCAGCTATACGGAATATGGATAAAGGATAAGGATTCTGATCCCTATTTACAGAAAATCACAGAAGAACTGGAAATGCCCCCAGAAGACATAAGGACAGCCGCCGGTACGGCACTGCACTACATGATACACGATTACAGCCGCTTCCGGGTGGAAACCATTGACTCATTCTTCCAGTCGGTGATGCGCAATTTGGCACGGGAGCTGGAATTGGGTGCCAATCTGAATATCGAACTGAACAATATGGAGGTACTGAGTGATGCCGTGGACTCCATGATAGAAAAGCTGGACCGACAATCTCCCGTACTCTATTGGCTGTTGGAATACATAGAAGAAAGAATTGCCGATGACAAGAGGTGGAATGTTTCCGGTGAGATAAAGAATTTCGGACGAAACATCTTCGATGAAGGATATATAGAAAAAGGAAATGGGCTACGGGAAAAATTACGGGACAAAGACTGTATCAAGAATTACCGCAAGACGCTGCAAGCCATTTTGGAAGAGGTGCAGGAACAAATGAAAGGATTTGCCGACCAATTCTTCGGAATATTGGATACAAACGGGGTGAAAGTAGAAGATTTGAAAAACGGTTCCCGAGGTATAGCCGGCTATTTTAATAAACTACAATCGGGCAAACTGGATGACAGCGTCCGCAATGTAACAGTGGAAAAATGTCTGGACTGCCCCGACGAATGGGTGAAAAAAACCTCCCCCATACGCAACGCTATCCTAGGTCTGGCAGAAAAAGAACTGATTCCCCTGCTGAATGAATCGGAAAAATATAGAAGCCGGAACAATATGCTGGCCAATTCCTGCCAACTCTCCCTGCGCCACGTAAACAATATCCGTTTGCTGGCCAATATAGACGAAGAGGTACGCGAATTGAACCATGAGAACAATCGCTTCCTGCTGTCGGATACCAACGCGTTGCTTCATAACCTGGTAAAAGAAGGAGATTCCTCGTTTGTATTCGAAAAGATAGGAACAACCATACGCAACGTAATGATTGATGAATTTCAGGATACTTCGCGTATGCAATGGGACAATTTCCGTCTGTTGCTGCTCGAAGGTTTGTCTCAGGGAGCAGACAGCTTGATTGTAGGAGACGTGAAACAATCCATCTACCGCTGGAGAAACGGTGACTGGGGCATACTGAACGGACTGAAAACAAACATCGAAGCCTTTCCCGTCAAAGTAAAGACACTGACCACCAACCGCCGGAGCGCTGCAAACATCATTCACTTCAACAACGAAGTGTTTACAGCCGCCTGCGAGGTGTTGAACAACATTTATAAGGAAGAACAAAAAAAGGAATGCAAGGAACTGAAGGAAGCCTACAACGACGTGTGTCAGGAAACATACAAAGATCCCGGAAAAGGGTATGTCAAAGTGGAATTTCTATCGGATACGGAAGACATGACCTATATGGAAAACACCCTGTACCACCTAGGAGAAGAAGTGGAGCTGCTTGTGGCGCAGGGCGTGCAACTGAAAGATATTGCCATCCTGGTGCGCAAGAACAGAAGCATTCCTTTAATAGCCGATTACTTCGACAAGAACACCTCTTACAAAATCGTATCCGATGAGGCATTCCGACTGGATGCCTCACTGGCGGTATGTATGATAATGGATAGCCTGCGCTACTTGTCACAACCCGGAAACCGGATTGCCAAAGCGCAACTGGCTGCTGCTTATCAGAATGAAGTATTACATAAAGGAATAGATCTCAACACTCTATTGCTGAACGAAATAGATGATTATCTGCCATTCGATTTCATAAAAGAAGCGGAACAGCTTCGCCTCATGCCACTGTATGAACTGATGGAAAAACTTTTCAATCTGTTTCAGATGTCCTGCATCAAACAACAGGATGCCTATCTGTGCGCCTTCTTTGATGCCGTGACGGAATATTTGCAAAGCAATTCTTCCGAATTATCCGCTTTTATCACCTACTGGGAAGAAAAACTAGGCAGCAAGACCATCCCTTCCGGCGAGGTGGAAGGAATTCGCATTCTCTCCATCCACAAGTCCAAAGGCTTGGAATACCATACCGTACTGCTACCCTTCTGCGACTGGAAAATGGAGAATGAGACTTACAACCATCTGGTATGGTGTGCTCCCCGGCAAGCTCCGTTTAGCGATCTTGACATTGTTCCCATCAACTATTCCACAGCCATGCAGCAATCCATTTATCGGGAAGAGTTCCTGAATGAACGCTTGCAATTATGGGTGGATAATCTGAACCTGCTTTATGTGGCATTTACCCGTGCCAAAAAGAACTTGATTATATATGGAAAGGCGGAACAGAAAGGAACGGTATCCGAATTGTTAGGAAATGCCTTATCCGACATGACCGGAAAGAGCTATGCCACCGGAGAAGAAATATACGAACTGGGAACGCTCTATCTCTCATCTCACGAAGAGGAAAAACAAGTGTCCGGCAACAAGCTGCTGACTGTAGCCCGACGTTTGCCTATCCATCTGGAAACGCTGGAAACCAACATCGAATTCAAACAGTCCAACCGTTCTGCCGAATTTATCCGGGGAGAAGAGGAAACGGAAGACAAATACATCCGGCAAGGACAGTTGTTGCATAATCTATTCTCCGTAATCCGTACCACGGACGATGTGCCTCCCGCCATAGAACGCCTGCGTTTCGAAGGAATCATAGAGTCGGCACAACAAGAGGAACAAATACGAAAACTCACCGAATGGGCTTTGAGGCATCCGCTGGTCAAAGAATGGTATTCGGGCCGCTGGGAACTATACAATGAGTGTGCCATTATTTATCGGGAAAAAGGAGTCCTGCAAACCCGCCGTCCGGACCGCGTGATGATGAAAGACGGAGAGGTGATTGTGGTGGACTTTAAATTCGGTAAAAAGCGGAAGGCTTACAACAAGCAGGTGAAAGAATATATGGATTTATTATCAGACATGGGATATGAGCATATCCGTGGCTATTTATGGTATGTATTTAACAACGAACTGGAGGAAATAGAATAATGGAAAGCTTTTTGAAACTGGTAGCAGCCGATTTATATAAACATACGGAAGGAAACCTGGCACATACAGCCGTGGTTTTTCCTAACAAACGTGCCGGACTTTTCTTTAATGAGTATCTCGCCCAAGAGTCGGACTCACCTATTTGGTCGCCCGCATACGTCAGCATCAGCGAATTGTTCCGTAGTCTTTCTCCATGGGAAGTGGGTGATCCGGTAAAACTGGTATGCGAACTTTATAAGATATTCCGACGGGAAACTCAAAGTACGGAAACACTGGATGATTTCTATTTTTGGGGAGAAATGCTGATCAGTGATTTTGACGATGCCGACAAAAATAGAGTGGATACCGACAAACTGTTTTCCAATTTACAGGATCTGCGCAACATAATGGACGACTACACCTTCATTGATGATGAGCAGGAAGAAGCTATCCGGCAGTTCTTCCAGAACTTCTCCATCGAACGGAGAACAGCGCTGAAAGAACGGTTTATCTCTTTATGGAACGTATTGGGGAACATCTACAAAGGGTTCCGTGAATCCTTAGCTTCTCAAAACATTGCCTACGAAGGAATGATGTACCGTCACGTCATAGAGCATCTGGATGTGGACAAACTTCCATACGAGAAATATATTTTTGTAGGATTTAATGTGCTGAACAAAGTGGAACATACGTTGTTCACCCAATTGAAAGATGCCGGAAAAGCTGTTTTTTATTGGGATTACGACGAATTTTATATGAAGGAAAACAGACAAGCCGTCACCCATGAAGCCGGAGAGTTTATCCGCCGGAACTTACGCGACTTTCCTTCTCCTTTGTCCGGTGAGTTATTCAAAAATCTCTCGAAACCTAAAGAGGTACACTACATCGCATCTTCTACTGAAAATGCACAAGCCCGTTACCTGCCTCAATGGATACGAAACAATCTGACTACACCGGAAAAGGAAACCGCAGTCGTATTGTGTAACGAAGCATTGCTTCAACCGGTCCTCCATTCATTGCCGGCAGAAGTAAAACATGTCAATATCACCATGGGATTTCCGTTATCGCAAACTCCTGTATATAGTTTCCTCATCGCCTTACTGGAGTTGCATACCCACGGATTTAATTTCAAAAGCGGCCGCTACACGTTTCAATCAGTTGTTACACTGTTAAAACACCCCTATACCCGCCAACTCACCGGTCAAGCCGAATTGTTGGAGAAAGAACTGACCCGAAACAACCGTTTCTATCCGTTACCCGGCGAATTGGGCAAAGATGAATTCCTGACCCGGCTTTTCACTCCGCTTTCCGGAAACCTGAATCTGTGCATACGCCTGTCCGAAACTTTGCAGCAAGTGGCAAGCATTTACCAGGCAAACACTTCCGGTACCGAGGACACAGATGCATTCAACCAACTTTATCGGGAATCGCTTTTCAAAGCCTATACCACCATCAACCGGTTCCGCACACTGATAGAAGAAGATGAATTAACCGTACAAAGCGAAACATTCCGGCGATTGCTGGTCAAGGTCTTATCAACGACTAATATTCCATTCCACGGCGAACCGGCCATTGGTATGCAGGTCATGGGGGTATTGGAAACACGTAACCTGGATTTCCGCCACTTGGTATTACTATCGGTCAATGAAGGGCAGCTTCCCAAATCGGGAGGAGACTCTTCCTTTATTCCTTACAACCTGCGCAAAGCTTTCGGAATGACTACTATAGAGCATAAAATTGCCGTATATGCATACTATTTCTATCGTCTGCTGCAACGGGCAGAAAGGATTACCTTAATTTACAATACCAGTTCGGACGGACTGAACCGCGGCGAATGGAGCCGTTTTATGCTACAATTCCTTATTGAATGGCCTCACCCCATCACACGTCAGTTTCTGGAGGCCGGACAGTCCCCCCAAGGCACCTCGTCTATCACTGTAGAAAAGACCCCGGATGTCATGCGCCAGATGCAAAGCCTGTTTGATGTCCGTGCCAATCCCAAAGCAAAATTTTCTCCATCAGCCTTGAATTATTATCTGGATTGTCCTTTAAAATTTTATTATAGGTATGTAGCCGGCCTCTCCGCCCCCGATGAAGTGAGTGCAGAAATAGATTCCGCCACATTCGGAAGTATTTTCCATTACGCAGCCGAACATATTTATAAAGACCTGACCACTCATGGCAAAGTCATTAATAAGGAAGCATTGGAAACGTTGCTACGCAATGAAGTGAAGCTGCAAGATTATGTGGATACAGCATTCAAAAAATTATTCTTTAATGTTCCGCAAAACGAGAAACCAGAATATAACGGCGTACAACTTATCAACTCTGCCGTTATTGCAAGATATTTAAAACAACTTTTACAAAATGATTTACGTTACGCTCCCTTCACTTTTATTGCATCGGAAATGGAAGTGGATGAACCCATCGACATACAAACACCCAAAGGAGTCATAAAATCACGTATCGGAGGAATTATTGACCGTATGGACAGCAAGGATGGCACACTTCGTATTGTGGACTACAAGACAGGTGGTGATGCAGACACCCCACCCCATGTGGAATCTCTGTTTATTCCGGACAAGAAACGTTCCAACTATGTATTTCAGACGTTCCTGTATGCCGCCATCATGTGCCGCAAGCAACCAACGATGAAGATAGCTCCGGCCCTTCTCTATATTCATCGGGCCGCTACAGAAACCTATTCTCCCGTTATACAAATGGGCGAGCCACGAAAACCCAAAGAGGCTGTGGAAGATTTCAGTAAATATGAAAAAGAATATCGTGAACGACTTCAAGGATTATTAGAAGAGATATTTAATCCGGAAAAATCATTTACCCAAACAGAAATCATAGAAAAATGTACCTATTGTGATTTCAAGGCACTATGTAAAAGATAGACTATAGTGGTTAGTGGTTAATACCTGCGGCATGACAGCGCAGTCCACTAATCACTAACCACTGATCTGCCACACTATTCCAACGCTCTCTGTCTGCAAAAGCATCCACAGAATTTATCTTCCACATTCTCTATCGGTGCTTTGAAAATACCATAGACGGAAGACCCCGAGCCACTCATGGCGGCATACACTGCCCCCAAATCATACAATTCATCTTTTATAGCAGCAATCTCAGGGAACTTTTTGAAGACACTATCTTCAAAATCATTCTTCATACTGTTTTTCCATGTTTCCATAGGTTGCTTTACAATTTCTTTCAAAGAAACAGCCGGACGCACAGGCTTTATTTCGGCAAACGCATCCCGGGTGGACACAAAGATATCAGGTTTAATCAAAATTATGTGGTATCCCTTTAATGACAATTCCACAGGCTCGAACAGATTCCCTATTCCGGTAGCGAAAACAGGTTTGTTCCGAATGAAAAAAGCACAGTCTGCCCCTAGTTTTACCGCATATTCCTCCATCCGTTCCGTACTGAGTCCCAATGAAAATTTATCATTCAGAAGCTTTATCATACAAGCGGCATCTGATGATCCGCCACCTAGTCCGGCACCCGCCGGTATATGCTTGTACATGTGTATATCTACCGGCAACAGTCCGGGATAGTCTTTTTTTAATAACTTGTAGGCTTTTACTACCAGATTATCTTCGGGTTCACCCTCCAAAGGAGATCCGCTTATGTGTAAAGTGTATTCTTTGTCATTGTTTTCCCGCTGCGTCACTTCCAGAGCGTCTTGCAGGTTTATCGGATAAAATATGGTTTCCAGATTGTGGTATCCATCCGGGCGCTTTTCTACAATATTAAGTCCCAAATTAATCTTTGCATTAGGAAATGTAATCATATTCTGTTCTTTAAATAGTTATTTTTAGTGTGTTTCGTTAGATTGTTGCCCGTTCTACAAAGATGCACGCCATCTTTTATCCGGACAGAGCGCCAAATATAGAACAAACTTTTCATTTTACCATATAAAAAAACCATTTACTGTCCAGATTGTTCATTTCTCCGTAGATTCAGGTTCATATTTCTTTTATTATTTTTGGGAATGGACGAGTGTCCAACTCAGCAAAAAGTTCTATCTTTGCCCTACTTTAAACAGACGACAATGGCAGAAACGAGAAAAATGACACGTACTCCCAAAACTTCGAAAGCAAAGCCTGTTGACGAATACGGACATTTACAGCCCCAGGCACCTGAGCTGGAGGAAGCTGTATTGGGAGCCTTAATGATAGAAAAAGATGCTTACTCATTAGTAAGTGAGATTCTTCGTCCCGAATCTTTTTATGAACGCCGTCACCAACTTATTTATTCGGCTATTACCTCTTTGGCTTTACGCCAGCAACCAGTCGATATCTTGACTGTGGCCGAACAATTACGCAGCACCGGTGAACTGGAAGATGCAGGCGGTCCTTTTTACATAACACAGCTAAGCGGCAAGGTAGCCTCTTCCGCACACATAGAATATCACGCACGTATCATCGCGCAGAAGTTTCTTGCACGCGAACTGATTACCTTTACCAGCAACATCCAGACAAAGGCTTTCGACGAAACCCAAGACGTGGACGACCTGATGCAGGAAGCGGAAGGAAAACTGTTCGAAATCTCGCAACAGAACATGAAGAAGGATTATACGCAAATCAACCCTGTCATTCAGGAAGCGTATGAGATGCTTCAAAAAGCGGCGGCACGAACGGACGGGCTGAGTGGTCTGGAAAGCGGTTTCCATGCATTGGACAAAATGACCTCGGGCTGGCAAAATTCCGACCTGGTGATTATTGCCGCCCGTCCCGCTATGGGTAAAACGGCTTTTGTGCTTTCCATGGCAAAGAACATGGCGGTAAATGCGAAAATCCCTGTGGCTTTGTTCTCTCTTGAAATGTCCAACGTACAGTTAGTCAACCGTATGATTGTCAACGTGTGCGAAATTCCGGGTGAGAAAATCAAGAGTGGTCAGTTGGCTCCGTATGAATGGGGACAATTGGATTATAAAATAAAAGAATTATACGATGCTCCGATGTATGTGGATGACACACCATCCTTGTCCGTCTTTGAATTACGCACCAAAGCACGACGGCTTGTACGCGAGCATGGAGTAAAAATCATTATCATTGACTACCTTCAGTTAATGAATGCCAGCGGAATGTCATTCGGTAGCCGTCAGGAAGAGGTCAGTACCATTTCACGTTCACTGAAGGGGTTAGCCAAAGAACTGAACATCCCCATCATCGCACTGAGCCAGCTGAACCGTGGTGTGGAAAGTCGTGAGGGTATTGACGGAAAACGTCCCCAGCTCAGTGACCTCCGTGAATCCGGAGCTATTGAGCAGGATGCCGATATGGTATGCTTTATCCACCGCCCGGAATACTATAAAATCTACTCGGATGAAAAAGGGAACGACTTGCACGGTATGGCAGAAATCATTATCGCCAAGCACCGTAACGGTGCCGTAGGTGATGTACTGCTGCGTTTCCGTGGCGAATTCGCCCGCTTCCAGAATCCGGACGATGATGTTATCGTGCCTATGCCGGGTGAGGCACCGGGTATTATCCGTTCCAAAATGAACGGTGGCGGCAACAGTGTACCTCCCCCATCTCCTGATGCCGCACCTGCCGACAATAATCCGTTCGGAGCCCCTATTCCCGAAGGACCTTTACCGTTCTGACATTTATTTATCCCTCACAGAATTAACACGGATTATTTCCCTCAAAGAAAAATCTGTGTTAATCTGAGTAATCTGTGATGGATAAATAACAGGATAAAAGAAAATAATTACTAAATTTGCAGGTCATTTTGAAATACATAAAAAATATCATATATGAATATCTCTTATAATTGGCTGAAAGAATACGTCAACTTCGATTTGACACCGGATGAAGTGGCCGAGGCGCTGACTTCCATCGGTTTGGAAACCGGAGGCGTAGAAGAAGTCCAAACAATTAAAGGTGGTCTGGAAGGTATTGTCATCGGCGAAGTGCTGACTTGCGAACCTCATCCCAATTCAGACCACATGCATGTTACTACTGTGAATTTGGGACAAGGCGAACCGGTACAGATTGTCTGTGGAGCTGCTAACGTAGCTGCCGGACAGAAAGTGGTGGTTGCCACATTGGGCACCAAGCTATACGATGGCGAAGAATGTTTTACCATCAAGAAATCAAAGCTCCGCGGAGTTGAATCTATGGGTATGATCTGTGCCGAAGACGAAATCGGTATCGGAAACAGCCACGAAGGTATCATCGTATTGCCGGCGGATGCTGTTCCGGGTACTCCCGCTAAAGATTATTTCAATATTAAAAGCGAATACGTACTGGAAGTCGATATCACCCCGAACCGTGCGGACGCCTGCTCACATTACGGCGTGGCCCGAGATCTGTATGCCTACCTGATTCAAAACGGCAAACAAGCCACTTTAAAACGTCCGTCTGTAGAAGCGTTTAAAGTGGATAACCATGATATGGACATCGCCATTGAAGTAGAGAATACGGAAGCATGTCCGCGTTATGCCGGAGTTTCCATAAAAGGGGTAACTGTAAAAGAGAGTCCCGAATGGCTGCAAAACAAATTACGCCTGATCGGAGTACGTCCTATCAATAATATCGTGGATATCACCAACTACATCCTTCACGCATACGGCCAGCCCCTGCACTGTTTTGATGCAGATAAGATTAAAGGTGGGAAGATTGTAGTGAAGACTGTTGCCGAAGGTACTACATTCGTTACTTTGGACGAAGTGGAACGCAAATTATCCGACAAGGACCTGATGATATGCAACACAGAAGAACCGATGTGCATTGCCGGTGTATTCGGTGGTCTGGATTCGGGAACAACCGAGCAAACAGTAGATGTATTTTTGGAAAGCGCTTATTTCAACCCGACTTGGGTACGTAAAACAGCCCGTCGCCATGGATTGAGTACGGACTCTTCTTTCCGTTTTGAACGTGGTATTGACCCCAACGGAACTATTTATGCATTGAAAGAAGCGGCTTTACTGGTTCAAGAACTGGCAGGAGGTACTATTTCTTCTGAAATTAAAGACAACTACCCTGCCCCGATAGCCGATTTTACAGTAGAGCTGAATTATGAGAAAGTCCACTCACTGATAGGAAAAACCATACCGGTGGAAACCATAAAGAGCATTGTCACCAGTCTTGAAATGAAGATTGTGAACGAAACACCCGGAGGCTTGACTTTACAAGTTCCCCCCTATCGTGTGGATGTGCAACGTGATTGCGATGTAGTAGAAGACATTCTCCGTATCTACGGATATAATAATGTGGAGATTCCTACTACCTTGAAATCCAGCCTGACCACCAAAGGTGAAGTGGATTACTCCCAGAAATTACAAAATCTGATTTCAGAGCAACTGGTAGGTTGTGGTTTCAATGAAATACTGAACAATTCACTGACCGCCGCTTCCTATTACGAAGGATTGGAAACATACAAGAACGAAAATTTGGTTTACTTGATGAACCCATTGAGTAACGATTTGAACGTGATGCGTCAAACTTTATTATTCGGTGGTTTGGAAAGCATCCAGCACAATGCCAATCGCAAGAACGCCGATTTGAAATTCTTTGAATTCGGTAACTGCTATTTTTATAACGCAGAAAAGAAAAACCCGGAAAAAGTGCTTGCGGCTTATGCTGAAGAATATCATTTAGGATTGTGGGTAACCGGCAAACGCGTCAGCAATTCATGGGCCCATCCCGATGAAAACAGCAGTGTTTACGAATTAAAAGCATACGTGCTGAACATCTTTACCCGTTTGGGATTGAATTTCGGCAACGTGGTATTCGGTAACCTGACCAACGATATCTATTCAACAGCCATCAGCGTACACACACGTGGCGGCAAGTTATTGGCCACCTTCGGCATCATCAGCAAGAAGATTCAAAAAGCATTCGATATAGACAATGAGGTATATTATGCAGAAATCAACTGGAAAGAACTGATGAAAGCCATCAAGTCGGCTAAAGTCAACTTTAAAGAACTTTCCAAGTTCCCGGCTGTGAAACGTGACTTGGCTTTGTTGATTGACAAGAACATACAGTTTGCAGAAATCGAAAAAATAGCCTATGAGACTGAAAAGAAACTGCTGAAAGAAGTAGAATTGTTTGATGTTTATGAAGGCAAGAATCTGGAACCGGATAAAAAAAGTTATGCAGTGAGCTTCTTGTTACAGGATGAAAGCGCAACACTGAACGACAAACAGATTGACAAGATCATGTCCAAACTGATTGCTAACCTAGAAAACAAACTAGGTGCAAAACTAAGATAATAATAAAAATAACCATTATAAAACTACAATCCAATGGGAAGAGCATTTGAATATAGAAAAGCTACAAAGCTGAAAAGATGGGGCCACATGGCCAAAACATTTACAAGACTGGGTAAACAAATCGCTATAGCTGTAAAAGCAGGTGGTCCGGAACCCGAAAATAACCCGACCCTACGTGGTGTGATCGCTACTTGTAAGCGTGAAAACATGCCGAAGGATAACATTGAACGCGCCATTAAGAATGCAATGGGTAAAGATACCAGTGACTACAAAGGTATGACTTACGAAGGATATGGTCCTCACGGAGTAGCTGTATTTGTTGATACATTGACAGACAACACTACCCGTACCGTAGCAGATGTGCGTTCAGTATTCAACAAATTCGGTGGAAACTTGGGTACTACCGGTTCCTTAGCTTTCTTGTTCGACCATAAATGTGTATTTACTTTCAAGAAGAAAGAGGGAATGGATATGGAAGAACTGATCCTGGATTTGATTGACTATAATGTAGAGGATGAGTTCGACGAAGATGAAGAAGAAGGAACTATCACCATCTATGGTGATCCGAAGAGCTACGCAGCAATTCAGAAACACTTGGAAGAATGTGGTTTCGAAGAAGTGGGTGGTGATTTCACATATATTCCCAATGACTTAAAAGATGTGACTCCTGAACAACGTGAAACTCTAGACAAGATGGTAGAGCGTCTGGAAGAATTTGATGATGTTCAGACCGTTTATACAAACATGAAACCTGCATCTGAAGAGGAAGAATAAAATGAAAATAACCTATAAGACGCAAGGCACTTGCAGCAGCCACATCGAAGTGGAAGTAGAAGATGACGTTATTCAACAAGTTTTCTTTTGGGGCGGATGCAATGGAAACTTACAAGGTATCAGCCGATTGGTGAAAGGAATGAAAGTGGAAGAGGTCTTACAGAAACTGGAAGGTGTAAGATGCGGAAACCGTTCTACTTCCTGTCCGGATCAATTATGTAAGGCGTTGCGTGAAATGAAACAATAAAAAAGAGGCTGTCTTATCTTGCATTCAAGTTTGAGACAGCTTCTCTTTTTTTCAATATATTATCTTACTTTATTTAGAATGATTGTAACCATTCACAAGCCGTTTCAGGCATTATATTAGCTAAATTAGTATTTATCGATTGGGTATCGGTAAGATTATAACATTTATTATACTTGACGTGATATTTACTCACGCTATCTTTTTTATATCAGAAATAAAAAATGTTTTATTCAAAAGCGACAATGAATAAACGATACTCCTCAAAAAGAAAGAGGCTTCCGTTTCCAGTTGCCTCTCTTTTCTTT
>ENA-OOZY01000016-OOZY01000016.1-human-gut-metagenome-genome-assembly--contig:-NODE-16-length-153255-cov-7.188655_pt1 | contig 153255 bp, 116 predicted proteins | sample MGYA00241047_ERZ501410 | MGnify/ENA primary metagenome ERZ501410 (study PRJEB25962, sample SAMEA2042621) | human gut metagenome | biome: human gut; feature: human-associated habitat; material: faeces... | reverse complement strand
CTAATGAAAAAAAGGGGTATTGGTTTAATGACAACAAGCAAATTTGCCAATATGTTTTAAATTTTTCTGGATTGATAGAGATTCTTTTTATGCCATGTCATGGGACAACAAAGGGATATAAAATCAACGATAATGGTATAGTTGTGCCAATTCTCGGCGAGTCTGAGTTTTCAAAGGAAAGCCAAAAACTGATAAAGGAATTTCAACGTGGGGTTTTAGAGTTCATTACTCGCAACAAAAAAATTTATAAAGTTTACAAGGAGATGAATCATTATGAAAGAAATATAATAAAGTTTGGAAATGATGTAGGAAAAGCAGAAATAGAGAACTTGGGCCAACTAGAATTCTATGACAACGGAAAAACAATGAAATTGGTGGAAAAAGTCTCAATATGGAACCCAAAACAATTTCTTGTGGCATTTTCAGAAAGCAAATGGAAAACAGCGTTTTTGAAGAGAAATATTAAAATACCGCTTCCATATGGATGTATAGTAGCGGCGTTAAGACAAACAATGGAAAACGGCACATCAAAGCGCATCTAAAGCAAGGAAAGTAAATCAATATGAAGAATGCATTAATTACAGTCGTCGTCCCAATTTATAAAGTTGAGGCATATCTAGATGAATGCGTGCAAAGTATTTTGAAGCAGACATATTCAAATTTGGAAATCATACTGGTGGATGATGGATCACCAGATCGATGCGGCGAAATGTGTGAGATATATGCTGAAAAAGATGCTCGTGTTAAAGTGATTCACCAAAAAAACAAGGGACTCTCCGGTGCAAGAAACTCAGCAATTGATATTGCAACAGGTGAATACATTACGTTCGTAGATAGCGATGATTATCTGAAAGAGGATATGATTGAAGCGCTCTACAATGAAATTATACAGTATGGCGCAGAAATGGCAGTAACTGTATTAGAGAGCTTTTTTGAAGATGGAACAAAATCAACGAATCCGCATGGTGGAAAAATTTTTGTATATACCAAAGAAAAAGCATTGGATTGCTTTACTGCTTTTATCTCCCGTTTCCCGGAGAGCGGCAATATCACGTTGGTTTATTATCTGGCGTATGAAGCGGCGGGAAAAGCCGGCAAAGCCTCCCAGGCGGAGACGTTAAAGGACGAGCTGATCCGGAAATTTCCCGACAGCGATTATGCCAAAGGCTTGCAAGATCCCGAATATTTTAAGAAGGTGGACAGTGATTTAAGGACCGTCGACCGGATGTATGCGGAAGCTTACGAGTTGTATCAGAATGTATATTACAAAGAGGCGTTGGCCCGTTGTGAAGATATTTTACAGCAGTTTCCCGGGAGTAAGATGAGCAGTTATGTGTTGTTTTTGCGGGCGATGTGTATCGTGAATCTTCAACCGGCTGACGAGGCCCGGATTGCTTTGAATGAAGTTTTGGCAGCCCAACCGACAAAGCGTATTCAGACTGTTGTCAACGGGATACTGGCTTCGATGGATGTCGGGGATAAACCCGTTTTGTATGCCGATGCCGAGATGTATGATGCCCGCTATTTGAAGTCGGTGCGTAACTGGACGTTCGATGAGGAAAAGCATGCGGAGAATACGGAAGAGGACCGGGAAAATCCGTATAAAGTAAATAAAGAAGAGGAATATTGCGTGGTTATCCTTCTGCCCGAGGATATGAAGACGATGCAGGTGTTGCATTTACAAACCCGTCTTACTTTCCTGAATGCGGCTTTGAAGGCGGAACAGAAAGATGAAAAGGGGGATTATCAGGTAAAGAAAGAGGATCTGTGGTATAAAACGACGGCATTACAGATCGAGCCTTTTGCAAATTACGGGGAGGCTGCCGTGTATTTAAACCGGGTTGCCGTAGATAAAACATTATTGAAAAATTTCAAAGGAGCCAGGTATCGTATTTTTGCAATCAGTAAAACGAATTTTTCCGTATTGAAGCGGTTGAAGAATGCAGAGCAATATGTCGATTTCTTTGTAACGAATTATTTTGACGACCGGGGTCAGGGAGAGATCATAACAGGCCGCCAGGGGGCTGCTGCCCATTTGTTTAAATACGAGGCCGATGAAAAGCATGATTTTGTCTTAATGGTACCTTACCGTCAGGTGAATGTGAAAAAAATGGCAGAATTATTGCATGGTATAGAACCTGCTTTTGCCTTGGAAAAAGAGACTTATGATGACCGGTATGAGATGGTTGTGGTGAAGAATGTCGGTACGCAGGTGCAGTCTATGGAATATCTGCAATTGGTTTCGCGCAATAAGGAGATTTTCGACCGGCTTTCCGGTACATCTTCGTATATGTTTACGATTACGCAGAGCAATTTGGGTATTTTACTGGAGAATCAGAATATCGAAGAGTATATGAAATTTTTCGATGATAATTATCAACGGAATCAAAGCGGGGAAGTCGGTGTCGGAGACGGCGATTTCGTATATGCGAAGAGTGTTGCCCATAAATTCGTATTGTTTTATCCGAATACGATCGATCCTTTTAAATTGAAGACGACCTTTGAAGAGTTTAATTTTGCCGGATTGATGGTAAATAACGTGAAGTATGACGATGAGCACGATTGTATGGTGGTGTCCGGATTCCGGAATAAGGAAGAAGCTATGCGTTATTTTCAGACTGCGGTCGATAATCGCAAGTTGTTCCGGTCTTTGAGGAATGTCGATTACCGGAATTTTATTATTTCCGACAGTAATTTCGATACCATGTGTGAGAAAAAAGAAATAGAACAGTATTTACAGTTTTTCAAAAAATATTATTTGGAATAACTTATGAATTTTAGATTTACGATTTTAGATTTACGATTTTAGATTTACGATTGGGGTGAGGGAGGATTTGTGCTGGCTTTTGGGAAAAGGGGGATAATTTACGATTTTAGATTTTAGATTTTAGATTTACGATTTCAGATTGATTGAAATACAGGGTTGGAGCAGATGGAGGTGTTGTTTGGAGTTGATGGTAAAAAATTACACACTGGGACGGACTTGTTGTGTAATTATTGATTTGCGATTGAGCTACAGGTAAGCATTTGTAAGGAGATGGAGGTGTTCCGGTTTTAGATTAAAAGAAGGTCAAAAAATCGTAAATGATAAACAGTGTTTTAAATGATTTGAATGTGGGACGATCGGGGGCGGAGATGTAAAAATACAGAGATAAAGTTATGAAATGGACTATCGGTAGTTTGGAAGAGATCAATGAGACAGCCCGGAAATTTCTGGACTATGTCGGTGACCGGAAGATATTTGCTTTATATGGTGCTATGGGTGTCGGAAAAACGACTTTTGTAAAAGCCATAGCCGGTTGCAGCGGTGTTGTCGATGATGTGAGTTCGCCTACTTTTGCTATTGTGAACGAATATCAGACAGAAAATGAAAAAGTGATATACCATTTTGATTTTTATCGTATAAAAGATATATCGGAGGCTTTGGATTTCGGTTATGAAGAATATTTTTTCAGCGGGAATCCTTGCTATATCGAATGGCCGGAGAAAATAGCCGAATTGTTGCCGGAAGATACGGTGGCTTGTTATTTTAGGGAACTGGCTGACGGTAGCCGGGAGTTAGAGGTTGATATGTAATATAATACCTTAGAATTATGGGAGATACAGATAAAAGATGCAGTACTGTCGGGCAAGAATGGTTGTTTTGCCAGGAGAAAGCTGTTTTTCTGGGGAGAAAACAGAAAAAGTTAGTTATCGGTATTCCCAACGAATTGGAAAAAGGTGAAAACCGGGTTTGTCTGACGCCGGAATCTGTGCAGATTTTGGTATCCATGGGGCATACTCTGTTTGTACAGCGGGGAGCGGGGGGGAATGCCCATTATTCGGATACGGAATATTGTGACGCAGGAGCTTATATTGTTGAGAGTGCAGAAGAGGTTTATACTGCGGATATTGTTATGAAAGCGACTTCTGTGTCTTTGTCCGAGGCCCGTTTGATGCATGACAAGCAGGTTATTCTTTCTCCTTTGAAATTGGTGGATTTGCGTAAAGATGCGATTGTCGAGATGATGCAGAAAAAAGTGACGGCAGTCGGTTTCGATATTATCAAGGATGCAGACGGCTTTTATCCGGTAGTACGTATTATGAGCGAGATCGCCGGGAATTGTGCCATTATGATTGCCAGTGAATACCTGAGTAATTCCGGAGGCGGGAAAGGTATTATTTTAGGAGGGGTCAGTGGGATTACACCCACGGAGGTGGTTATTCTCGGGGCGGGAACTTTGGGAGAGTATGCGGCCCGGAATGCGTTGGGACTCGGAGCTACGGTGAAAGTATTCGATCGTTCGGTCAACAGGTTGCAACAATTAACCGAGCACCTCGGGCAGCGTGTTTATACGTCGGTGATGCATCGTCCTGTTTTGGAAAAGGCTTTGAAGACGGCAGACGTGCTTATCGGTGCAGTGCGTTGCTTCGATAATGATGACGATATGGTGGTTAACGAAGAGCAGGTGCGGTTGATGAAAAGGGGGGCTGTCATTGTCGATCTCTCCATCGATCACGGTAGTTGTATCGGTACGTGTGGTCCTACTACGCATGAGCATCCCGTTTATATGTATGAGGGAGTGGTTCATTATTGTGTGCCGAATGTGCTTTCCCGGGTAGCCCGGACGGCTTCGATCGCTTACAGCAATGTATTTTTGCCTTTGTTGGAGAAAATAGCACTCCAGGGCGGATTGTCCAATGCCATCCGGCAGGATATCGGTTTGCGGAACGGAGTCTATATTTATAACGGAATTTTGACGAAAGAAGTCATTGCCGATAAATTCGGTTTGATTTCCAGAGATATAAATCTATTGATAGCAGCTTTATAAGATATGATCGGAAAATTATCATTCTTACTGACTTTAATTGTATTGGTGTGTGCGTCCTGTTCTTCCCGCTATTATATAAGAAGGGGAAATGTGATTTATGAAACCGGACGTTATTATAAGGCAGAAACCAAATACGACAAGGCGTTTAATAAAGCCCGGAATCCTGAATTGCGGGCCCGTGCCGCGATGTTGGCCGCCCGTTGTACGGAAGATGTAAACAAGATTGCCGATGCGCACAATTGGTATCGGAAGGCAGTGCAGGCCAATAAGGAATTGCCTGATCCGTATCTTAAAATGGCGGAGATGAATGTACGCAGGGGGGATTTTGATGCCGCTTTTGAAAATTACGAGCGTTTTGCAGAGTTGTTTCCGGAGGACGAACGGGCAAAAGACGGTAGATATTATGTGGAGTTGCTGATGAAGGATTTGTCTCAAGAGACCCGTTATACGGTGGAATTACAGAAAGATTTCAATTCGCGTTACGGAGATTTCGGCCCGGTATTCTATCCGGAAGACAATAATATCGTGTATTTTGCCTCCAGCCGTCCGCAGGAGAAGCGGAAAGGGAAGAGAACGGACCCGGTTACCGGGGATGCTTTTTGTCATATATATGTGACGGAATATACACAGGAAATTAAGACGGTCGATAAACAAGGTAAGGTAAAAGTAAAGCGTTTCCCGGAACCCCGCTGGCTGAAACCGGCTGTTCTCAAGGATTCACTCTGGTCTCCCAAAGGAGAGGGCGGCTTGTGTTTTTCTGCCGACGGGAATGATCTTTATTTTACTTCTTCCCGCGTTGTGGAAGGAAGAAACCGGGGGACCCGGATTTACAAGGCTCAACGCACGGAAGACGAGAAAACCGGAAAGAAGATATGGGGTAAGTTGTCGAAATCCGGGATATGCGGGGATTCGGTTTCTGTCGGTCATCCCGCTGTTACGCCTGACGGTTCGCGGATATATTTTGCTACCGATCTTTTACCCGGCGGTAAAGGCGGAAAAGATATCTGGTTTGCCGAATGGCTGGATGGAAAATGGGGAGAACCGCAGAATGCCGGAGATTTGATCAATACGGAAAAGGATGAGATGTATCCCTATGTGCGTGATAACGGAGAGTTGTATTTTGCCTCCAACGGCCATAACGGTTACGGAGGACTCGATATTTATTGTTTAAAGGAGGTGGAAGGAGAACAGCAACTGGAACATTTGCCGGCTCCGATCAATTCTTTTGCCGATGATTTCGGTATCACGTTCAGATCGGGTAAGGAGGAGGGTTTTTTCACTTCTTCCCGGGTGGGGCGGAATGATAAAATTTATAGTTTTGCTTATATTCCCCAACAATTGAAGGTGAAATTGCTGGCCCGTAACAATACGACCGAGTTGCCTATTCCTAAGGTTGCGGTGACGGTAACCTGCGACGATGGTAGTGTCGTATATCTTGAAACCGATTCGACGGGTATGGCTCAGATGGAGGTTTTGCCTCAACAGGAATATGTGTTTGCGGCGGAAAACCCCCGTTTCCTGAAAGGAAAGGGGATGGTATCGACTTATCGGGAAAAGGGAGACCGGGTGTTCGAGGTGCTTATCGAAATGCAGCCGATCGAAAAATCGATTGTTATCCCGAATATTTATTTCGATCTCGGCAAATGGGAATTGCGTCAGGATGCGATGGATAATTTAAAGGAGTTGTTGACGATTCTGAAAGACAATCCCAATATAGCGATAGAATTGTCAGCCCATACCGATATGATCGGTAATGATAAGGCCAATCTCGAACTTTCGGAAAAGCGGGCTCAATCGGTCGTGGATTATCTGATTTCCAAGGGCGTATATTGGGACCGGCTGGAAGCTAAAGGCTATGGTGAGACCCAGCCGAGGCAGATTGATGAGAAAACGGCAAAGGCATATTCCTTTCTGAAAGTGGGGGATGTATTGACGGAGCGTTTTGTAAACCGGTTGAGGGGACAGCAGCGGGAAGATGCCTTGCAATTGAACCGGCGTATCGAGTTTAAGGTTACACGTACCAATTATAAGCCCGGTCCCGATTCCCGGCACAATCCTTATCTGGTGGCCCGGACAGCGGAAGAGGTGCAGAAAGTGGGCGAGACCCGGTTGAAGGATCTGAAGAGTGTGAAAGGAGCGTTTTTTACCCTTCAGTTGGGGGTTTTCAAAACGGTTCCCCAGCTTATTTATAATTTCCCGGTTGTATTCACGGAAAAAGTGAACAACGGGGGCGTGCGTTATTGCACCGGCATTTACGATACCCGCGAAGAAGCCGCTGCCGCCGCCGCTGCGCTTAAAAAGAAGGGGATCGATTGCTTTGTCCGGGGCTATAATTAAGACGGGTATATTCGGGTAGTGAAATAAAAATCGTCTGAATTTGTCAGACGATTTTTTTATTGTTCCAGCATAGAATCCTGGCGGTGGACTTTCAGGATGCCGGGAAGGTGTTTCAGGCGGGTAATCAGTTGGGACAAGTGTTCTGCGGTGTCGATCAGCAGAGTGATGTGTCCTTCGAACAGACCTTCGCCTGAATTGATGGCAATGGCCCGCATGGTTACCCGGGGATCTTTGCTGATCAATTCCGTGATCTGGTTGACAATACCGATTTCATCTTTTCCCATAAGGTCCAGAACGGTTTGGTAGGAAGCTGCTCCCTCGTTGGTCCATTGGGCTTGTACGATACGGTAAGGATAGCGTTTTTGCAGATCGAGGGCATTTTTACATTGTTGGCGGTGTACTTTGATACCTTCTCCGATGGATACGAATCCGATGATCTGATCTCCGTATACCGGATTACAACAACGCGCAAATTTGTAATCTACGTTGTTTACGTTTTTATCGATAACCAATACATCCTCGCTGATTTTTTTCGGATGGATGCGAATATCTTTGGGAATTGCGGCGGTTGCCGGTTTTTCTTCCTCTTTTGTCTGCAGTAAAATCTCTTTGATCTCTGTGGGATCGTGTTTGCCGATGGCGATTCCCTGGTATAAATCGAGGGCAAATTTGTATTTGTAATACTGCATCAGTTTACGGATGACGTCGTCCGTAAAATCGATCTTCCAGTTTTTCAGTCTTCGTTCCAGCAATTCTTTTCCGATATTGGCCTGGTGATTGATTTCTTCGTTCAGGTATTGCCGGATTTTGTTGCGGGCTTTGGAGGTTACGGCAAAGTTCAGCCAGTCGGCTTTCGGCTGCTGGTTGGAAGAGGTCAATACCGATATCTGATCGCCGTTGCGGAGTTGATAGCGCAGGGGTTCATTGCGTTGGTTTACTTTGCCTCCGACGCATTTTCCTCCGATATTGGTGTGTATGGCGTAGGCAAAATCGAGCAATGTGGCTCCTGCCGGAAGAGTGATCAGGTCTCCTTTGGGAGTGAATACATGGACTTCTTTGTCTTGTAAATCCAGTTTCAGGTCGTCCAGTAATTCGATGGCATTCTCTTCCGGACTTTCCAGGATTTCGCGCAATTCGTTCAGCCAGTTTTCGATGATGGAATCCGAGCTTCCTCCTTTGTATTTCCAGTGGGCGGCAAAACCTTTTTCCGCGATTTCGTCCATACGTTCGGTGCGGATTTGTACCTCTACCCAGCGTTTACCCGGTCCTAAAACGGTGGTTTGTAAGGATTCATAACCGTTGGATTTCGGTACGGAAATCCAGTCGCGCAGCCGCTGCGGATTAGGGGTATATTTATCCGTTACGATGGAATATACGCGCCAGCAATCCGGTTTTTCATTTTCACCTGTGCTGTCGATGATGAATCGTACGGCGAAAATATCGTATATCTCTTCGAATTCCACCTGGCTTTTACGCATTTTATTCAGGATGGAAGCGATGGTTTTCGTCCGGTATTTAACTTTGAAACGGATGTTGCGTTTGTTCAGCTCTTCGACGATGGGAGCGATAAATTCGGCAATGTATTTTTCGCGGGCGTCTTTCGATTCTGCCAGTTTACGTGATATTTCGGCATAAATATCCGGATTGGAGTAGCGCAGGGAGCGGTCTTCCATTTCCGATTTGATGTTATACAAGCCCAGGCGGTGTGCAAAAGGAATGTAAATGTAGTCTGTTTCCTGTGCCAGAGCTTTTTGTTGTCCGGAAGGCATGTGTTCGGCTTCCCGGAGGGCATAAAGTTTTTCCGCCAGAAAGATCAGTTGTACACGGATGTCCTGTGCAAAACTCAATAATAGTTTCCGGAAATTTTCCGAGTCTACAATTTTTTGTGTCGCATAGATATGACTGATATTTTTGAGGCCTTCGAGGATTTGTGCTACTTTCTGACCGAATATATCTGTGACGGTGTCGAGCCGGATTTGTTCTTTTTCAACAGACTGATGCAATAGGACACAAATCAAAGAGGTGCGTCCCAAGCCGATTTCCGATGTGACAATGTAGGCAATGTCGAGTATACGAGTAACTTCCTGTTCCGGTAATAATACAGGTGTAACGTCAGATGATGTCTCGGGCGGTGTACCGTTTTGAATGGCAATAGTAAAAGCTTTTTCTACCAGCCGGATGTCTTCTTCTGACAACAGGTTACGGCATGATTTCTGTAATGTCCCGAGTTTTTCGCCGATCAGCGGATTGTAGTTGGATAGTAATTCCCTCATCACGATTCCTTATAGTTAGTCATGTTAGTGTGTCACTGACAAAAATAGACATTTCTTTTTAAGAATATTGGGTAAGAAATTCTATTTTTGTAAAGTTTTATTGAAAATAATTAAAACAAAGAATTTGTATGCGTGTCGCTTTATATTGCCTTTCCTTGCTTTGGTGCTGCTGTATCTGCTCTTCTGTTTTTTCCCAGGATACCAAGACTTTAACCCAGTCGTTGGAAACAATATTTAAGGATGTCCGTTCCGGAGAAAAGAAAGTTTTGATCGATGATTGTATCGCGACGTGGACTTCTTCTTTTTTGCCTGAAAACGAGAAGGACAGTATCCGTGTTATCTTTCAGGATATGCAGGCACTGCGTTTGTCTCCGGTTGCAGAACTCCGGGATTTTGCGGAGTGTGTGAATGCATTTTGCAAAAAACAGGAAAAGGAAAATTTAGACGTGTGGCTGACCGGTATAAAGAAGGCTCTGAACGCTCCGGATAAAAAACGGACCGTGGTAAAAAGATATCTGGAGTCGACCCGCAAGCTGGCGTGTGACGATCTTCTGTTTGCCGGGACATCCCACAGATGGTATATCAAAGGACAGGCCCGCTGGGTTTGGGGTACTCCTCTACGGATAGACTATACAGAGGCGGAGGTTGTCTGTAAGACGGCTAAAGATTCGATATGTATCGTTTCTACAGAAGGGGTTTATTTTTTGGAGAGTAATAAATGGGGCGGCCGGGGCGGATGCGTATATTGGTCGGATGTGGATTCTTTGAAGGCCGATCTGGCCAGGTACACGATCGATTTGAATATGTCCGAATATGCTGCGGATTCGGTGCTTTTTCATTGCGAAGCCAAATATGGCCGGCCGATTTTGGGAAAATTAAAGGATAATGCCTCCAAATATGCCCGGAATAAAAAAGCGGAATATCCTTATTTTATGTCGTATGCAACCGATATTGTGATCGATTCTTTATTCCCGTATGCCAGTTACCGGGGAGGGATTATTTATGCCGGGGAAAAGTTTTCCGGGTATGGACCGGGAGAGAATCCGGCTTATGTACATATCCAGCCTAACGATACCTTGAATATGTATGTTTATTCGGAACGTTTTACGATCGATACGAGCCGTGTGCTGGCTGCGACTTCACGGATCGTTCTGGATATGGATTCCGGACAGTTGTTTCATCCGAATGTCAATTTTGTCTATATGGATAAGAATCGTACGGTAACGGTCAAGCGGCTTACGGAACAAAGTCTTCATGTGCCGTTCAGGGACGATTTTCATAAAATATTGTTCAGTGTAGAGCAGATCATATGGCCGATAGACAGCAGTTATATGGAAATGAGTATGAACAGCCGCTCCGGACTTTTCAAGGCACAGGTCGAATCCCTGAATTTTTTCAATGATCGTATTTACGATAACCTGCAGGGGCTGGATGAAGTGCATCCTTTAAACGGTCTGCATAAAGCGGCAATCGAGTTGGAAACCAATACATTTTCGATACGAGAATATGCCGGGATTATGAAAAAACCGGAAGACCAGTTGCGCAAGGAGTTGATTTCTTTGTCGTACCGGGATTTTCTGGACTATAATGAAAAGAAGGACGAAGTGACGCTAAAGCCCCGTTTGTTTGCTTATACGGAGGCCCGTGTCGGGAAACGGGATTACGATAATATCCGTTTTGATTCGCATCCGAAGAACGGACGTATCAATGCCGTACTCGATTTAAGGAATTATAATCTGAAGATTTACGGTGTGGAGAAATTTACGATCAGTGAGACCAAAGATATCTATGTGGAACCTTCGGATAAAACGGTCGTGATGATGAAGAACCGCGATATGGAATTCAGCGGTAAGCTGAAAGCCGGAATGTTCGATATGTACGGGACGAATCTTTTCTTTTCATACGACCGTTATACGGTGGATTTGACACATGTCGATTCTACCGGCATGTATCTTACGGACCGCATGACGAGAAAAAGAGGGGAAAGGATCAACTCGTTGATACGGGATGTAACCGGCGATATCGTCATCGACAAACCGGATAACAAATCCGGAAGGAAAGAAAATCCCGATTTCCCGGTTTTCAACTCGACGAAAGATTCTTATGTGTATTTCGACGATCCGGAGATACAAAACGGAGTTTATAAGCAGGATAGTTTTTATTTTGTGATCCGCCCTTATACATTGAAAAATATCAATGATGCCGGTAAGTTCCGTTATGCTTTCAGCGGTACGATGGTGTCTCATATCGTACCGGATATCAACGATACATTGGTGTTGATGAAGGGGAATGCTTTGGGAATGGAATACGAGACACCGGGAAACGGATTGAAGCTGTACGGAGAAGGAAATCTGAAAAGCCGCATTACGATGAGTCAGAACGGATTCCGGGCAGATGGAGCTGTTACCATGAACGGTACTGATTTTAAATCTTCCGATATATTGATGACTCCGGATTCGATGATGACAGCGACGAAGCAGATTACAGTAGATTCTGTCGCAGACCGGCGTCCGGGGGCTGTGGGGAAAGAGGTACAGATTAAATACCTTCGAAAAGATAAGAATCTGATGGCGACGTCGACAACCTTACCTTTCAGTGTGTATAATGACCGGATTAAACATGCCGGAACGCTTTTTGTGTATCAAGACCGGATGAATGCTTCCGGAACGATTGAGATGAAAGATGCCAGTCTTTCTTCAACGCTATTTCATTTACAGGATCATAATATCCTTTCCGAACATACCGATTTGCAGTTGAGCTCGCTGGGCAATAAGAACATACAGTTGAATACAGCCAATGTAAAGGCCAATATCGATCTGGCATTGAATAAGGGTAAGTTTATGAATAATGAGGATGCCAATAAGGCCGATTTCCCGTCCAACAAATACGAATGTTCTTTCAGGAGTTTTGTGTGGTATATGGATGAGGCTTATTTGAATATCGGTATTGAGGATGAGAAAGAGTTGCACCGGATCTGGCAGATCGACGATGAGAAACGGATACCCGACCAGGGGAAGAATATATTCGTTTCGACAGACAAGGCCTGTGATTCGCTTACTTTTATTGCTCCGCTTGCAAAATATAATCTGGCAACCGGTGAAATACAATGTTTCTGGGTCAATCATATCGATTTGGCCAACGGCCGCTTTTTCCCCGATGAAGGAAAAATATTTATCGGTAGTTTGGGGGATATTCAGGAATTCAAGCAAGGACGGTTTTTGTGTGAATTGACCGACCGGACGAAAACTCTGACGAATGTGGATTTAAAGTTAAAGGGCAGGTATACTTTTGACGGTAGCGGTGATTTCGATTATATCAATCAGGACCGGAAACGGAATGTGATCCGCTTTACGGAGATTAAAGCGGATACGTCCGGTTTTATTTATGCGAAAGTAAATATTCCTGACAATGCTTTTTTTGATCTGAATGAAGGCATTGTTTATAAAGGCAATATCACGATGTTTTCCAGGGAAAAGCATTTGTTTTTCAACGGTTATGTCGGTTTGATTACCGATGATTCATTTTTGAAACACAATTGGCTGAAGGTGAAAACTTATTTTGCGGCCAATGATATCCGTATACCTGTACAGGTGGAGAACCGTAACGATAAGGATGCGCGGATTTACAACGGAATTTTCCTGAATGTCGATAAGGTTGTCAAACCTTATGCCGCTTTCCAGAGTAACCGGATTTTTTATAATGACGAATTAATTATCGGAGGGCAAGGGGAGATGGTGTGGTCTAAGCACGACAAGAAATACATTATCCGGGATACCTTTATCGGTAAAGATTACCGGATGTGCTACGATCCCGCTACAGCTACCGTATTGGCTTTCGGCCGTTTGAATATAGCTTTGGAAGCTCCGGGAATCTATCAGAATACTGCCGGACAGATTCGGTATAATCTGAGAGAAGAACAATTGAATATAGACAATGCTTTGTATATCATTAATTTCCCGATGTTGGGAAAGATGGAGGCCGTGCTGCAACGGGATTTGACTGATAAAAAGTTGAAGGGGATACAGATATCGCCGGCTTTGCGTTCCAAACTGACGGCTGTATTCGGGCGTAAAGAAATGGCGTTGTTGAATAAGCAATTGGATAGAAGCGGTAACAATATTCCGGATTCACTGAATCAGACGTTTGTCCTTGATTCGTTGTCTTTGAGTTGGGATGCCAGGAAAAGAAGTTATGTAGCGAACGGAAAAGTTATGGTGTTGTCGTTTATGAAGAAACCGGTCGGAAAAGAGATGAAAATAAAGATGGAATTGATACGGCGGAGAACAGGAAATGAGATTTATATGTATCTTTACGATGACAATATGTGGTATTATTTCGAATATTCCGATAAGTCTTTGTATGCCTTATCTTCCAGTGCCGAATATAATGAGATCATTAAGAATGAAAAGGCTGATAAGAAGGATATCCGGGATAAAGACAAGCAGTTGTTGTATACGATTACACTTTGTCCGGACTCGAAGAAAGAGCGGTTTTTGAAAAGGATAGGAGAAGGGGATTTATGATTTACGATTTACGATCTTTGATTTACGATTTACGATTTACGATTTTAGATTTATAATCGGTGCGGTGTTTCCTGAATTTGTGTTTTTAGGAAGGGGAGATATTGGTTATTTTTGATTTACGATCTTTGATTTATGATTTACGATTTTAAATTTGAAATACAAGGGTGGAGGAGAGGTAAACGGAGAAATTCTTTCCATTTCTGATTTACGATTGGGTGTGCAGGTTTGATTGTAAATGGTGAGGTAACGTGTTTAATAATTTTAATACAAAAGAAAATGACAACGAAAGAAAGATATAAAGGTTTTATAGCCTGGTTTAGCGAGCATATGCCGGTGGCGGAAAGTGAATTGCAATATCAGACTCCTTTTGAACTTTTGGTGGCCGTGATATTGTCTGCCCAATGCACCGATAAGCGGGTAAATATGACTACGCCTGCCTTATTCGCGCGTTTCCCGGATGTTTTTGCTATGGCAGAGGGAACGGTAGAAGAAATCTATGATCTGATAAAGTCGATTTCATATCCCAACAATAAATCCAAGCATCTTTCCGCTATGTCGAAGAAGCTGGTAGAGGATTTTAACGGTGTCGTACCGGATGATATGGAGTTGCTTCAGACCTTACCGGGAGTGGGGCGTAAAACGGCTAATGTGGTCGAAGCGGTGGCTTTTCATCGTCCTGCTATGCCTGTAGATACTCATGTATTTCGGGTGGCAGACCGTATCGGTTTGGTAACCGGTGCTAAGACTCCTTTGGAAACCGAGAAACAACTGGTTAAAAATATTTCTCCCGATATTCTTTCTACGGCCCACCATTGGCTGATATTGCACGGGCGTTATACCTGTACGGCCCGGAAACCCAAGTGTGAAGAGTGTGGTATCAAGGCTTATTGCCGCTATTTTGAAAAAAAATAAATTTTTTTTATACCGGAACGCAACCATTCCCGTAATTGTGCATCTTAGTTACAAACAACTAAAAGTTTTTTTCATATAGCAACTGAGTAATAATTACGGGAATAATTATTGTTGTTTATGGGGTTAGTTAGACGGTACATCTTAACGGATGTACCGTTTTTTTGTATACGAGGCTTGTTTTCAGTGTCGTTGTATTATAAAAATAAATAGTTCATCAGCTAATCTTTAAATTTTCAGATTTCACAAATTCTTTTTTCTATTTTTGTAAGATATTGTAATTTGGAAAGTGGAGAATATAAAACAGATAATATGGCATGTAATAGCAGGCGAAAGCCGGAATGGTTAAAAATTAAATTACCGAAGGGACAGCTTTCGGTAGATGTACTGAATATTGTTCGGGAGCATCATTTACATACGATATGTACGAGTGGAATGTGTCCTAATCAGGGAGAGTGCTGGGGATGCGGTACGGCGACATTTATGATCTGCGGGGATGTCTGTACCCGCGGATGTAAGTTTTGTAATGTGAAAACCGGAAAACCGGCTCCTCTGGATCCCTCAGAGCCTTATAATATTGCGAATTCAGTAAAGTTACTGAAACTGAAACATGCAGTGATTACTTCGGTTGACCGGGATGATCTGGATGATTTGGGGGCTGCTCATTGGGTGAAAGTGATAGAAGCGGTAAAAAAAGAGAATCCGGAGGTTACGATGGAAGTGTTGATACCTGATTTTCAGGGTAGGAAAGAGTTAATCGGCCGAGTTATTGCTGCCCGTCCGGAAGTTATTTCGCATAATCTGGAAACTGTACGGCGTTTGACGAATGCTATTCGTAGCCGGGCTACCTATGATATGTCGCTGGAGGTTGTACGGCAGGTATCGGAATCGGGTGTTGTTTCGAAATCCGGAATTATGCTGGGATTAGGCGAGACAAGAGCAGAGATTTTGCAGACGATGGATGATTTGAGAAGTGTCGGTTGCCGTGTCATGACCATCGGGCAATATTTGCAGCCGACGGCATCTAATGTGGAAGTGAAGGAATATGTTACCCCTGAAGTGTTTGATGAATATCGTCGTATCGGTTTGGAAAAAGGGTTTACACATGTCGAAAGCGGACCATTGGTGCGTTCCAGCTATCATGCAGAGAAACATGTCAGATAAGCCAGAAAGGTGATTTGTAAGAATCGCGGAAGAGAAGCTGGTGAGAACGATGGTCCTGCATGCGGACAAAGGACAGGCATCAGGCGTTTGAATTTTCGCTTGATGATTCATAATGTCATTTTTGAATGAAAAACGGTAGGTTTGAATTTATCAGTTCAATATGGAAAAGAGACATACGATATATGAGGATTTAGGATCGAGGCGTTACCGGGAAGTGTGGGAAATGCAGGAGAAGGTGCTGGAGGAAACGAGGGAACGGAAGCTGCAAGGAAAAGTAACTTCCAATTACCTTTTCTTTGTGGAACATTTGCCTGTATATACCTTGGGTAAAAGCGGAAAAGAGGGTAATATGCTGATTGATACCATACAACTTCGGGCCAGGCATGCCGAGTTTATAAAAGTCGACCGGGGAGGAGATATTACTTTTCACGGTCCGGGGCAATTGGTGGCCTATCCGGTTATCGACCTGGAAAATTTCGGCTGGGGAGTAAAGGAATACGTTCATGAGCTGGAGGAAGTGGTGATACGGAGTATCCGGGAGTATGGGATAGAAGGTTGCCGGGTGGAAGGTGCTACAGGTGTATGGTTAGAGGCCGGTAGCAGCAGGGAACGGAAAATTTGTGCGATCGGGGTGAAATGTTCCCGTTATATTACCATGCACGGTTTTGCTTTGAATGTGAATACGGATTTGAGTTATTTTAATTATATTCATCCCTGTGGTTTTATCGACAAAGGGGTCACTTCGCTGGAAAAAGAGTTAGGGCATAAAGTAAGCATGGAAGAGGTAAAACAGGTTGTTCTCCGCTGTTTCCGGGAGGTGATGGGCATGGAGATCATATGAGTGTATTGAATCGATAAATCCGTTGACGGATATTATATTTTGCAATCTGCTCTATAAAAATTTGTAAAACATGAATTGTCGGCTTTTATAGGGCATTTTAAAACAATTGTATGAAGAAAGGAATATTTTTAGCGATTTGTATATTGTATATAATGAATGTGTTTGCTGTTGATACTTTGACAGTAAGTAATATACAGCGGATTGCCGACGGATTGAAAATGCCCGGTATTCAGGCCGGTGATAAACAGGTGGTTTTCCCGGCGGTACCGGAGGGGTATGTTTTGGAATTGAAAGGAACGGACCGTTTGCCGGTAGTGGATGCACAGGGACATATCGGGAAGCCTTTGACAGATGCTTATGTACGGTTTTATTTTACGCTTACCGATCAGGGTACGGGAGAGACACTGGAAGTGACACATCTGGACGCCCTTGTTCCGGGAGAGTGTACGCCTTTGGCTGATGCCAATGCTTGTCCGGAAGTGATACCATCCATACGGGAATGGTGTGGAGGAAAAGGTGTTTTCCTGTTGGAAAAAGGGAAAACTATCGTTATTGATCCGGCCTATGTCCGCGAATTACAAAAAACGGCGGAGATACTGGTTGAAGATATGAATACTTTATGCGGACTTAAATACGAGGTGAAAACGGGAAATCCCGGTGAAGGAGATATCTACCTTACATTGAAAACAGACGATCGTAGTCTGGGGGAAGAGGGATACCGCATGACGATAGGAAAGCGGGTGGATATAGAAGGTGTTGCTGCTAAAGGTGTATTTTGGGGAACACGTACTTTGTTACAACTTGCAGAACATGGCCGTTTGAGTTTGCCCGTCGGGAAAATCCGGGATTATCCGAAGTATGCGCGCCGGGGATTTATGCTGGATGTGGCCCGTAAATTTTTCCGGCTGGAATTTTTGCAGGCTTATGTCAGAATTATGGCCTATTACAAGATGAATGAATTTCATGTGCATTTGAACGATAATGGGTTTATACAATTTTTCGATAACGATTGGGACAAAACTTATGCGGCTTTCCGTCTGGAGTGTGAAACGTTTCCCGGTCTGACGGCCAAGGATGGTTTTTATACAAAGCGTCAGTTTACGGATTTGCAATTACAGGGAATGGATTATGGCGTGAATGTAGTGCCGGAAATCGATGTTCCTGCTCATTCACTGGCATTTTCACATTACCGGAAATCGTTGGGGAGCCGGAAATACGGTATGGATCATTTGGATTTGTCGAATCCGGAAATATATCCCTTTCTGGACAGTTTGTTCAGGGAATATCTCGGGGGTAGCAAACCGGTGTTTGTCGGTCCCGAAGTACATATCGGTACGGATGAATATGCTAAAGAAGAGGCGGAGGGTTTCCGGAAATTTACCGACCATTATCTGAAATATGTGCAGGGGTTCGGCAAACGGGCCCGGCTTTGGGGGGCATTGACACATGCGCAGGGCAAAACTCCCGTTACTTCTGAAAACGTAATTATGAATGTCTGGTACAACGGTTATGCCGATCCGAAGGAGATGATAAAAGAGGGATATGAGCTGATCAGTACGCCCGACGGGTGGTTGTATATCGTGCCTGCTGCGGGATATTATCATGATTACCTCAATTTAGGTGTGGTGTATGATAAATGGGAACCCATACAAATCGGGAATCAGTTGTTTCCTGCCGGTCACCCGCAAATTCTGGGCGGAACGTTTGCCGTGTGGAACGACCATTGCGGAAACGGCATTTCCGAAAAAGATGTGCATCACCGGACTTTTCCCGCGATGCAGGTGTTGGCACAGAAAATGTGGGCCGGACGTACAGAAGTTCCGTATGAAGCTTTTGCCGCTTTAGCGGGAAATTTGAGTGAGGCACCGGGAGTAAATTTGATGGGTAAGGTAAAATCTGCCGGGGCTACAGTTTTGGAATATCGTTTTGCAACGACGGAAGGTAAAGATTTATCCGGGAATGGGTATGATTGCATGATTCCCGTAAAGGCTGTAAATTCAGAAGGATTAAAGCTGAACGGTAAAACAATGGTTCGTACTCCGGTAAAGGAAATCGGATATGACTATGCGGTTGAGTTTGAGATTGCGCCTGCCAGTGGAAATTCAACGGAGTCTGTCCTGTTCCGTTCGCCCGATGCGGTTGTCGTATATACTGCCGGCGGACAATTGGGGTTCCGGCGTGACGGTTATTTTTATACTTTCGATTATCAGCTGAAACCCGCCGAATGGCAGAAGGTAAAGATAGAAGGGGATGCTAAAGGTACTACATTGTATGTTGATGGGAAGCAGGAACAGCGTTTGGAAGGGAAAAAGCGGGTTGTAAAAGATAAGAACGGCCGTGAAAGTACGATGTATATCCAACAAACTCTTGTCTTCCCGTTGGAACAAATCGGGGATACAGAGGACGGATTTACCGGGAAGATCAGGAGTCTGAAAGTGACAGACCGGAATGCTGCGGTCAAAAATTGAGAGATAAAACGGAATCCTCATATTGAGTTTATGATCTATGAAAACAGAATTGGAAATATGTGCATATTCCCTGGAATCTTGTCTGGCAGCCAAAGAGGGCGGTGCAGACCGGGTGGAACTGTGTGCCGGAATGTATGACGGAGGAACAACGCCTTCTGCTGCAACGATTCGGATGGCCCGTGAAATTACCGGGAATATGCAGTTGTTTGTCATGATCCGTCCCCGGGGAGGAGATTTTCTATATTCTGATTTGGAGTACAGGCAGATGCGGGAGGATATTCTCTTTGCCAAAGAGACGGGAGCGGATGGTGTCGTGTTGGGGATATTGGACCGGGCCGGGAAGGTTGATAAAGTGCGTACGGCAGAATTGGTGAGGCTGGCTTTGCCTATGCAGGTGACTTTTCACCGGGCTTTCGATATGACGGACGATTATAAAGAGGCGTTGGAGGCTGTTATCGAAGCCGGTTGTTACCGGATACTGACATCGGGACTCCGGAATACGGTTATGGAAGGATACGATACCCTCAGGGAGATTGTAAAGTCGGCGGAGGGGCGTATTCACATTATGGCCGGCAGCGGTGTTTGTGCCGCTAATGCGGCTACGATTGCTGCTTTGGGAGTCAATGCATTGCATATGAGCGGTAAAAGCAGCAGGGACAGTAAAATGTCGTTCCGGAATCCGGCTGTTTTTATGGGGGGCGTACCGGGAATACCGGAATACGATATTGCCTATAGCGATGTGGAAAAAATCCGGAATGTGAAAAGTATATTGCAAAATTTTTGATATAAGATACCGAATGAAAAGAAAACCGGACACAACAAGTTGTGTTTTTCCCCGTATATCCCGCTATATATGGATTATCGGGAGTATGGTATATCTGATTGGAGCAGGCGGATGTTGCCGGGAAGGTTTTACGCCGGGAGAAAAGCAGATCATCTGGTCCCGGGAAGGAAAGATGATGCGGTTGTATACGGTAGATAACGGGGAGGATTCTTTGTTGCTTAGAAGCCGGGCTTTGGCTTTGACTCCGGAAATGTTGCAGACAGAGGAATACAGGCTGTTGAAAGCAGGTATGCTGGCGACAGTGAGGGATACGGCTAATACCGGGGTTGGCATTGCAGCACCGCAGGTCGGTGTGTCGAGACAATTGATCGCTGTGCAGCGGTTTGATAAGGCGGGAGAACCTTTTGAGTTTTATATCAATCCGGAAATAATACAGTATTCGGAAGAGAAACAATGTGGTCCTGAAGGTTGTCTGTCGCTACCCGGAGCCCGGGATAGCGTGATGCGCTCCGAACGAATTGTTGTCAGTTATATTGATGAGGTGAATCATAATGTGTGCCGGGATACGGTGAAGGGGTTTACCGCAGTTGTTTTCCAGCATGAAATAGATCATCTGAAAGGGATTTTGTTTACGGATAAAGCTGTTAAAAAGTAGTGTGTATGACGAGAAGAAGTACTTTTGCTGAAAAAATATTAAATGCTCCCGCAGGAAGCATTGTATATATCGAGCCTGATATTGTACTCAGTCACGATAATTCCGCCCGGGTACGGAAACTGTTTCAGAAGATGGGAGGAGAAAATGTATTGCATCCGGACCGTTTGGTGGTTGTTCTCGACCGTAAGATGACCGGGACGGTAAACAATATGATCCAGGATTACAATTCCATCCATGATTTTATGGAAGAACAGTGTGTAGAGCATTTTTTCGATTGTGATAAAGGGATCTGTCATCAGGTTTTAGCCGGTTTTCTGCACCAGGGGCTTGTTGTTGTCGGAAGTGACAGCCATACTTGTACGGCTGGTGCGTTAGATTGTTTTGCTGTCGGATTGAATAAAACCGAGACGGCTTATTTGTGGAAGACCGGAAAGATGTGGTTCCGGGTACCTGAGACGGTAAAAATTACGTTATCCGGTAAGTTCAGGGAAGGGGTGTATGCCAAAGATTTTGCCTTGCATATTCTGGGCATGCTGAGGGATGAGGATGTGGATTATACCCTTGTCGAATATCATGGTGAAGGTGTGAAAGAATTGTCGATTTCCGACCGGATGACAATTGCCAATATATCGGCAGAAGCAGGATTGAAGACCTCTGTGTTTCCGCCTGACGACAGATTGGCGGATTATTTCGGGGATTATGCCGTACAAGGGGTATGGGCGGATGAGAATGCCGTTTATCACAAAGAGTTTACACTGGATTTAGGACAGGTGATGCCGCTGGTTATGGTTACTCATCAGTTGAATGATGTGAAGAGTGTTGCCGAAGCGGAAACGCTGGAAATTCAGCAGGGTTTGATCGGGGCATGTTCTAACGGACGTATTGAAGATTTGCGGGTAGTGGCCCGTATTCTGGAGGGAAAACGGTTGGCTTCCGGTTTTCAGCTTTCCGTTATACCGGCTTCCTATGATATTTATATACAGGCCCGGGAGGAAGGACTTGTAGATAAAATAACGAAGGCCGGTGCTTCCGTGTTGGGTGCCAGTTGCGGACCTTGTCTGGGAAGCAGTCATATGCTGAATGCCGATACCAAACGTTTTATTACGACCACCAATAGTAATTCCATGCAGCGGATGTCGGAAGTCGGTGTGGAGAAATACATTGCGTCGCCTGCAACAGTTGCCGCGACTGCATTGACCGGAAAGCTAAGTGCAGAGGTAGAATATTCGGGAGAGGTATACGGTTATTGGGCGACTCCCGTTGTAGCGGTACGGATTGATGAATGTGACGACCGCAGACGGGGATATGTTTGGAATTATACGGATGTGAATCATATTTCTTCCGGTCAGTTGTTTGAAGAAAAGCAGTCTTACCGGATTTCTATCGAGGATTCGCGTGCGATGGTCCCGCATTTGCTCGCCGGCTTGGATGCTTCGTTTGCAACACGGGTGGAATCGGGTGATATTATTCTGGCAGGTGAAGATTTCGGCTGCGGTAAATTGATTAAACATGCCGCCATCGGTTTAGTGGAAGCCGGGGTAAAAGCCGTGATCGTGAAATCCGTTAATCGTAATTTTTTCCGGATGGCTTTAAATCACGGGTTGTTGATTATCGTCGCTCCGGAAATCATAGAGGCATATCGTTCCGGAGATGCTGTAATTGTGGATATATCCGACGGAAAAGTGAATGTCAATGAAAAAGAATACTGTCTTCCGGAATACAATCCGATCATTCTGGAGATGATAGCTAAAAAAGGAATCATGGGATTATGAAAAAGCTGATATGGGGCGGGAGTATTTTACTTCTGCTGGTAGTTGTCTGGTTAGCCGGGCCTCGTTTTCCGGAACCTGTTTTAAATACGGATTTTCCTCGTATCGAAATTGCTGCCGATCGTATTGTAAATTATATCGAAGAACAGGAGGCTGCCTATGCCGTGAAACCGGACAATCAAAGCCTTGTTTTATGGGGAGATGGTGTTGGTAAAAAGACAGAATATGTCCTTTTGTATTTACATGGTTTTTCCGCCAGTCGGTATGAAGCTTATCCTGTGACTCACGATTTCGTCCGTGAATTTCATGTAAATGCATATTTGCCCCGTCTGGCGGAGCACGGGTTGCAGGGGGACGATGCCCTTTTGAATATGACTCCCGAACGTTTGTATGCTTCTGCCCGCGAAGCTTTGGCAATAGCTCACAATCTGGGAAATAAAGTGGTTATAATGGGGACGTCTACCGGATGTACCTTGGCTTTGATGTTGGCGGCCGATTTTCCGGCTAAAGTGGAAGGACTGATATTGTATTCTCCGAATATACGCATTAATAATCTGTTTGCGCCTCTCTTGTCGGGGCCCTGGGGCTTGCAAATCGCCCGCTTGGCTTATGGAGGAAAATACAGACAGAGTGAGGATGCTCCCGACAGTAAAATATGTCAGTATTGGAATTGCAGTTACCGGCTGGAAGCAACGGTTTACTTGCAACAGTTACTGGACGCCCGTATGACGGAAGCTGAATTTGCCAAAGTGCAGGCGCCCGTATTTTTAGGGTATTATTATAAAGATAAAAAGCACCAGGATCCGACAATAGATGTGAAAGCGGCTTTGTGGATGTATGATGCCCTGGGTACCCCCGAAGACAGGAAAGTAAAAATTGCATTCCCCAATGCCGGCGCCCATGTGATTGCCTGTGAATTAACCTCCGGTTCTTTCCGGGAAGTTGAAGAGGAAACTTTTACTTTTTTCAGGGAGATGATTTTGAAGTAAGACGGGGAAAGAGAAAAATTATTTAAGATTTCTGATTTACGATTGGGGTGTAGATTTAACCCAAAAGGAGGTTTTTAAAATCATAAATCAAAAATTACACAAATGAGTCCGTCCCAGTGTGTAATTTTTTTGATCAGATAATTTGAATTAACCAGTCTGAAAGTCTTTTAGACCCGGGAATAATAGGGACGGGAAGCAAAGAAAAGAGAAAAAAATCTTTTGAATAGACAAAAGTGTTAAAAAAAATCGTTATGTTTGCGTATAGTATAAAATGCAACATAGATAATGAACGACGTCAGAGAATTGGTATCCTATTTGAGTAGGGCCGAAAGAGGCTATACCAAAGTTTTAAACAGGGCTTTTCAGAAAGCAGGTTATGATCTTAGTCGGGAGCAGTTTGAATTGCTTCAGGTGTTGTGGGAAGAAGACAATGTCAACCAGCAGACGATTTCCAGACGGTTGCAGAAGGATAAGTATAATGTGACCAAGTTACTGAATACCTTGACAAAAAGAGGTTTTGTACAGCGTAAGATGAGCCAGGAGGATCGTCGGAATAACTTTGTGGTGTTAACGGAAAAGGGACAGGAAGCCCGTAAGGCTTTGATTGGCGTGGAAGAGCAGGTGCATGCCGACCTTACTTTTACAATTGCCCCGCAGGAAATAAAATCCTGTGTATGGGTTTTACGGAAATTGACCGATTTGATGAATTAAGATTAATAACTACTTACTTATGAAATTTGGAGAATTACAACCGAAAGATTTATGGCATTATTTTGAGGAGATATGCCAGATTCCACGCCCTTCGAAAAAAGAAGAGAAGATCGCTGCCTATTTACTGAATTTTGCGAAAGAGCAGGGATTGGAAGCTAAAAAAGACGAAGCAGGAAATGTGTTGATTATAAAGCCGGCTTCGGCAGGTATGGAACAGACGCCTACCGTTGTATTGCAGGCGCATATGGATATGGTGTGTGAGAAAAATGCGGATACGGTTCACGATTTCGATAAAGATCCGATTCAGCCTTATATAGATGGGGAATGGGTAAAAGCCAAAGGGACGACTTTGGGGGCGGACGATGGGATCGGGATGGCTGCCCAGTTGGCGATATTGGCTTCGGATACCATAAAGCACGGACCGTTGGAATGCCTTTTTACCGTGGATGAAGAGACCGGTTTAACCGGCGCTTTTGCTTTAAAACCGGGATTTTTTGAAGGAAGAATGTTGTTGAATCTGGATTCGGAGGATGAGGGGGAACTGTTTATCGGGTGTGCCGGAGGTATAGATACCGTTATCGAAATGCCGGTGGAAAAGGACGCTCCGATAGGAAGTGTATTTGCCGTAAAAATAACGGTGAAAGGTTTGCAGGGCGGACATTCCGGGGATGATATCAATAAAGGGAGAGGGAATGCAATCAAGATATTGAACCGCTTTTTATGGGATTTAAATCATAAATACGGTATTCGCATTGCTGATTTTTCGGGAGGTAACCTTAGAAATGCCATTGCCCGGGAAGCCAGTGCCGTCATTGTCTTTTCCGAAAAGTGTAAAGAGCAGGTACGGGTGGATTTCAATGTGTATCAGGCAGAGATGGAGTCGGTATGGAAGCTTACCGAACCCGGATTAAAGATGGAACTGGAATCGACGGATTTGCCGGAGCAAGTGTTGGTTCCGATTTATACTGCCCGGTTGTTGAATGCTTTGTATGCCTGTCCGCACGGGGTTTTCAGCATGAGTTACCGTATGCCCGGAATGGTGGAGACTTCCACGAATCTGGCGTCTGTAAAGATGCTGGATGACAACGTGCTTATTACAACTTCTCAACGAAGTGATGTCGATTCGGAAAAAATGAATATCGCCCATATGGTTGCTTCTGTATTCAGTCTGGCCCATGCGAAAGTAACCCATGGAGAAGGGTATCCGGGCTGGGCTCCCAATCCGGATTCGGCTTTGTTGAAGATTGCCGTCGCATCATACCGGAAATTGTTCGGAAAAGAACCGATCGTTCGTTCCATTCATGCCGGTTTGGAATGTGGCTTGTTTTTGGAAAAATATCCGGATATGGATATGATTTCGTTCGGTCCTACATTGAGAGGTGTTCATTCTCCGGATGAGAAAGTAAATATTGCAACGGTGGAGATGTGGTGGCGGCATTTGATCGATATTCTGGAACATATCGGAGAAAATTGAGGGTAAAGACATGTCGAAAAAATTGGAAAAATACGATCGGCTATACGAGCAGATCAAGCAATATATCGTAACGACCGAAGATATCTGGGCCCGTTTGGCGACGATGGAAGCCGTGTTGCATCATAAAATGCAGACTTTTTTCTGGACCGGTGTTTATGTATTGGTGGATGATGAATTGCTTGTACGTTCTTATCAGGGACCTGTAGCCTGTCAGAAATTGCGCCATCATACGGGGGTATGCTGGGCAGCCGTGAGTTCCGGGAAAACAGTTATTGTTCCCAATGTGGAAGAATTTCCGGGACATATAGCCTGCAATTCGGCTTCGAAAAGCGAGATTGTCATCCCGTTACGGGACAGGGAAGGTAAAGTATTCGGGTGTCTGGACGTCGACAGCGACCGGCCGGATGCTTTTGATGAAGAGGATGAGCAGGGATTGTGTAAAATCCTGTCTTTATTGTATAGTAATTAATTTTGTGTTAAAAAAAATTAATGCTGCTTTGAATTTTTTATTGACATTATTACCTTAGTTGCCACAAAGGAAAAATACAAATTCGTTAAATACAAAAGAGAAAAATTATGAGAAAAACAGTATTGTTACTTTTGATGAGTTTTATGGCTTTAGGAGCTTTTGCCCAGGATCCCGGTGCTACTGAAAAGAATGCAGGAAACGCTGCCTGGAAGGCTAAAAATTATGCAGAGGCTTTTACGAATTTCGAGAAGTATCTGCAGATCGTAAATTTTAGCGATAAGGCTTATATTTATAATGCGGCTGTTGCTGCAAGCAAAATGAATAATTATGCTGCTGCCGAGAAATATTTTGAGATGGCCATAAAAAAGAATTATAAAGTGGCCAATTCTTATTTGGGTAAGGCTCAGGCTGAAGAGGACCTGAAAAAAGAAGGCGAGATGCTGGCCACATTGGAAGAGGGATTGAAAGCTGTTCCGGGAAATGTGAAATTGGAAAGTATGTACGGTTCTTATTATCTGAAAAAAGGAGTGGAAGCTCAAAAAAACAATAATCTGGAAGCTGCTGCTGCCGATTATGTGAAAATTACCAATCTTACCAATGTAGACCTGAAATCAAAAGCATTTATGGCTTTGGCTTCTTTGTATTTTAATAACGGTGCCGCTATTTTACAGAAAGCTTCTCCGATTGCCAATACAGAGAAAGAAAAATATGCATCAGAAAAAGAAAAAGCTTTAGGAAATTTCAAGAAAGCGTTGGATTATGTCAATCAGGCCCTCAAACTTTCTCCCGAAAGTACGGATGTAAAAGATTTGGCGAAACAGATCAAAGATGCTATGAAATAACAGACTCGGGAATAAAATAAAAAGAGCAGATTTTCATAAAATGTACCCCAAAAGTCAACCAAAACTTTTGGGGTATTTTTATAAGTAAACTTTAGTTATTTATGCTGCCCAACAAATGTTGTAATATGGTTTTATCTGAGATAAGGATCGACGCAGTTCCTTTCATACCTTTTTTTATAGCGTAATTCTTTTCAGAGGTAGATATGGTTGCAATAAAATAGTTCATGCCGTTAGTGTCAACGATATCCTCAAAGACGGAGTTTATTATACCATGTTTGTAACCATATTGATTGGCCTGATAGCCTTCAAATTCAATTTCTACATTTGTACCGACATGTATAACATTAATGTAATTATATGGAATCATAATTTTTATTTCATTTGAATTAACCGCTGTGGCATCAGCCTTTAGATTTTCAGGATATGGTATATAATAAATTGCAAAAAATAATCCTATAAGTATTATAGACATGATGGTCATTCCGTACCGAATAATTTTATTGGGTAGCTTTCCTATAATATTGCGAACTTTTTCACTCCTAAGTTCAATTTTTTCCAATTCACTCATGCTATTTTATGTTAATTTCCCAACTCTAATTGATTTTTCACAAGACTATAATATGTACCTCGTTTTTTAATAAGGGTAGTATGATTTCCTGTTTCTACTATATGTCCTCCATCCAATACGATGATTTGATCGGCATTTTTCACTGTACTTAATCGATGGGCAACTACAATCACGGTGCGACCTTTATAAAACTCATTCAATTTCTTTACAATGCTGCGCTCATTTTTTGCATCCAGCGCATTTAAAGACATTCGGATCAGCCGGACTTTGCATTGTCTCCCAATATATATTATTGTTGATGTGAGTAAATAACGCTGTAAGATTCAGCTTGTTTCCAAATAATGATGAACAGGTGGATCTTGCAGAGCAAGAACTAAAACAGGTCAAATCGGAAATCCGTACCGACAAGCTCAAGAGCGTAGCCACCGATACGGCAACCGCACTCGCAAGCAGTGTGGGTTCTCTTTTCGGCAGCGGAAAGATGAAGTCTTTGGAAAGGGAGAACGAGGATTTAAGGGATGAGATAGCAACCCACGAAGAAACAATAGAGCAGTTGCAAGCCAAAATAGGAACTATGCAGAATGAACACAGACAGGCTATGATGAACAAGGAGAATGAACATCGCAAGGTTCTTGAGGCAAAGGAAGCAAAGCACAATGAGGAACTCAACTTCCTTAACTTGCTTTATATGAAAGCCCGAAGATGGTTTCCCGATTTGGCAGACCTACTTAAAATTGAAAAGGAATGTTCAGAAATAGGCATAAACTCATCGAACTTTAGCACCTTGCTTGATTACAAGGAACACAAATTTAACGGAAATTTATTCTCTCCCGAACACAGAAGAAAGTTCGAACTTAACAATACGCCTATTCAGATTGTGCGAGATACTGACAACCGTCTGAAATTGCATATCAATCATAAACCTATCAAAGAATGGTTTATGGAGCAATGGGAGAAACTCCGACAGGCTATCCATCGCCCGATGCAGCCACCAAAGCAGAACAGAGGAATGAAACTTTGAATTGATAAAAAGCGGTAATAATTTGCACCTAAAACAAATTATCACGGCTTTTCCGTAACTTTGCAAATAAATAGCAAAACAGAAATTAAAAATGAAATATTATATATCTATTATTCTCTTTACAGTATCCTTATTATCCTGTAATAGGCACTCAGAGTATTGGGACAGAATTGTTTTAGCGGAGTCATTGATTTATGAAAAACCAGACAGTGCTATGGCAGTTTTAAATCAAATTAATACAAAAGATTTGATAGATAAACATGAAATAGCCGCCTATTCTCTTTATTTAACAATGGCTTTGGAAGAAGCAGGAGAAAGACAGGTCAATTTTGACATCTTTCAGCCTGCGCTTGATTTTTATACTAACAGTACTGAAGGAGAAAAGACTAGTTCTTCAACGGAGAAGATGAGAGGTCGTTATTATGCAGGCCGTATTCATCAAGTAAAGAATGATACTTTGGCTGCTATGCAGTACTATTGTAATGCTTTATATAAAGGTGTAGATTCCGATGATATACTGACAAAAGCTCGCATACATTATTCTCAAGGTGAAATTTACAGCTATATCCATGAGTGGGATAGGTCGATAGTTTGCAATCAAAAAGCAGCCCAACTATTCAGAGAGTTAAACAGGACAAATGATTATGCACGATGTCTCATTAATTCTATTATATACTTCGGTCATAAAAAAGATAGTATAAATGCGGAAAAATATATAGAACGGTGTAAAGAATTGCTTCCTATAATCAATGCGGATCTACAAAGTGACTTTTATGTGGCACAATTAAAATGTATTTTAAACTACGATAATGCAGCCATGATTAAAGAATATCTTGACGAATACTTTCTACACGTTCCTATGTCAAGATACAATTGGCTGTTAATTGCTGAGACGTATTGTCGAATAAAAGATTTTGATAAGGCGCAAAGCGCCATTTCTAATTATAAAGGACATTCCGCTACTAATGAAGAAAAGGCCACATATCATCTTATTGTATCGGAATTATATAAGAATAAAGGTGATTATGATAAAGCTCTATATGAGATTGAGCAATATAAACACACCATCAATGGTATCTATTCTTCTATCATTAGTCAAGACACCAAAATTGTAGAAACAATCGTAAGTAACACAGGTATATTTTTAAAACATTTAGCAAATAGGGAAACGGTTGTTTATATTGCCATTTTACTTTTGCTTGTTGTCTTATTATTATTTCGTACTATTTATAAGAAAAATAAAATTCAGAGGAGATTGGTGGAACAAGAAATGGAGACATACAAATTATTGTACTTGCAAATGGAGCAGGAACGTGATAATTTGACAGAGTTGCTGTCACAAAATTGTGATTTGCCTACAAATGTGCAGAAGTCAGTCGCTCAACGCTTGGAATTGCTTAATAAGTTTTTTACCGCTTATATCACCAATAACAATGAAATTGACCGTAAAGCCAACATGGAATTAGAGGAATTGTTAGCTAATAAAGATGCCTTTATGATTTCTACTAGATTGGCTTTCTCTGGAAGCCATCCTAATTTTATTAAATATTTGGAAGAAAGAAATTTGACGGAATGGGAGATAAATTATTGTTGCTTGTATGCATTAGGGCTCAAAGGAAAGGAGGTCGGTTCTTATATAAAGATGCGTTCTCATTATAATAATAGTATTGAGATTCGGAAAAAATTGGAAATTAATGAACATGAAACTAACTTAGGTATATATATCAGAAAATTGCTAAAAAGTTTGGAATAGAACAATATGCAATAAACTGAAAGTTTAATAGATGTTGTTCCAAAATATTTTCAATTATAATTGATTATCAGTTGCTTGTAAATCAAAATCTGAAATTTTATATTTGGGAATGAAACTATCTATTGGTATTTTTGCCCCATAAAAACAATCAAAAATTAGTTTTATGAAGCATTGTTTGTTAATCGTTACATTGTGTATTTGTTCTATGGGAGTGCTGCCAATAATATCATGTACCCCTGATCAAGAATTCTATCCTATTGAATTATCGACAGAAGGTATTGAGTTTATTAAGGTTGATCGACTTACACTGTCGGCAGAAATTCCAAGTGAAGGTATTAACTTTTCCATTACGGGTATCGGGGAATACGCCGATAGGATTTGTGTAAATGATGTAACAATAGATGGCTAGGTACAGAATGCCCCATCTATGCCAATAACATCACTAAGTGGGGATTGGGGAAGTTTCAATTAAAATGGTAATACAAAACGCATGTTGGAATTTACCATTGGTGGTGGATATTGGGTTAGGTATCTTCGTTTAACTCAGGAATGTTCGGAATCTAACAATTAATTGTTCATAGGCGAACTATCGCCAATACTACTGATAAAATAGTATATAACCTGTTGGTTGAATATTATAGATGACTTTTTTAGAATGAGTAGAGCCTCGAAATGCTCTGCTCTTTTTTATTGCTATATATGAGTATATGCTCATCTTTGTAAAAGCTCAAACCTCTTGTCTTCCTATCAAAATAGAACAATATACAATAACCTGAAAGTTTAATAGATGTTGTGCCAAAATATTTTCAATTATTATTGATTATCAGATATTTGCAAAGCAAAAACCTGAAACTTTATATTTTGGGATGAAACTATCTTCCGATAATTTTGCCCCATAAAAACAATCAAAAATTAGTTTTATTATGAAGCATTATTTATTAATAGTTACGTTGTGTATTTGTTCTATGGGCCAATTGATGGCTCAGAACATTTTGGGAAAAGTAGTGGATGAGGAAAATAATCCACTGCCTTATGTTAGTGTTATTCTTCAAAGTGTTCAGGATTCATCATATGTAGGTGGAGTCGCCACGAATACTGAAGGTTTATTCGCTTTGCCAGCAAAGGCAAATAGAGAGTATGTATTGATTGTATCTTATATTGGGTATCAAACTATCAATAAAATCTGTAAGGCTGGAGATGTTGGTTCTATCATATTAAAAGAAGATGTAATGATGCTTAAAGAAATCAGTGTTGTTGCCTCGAGAACTCAACACGATGCAAATGGCTACACTGTCAATCTTCGGTCATCAGGAATAGTTAAAGGCAAACAGTCTTCAGATGCATTGGCTTTTCTTCCTGGTGTAACTAATGAGGATGGTAATTATAAAATTAATGGATTACCTGTAAGTGAGATATACATAGATGGAGTAAAACTCTCATCTGCTAACGAACTAAAAAATCTACCAGCAGATATGATTGACAAAGTGAGTGTAAAGTATTTGGCAGGTAGTAATCAGAATGCAGCAATGACTGGCGGTACAATTGAAATCTCCTTGAAACAACCACCTAAAGGTGGATATTACGGAGCATTGACAGGTGGATTAACTTTCTATCCTTCGTACGGTTTCAGTAATGAAAATCTTGGTGGTATTATGTACTATCGTCATAAAAACTTAAGCATTTACGATAACTTGTCATTGAATTTCAATCAACCAGAGGAGACTGCTGAGCAAATAATCTGGGACCAAACTTCCAATTTGCGTACTGAAATAGATGAAGAGACTCGCTATAAAGGACATACAATAAACAATCGTTTAAGTCTTACACAACAGATTAATGAAAAGAATACTATCGGAGGTAGTTATTATATCTCCACAAATAAACTCAACACATTCTCTAATACTATTGGCAGAGATGTAAATGCTATTCAGTCTATAATTGATAGCAAAAATAGCTATCTTGATCAGGAAGCCACATTGAAATATACATCTATACTAAGCAAACGTGGAACAACACTTGAAATCATTGGAGATTATTTCAACCGCCAATCAGATAGCAAATCCGATTATTCATATAGCGACAATACATATAGTGTTTCTGGAGATAAATCTTCATTGAATATGTACAAGTTTTCAATGGATTTAACAGATCCCCGCAGCCAGAAGTTGGTGTGGAAATATGGTGTCTCAGTGCAATATATATCATCAGATTATACCCCAATGATTAATACCATTGAAAACTCAAACCGTTTCCAAACAAGTCAAATAGCAACACGTACAAGTGGTTTGACTCCACTTGCATATGTTTCGGCAATGGGTCAGATTTGGAAGATAAGATATAGTGCGGGGCTAAATGTTCAATTGAATAAGATTCAGTATGAAACGTTAGACAATAATTCAAAGTCTTCAGATATTCAGTGGGGAATAAACCCAATAGTTCAGTTGATGATGCCACTTGACAAGAAAGGCAACCATGCTTTAATGCTTAACTACAAACGTACCCTTGATGATATTCCCTATGCTGCAATTTCATCAACAATCCGTTGGAGTGATCCATATAACTACACAGTTGGCAATCCTAATTTGAAATCGCCTACAGCAGATATGGTTATTGCTGGTGTATCTTTGTTTCGTAATATCGTGAACCTAACAGCAGTTTATGCTCACTCGAAAGATGTCATTTATTGGGAGACTATGCAGAGCCCGACTGCATCAGATGTGTTTTATACAACACCTGTCAATCTACGAGCTGAAAATATGTATGGAGTTGGAGCTGAAATTAATTGGAGTCCCGTAAAGCCGTGGACTATGAAATTATCAGGTCGTCTTGAAATACATCCTGAAGATTTAACATTAGGTGGTATCTATTATGGAGAGACAAGACTTCGTCAATATTATGTGATGTATAATACTTTCAGCTTTAAGCATGGTTGGGGTGGAATGTTAAATCTCATGTTTGAACCAACTTACAAGACATACGACAGAACATATCATATGGTTTATAATGTAGGCGGTCAGATTTATAAGAATATGTGCAAAGACAAATTGCAATTAACCCTTACCTTTAATGCTCTTGGAGACCGTCGCAAGTATGACCGATATACCAATGGCAGCAAGATAACTTATAACTATACTACACCAGTGCAGAATATAGGTTTATCACTTATATGGCGATTCTCAGGTGGCAAGAGTGTAAGTGTTAATACTGTAGAGAATGGTTCCCAGAATTACAAGGAGATTAAAGATATTAGGTAGTAGGTTATGTCTCGATTCCATTTCATAAAACAACATGATGCAATGTAGTGTGGTATTGCTTGCTTAGCGATGGTAACCGTTATTATGGTAAGAATTATTCGTTGGATACACTGACTGAAATCTGTAATACTGCCAATGAAGGTGTTTCATTACTCGGCATTTCAGATATAGCTGAACGACTCGGAATGCATACGATTATTGGGTATTCATCCATAGCCCAATTAAGTAAAATCACATTGCCTTGTATCTTGTAGTGGAATCAGAACCATTTTATTGTACTTTATAAAATTAGGTGGAAGAGATATTATATGGCAGATTCCAAAGAAGGATTGATAAAGTATAATGAATCAGGGATTAAACGACATTGGATAAGTGTTAGTTATGATGATGAAGAAAAAGGAGTTGCAATGTTTTTGAAGCCCTCAAATTATTTTTTGTAATTTGACGAATGATTAGTAATCATGACAACTATTTATCGAAATTATTTTAGTAATTATAGTGTCCTACAGATATAAAAATCCCCCGGAAAAATGTATTTCCGGAGGATTTTAATAAGTTTTTATGTCTATATAAAAAACAGTATTTTTAAAATAATTAAAGGGACTGTCTAACAAGCTTGTAGACAGCCTCTTTTTTATTTGTGTCTTATTCGACGATGGTTACCCGGTTAAGCGGGTTGCTGTCGAACATATTGGCGACACCGCCTTTGGCTTCTACTTTCAGTTGATTCGGATTAACACCGTAATCTTTGGTCAGGATTTTGAATACATTCTCGGCGCGTTGACGGCTGAGTTGCATGTTGAATTCAGGTGTTCCGGTTGCTTTATCCGCATATCCGATAATGGTATAGACTTTGTTCGGATTTTGCTTGATCGTTTCTGCTACATATTTCAGGTTGACTTTATCCCGGGCCGTAATATTGGCACGATTGATGGTGAAGAAAATAGCTAACGGAGCCATTACTGTTTCTTTTTCAACTTTTACGTCTTGTTTCATGGCTCTGGTACGGTCGAGATCTTCCAGTAATTTCCGGTTGTGCGCCTGTTGTTCGGCTAACTGAGCACGTGTTGCTTCCAGTTGTTGTGTTGTAGCAGCCAGAGCTATGTCTTCTGCCATAACAACCGGTTGCATGCTGCGTTGGAAGTGACGTTCGTTGAATTTGTAGGTAAAACCTGCAGTTACGCTTAAGATACCGTTGGCTCTCTTACCTCCCGGCTCACCGGCAAATTTCTTTTCAAATACCGAACCGCGGATTTCTACGTTCAGGTCAAAAGCATCGGAAAGACGCATTTTGTTGATCAAACCTGCATTTGCCGTGAATACATTGTTACTGGCAGAACGACAAGCATGCATGATACCGAATCCTAAATAAGGAACGGCTTCGTAAAAACGATCCGTACGATAGCCGCCGATCCAGTTAGAAAGGTTCAAAAGCACGTCTCCGTGAACATTGAACTGTTTCCAGTTTTGTTTGTACAAACCGTCTTTGTCGGGACTGCCTGTTACATACATGTTATTGGGATCATAGGTGAATCCTTTTAATGTAAAACCACTTACCTGGGCACGTAAGCCGATGGTAGGTACGAGCCATTTACCTATGGAAAAATCGAAAGACGGAGCAATGCGTTTCCCGAATTTACCCTGGGAGTCATTTTGTCCGAAATAAACCTGACCTCCTGCACCGATGGATATAAACCAATTGTCCCAGAAACCATTGGTTACATAGCCACTCCAGGAAGTGTTCCTCTCCTGTACCACTATTTCAGTACTTTCCTGCGCGAATGACAACAATGGTACCCACGCGATTAATAACATTACTAGTTTCTTTTTCATCTTTTTTCGTTAGTTTAGTTTTCAGTTATAACGTTACGGTAATTTCAAGGGTTTCTTTCTTTAACTAATTTTTCTTTGTGATCTGTTTCCTGTTTTATTGTTTTAAATCCGTTGACTTATTTCCCTTTTTCGTAAATACCTTGAATTTAGTTCTTTAAATTTTTGAAATGTATGACTATTCTAAAGGTCTGTTCTTGTTGTAAAATGTCAAAGAACCCGAATTCAAAAGAGTTACGGGATTTTTTCAGATAAGTTTTAATAAATGACCCAATTTTTGATTTACGGTTATAAAAAATCGATAAATGATAACCGATATTGGTAATTCAGATGTTGATCTCTCCCTGAATAATTAAAAATTTAAAGTTTAGGCCTGCTTTTTGCCGATAGTAATTCTTTTATATTTTGACTTGTTTCAGGCTGAAAACAATAAATAAAATTTGAAAACTTTTTTGGTTTTTAAAGTTTTCAGACTACCTTTGTGCGGTTCAAAAAATAAGGTATATGGATGCAGAACTGGAACAAAGGATTGTAAAGCGTGCTTCTGAACTTTTTCTGATGCACGGGATTAAATCGATAACGATGGATTTTATTGCGGGGGATATTGGAATTTCTAAACGTACATTGTATGAAGTTTTTAGGGATAAAGATGCCTTGCTGTTGAAAACTTTGGCATATCAGGAGGAGAAAAGCAGGGAAGAGCGGGATAAACTGGCGCTTACCTGTACGAATCCGTTTGAATTGGGATTGAAGGAATTTGCCCGGATATCGCAAGCGATACGGCGGGTAAACCGGAATTATATGCGTGATTTACAGAAATATCATCCGAAGGTACTTCCTTATCTGGAAGCTAACCGGAAATCGAATACGGAGGGGTTGATACGTTTGACGGAGGAAGGGATTCGGGAAGGGTATGTACGTCCGGAACTGAACGGTCGTTTGTTGGCATTGATTTTGCAAGCGCAATTCGAAATCCTGATGAATTTCGAAAAAATCGAAGAATACAACTTTTCGTTTTCGGAGGTGTTTGAAACAATTGTTATAAATTTTGCCAGGGGTATGGCGACTCAGAAAGGTTTGGAGCTGGTTGACAATTATTTGAGTAAGAAGAATGAATAAATGTTTGAAATAATTTAAAAATTATGCGTGGTAAATTAGTATTTGGGTTGATGTGTGCGGCTTGTATTGTGTCGTGTAAACAGCCGAAAGTGAAGGAAAGCGGTCCTCGTCCGGTAAAAGTGACGAAAGCACTTCCTTTGAATGTGGTGGAAAAATCTTTCAGTGGTGTCGTTTCTCCGGATCAGTTCAGTGATCTGGCTTTTAAGATGTCGGGACCGTTGATTGCCCTGAATGTCGAAGAAGGGCAGCGGGTGAAGAAAGGACAGGTTGTTGCCGTGTTGGATCCTTTGGACTTCCGTCTACAGTATGAAGCTAAAAAGTCTTCATATATGACGGCTAAATCTCAGATGGAGCGGTCGGAAAAACTGATTAAAAAGCAGGCGATCTCGCACCAGGATTATGAGTCGACACAGGCCAGCTATGCCAATGCGAAGGCGGCTTATGAAAATGCAAAGAACATATTGGACGAGACAAAACTGCTGGCACCTTTCGACGGTTTTATTCAGAAAAAATATGTGGAAAATTATCAGAAAGTGCAGGCAGGCCAGGGAATCGTATGTTTAATCAATCCGAATAAGTTATTGGTTAAATTCACATTGCCGGAAAATAATATGCAGTATTTGCTCGCTTCGCCCCAAATTGCCGTGGAATTCGAAAATTACCGCGGAAGATTCTTTAAGGCGAAAGTGAAAGAGTATATCGAAGCTTCTCCCGACGGTTCGGGAGTTCCCGTATCTCTCTATGTAGACGATCCGGATTTCAATCTGAATGATTACAAAGTCGCTACCGGTTTTTCTTGCCGTGTGGTGTTGAAAATATCCCGGGAGGGATATGCAAATTATGTGCAGGTGCCTTTGACATCCGTTTTTATGGATCCCCGGACGAAAGAGAAACGGGTGTTCGTATATAACGATGCGGCCGGTAAAGTGGAGCAGCGTGTAGTGAAGGAAGGCGGATTGGTGGATAAAGATATGATTATTATTACAGAAGGACTGAATCCGGATGAAAAAGTGGTGATTGCGGGGACGACCCGTTTGATAGACGGACAGCCGGTAAATGTGTTAACAGAATAAGAGTAGCATATGAATCTTCCAAAATATTCACTAGAGCATACGAAAGTAGTGTATTTTTTTCTGATTATCATGCTGATCGGAGGTACCATTTCGTTTTTTAAATTGCCTAAAAAAGAGGACGCACCTTTTGTTATCAAACAGGCGGTGCTGATCACCCAGTATCCGGGAGCTACGGCTTCGGAAGTGGAAAAATTGATAACCGAACCCATCGAACGGGAAATCCAGTCGATGTCGGAAGTAAAACAGATCAAATCCGAATCGTATTACGGAATTTCTAAAATCAGCATCGAGTTGAAACCGACCATTAAACCGGAGCGTATGCCTGTGAAATGGGATGAGTTGAGGCGTAAGGTGTTGAATATCCGTCCGAAATTACCCCAGGGGGCTTCGGATATTACTGTCAGCGACGATTTCGGGGATGTGTACGGTATTTATTATGCGCTTACCATCGATGAGGGCTTTTCGTATAAAGAGTTGCGGGACTGGGCGCAGAGAATAAAGACGGAATTGACCCCGATTGAAGGGGTACAAAAGGTTCAGTTGTTCGGGGAACAGACAGAGGTTGTGTATGTACGGTTTTCCGTACCCAAATTGTCTGCTCTCGGGCTCGATCCCAACCTGATCGCCCAGACTTTACAGACACAGAATTTGCAGGTAAATACGGGGGAAATCAATGCCGGGAGCTTCCAGTTAAAGATTGTGGCCGACGGTACTTATAAAGATCTGGACGATATTCGCAATCAGTTGATTATTACAAAGGAAGGTAATGAGGTGCGGTTGGGGGATATAGCTACCGTTGAAAGGGGGTACCTCGATCCGCCTTCCAATCTGATGCGGGTGGACGGTAAACGGGCTATCGGCATCGGGGTCGCTTCCGGGGCTGAGGATAACGTAGTTGCTGTCGGGGATTTGGTGGCCGGACGTTTGCATTTGTTGGAGAAATTAATACCCGTCGGCATGGATGTGGTGTCGATTTATCCGGAGAATGTAATCGCCAGGGAAGCGAATAATGGGTTTATCCTGAATCTGATCGAATCTTTATTGATTGTTGTCGCTATTATATTTATCGTGATGGGAGCCCGGGCCGGTATGCTGATCGGGAGTTCTCTGTTGTTTTCAGTGACGGGCACCTTGTTGATTATGTTGTTTCTGGGAGTAGGCCTGAACCGTACTTCTCTGGCTGCGTTTATCATAGCCATGGGTATGCTGGTTGACAATGCCATTGTGGTGACCGACAATGCCCAGATCGGAATCAAACGGGGCATGTCCAGATACAGAGCTTTGATCGCAGGGGCTACGGGACCTCAATGGGGACTGCTCGGTGCGACTTTTATTGCAGTTTGTTCTTTTTTACCGATGTTTCTGGCTCCCGATTCCGTGGCTGAAATCGTAAAGCCTTTATTTATCGTGTTGGCCGTATCTCTCGGACTTAGCTGGATATTGGCATTGACCCAGACACCGACTTTCGGGAATTTCATATTGAAAGAGAATACCTCTGAAGTAAAGTCCGATCCCTATGATACGAAATTTTATCACAGGTTCGAAGGAGTATTGCATAAATTGATTCATCATCGCTTTATAACTTTGTTTACGGTTATTGCAGTGTTGATATTTTCTTTGGTTGTTATGGCTTTGATGCCGCAGAGTTTCTTCCCTTTGATGAATAAACCGTATATGCGCGCTGATCTGATATTTCCGAATGGCTACGGTATACGGGATGTGGAACAGAATGTGTTTCAGATAGAAGAATACCTGAAACAGGATCCGAAGGTGAAGTCCTTTTCCGTGACGATGGGGAGTTCGCCTTTGCGTTACTACCTGGCCAGTTCTTCTTTCGGACCTATTCCCAATTTTGCCAATGTGCTGATAGAAACACACGATCCGAAAGATTCCCCTGCTATGGAGCAGGAGTTTTACGATTATATGCTCCGCAATTATCCGAATGTACTGACCCGTTCGTCTTTGTTCATGTTGTCGCCCGTGCCGGAGGCGACGATTGAAATCGGATTTATCGGAGAAAATATCGATACCCTGGTGGCCTTGTGTGAGAGGGCGAAAGCTATCGCCCGTGAATGCGACGAGGTGATGGAAGTGAGGAGTAGCTGGGGAACACCTGTACCTGTATGGAAACCGATGTTCTCGCAGGAAAAGGGGTTGCGTTTGGGGATTACCCGTCAGCAGGTGGCGTATTCCTTGAAAGCGGCTACCAATGGAGTTCCTTTGGGCGAATACCGGGAAGGTGATGTATTTATGCCGATTCTGATGAAAATATCCGATCAGGATTCCATAAATCCGCAGGATATACGTACGTTACCTGTGTTCAGTTCAAAAGGGAAGTCGATAAAAGTGGAACAGGTGACCGATAATTTTAAATTGGAATACGATTATAGCGTTATCAAACGGTACAACCGGGAACGTTGCCTGATGATGCAATGTGATCCGAAACGGGGAGCGAATGCGATGGCTGCTTTTCAGCAGGTGCTGACCAGTGTACAAACTCAGGTACAGATGCCTGAGGGGTATAAGATGAAATATTTCGGAGATCAGGAACAACAGGATACTTCGATGGCTGCTTTGGGAAAAAATATTCCGTTGATGTTTTTGTTGATTTATCTTACCTTATTATTACTGTTTCCTAAAAATTACCGGAGTCCGGTTGTGATTATGCTGATGTTGCCTCTGATTTTTATCGGCGTGGTGTGGGGATTGATCGGATTCGGCAAATCGATGGACTTTTTTGCCATGTTGGGATTATTGGGGTTGATCGGTATGAATATCAAGAATGCGATTGTACTGGTAGATCAGATCGGAATAGAACTCGAATCGGGTAAAGAACCGGTACAGGCTGTGGTACAGGCAACGAAAACCCGTATTGTGCCGGTGACGATGGCGTCGGGTACGACGATTCTGGGTATGTTGCCCTTGTTGTGGGATGCTATGTTTGCCGGGATGGCTGCGACGATTATGGGGGGGCTGTTTGTGGCGACAATGCTGACTTTGTTTGTTTTGCCGGTAACCTATTGTATTTTTTATAAGATACGTATTGACCGGTAATTGATTATAGATTGTTGATTTGCGATTTTTGGCAGTTGGCTGTAGAAGTGGCTGATGATAGGTTGTTGATCGTAAATTGAAAATTAGAAATATAATAAATGTAACGTATGAAAAAGTGGATCATATACAGTTGTTGCTGGCTGGGCGGTTTACCGCTGGCTGCACAGACAACTTCGCTGACAGTTGGTGAGTACAGGCAAAAGGTACTGAATTACAGCCAGCAGATCAAGCAGAGTGCCGAACAGCGCATAGCTATGCAGGAAGCGATGAAGACGGCTAAAACGGCTTATCTGCCACAGGTGAATGTTTCTGGGAATGTACAATACCGTATCAATGACTACGATATGGATTTCGGCGGAGTCAAGGTTCCGATGGCGAACGAAACTTACAGTGTCGAAGCCGGATTGACACAGACCTTATATGGCGGCGGGGCTGTCCGGAACAGCTATAAGGCTGCCGAGGTACAGAAAAATATAGCCGAGAAAGCGGAAGAACTGACCGTCGATAATATCCTGTATGCCGCCGATGTTAATTATTGGTCGACGGTGGCCAAGAAAGACCTGTACCGGGTTATGAATCAGTATGTGAAGATTATCGGAGAACTGGAGAAGGTGCTGACGGACCGTTTTAATGACGGATATATCAGCAAAACCGATCTTTTGCAGGTACAGGCCCGTTTAAAGGATGCTGAGTTGCAGAGAAGTAATGCTTTTAAACAATTTCAGGTGGCCTTGCAGAATCTGAATGTATTGATGGGGGAGTTACCGATGAATGAGGTTTATATTACCGACAGTATCAGTATGTTGCTGGCACTGCCTCCTCAAATCGGAGCGGAAGCCGCTTTTGAAAACCGGCCCGAATATACGATTGCCGGGTTGAATATTGAATATCAGAAGCGGCAGGTTAATCTGACCCGTAGCAAATATTTGCCCTCCCTGGCGGTTGGATTAAAAGAAAACTGGGGCACACAGATGCTGAATATCGACGGTTCGACAATGTGGAATACGATTGCTTTTGCTTCGGTGAGTATTCCGGTTTTCCAGTGGGGGGCTCATCGTAAAGAGGTGAATGTACAGCGGGCCATGTTGCATAGCAAGGAGTATGACCTGCAAATTACAAAGGATCAGATTACCCTGGAAGTCAGTAATGCCTGGACAAACCTGACCGAAAATACAAAACAGATAGCGGTGGCAGAAGAAGCCTGCCGGATAGCGGAAGAAAACCTGGAGTTGAATACGTTCAGCTATACGGAAGGAAAATTGCCGATTATCGATGTGCTTTCGGCACAGGTGACCTGGATTCAATCATATAGCAGTTTGATTCAAACCTGGCTGCAACAGAAAGTTTCCCTGGCAGATTATAACAAAGCTATCAGTCATTGATACCGGCGCTGGATGTCGTGTAAATCGGGAAACGGATTATTCAATAGTAAAGACACAGAGGATTACTTCTGTGTCTTTACTGATTTTATTCTATATTTGTTTTTTAGAGCAAATAAATTGTAAACCATGAAAAAGCAGTATCTGTCGGTCATCCTTATGATCGGTTTGTCGATTGTATTTTCGGACTCTTTTGCCGGGCGGAAAAAAGTGGGACTGGTATTGAGTGGGGGCGGGGCGAAAGGAATAGCCCATATCGGAGTAATCGAAGTGTTGGAAAAAGCCGGAATCCCTATTGATTATGTGGTCGGTACCAGTATGGGATCTATTGTTGGCGGATTGTATGCCATCGGTTATACCGGAGAGGAACTGGATACGCTGGTGCGACAACAGGACTGGACTTTTTTGTTGAGCGATAAGGTGAAGCGGGATTATTTGCCTTTTATGGAAAAGGAAGCTACAGAAAAATATGTTTTTTCTTTTTCTTTCGGTAAAGGGAAGGAAAGGCGTGTTCCGGCCGGGTTTGTTGCCGGGCAGAACGTTTACAATCTTTTTACAGATTTGACATTGGGATATCATGATTCGTTGGATTTTAACCGGTTGCCCATTCCTTTTGCCTGTATTGCAGCAAATATCGTAGACGGACAGGAGGTGGTATTGAATAAGGGGAATCTGGTGCAGGCGATGCGGGCCAGTATGGCGATTCCGGGCTTTTTTACTCCGGTACATCTGGATAGTATGGTATTGGTGGACGGCGGTATTGTCAACAATTTTCCGGCAGATGTAGCCAAGGCTATGGGAGCAGATATCATTATCGGAGTGGATGTACAGGCTGACTTGCGGAAGAGCGATAAGTTAAATACTTTTCCGGAGGTGATGGGACAGTTGATTAATCTGATGTGTTTAAATAAGTTCGAAGAAAATTATGCATTGACGGATTTGTATATAAAGCCGGATATTAATGAATATTCGGCTGCCAGCTTTAATCCGCAGGCCGTTGATACGCTGATTGTCAGAGGCAAGAGGGCTGCCGAGGCGCAGTGGGAAAAGCTGATGGCTTTGAAGAAGGAAATCGGAATAACGGAGGAGGTAGTACGGAAACCCAGGCAGATACAGGAAGATACCTTTTTTATACGTTCGATCGTGCTGAAAGGGGTATCCGAAGACGAGGCCAAACGATTGCGCCGGAATATCCGGATACAGGAAAATGAAGGGATTACCCTGACCGGGTTGCATAGAGCTATCGCTTCTCTGTATGGGACAAAAGCTTTTTCCGGAGTAACCTATCGTTTGCTCGGGGGGCCGGAATACGTTCTGGAATTGTTGCTGACGGAAAAGCATATGGATGTTGTGAATCTCGGTTTCCGTTTCGACACGGAAGAAATGGCTGCTATTTTATTGAATACCAAATTCAATTATAAAGCTTTGGGAGGGTCCAAGTTTTCTCTGACTGCCCGTTTGAATAAAAATCCTTATATCCGATTGGACTATGCTTTGGAAAATCCTTTTTTACGGCGTTTGAATCTGGCTTATATGTTTCGGTACAATGATTTTAATCTGTATGACAAAGGAAGTAAAAGTAACAGCATTACTTACCGCTATCATTTGGGAGAAGCCAGTTTGTCCGATCTTTATTTCCGGAATTTCAAATTCCAGGTGGGGGTGCGCTATGAATATTTCGATTATGATCCCTTTTTATACAAGGAGGATAGTCAGGGTACGGATGCCATATCGAAAGGATACATTAGCTATTTTGCCTTGGCTCATTTGGAAACGTATGACAGAAAATATTATCCGACCCGGGGATTGTCTTTTGAGGCTGCTTATTCGTTGCATACCGATAATTTTGTCCGGCTGGACGGACATGCTCCCTGTTCGGCTTTGAGTGCCGGATTCACGGGTGTCGTATCGCTTTCCAACCGTTTTAAGATGTTGCCTTCTGTATACGGGCGTGTGTTGATCGGTAATTACGTGCCTTATCCTTATCTGAATTACATGGGAGGGCAGGTAGAAGGCCGTTATATGGCACAGCAGCTTCCGTTCGAAGGTATCAGCCATATCGAAGTCTTTGAAAAATCATTGATGGTGGCCAGATTGCAATTCCGTCAGCGTATGGGAAGCCGCCATTATCTGTTTGTGACCGGAAATTTTGCTTTACAGAACGATAATTTTTTCGATATCCTCGGTGACCGGGGGATCTGGGGCGGAAGTGTGGGTTATTCTTATGATACGGCTGTCGGGCCCATCGGTTGCAGTTTCAATATGTCCGATTATACCGATAAGCTGGGTTTCTATTTTAATCTCGGGTATTATTTTTAAACAGGTCGAAACCTGAAATTGTGAATTTCCGGCCCTTTTTTCTTAAGAAAAAAGGGCCGGATTTATATTGATAAGGTTTTTGTTAAAAATGCATTTGATAATCAGATTGTTATAAGTGCAGTGATAAGGTTTTTGTTTTTGCCTGTCTGAATTTTTTTGGCTTTTGTACTTTAAATTTAGTACAGAAAAACCGGTTATCATGAATTATGCAGCTTTTGTGTTGTTCCGGTTGAATAACGGATGTGTCGCGTGATAAACGAAATAAGATAGGTTATTTGCCTTATTGTTCGAATTGTCTGACAATGCTTGATTTATTTTTTGTATTATTTATTAAATCTTTTCAATTATGAAAACTTTGGGACTTTTTACGTGTGCTATGTTATTGTTCTGCTGGGGGTATGGACAGCAGTTAAATCAATTGTACGATCTGCCGAAAATCCAGCAGGATAATCTTTCGTTACCGACCCCTGAGCCGGCTCAATTGATCCGTTATGTGGACTATCCGGTGTCTTACAGTACGGGTATACCGGAAATATCGGTTCCGCTTTATACTGTAAAATTGCGGGAACTGTCATTGCCGCTGAGTTTGTCTTATCATGCGGGAGGTATTAAAGTGGAGGATGTTTCAGGTAATACGGGATTGGGGTGGAGTCTGGTGGCGGGAGGTGTGATCAGTCGTGTGGTCAACAACCAGCCTGATGATACCCGTTCTTTCGATTTGCGGGATCAGATCAGTATTATAAACCGGCAGGAGCATACATACCTGAAACAGGTGTTACGGCATGAAAAAGAGGCTGGTTACGACCGGTATTATTACAATTTTCCGGGAGGAAGCGGTTCGTTTATCTATGATGTCAATACGAAACAGATTACCGAGATTCCGGTTACCGATAATAAAATAGAAGTATTATCGGTACCTTCGGCGGTCTATTCCAAATTCAATTTTAAAATAACGACACCGGACGGTACGGCGTATTATTTTACGGAAACGGAAGGGATCGGGAAACGAAATCCGGTAGCGACTTCAATGACCAATTTATATGTGAATACGGATTACAGGACTACTTCGAGCTGGTATCTGACAAAAATCGAAACGTTTAATAAAACGGAGACCATCGAATTCGTTTACCGGAATGTAGGCCAGTGGTCGCGTAGTTTACCGGTCAATACGATATCCGGTTCGGCAAGCGCGGCTTTAGGGGATGTCCCGGTGGGGGATTATTCCCCGGACATATTGGGTTGGAGTTCCGTGGAATATTTCGATTGTAAGGTGTTATCGGAAATACGCTATAAAGGAGGGAAGGTTGTATTTACACATATGCAGGACCGCACGGATAACGGCCTGAAAGCCCGGTTAAGCCGTATGGATGTATATGCCGGTACGGTTTTACGGCAGTATGCCGTGTTTCAGAATCAGAACAGTTATTTCGGAGACGGGCGTTTGCGTCTGGCGGGAGTGACGGTTTACGGTTCGGACGGTAGTGTTGCCGATCGTTACGGTTTTAAATATATAGATGAAAGTGTAACTATCTCTTCCCGTTTTGCCCAGGATTTTTTTGGGTATTACACAGCTTCCAAGACCCAGAATCTGACTTTTCTGAATACCGGCAGTGTGCGGATCCCCGGGAAATACGATTATTCTTTTTCCGATGCGGAAAGGTATTCTTTGAAACGTATTACGAATGCGACGGGCGGGTATACGGAGTTTGTCTATGAAGCGAATCAGCATGATGAACCGGTCATCGGTCCGGTATCTATCGGTGTCCGGATCAAGGAAATCGGTCAGTATGAATCGGACGGAACCTTATTACGCAAACGGAGTTTCAATTATTACGACAGTTTCACGTCGATAGATTTTACAAAAGTTAATGCCAGTTGCTTTCTGACTCAAAGCGGGATAAAAAGTGTCGGTACCATTTTTGAACGGGTTATGGTGTCGCAATCGAATTCTTATTCTTCGGGCAGTGTTTTGCCCGGCTTGTCCCTGGAAAATGCCCGGGTATATTACGGGCGGGTATCGGAATTGACCACCGGAGCCGGAAGCGGGGATACGATCCGGACGGATTACGAATACAACCCGCGTTACGGACGCAACCATTTCGTTTATGCCGGATGGCCGCATGTACCTTCCTATCCGTTCGAAGGATCTGAAGACCGGCGGTATCTGGGGAGCGGTTTCGGTTGTTCCCTGGCTTCCCAGTGCGCTCCTTATAAGTTACAATTTATACCGGGATATTTTCTGGAATCGAATTGGGCTTACGATAAACTTATCCGGCGTACAATGTATAAAAAAGAAAACGGAATTTTCAAACCGGTGGAGATAGAAACTCATGAATACGAGAAATTCGATTTGAAAGAACTGCAGGTAGGACTTTATGTACAAGGTATCGTTTACACGATACAGGACCGGACCAATGGGCAGTATTCGGAAGATTTCAAAAGCGTAAATGATTTCTTTTATTTCGATGTGAATCTTTACAACGGGTATTGCAAGTTGAAATCGACGACGAAAAAGCAGATTTTCGGGAGCGATACGCTGCGCGAACGCTGGGACTATGCATATTATACCGTTTCGCCCCAAAAGAATCCGGGTACTCCGATTGCCGAAACAGACCCTTTTGCCAATTACACGCCTTTGGTGCCGGAAAACCCCGGAATCGACCGGCCTATAGATACTTTACATCCGGTTACTCCTGAGCGTCCGAAGGATCCGACCGATCCCGGCGATCCGGGAACGTCCCTATTGATGTCAGCCCGGAGTGCCGGTTCGATCGACAGACCGCTTATTCCCGATACAATACAGCTTGCCGATATCGGTAATTCGACCTTATTGCAAAGTGAATCCTATAGCTGCAACGGTAAGACATACAAACGGGAATATACGTATGCAACTGATTTTTATCTGATCGGTGCTCATAATTTGTCGGCTTTGAAAGAAGAGAAGTTTTCTATCGACGGCGTGAAAAAAGCGGCTGTTAACTATAATTATACACAAGTGACCTGCGGTGGTAAGACAATAACCGTGCCGTCTACGGTCTATCGTCAGGTGGAAGACGTCGAAACCGACCGTAAAACCGTCACTGCTTATGACGTGAACGGTTGTCCTGCCAGTATGACCAGGACGGGAGAGCCTGTGACCTGTTATCTGTGGAGTTATAACGGGCTGTATCCGGTCGCCGAAATTAAGAATGCGTCTTATCCGGCGGTGGTTTCAGCTATGGGAGGGGCTTCCGTGGTAAATGCGATGGCGGTGGCTGCCGAACCGACGGCTGGCGATCAGAATCGTTTGGAAGGTCTGCGTGCGGCTTTACCGGGAGCTTTGGTCACCTTGTATACTTATCTTCCTTTTACCGGTCTGACGTCGGTTACCGATCCTTCGGGCCGGAAACAGATGTATGGTTATGATTCCTGCGGACGTTTGTTATCGGTGAAAGACGAGGACGGGAATATTGTGGAACAATATGAATACCATTTAAAAGAATAGGGGATTGCCTTCACAGGGGAGAACTTTTTTGAGATTATCGGAATTTTTTTCATTTAAAATTTTATCGTTATGAAAATCGTTTTTTTTCTGTTTTTTTTGTTTCGGGGCTTTTGGGTGCTGGCTCAAACCGATCTTGAGCCTCTTCCGTTGCATACGATAACGCCTTCTGCCGATCGCAATTATACGATCCGTTATCGTCCGCATTTTGGGGTAACTTTTGTAAATCATCGTTTGGGTTTGTCGGGATCGGAAGCGACGATCAGCTATTTCGACGGGTTGGGGCGTTGTGTGCAGGTGGTGGAATCCGGAGCGAATCCGGGCCGTCAGGATTTGATTACACCCGTTTCACCTGATTTCTACGGGCGTGAAGAGGTAAAATCCTATCTTCCTTATGCAGGCGGTACGGATAAGGGGATTTACAATACCGGTGCACAATCGGCACAAAACAACTATTATGGTGGACTATACGGTTCTTCGGGCGGTAATGCTTACGCGTACAGTGAGCGCCGTTACGAGGAATCGGGTGCCGGTCGTTTGCTGGAAAGCAGCCGGCCCGGAGCCCCCTACCGCTTGTCCGGCGGGCATACGGTTCGTTACAATTATAGCTTGAACAGCGGAAATGAGGTCCGCCGGTATGTTTATGCTAACGGCAGTGTGAGTAGCTCGGGGTATTTTGCTGCCGGCACATTGTACCGTCAGGAAATATCCGGAGAAGATAACCGCCGTCGCATCGTATTTACCAATTTTCGGGGCGATGCGGTACTGGAGCGCTGTTATGCTTCTTCCGGGGAAGCTTTGGATACCTATTACGTTTATGATGTGCTGGATCGTCTGGTTTGTGTGATTCCGCCGATGCTCGGAGGTAGTGCCGTAATCTCTTCTGCTTCTTTATCGGCCTATTGTTACCGCTATAATTACGATAAGCGGGGAAATATTACGGAGCGTATGCTTCCCGGAGTCGTAACGGAAAAGATCGGTTACAATGCCGCCGGACTTCCTGTCAGCCGTGACCAGGGAGACCGGCATTTTATGTTGAGTTATGATAACCATAACCGCTTGCTATAGGAGTCGTACCATTACGGCAGCGGAAGCAGTATTGTACTGACGGAGCGTTGTTACGACAGTTATCCCCCCGTGAATGGATTGGGGTTTGTGGTTGCTACAGGCTATGCTTCGGCTTATGACAGTCGTGTGGTGGGTTTACAGACGTATGAGAAAGAGCGGATACTGGCCGGTAACAGAGTCTCGGAACCGGGGCTTTCGGGACGTTATGTCAAGCGTTGTTTTTATTACGATAGTAAAGGACGTTTGATACAGCGTGTTGAGCAAAACCATTTGGGCGGAGTGAGCCGTTATCATTATGCCTATGATTTTGTGGGTAATGTAACCTCGGAATGTGAAACTCATACCGTCGGAGGTGTTACCACAAGTTTGGAGAAGGTCAATAACTATGACCATGTAAGTCGTTTGCTTTGTTGTAAGGTATACCTGAATGGTGTATATAAAGGCAAGGTGGATTATGAATACGACGCATTGGGTCGATTGTCTGTCCGCCGTTACGGGGAGAATGCGGCGACGGAACCCCTGTCGTACGATATACGCGGGCGTTTGACGGAACAGGGTTCTTCTTTTTTCCGTTTGGGATTGCGGTATGAGAATGCACAGAAAGGGCCGGGACTTTATGGGGGAGATATTTCGGAATGGAGTTGCCGTTACGGTAGCAAAGCGGAACAGTTGTATACGTTTTCTTATGACGGAGCCGGCCGATTTACCGGAGGTAACCATTACGAAAACGGTGTTCTGGTAGACAATCTGGCCTATAGCTACAACGGTAACAGCTTGTCCGGTCTGACGGAATCGGCCGTGGTCGCTTCGGGCGATATTTACGAGCGTAAGAATATATCCGGCGGCAGCTATGACTACGACATTTATGGTAACCTGTCAAAAGACAGTCGAAAAAATTTGAATTGTTGAATACAATCTTTTAAATTTGTTACACAATGTCAGGAAAGGTAGTACGACTATAGCTGGTTATAAATACGGTTACCGAGGGGGTAAGTTAAAGGTATGGAGTAGTGACTGCAACGGTTATGCTTATGTGGGGAAGTCTGGTTTACGGGTAGTTCTTTTGTTTTTGAAAGCGGTCTTTTCGGTGAGGGAGTGGTGAGCGGCAGCGGTATCTGTTATCCTCTGAAAGATCATTTGGGCAGTATCCGTGCGATTATAGACGGCAACGGCCGTTTACTGGAAGAGAACGATTATTATGCCTTCGGTCACCGGCATCCCCGCAGCGAACAGGCACAGTCTTCCGCAAACCGTTTTAAATACAACGGCAAGGAATTACAGACGGTCGGCGGCCTGGGTTATCTGGACTACGGCGCCCGCATGTACGACCAGTCCTTGGGACGGTGGTTTACGACGGATCCGTTGTCTGAAAAGTATTACGGTTTGAGTCCGTATGTATATTGTGGGAATAATCCGTTAAATATGATTGACCCGGATGGGAGAGCGGCAAGTCCGTATTATGATAGTGATGGATTTTTTTTAGGGACAGATGAGGAAGGATTTCGTGGAACAGTACGTATTGTCACAGGCCGAACAGCCGCTTCTAAGAGTAAGGAACGACTTAGTCCTCAGAATAGTAAGCCTTTGGAAAAGGTTTCTCTTTCGGCTAAATCCTATTCCCGTATATATACGGATATATTGAAACAATTGGGCTATGATGTATCACTGTTGGATGGCGGCGAGGTTGCCGTAAAAAATGGGGATGACACATATAATGATCCTTTTTCTAGTGTTGAATATGCAGTAACGACATATATAGTCGGGAATAAAAATTTTCGCATATCTGTAGACCAGATGAATGACGGAGTACAACGTGATTTAAATACAGTCGAGCATATTGAAAATGTTTTGGGTGTACACGAATATACCGGACATGGAATAAGGAGATTCAGTGAAAAGAAAAAAACTCATTATATGGCTTATGAATTGCAATTCAAACACGCTTCGTGGAAACATTGTACCCCTCTGTTTCGTGGAGGAATGTTGTCTAGATATTATGGTATAGTAAAAAAGGAGAACCCGGAACGTTATCGTCAGATGCGTCCTTTTATTTTAAAATATTGGTATAAATGAACAGATTTCTTTTTTTTATAATTTTTGGAATGCTTTTTGGTTTCCACGGATGTCGTAAGCCGGAGTCTTTGGTTGATAAGATCAATATCCGTATAGATCGAGTCTATTCGAATCAATATCCGGATAAATATTATCCATTGGGAGAGAGTTTTATGGGATTTCTTTTTTTGGATATCACCATAGAGAATCATAGTGATAGTGTTGTGCGTATTTTTATGCGTGAATATCCGGAAGATCCTAACATTCCTAGCAGGCATCCTTCCCGCTTGAACGGAGCTTATGGTATATATCAGGGTGATACGCTTGAAATGGAAGCTCATCGTATTTTAAATATTCCTCCCCATAGTTTTGAAACGCGTCAGTTTATGTATGGAAACGATTGGCTGGAGTATCTTTATAACAGAGGCAATTACTCTACGATTCCTAATTTTATGGAAACGCTTTTTCGTAACAGTCATTTTTATTTTGTTATAAATGAACGTTACGTTCGTAAATTGGAACCTTCTCCCGATTTGAATATTAATTTTCTGGGTCGTCCAAATGCAGATGGGGAATGGATACATATAGTTCCTCTTCGTAAAGGGATATTGCATGATAAGCAATAGGTCATTTTTAATCTATTCCCGGCAGAATTTCTGCCGGGATTTTTTAATCTATATATTTTGGGGGTCTTTTCAAATAAATTTGAATTTTGAATATAATCTTCTACATTTGTTACACAATGTCAGGAAAGGTAGTACGGTTATAGCTGGTTATGAATACAGTTACGGCGGAGTTAAGTTAAAGGTATGGGATAGTGAGGGCAACGGTTATGCTTATGTGGGAAACCTGTTTTACCGGGTTACAGGTAGTTCTTCTGTTTTTGAATGCGGTCTTTTCAGTGAGGGAGTGGTGAGCGGCACCGGTATCTGTTATCATCTGAAAGATCATCTGGGCAGTATCCGTGCAATTGTCGACGGCAACGGCCGTTTACTGGAAGAAAACGATTATTATGCCTTCGGTCACCGGCATTCCCGCAGCGAACAGGTACAGTCTTCCGCAAACCGTTTTAAATACAACGGCAAGGAATTACAGACGGTGGGTGGCCTGGGGTATCTGGACTACGGCGCCCGCATGTACGACCAGTCCTTAGGGCGGTGGTTTACGACGGACCCTTTGTCGGAAAAGTATTACGGTTTGAGTCCGTATGTATATTGTGGGAATAATCCGTTGAGGTATGTTGATCCGGATGGGCGAGACGTTTGGGAGGTTAACAATGAAGGACGGATAATAAACCGCATAAAAGACAAAACGCAAGACGCTTTTTATATGGTTGTTAAAGATGCAGATGGCAATTATCAACGCACATTTACAACTGATGCTGAAGGCAATAAAAATTATAATAGCATTAATTTTGAATATGGAACTGTGGAATCTCAAAGGTCTATATCTTTTTCTCCTGATGGAAAAACAACAGATACTTACGATGTATATAGAATAAGAGGAGATGGCAATGGAACAAAACTGTTTGAATTTATGTCTAATAATGTATCTGGAAGTGGAACAGGTGTAGAAATTAGCCAAGCGATGACTGGAGTTGCAGAAGATAAAGGATTGAACTTTATTACAACAGGGCATATGAAGGCAACAGAACCAGGCATGACTTATTTACTTCGCGGACAACTGTTACATGGATATACAATTAGAGAATTAAACCATAGCCACCCATATACTCCAAAGCCAAGTAAAAGCGACAATGGATTTGCTTCACAAATTACTAATATTATGAAGCAACGAAATGTTCCTGCTCCTACTTTTAACCTCTATTATGTTCCTGGCAAACAAAAAATACCATTTGGTAAATAATATCAGATCTATGAAAATGAGTTTTTTAATAATATTATCAGTTTTATTTATGTTTTCAACAAAAGGCCAGCAACTTGGCAAGGAAACGTGGACAGAAATTACTCACGAAGTTAAACAGCTTGTATTATCAAACGAAAAGGTTCAATACGAATTAGAAAGTTTGTTATTTAACATAAATCAGGATACAGTTTTAAATATTTTTAGGGAATATAAATATTTTCATTTGAACGTAAAAAATGATACTGCTTGTCAAAAGCTTGAATTTTGGTTAAGCAATTATCCTTATAAATCTGAAGGTCTTATTGGCTTTTTTATTTTGAAAGGATATTTTGTTTTTGTCCACGATGAATTACCCGATTTTCTTGAATCAACAGAACACAAGAAAAAATTTTCTTACATCGAACACAAATTAGGCGATCTTGTTATGATGGAAGATGATACTGGTTGTTGGGTTATTGAATATAAGAATCGTCAATTTAGATTATTGCATTATCCTGCTAAACAATAAAAACGCAAAACAGAATTAGCAATTAACCAGAGTATAAACCGTCCATCAGGACATAAAACATCAAAATTATGGCAATACTGATAAAACAGTAGAATGCTCACGACCTGATGTGGTAGGTGGCGGTGTAAAGAAATTTTATGCAAGCCCTGTGCATGATAGAGAAATAAGCCTTGATAACCTGACCAAAGCTATCGAAAAGACAAGTACCGTATGCTTCCCGGTGTGGTGACGGAAAAGATCGGTTACAATGCCGCCGGACTTCCTGTCAGCCGTGACCAGGGAGACCGGCATTTTATGTTGAGTTATGATAACCATAACCGCTTGCTATAGGAGTCGTACCATTACGGCAGCGGAAGCAGTATTGTACTGACGGAGCGTTGTTACGACAGTTATCCCCCCGTGAATGGATTGGGGTTTGTGGTTGCTACAGGCTATGCTTCGGCTTATGACAGTCGTGTGGTGGGTTTACAGACGTATGAGAAAGAGCGGATACTGGCCGGTAACAGAGTCTCGGAACCGGGGCTTTCGGGACGTTATGTCAAGCGTTGTTTTTATTACGATAGTAAAGGACGTTTGATACAGCGTGTTGAGCAAAACCATTTGGGCGGAGTGAGCCGTTATCATTATGCCTATGATTTTGTGGGTAATGTAACCTCGGAATGTGAAACTCATACCGTCGGAGGTGTTACCACAAGTTTGGAGAAGGTCAATAACTATGACCATGTAAGTCGTTTGCTTTGTTGTAAGGTATACCTGAATGGTGTATATAAAGGCAAGGTGGATTATGAATACGACGCATTGGGTCGATTGTCTGTCCGCCGTTACGGGGAGAATGCGGCGACGGAACCCCTGTCGTACGATATACGCGGGCGTTTGACGGAACAGGGTTCTTCTTTTTTCCGTTTGGGATTGCGGTATGAGAATGCACAGAAAGGGCCGGGACTTTATGGGGGAGATATTTCGGAATGGAGTTGCCGTTACGGTAGCAAAGCGGAACAGTTGTATACGTTTTCTTATGACGGAGCCGGCCGATTTACCGGAGGTAACCATTACGAAAACGGTGTTCTGGTAGACAATCTGGCCTATAGCTACAACGGTAACAGCTTGTCCGGTCTGACGGAATCGGCCGTGGTCGCTTCGGGCGATATTTACGAGCGTAAGAATATATCCGGCGGCAGCTATGACTACGACATTTATGGTAACCTGTCAAAAGACAGTCGAAAAAATTTGAATTGTTGAATACAATCTTTTAAATTTGTTACACAATGTCAGGAAAGGTAGTACGACTATAGCTGGTTATAAATACGGTTACCGAGGGGGTAAGTTAAAGGTATGGAGTAGTGACTGCAACGGTTATGCTTATGTGGGGAAGTCTGGTTTACGGGTAGTTCTTTTGTTTTTGAAAGCGGTCTTTTCGGTGAGGGAGTGGTGAGCGGCAGCGGTATCTGTTATCCTCTGAAAGATCATTTGGGCAGTATCCGTGCGATTATAGACGGCAACGGCCGTTTACTGGAAGAGAACGATTATTATGCCTTCGGTCACCGGCATCCCCGCAGCGAACAGGCACAGTCTTCCGCAAACCGTTTTAAATACAACGGCAAGGAATTACAGACGGTCGGCGGCCTGGGTTATCTGGACTACGGCGCCCGCATGTACGACCAGTCCTTGGGACGGTGGTTTACGACGGATCCGTTGTCTGAAAAGTATTACGGTTTGAGTCCGTATGTATATTGTGGGAATAATCCGTTAAATATGATTGACCCGGATGGGAGAGCGGCAAGTCCGTATTATGATAGTGATGGATTTTTTTTAGGGACAGATGAGGAAGGATTTCGTGGAACAGTACGTATTGTCACAGGCCGAACAGCCGCTTCTAAGAGTAAGGAACGACTTAGTCCTCAGAATAGTAAGCCTTTGGAAAAGGTTTCTCTTTCGGCTAAATCCTATTCCCGTATATATACGGATATATTGAAACAATTGGGCTATGATGTATCACTGTTGGATGGCGGCGAGGTTGCCGTAAAAAATGGGGATGACACATATAATGATCCTTTTTCTAGTGTTGAATATGCAGTAACGACATATATAGTCGGGAATAAAAATTTTCGCATATCTGTAGACCAGATGAATGACGGAGTACAACGTGATTTAAATACAGTCGAGCATATTGAAAATGTTTTGGGTGTACACGAATATACCGGACATGGAATAAGGAGATTCAGTGAAAAGAAAAAAACTCATTATATGGCTTATGAATTGCAATTCAAACACGCTTCGTGGAAACATTGTACCCCTCTGTTTCGTGGAGGAATGTTGTCTAGATATTATGGTATAGTAAAAAAGGAGAACCCGGAACGTTATCGTCAGATGCGTCCTTTTATTTTAAAATATTGGTATAAATGAACAGATTTCTTTTTTTTATAATTTTTGGAATGCTTTTTGGTTTCCACGGATGTCGTAAGCCGGAGTCTTTGGTTGATAAGATCAATATCCGTATAGATCGAGTCTATTCGAATCAATATCCGGATAAATATTATCCATTGGGAGAGAGTTTTATGGGATTTCTTTTTTTGGATATCACCATAGAGAATCATAGTGATAGTGTTGTGCGTATTTTTATGCGTGAATATCCGGAAGATCCTAACATTCCTAGCAGGCATCCTTCCCGCTTGAACGGAGCTTATGGTATATATCAGGGTGATACGCTTGAAATGGAAGCTCATCGTATTTTAAATATTCCTCCCCATAGTTTTGAAACGCGTCAGTTTATGTATGGAAACGATTGGCTGGAGTATCTTTATAACAGAGGCAATTACTCTACGATTCCTAATTTTATGGAAACGCTTTTTCGTAACAGTCATTTTTATTTTGTTATAAATGAACGTTACGTTCGTAAATTGGAACCTTCTCCCGATTTGAATATTAATTTTCTGGGTCGTCCAAATGCAGATGGGGAATGGATACATATAGTTCCTCTTCGTAAAGGGATATTGCATGATAAGCAATAGGTCATTTTTAATCTATTCCCGGCAGAATTTCTGCCGGGATTTTTTAATCTATATATTTTGGGGGTCTTTTCAAATAAATTTGAATTTTGAATATAATCTTCTACATTTGTTACACAATGTCAGGAAAGGTAGTACGGTTATAGCTGGTTATGAATACAGTTACGGCGGAGTTAAGTTAAAGGTATGGGATAGTGAGGGCAACGGTTATGCTTATGTGGGAAACCTGTTTTACCGGGTTACAGGTAGTTCTTCTGTTTTTGAATGCGGTCTTTTCAGTGAGGGAGTGGTGAGCGGCACCGGTATCTGTTATCATCTGAAAGATCATCTGGGCAGTATCCGTGCAATTGTCGACGGCAACGGCCGTTTACTGGAAGAAAACGATTATTATGCCTTCGGTCACCGGCATTCCCGCAGCGAACAGGTACAGTCTTCCGCAAACCGTTTTAAATACAACGGCAAGGAATTACAGACGGTGGGTGGCCTGGGGTATCTGGACTACGGCGCCCGCATGTACGACCAGTCCTTAGGGCGGTGGTTTACGACGGACCCTTTGTCGGAAAAGTATTACGGTTTGAGTCCGTATGTATATTGTGGGAATAATCCGTTGAGGTATGTTGATCCGGATGGGCGGGAAGTTAGAGGAATAACAAAGCAAGACGCTCAAAACTTTCGTAATGATATTTATAAAGTATTGGCCGATGATAAATTTGCTAATGTTCGCACTTTAATAGATATAAAAGGTAAAACGTTTAAAAGTATTGATGCAGGTAAATTAAGTTCAGCAATGGAAGGGCTTACATTAACTGATGATGAAAGTGTATATATCACTATGATAACAGGTGCAATCAACTCAAAAGACGTTTACACAGTTGAATATGTTAGTGAGGAATACACTTCTTCGGAAGGTGCAAAAGCCTTTGTAAATCATATGAATAAAGAATTAGGCGAAGGAATAGGCGATAAAATGGTAACCCCTGATGGTAAATTAAGCTCTGCTTGGATTCGTAATTCTGGCGATGGTTTAAATGTTCCAACACAGAATGGCCCGCACTCTTTTATTGGTGGTAGTTTACAAGGTAGTGAAAGGGCTGTAACTTCGGGACACGAAGTGTTTGGACACGGTATTCCCGCTGCTAAGAAACTAAAACCAGCCGAAAATAATGCCAATGCAATTCGGACAGACAATCTTATCCGAAGAATTTTAGGATTACCTCAAAGAGACGGCAGTAATCACGGCGGTTATAAAGAGGGACACGTAATTAATCCATATATTTTGCCAATATTAAAATGAAAAAAATAGCAACTATTTGTATTACTCTTTGTATTACTTGTTTTTGTTATGCTCAAAGTGATTGGAAAGAAATATCTGACTCTTTGGCATTAGAAAGTCGAGTTAGAGCAGATATTGTATTATCTAAATTTGATACAATATCAGGAAAAAAAATACTATATTCTCTTCTAAACAAAGATTATTATATTATTTTTCAGTTGGATAACTATTACAAAGAATATGTTGTGACAATAGATAGTATTTGTAATATTTTGGTTATTAAAGAAGTTGGAAACGATAAAGAAATTGAAAAGTTAAAAGCAAAAAAGTTTTTGCCAAAAAACAAAAGAAAGCTTTTAAAACAGTTGAAAGAGAATAGGGAGATCATAAGTGATGCTTTTAATGCGAACCAATATTGTACAGAGTTAATAACTTCTTTACCGAATGCTACTTATATTGCGGGTGTCCCTTCTTATTTTGTTATGAAAGACGAAAATAACAAAAGATATGGAGAATATAGTTTATCGTCGATAACAACACCTTGCCCAATCAATCCTAATTTATGGGCTTATCTTATCAGAAAATTATCCGAAAATATAGACTAATTTTTAAAAGCCCCGCACTTGTGAAATGTCCCCAAAAGTTGGACGGGTTACACATTATCCAGTAATTGCAAGAGTTCGGTATTGCACCGGACTCTTTCCTTTTAAGCGGGACTTAATTCTTTTATTGTTGTAATACTTTATATATTCCTTCAAAGCCTTTATGAAGGCTTCAGGCGATTCAAATTCTTCTGCATATAAAAGTTCATTAAGCAATGTATATTATGAGGTAAATTTATATAATTCAATTGACGAATAAATGTGACTTTATTTTCCAGCTTAGAAAAATAAATATCTGAACCAGTAGGAAATGAGTCCGGTATTACGCCGGACTCATTTTTATTGTGGTTGTATTCGGGGGTAAGTGGGGAGATGAAATTGGGGGGGGAAAATGGTATGAAGGAGGTTTTATTTTTCCGGTTGTGTTTTGGGATGGTGTTCGGATTGATCCGGTAATTTTTGGCTTCTTTTTGGGGGTAAAAAAGGGCTGTTTTTGCAGTGATAAGGTTTTTGTAAAAAACAGGTCTTATAATCAGGTGTTTAGAAGTGCAGTGATAAGGTTTCTGTTTGCATGTCGGAGAATCTTTTTGGATTTTGTGCTTTAAATTTAGCACAAATAATCAAATGCAATCGTTATGAAATCTATTCGTGCAAAATCGGAGTTGAAGGCATTTTCTTTGCCTGAGTTATTAGTTGTGCTTGTTATCATCGGGATTCTTGTTTTGATCGCTTTGCCTAATCTGATGCCTCTTATATCAAAGGCTAAAAGTACGGAGGCTCAGCAGCAGTTGGTGTTTTTGCACACCTTGGAAAAAACTCATTTTTATATGCATTCCCGGTATTCGGCTTCTTTGGAGGAGTTGGGCTTTGAGCAGCAGAAGCTGGTGACGGACGGAGGAAGTGCCAATTACCGGATTGAAGTTACCGAAGCCAGTGAGAAAGGATTTAAAGCGAAGGCTACCGCTGTGGTCGATTTCGACGGAGACGGGACATACAATGTCTGGGAAATCGATCAGGATAAAAACTTGAAGGAAGTAACGAAAGATTAAGGCCTGAAATAAAGCAATATGTGGGATTTGTTATTGATACTGCCTTTGGGAAGTATGATGTGTTCGGATTTCCGGATGCGTAGAATTACATTGGCGGATTTATTACTGTTTGGAATATTACAGTGGGGAATGTCTTGTTGCGAATGGGGGTGTTGTGCATTTTTTGTAAGAATATTCGTAAATCTGTCGTTGCTTTGCTTTATAGGAATAATTGTAGCCGGGTATTATTACCTGCGTTACGGCAAAAAATCGTTACGTAAACAAATCGGAGTGGGGGATTTGTGGTTTTGTTTGTTGTTGCTGCCTGCCTTTTCCTGTTGGGAGTTGACTTTTTTTCTGACTTTTTCCGGTTTGATTATGTTGTCGGTGTGGTGGGTGTATGTCCGGATAAAAAGGAGGGAAGTGACAATACCTCTGGTGGGCGGTTTGGGATGTATGTATATGTTGTTAATCTTAATGCGTGTTTTGGGTTATGGATGAGAAGCATATTCCGGCCGGTATAACGGGTTTTTTTACAGCAGAGGAAGCCCGTGCCTATCATTTGATTCCTGTGGAGAGGAATGCCGGAGAGTTGAAATGTTATGGTAAAAAAGGGTGTTGTTATGACAGTGTACGGAAGGAAATTGCCGTAGTCCGGGGGGTGAAGCTACAGGTGGAAGTTTTACCGGAAGACGGATTCGAGCGGCTTATGCGGCAGTGTTATCGGCATGGGGGAGCGATTGCGGATATGTCCGATGGTGATGTAGGAAGTTCGGATTTTTTGAGTCGGTTGATATTGGAGGCTTATCATTGTTATGCCAGCGATTTGCATTTTGAAGCTTATGAGGAGCGTTGCCGGGTACGTTTCCGGATAGACGGGCGTTTATTGGAACGATATGCAATCGGAAAGGAGAATTATGCGGCTTTGGTCAATCAGATAAAGATTTTGGCTAATCTGGATATTTCCGAAAAGCGTTTGCCGCAGGATGGACGGATTTTTTTCAATAGGGAGGCCTGTCGTTTTGATGTCAGGGTGTCTTGTCTGCCGGCCATATACGGTGAAAAGATCGTTCTTCGCTTACTGACGCGTCATACGGAATTGCTCGATCTGGATAATTTGGGTTTTGATGACAGGCAATTGGCGGATTACCGGGAAGCTGTCTCCAATCCGCATGGGTTGATCCTGATCAGCGGTCCGACCGGTTCGGGTAAAAGCACTACATTGTATGCCACTTTACGTTTGCTGAACCGTGAAGACAATAATATTCTGACGATAGAGGATCCCGTGGAGTATACGCTGGAGGGGGTCAATCAGGTGCAGTTGAAGGAGGAGATCGGGCTTACCTTCGGTAGTGCTTTGCGTACTTTTTTACGGCAAGATCCAGATATTATCATGTTGGGAGAAATCCGGGATACGGAAACGGCCCGTATGGCCGTAAGAAGTTCTTTGACGGGGCATTTGATTTTTTCGACGATACATACGAACAGTGCCTGGGGATGTGTGGCCCGTCTTACGGATATGGGACTTCATTCTTTTCTGATTGCCGATACGTTGCTTTTGTGTATGGCTCAGCGCTTGGTGCGTTTGCTTTGTCCTCATTGCAAGTGCGGGATGAATGCAGAGGAGGGAGGATTAGCGCATTTGGCCGGTGTTCCCCGCCGTCTTTTCCGGGCTGTAGGATGTGAGGCTTGTTATTATACCGGTTATTCCGGGCGGAAGGCCGTTTATGAGGTGCTGCCTGTCGATTCGCGTTTGGCTTTGGCCATTCGTAATCAGGAAACGGAAATAGCGGCTTTGTTAAAGGAAAGAGGGATAAAAACATTGAGAGAGTCTGCCTTGCAACTGTTAGAGGACGGTCTGACTTCTCTGGAAGAGGTATTGCCCTTGTTGAACGAATAAACGGTAGGTTATGATTTTAAGGTATTTGTTTTCAGTGATTATATTGGTCGTATCGGGAAGTGTGTATGCCCAGGAGAGTGCCGACTCTTTGGCGGTAGTACAGACAGATGTTTTACGAAGGACTTTGGATAGTTTGGGAAGCAGGGATCCCGCTTATTTGCAGGAAACGGATCTTTCGGTGGGAAATATTCCGCTTTCCGAGTTATTACGTAGTATTGCGACAGTCAATCAGGTGAATTTATGTGTAAAGGTGGCAACCGATCCTTTGGTCGCCTGTAATTTCAGTCGGGCACGTATTACAGACCTGTTGTATTTTCTTTGCCGGGAGTACGGTTTGGAGGCCGAAATCAGCGGTAATATTGTGACTCTCCGTTCAGCTGCCGTTTTACCGCAATCCGAACCGGAACCAACGGTGCGTTACGATTCGTTACAGGTTTCTCTCTCTTTCGATTTTCAGGAAGTTTTGCTTCCGGAGGTGGCTCGTTGCATTACCCGGCTGACGGGACAAAATGTAATTGTACCTCAGAATTTGTATGCTTCCCGCGTATCGTCTTATCTGCAACAATTAAAAGTGCCTGATGCAATTCGTGCTTTGGCTGCAGCTAACGGTTTGGTGGTTACGGAAGAAAAGAGAGGCGTATGGATTTTTGATTCCTCCGGAGGAAGAGAATCTGAAGGGCAGGAACGGAATAAGCATTTTGTCCGGAGAGAGGTATATGCAACAGACCGGTTATCGGCCGATAGTCTGGGCTGTCTTACCGCACATATAACAAATGGAAATTTGAGCGATATATTGTCAGAAGCCTGTGAGTTGCTAAAGCTGAATTATTTTTTTGCCACCCCTTTGAAGGGCCAGACTTCGGTGTATTTACAGCATATAGAGTACGAGACTTTTTTCGACGTTGTACTGGCGGGAAGCGGGATCAGTTGCGGGAAGTATGACGGGGTGTATGTATTCGGAACAACAGGGAAGGAGAATGCTTTGGTGACAACGCGTGTCGTTCCGTTGCGTTACCGTACGGCGGAGCATTTACCCGAGCTGATACCGGATGCATTGAAAAAAGAGGTGCAGGTGCAGCTTTTCCCCGATCTCAACAGTTTGATCGTAAGCGGAGACAGCCGGCATGTGACGGCCGTGTGTCGTTTTCTGGAGAGTATAGACCGGAGAGTACCTTTGATAACGATTGACGTTATGATTGTCGAGGTGACGAAAAGTACGATCCGGGAAGCCGGAATTGAGGCCGGCCTGGGGGAGAAGCCGGCGGTAACGAAGGGCTCTTTTTCTCCCGGTATCAATATGACTTTGGGAGCTGTATCGGTAAATAAGCTGATTAATAGTTTCAACGGTTTCGGATCGGTGAATCTGGGAAGGGTTACTCCTGATTTTTACATGAATCTTAAATTTCTGGAAGAGGCCGGAGATATTGAGTTGCGTTCGACACCGAAACTTTCGACGCTGAACGGACACGAGGCGACGCTGAAAAGCGGGGAAACCCGGTATTACAAAGAAGTGTCGAGTAATATTATCGGGTCACAGACTCCCATACAATCGGATTCCTATACCTGGAAAAGTATAGATGCTAATTTGTGTGTACGGATTGTACCTTATGTGGGAGAGGACGGACATATCACTTTGCAGGTAGAAATCGAACAGAGCGAATTTACGGGAAAAGAGGAAAAAGATGCTCCCCCTTCGACGGCTACCCGTAGTTTTAAGTCTCAGATCAGGGTGAAAGACGGTGAAATGGTGTTGCTGGGCGGGATCGAACGCAACAGCCGGGACCGCAGTAGCCGGGGATTGCCTTATATTGCCCGTATTCCTTTGTTGAAGTGGTTGTTCGGATCGACCAGAAACAATAAGGTGAACCAAAAACTCAATATTTTTATTAAACCGACAGTATTATAAATAATTCAACAATGGTATTACCTGAAACTATCACCGGATACGCTCAATTTCTAAAGGTGGTTATTCTGCCGGACGGAAGTTTTCAAACGGTTCTGTATGTACTGCGTAAAGGGAAATGTGTGAGTATACCGGAAAAAGTAGCAGGAAGGCAGGCTTTAACATTCGTATTGCTGGAGGGGGAAGGGGTATTGCGGAGGGTTTACCGGGAAGGTGATGAAAGTATACGCAGAATTACCGGGAATCCGGATTTGTTATACGATTCGGAACAGAGGGAAGATGGAACGGTGTTACGGTTTATGCGGCGGGATAAGGCTGACGAGGTCGTAACCGGATTGAAACAGAGAGGTATACAGGTGTACGGAGTGTATTTGTCCAGGGGAGAAGAAAAAAGTCTGTCTTCGCCGGAAGAAGATGAAGTTGTCCGGTGGTTGCGGATTCGAAAGGAAGAAATGAGATTCCGGGTTTTGTTCCGGCCTGACCGGAAAGGAAAGGTGTTGGGAGAATGTGTTTTCCGGCGCTTGAGGTTACCGTTGTTGTGTTTTTGGCTGATCGTACTGATCGGTAATTTTTTCGGAACCGTTGCATTGGAAGAAAGAGTGCGGGAACAGGAGGCGATCGTGGCGGTACGTATGCGGGAACGGGAAGGAAGAAGCCGGGAGGATGAAGGAATTCGCAATTTGTCGGAGAAAGTCCGTAGGTGGTCGGTCGGGCATTGTGCTTTACTGTTGGACCGGATTGCCCGGCATGTCCCGGGGGAGATGCAATTGTCTTTATTGAGTGTAGCTCCTTCTGAGGGAAAGCTCCGATCGGGGCGGGATCCGGAAATCGTATCGGGAGTGGTGTTGATCGGCGGGGAGACTTCGGATCCCGGAACGGTTACCCGTTTTTGCCGTTTGCTGGAAAAGGAAACTTTTTGCCGGGAGATAGAATTAAAAACGATATACAGGTTGTCGGGACGGGAGGCATATCGTTTTGAAATCAAGGTTTCTTTGTAATACCAGGATTAAAATAGAAGTTATGAAAGAATATACGGGGCTTGTGAAATTATCGGTACTGGTCGTTGTGTTGCCTTTATTTGTCTGGTCATTCGCTTTGAAGAGAAGCGTAGGCCTTTGGAAGCGGTATACAGCTGAAAAAGTGAAGTCGGAACAATTGTCGGAACAGAAATTGCCTTTACCGAATGAAATGAAGCAGGAGGAGATCGGCGGTTCCTTATTGGTGGACGGTAAGTTACTGGACGGGCTGACGGAAATCATCCGCCGCGAAAATGTCGGGGTCGTCAGTTATTTGCCCGTAGTGCTTCATAAGGAAGGGAAGTATTGTTTGTATGCGGGCGAATTGGTTTTGGCCGGAAGGTATGGCGGATTACTTCGTTTCATGGATGTATTCGAGACGGAAATGCCTTCGGTAAAGATCGTTTCTGCCGGATTCCGGTTGTTTAAGGAAAGATACAATGACAAGCCGGAATTGCATTTGGCATTGATTGTTGTGGAGTTGGCGGGGGAAAAATAAATTTCAGCGTTGGGGATTGTCGCTTGAATAAAGGTTGTTGTTAAATAAAATGTGTCATTCGTTATAGGGTTTATTTAAAAACAGGTTATGAAAATTAAAGTGTTGTTTTTGTCGTATTGTTTGTTATTCCTGTCTTGTGAAGATGTCTTCGAAAAAGATATCAGCCGGAAAAAGGTGGAGGTGATGGCTCCCGGAGCGGGATGGGTCTTAAATGAAGCGGAGCAGGTATTTGTCTGGAAGTTGATGGAGGGGGCTTCTGCCTACCGTCTGGTGGTGGTGTCTCCGTCCTTTGCCCGTATCGGCCGTTATGTTGCAGATACACTGGTAACCGGCAATCATTGGAAAACGGTTTTACCGGAAGGACCTTATGAGTGGTCGGTGAGGGGATGTAATTCGGCTTATGAGTCACAGGATACTGTTTTGGCTTTTTCGGTAGATCGGGAATGAATCAGATCGGGAATAAAAGGGAGTAACTATGAAAAATAGAAAGGTAGTAGGTGTACTTTTGCTTGTTGTTGCCGTTGTATGGAGTATCGTTATTTGGCGGATTGCTGGCGCTTTGGGAGATCAGAAAGATATGGACGCCGTTAACGGTTACCGGCCGTTACCTGCTGTTACTGTATTTGACAGTATACGGGTAGATTATCCCGATCCTTTCCTGAAGTCAGAATTACAGGTAAACTCCGGAAAGCAATCGGCTATACGTCCCTCAGCTTTCTTTGTTCCCGATATGCCCTTGCATACGGCTGATCCGCCGTCTTTTCTTTTCCGGGGCAGACTGAGACGGGGAAAACGGGCGTATGTGTTGTTGGAGTCGGACGGTCGTCGTGAGATTGTGGGGGTGGGAGACGTAATTGACGGCTTCCGGATTGTAAAATCAGCCGGAGATTCTGCCGTATTTGTAAAGGGGAATCAGAGGTACGTATTGAAAAAATAAGGATATGAAGACGTTTAAAGCTTCGGTTCTGGCGACGGTTGTTGTAGTGTCTGTATTGATGCTGTTGTTTGTCAGCGGAATTTTTTCGTTGAAGATGTATTATGGTCGTCCTGTCCGGGAATGGGTGGCGGAACAACAGGAGAGAATGTGGCTGGATTCCGGTTTTTTGTTGTATTGCCGGGATACGTCGGTTGTACTGACGGATACTTCCGGTTATGTGCTTTTCCCTCCGGACGAACGTTCCCGTATCCGGGTTGAAGTTTTACCCTGGGGATTGTATGAGGTCGTGACAGTTTCACTTGCCTCGGGGAGAGCTTCGGTACGTTGGGTAGGTAAAAAACGATTGTATAACCGTAATGTACAATTGTATGTGAGTGATAAAGGGGCTGTTTTTTGTCTGGCCGGCCGTACGGTAATCCGGGGAAAGGTAGCCGTACCGAAAGCCGGAATCAATTATACGTCAGTCAATTCCGAATTTTTCACCGGGGAGATACTGGCGGATTCTGCCGTTTGCCGGAGTGGAACGGGTTTGCCGGAAATTTTGGAAGGACTACGAAAACAAGCCGGTGAGTATGGTCGTCTGCGGGAACCGCTTTCCATTCCCTGCGACGGTTTTGCCGGTTTGAAGCGTAGTTTCCGGGAGGAAACTTTGACGGTTGTTTGTGAAGAACGGGTTAGCGGAAACTATGCCGGACGATTGGTGTTGTACAGCCGTTTTCCTTTGTATATCGGTCCGGAGTGCCGTTTAAGCCGTGTTTTGGTAGCAGCGCCTTCTGTAATGGTGGGTAAAGGTTTTCGGGGATCATTGCAGATTTTTGCCCGGGATACGGTAGTGTTGGATGAGCAGGTGGAGTTGGAGTATCCTTCGGGGGTGTTTTTAAGTGCGGAAAATCCGGCAAGAAGGGTTGAAATCCGGGATAGTGCTGTCCTGAACGGTTATGTCGTGGTTGACGGGGATGGAGCGGAAAACCGGCCTCCCGTGCTGCATTACCGTCAGGTTCCGACGGCGAAGGTGAGGGGACTGGTGTATGTGGACGGTATTGCCCAGGTGCAGGGAGAAGTAGCGGGGGCTCTTTTTCTTCGGGAGAGTTATTATTTTTCTCCGGCGGGCTATTATGCAGATATCCTGTATGGAGTGGACTTGTCAGAAAGTAAGGACATGATCTGGCCTTTCTGGTTGGCCGGAGATACGGAAAAGGAGGTGATCGGATGGCTGGAATAAATAAACGGCTCGGGGCTTCGACTTTGGTTGAAGTGATTGTTGCGGCTTTGATCCTGATGATTGTCTTTGCCGTGACGATGGAAACTTTGGTACGGTTTTCGGTGCAGGATAGCGAACCGATAGAGTTGACGGATGCCGTCACAGCCGTGCGTACCTATTACCGTTTATCCGGAAAGGAGGAGGAGAATGAAACCCTGGAATACAAGTGGGGGAAAATAAGAGTAGATGTCAAGCCTTATCGTCCGGGTTTCCGGCAGGTAACTCTGACGGTTATTCCAGGACACGGGCAGTATAAGCCGGTATTTGTTTATTTAAAATAGATGGACATGAGGTTCCGAATAAGTGGAAGCCGATGGGGCAACTGTTTTAGAAGGTGTTTTTACTGTATGAATCCGATAGGTTTAAAGAAGGTGCAGGTAAAAATGCGATGCGTTCGGAAATATACCTATCGGGCTATGACTTTGCCTGAATTGCTGGTGGTCATGATAGTCGGAGGAATTGTGTTTCTCATGGTATTTGAGGCCTGGAATATGGCAGGGCGTTACGGAAGACAACAGACAGAGAGGAGTTTGTCGGAAAGTACGTTTTTTACGGCCGTTTCCCGTCTGGAAACTTTGTGTATGTCGGCAGATTCACTTACTGTCAGGGGGGACGGACTGGTCGTTCATCGTGCTGCCGGAAATGAGGTGTATCTGTACCGGGAGGGAGATTGTCTGGTTGTGTTATTCGGGGAAGGAGACGATTGTATACCCGTTTTGCGGGACACGTTGTTCCGAAATGTAGATGACGTCAGATGGACATCTGAAAGCGATGTTCCGAAACGGATAGACAGCTTGTATGTACTTCTGCAATTGGGCAAACATCGGAAAGAATTCGGATTCGGTTGTACTGATCGCGGTCCGGAACGGTGGGGAAAAGTTTTTCAGACGGAAGAGAACAGGTAAAAGATCAATAAAGGTATTTATTTAAATCAGGTGTAATGGCAGTTTTGGTTTTTAAAGATTCGAGAAAAGAGACTTTGTTTTCGGAATTGAGTTCTTTACTGGCTTCGGGACTTGATTTCAGCCGCTCGTTCTCACTGTTGACGGAAGGCGAAGAGAAGGGGCGGATAAAAGAAATGTTAAAGTCGATACATTGTTCTGTGGTGAAAGGAAATGCCTTGTGGCAGGCGTTGGAAGAAAACGGAGGTTTTTCTCCTTTGGACCGGGGAGTTGTACGTATCGGGGAAGAAACGGGACGGTTGAGTGAAGCTTTGGTGTTTCTGGCTGAATATTACCGTAAACGGATTGCCCGTCGCCGGATGATTTCGAGTGCCGTCAGTTATCCTTTGGTGGTATTGGGAACGGCGGTTATCGTATTGGTGTTTATGATTTTGGTGGTGGTGCCTATGTTCGAGCAGGTATATACCCGTATGGGGGGAGAATTGCCGGCCATGACCCGCGGTATGATCGCTCTTTCCCGTTCGTTTCCGTATTGGCTGGGAGGAGTAACGGCAGTCGCCGGAGGCGGGGCGTTGTTTTTTCGTTATTTCGGAAAACGCCCGGAGGTGCAATCGGCTGTAGCTGCTTTTCTGCTTCGTCTTCCTTTGGTCGGCGGACTTATCCGGCAGAATTGCGAAGCCCGGTTTTGTAGTTTACTTTGGTTGCTGAATAGTTCAGGGGTACCGCTTTTACGGAGTATCGGCTTGCTGGAGGGAATTATTTCTTTTTACCCTTACCGTAAATCTTTTACCTCCATTGCTCAGGAACTGGGACGGGGAACCCTTTTTTCCACTGCCCTTTCGCTTTTTCCCCGTTTGTACGACCGTAAATTGGTCATGTTGTTGCGTGTGGGAGAAGAAACCAACCGTTTGGGGGATATGTTGTCGAGACAAGGAGAGGAACTCAGCCAGCGCCTCGAGCACGGACTGAAGCAGGCGGGTAATCTGCTTGAACCGATTTTGGTACTGGGTGTCGGTGCTTTAGTGGCTGCCGTTCTGATTGCAATGTCCCTGCCGATGTTCCGGCTGGGAACAACGATATATTGATTTTTATCTCAATAATACCTGTTGTATTTTTCCGGTTATCCGGCCTAAATCATCGGAAATATATATAATATTTAGAAATATTTTACTTTTCAGAAAGGGAAACCGTTTTGTCATTACAATAAATATTATAAATGTCTATTGCATTTTATATCAGAATATAAACTTTACTTATTTTAATCTGTAATATAATGATTAATCCGATGGATTGCATTTCTATATTTTGCGATATACTATTTTTCAATTATGCAATTAATTTATATATAGGTTTGATGTAAAAAAATGTTAATAATTTAGTGCGTAACTTTAATTTACAAATTTTAAATTTTACGTACTTATGGAAAAAACATTTTTTATCGATCAAATTCAAGGGCTAAAAGAGAGTGTTTACAGAATTTTTAGCAGAAGGAGAAGGCAGAAAAGAATTGTAGCGGATAAAGGGGATGAGGATTTTAAATTTATCTCCGGGATTATATTGTCGTATGTACGACATCTGACATTGTTGTTCGGACAATATAAGAATCGTTATGAAATTATTTATCACCGTATTTATGAAATTATAGAAAAGGAAATTATAGACGGAGAGGGCAAGACGGTGTTGTGTAAAATTATAAATCAATGTTTTGACGGAATTGCCGATAAGTTACGGGCGTCCCATCCTGAGCTTCGGGATACGGATGTCGAGTTTTTATGTTTTCTGGCAGTGGGTTTTACGGCATTGGAATTGATGTTGATGTACCGTTTGGAAAGTGTGGAAGCGGTGTATGTAAAGTGTTCGCGTTTAAAAAAAAAATACATTTGGATTGTCCGTTAAATATTTATTTACAGGAATATGTACCGTATAAAATAAATTGGGAGCCCGGGCGTTTGTTTCAGGAGGTGTTTGTGGTATCGGAGGATATTTAATATTTTCAGGATTTTATTTTCCGTTTTTACTTTTTAGCTTAACTTTGTAGCTTGTGGAAATGAACAGGTATTTGATAGCGGCATTGTATGTCATGGCCGGATGTGTCGTGACAGTTCCTTTAAAGGTGCAGGGAAACCCGGAGCCTTTAAGGGGGGAAAGGTGCAGGCTGATTGTTACGACTACGGTTAAAACGGTGTCGGAATATGTCGGGGATCAGGAAGCGGAGCAGCTTGTTTTTGACCTGGCTCCGGAATATTTCTGGTCGCCGGACATTGCGGTTCATAAGACGATTTTTTTGTCTGATTACGGGAAAGCGGAGCAAATCGAGACTCCGGCATATACTTCCCATAAAATCCGGGCTCCGGGGCTGTAATCCTGATACAGTTTTCGATTTATGACCCAGGATTCGGATATGAATCCCGGTTTGAAGGCAGGTCGTGCATTTTAATGAATGACGATTTCCGGTAAGGATCGAAAGTTTTATTTTTACAAGTTATATTTTTAACAGAGTTGCCAGGCAACAAAATATTAATTACAATTTAAAATTTACAATTCAATGGGTTTAAATGATATATTGAAGAAATTACTCGGTAATAAGTCGGATCGGGATATGAAGGAGTTGGTGCCGATTGTGGGCAAGGTAAATGCCGAGTGGGAAAAGATAAAAGGACTCAGTAATGACGAGTTGCGTGCTGCTGCCGATGATTTGAAAGCCAAAATCCGGGCGCATATACAGGAAGAGCAGGACGAGATAACAGAGTTGAAGAGAAAGGTGGATGAAGAACGGCCGACAATCGAAGAACGGGAGGAAATATACGACCGTATCGACAAGCTGGAAGAGGAGATTGATAAGAAGGTGGAGGAGATTCTGACGGAATTGTTACCTGCGGCTTTTGCGATTATGAAGGATACAGCCCGTCGTTTTAAGGAAAACGAGGAAATTGAGGTAACAGCTACCCCATTTGACCGGAATTTATCTGTGAATCATGATTTTGTGGAGATTGAAGGAGATAAGGCGATTTGGTTTAATTCGTGGATTGCCGGAGGAAATGAGGTGACGTGGGATATGGTGCATTACGATGTACAGTTGATCGGCGGGGCTGTGCTTCATCAGGGCAAGATTGCGGAAATGGCCACGGGTGAAGGTAAAACGTTGGTTGCTACTTTACCGGTATTTCTGAATGCATTGACGGGGCGCGGAGTGCATATGGTGACGGTGAATGATTATCTGGCAAAGCGTGACTCGGAGTGGATGGGACCTTTGTATATGTTCCACGGTTTGTCTGTGGATTGTATTGATAAGCATCAGCCTAATTCTCCGGAACGCCGTAAGGCTTATATGGCGGATATTACTTTCGGTACGAATAACGAATTCGGTTTCGATTATCTGCGCGATAACATGGCGGTTCATCCCGAGGATCTGGTACAGCGTAAACACAATTATGCGATTGTGGATGAGGTTGACTCGGTGTTGATCGACGATGCCCGTACGCCTTTGATTATTTCCGGTCCGGTACCGAAAGGGGACGATCAGATGTTCGACGAATATAAGCCGCGTGTTGACCGTTTGGTAAGGATGCAGCGTGAGCTGGTGATGAAGATATTCAATGAAGCGAAGGAGTTGCTGAATAGTGACGATTCGAAGAAGCGGAAAGAAGGGGGAGTCCTGTTGCTTAGAGCACATAAAGGTTTACCGAAATATAAACCTTTGATTAAGTTTTTGAGTGAGCAAGGGAATAAGGCAATATTGATCAAGACGGAAAACGAATACATGCAGGAAAATAACCGGAGGATGCCGGAAATTACAGATCCGCTGTATTTTGTGATTGATGAGAAGCAGAACACGATCGATTTGACGGATAAGGGACACGATGCGATTACTGCTGCCGGCGAGGATCCGAAGTTCTTTATTCTTCCGAATATCGGTGAAGAAATCGCCGAAATCGAAAAGACGGTGAAGGATGAAAACGAGAAGTTGCAGCGTAAAGACGAAATGATTCAGAATTACGCCGTGAAATCGGAGCGTGTGCATACTGTAAGTCAGTTGCTGAAAGCTTACACTTTGTTCGAGAAGGATGTAGAATATGTGGTGATCGATAATAAGGTGAAGATTGTGGATGAGCAGACCGGTCGTATCATGGAGGGGCGCCGTTATTCGGATGGTCTGCACCAGGCGATTGAAGCTAAAGAAGATGTGAAGGTTGAAGCGGCTACACAGACTTTTGCTACGATTACGTTGCAGAATTATTTCCGTATGTATCATAAACTGGCCGGTATGACCGGTACGGCAGAAACGGAAGCCGGTGAGTTGTGGGATATTTACAAGCTGGATGTCGTTGTGATCCCGACGAACAAACCGATCATCCGGAAGGATGCCAACGATTTGGTATATAAGACGAAGCGGGAGAAATACAATGCGGTGATCGATGAAATCGTCCGTCTGGTAGAAGCCGGTCGTCCGGTATTGGTAGGTACGACTTCGGTAGAAGTGTCGGAGTTATTGAGCCGTATGCTGAAATTGCGGAATATTTCTCACAATGTGCTGAATGCGAAGTTGCATCACAAAGAGGCTGATATTGTAGCACAGGCCGGACAGAAAGGTACTGTAACTATTGCTACCAATATGGCCGGTCGTGGTACCGATATCAAGTTGACTCCGGAGGTACGGGAAGCGGGAGGTTTGGCTATTATCGGTACGGAGCGGCATGATTCCCGTCGTGTGGACCGTCAGTTGCGGGGCCGTGCCGGACGTCAGGGAGATCCGGGATCTTCCCAGTTTTTTGTTTCTCTGGAAGACGATTTGATGCGTTTGTTCAGTTCCGAAAGAATTATCCGGGTAATGGACCGCTTGGGTCATCAGGAGGGAGATGTTATTCAGCATTCGATGATCACCCGTTCTATCGAACGGGCACAGAAAAAAGTGGAAGAGAATAATTTCGGTATCCGGAAGCGTTTGCTGGAATATGACGATGTGATGAATTCCCAGCGTACGATTATTTATAAACAGCGCCGGAATGCCTTGTTGGGAGAGCGTATCGGGGTTGCTGTTGCCAATAATACCTACGATGTATGTGAAACTATTGTGAATGAATATCAGCCGGCGAATGATCTGGAAGGTTTACGGATGGAAGTTTTGCGTATACTCTCGATCGATTTTGAAGTTACGCCGGAGGAATTCCAAACTATGAAGGCCGAGGATTTGACGGAGAAATTGTACGATAAGGTGCGGGAAGTATATACGCGTAAGGGGGAACATATTGCAGAGCAGGCCTATCCGGTGATCAAGAATGTATTCGAGACCCGGGGAGAGATGTTTAAGAATATCGTCGTTCCGTTTACAGACGGACAACGGATGTATAATGTGGTGACGAATTTGGAAAAGGCTTACCGGAGTCAGGGAGAGGATCTGATGCGCTCTTATGAGAAGTCGATCATATTGGCACAGATTGACGATGCCTGGAAGGAGCAGTTGCGTGAAATGGACGAATTAAAGCAGTCGGTACAGAATGCAGCTTATGAACAGAAGGATCCGCTGTTGATTTATAAATTCGAATCCTATAATTTGTTTAAAACCATGGTTGAAAAGATCAACCGGGGTATCGTATCTACTTTGATGAAAGGACAGATTCCGATGCAGGAACCGGAAGAAGTCAGGGAAGCCAGGGAACGCCGTACGGATATGAGCCGTATGAAAGAAGGGCGTGCAGAAGCTGCGGTTCCCCAGAATCAACAACCGCCGAAACATGAGCCGGTGCGTGTCGGTCCGAAGGTGGGACGTAATGATCCCTGCCCTTGTGGAAGCGGCTTGAAGTATAAGAATTGTCACGGAAAGACAGAATAATTAATTTTAGATTTGTGATTTGCGGTTTTTGTCCGGAAGGAGAGGAACCGTAAATCATAAGCTATAAATCCTGAATCAATGTTATTGTATATCAATTGGAATGTAGACCCGGAATTGTTCAATCTGGGGGCGATCTCGATCCGGTATTACGGTTTGTTATTTGCTTTGGCCTTTATTTTCGGATATAAGGTGGAGGAAAAGATGTTTAAGTCGGAGGGGTTGAGCCAGGCCTGGTTGGATAAATTGTGGATATATGTGGCTATTGCGACGGTGATCGGTGCCCGTTTGGGGCATTGTTTCTTCTACGATTGGGCTTATTATAGTCAGCATCCTCTGGAAATTGTATTACCGTTTCAGTTCAATCCTTTCAAATTTACCGGGTTTCAGGGACTGGCCAGTCATGGTGCAGCGGTTGGTATTATTGCAGGATTGTGGTATTATTCGCGGAAGGTGAGTAAAAAATCGATTTTTTGGATATTGGACCGGGCTGTCATTCCGATTGCTTTGGCCGGTTTTTTTATCCGGATGGGGAATCTGATGAATTCGGAGATTATCGGAAAAGCGACCAATGTGCCCTGGGCTTTTCAGTTTGTCAACGCCAGCGGGATTGCTGATCCGTCGACGCCGCGACATCCGGCTCAATTGTACGAAGCGGTTTGTTATCTGCTCAGTTTCGGAATTCTGATGTATTTTTATTGGAGAACACGGGCTAAGGAGCATTTGGGCTTTTTGTTCGGATTGTTTCTGATACTGATTTTTTCAGCCCGTTTCTTTATTGAATTTATAAAGGAACCGCAGGAGCCGTGGGAAGCTGATATGGCTCTTAATATGGGACAATGGCTCAGTATTCCGTTTGTAATTGTCGGCTTGTTTATGATATGGTACAGTAAAAGTCATAGGGTGACGGAGTCACAGAGTCACAAAGTCAAAAAGAGAAAATAGTTATTATGTACGAGAAGAAGTTTATGGAAGAGGCCATTCGGTTGGCTGTAGAGAATGTGAAAAAAGGGGCAGGAGGTCCTTTCGGAGCGGTGGTTGTGAAAGACGGAAAGGTGGTTGCTGCTTCTGCTAATACGGTTACTCCGGATAATGATCCGACGGCACATGCCGAGGTAAATGCGATCCGGCAGGCTTGCCGCCGACTCGGTAGTTTTCAGTTGGCGGGTTGCGAAATTTATTGCAGTTGTGAGCCTTGTCCGATGTGTTTGGGAGCTATTTACTGGGCTCGTCCGGACAAGGTGTATTATGCCTGTACGAAGACGGATGCTGCAGAGGCTGGATTCGATGATTCGTTTATATACCGGGAAATTGAGATGCCGGAGGCAGAGCGGAGTATTCCTTTCTGTAATCAGCGGGAAAAAGAGGCCGGAGAAGAGTTCCGGTTGTGGCGAACGAAAGAAGATAAGACGATATATTGAGAAAACAGAGGTAAAACCTCTGTTTTTTTTATCATTTATTAAATGAAATTATTTGATAATAATTAAAAAAAAGTATATTTGTTTCCAAATGATAGGATGGGTAGTAGAAGATTGCTTTCACGACGGATGTTAACTTCCTAAATATATGAGTATGAAAAGAATCTTTTATGTTTTGTTTTTGGCTGTGTTGGGAGCTTTGTTGGCTTCTTGCAACACATCCCGTGACTATGAAAGTGTGCCGGGTGATCCCTTGAATGCCCGCATATACACTTTGGATAACGGTTTGAAGGTATATCTGACCGTTAATCCGGAAAAGCCGCGTATTCAGACTTACATTGCCGTGCGTGTCGGCGGTAAGAACGATCCTGCTGAAACGACCGGTTTGGCTCACTATTTTGAGCATTTGATGTTTAAAGGTACGGAAGAGTTCGGTACGCAGAATTATGCACAGGAAAAACCGATGCTCGATGAAATCGAGAATTTGTTTGAGGTGTACCGGAAAACAACGGACGAAGGCGAGCGTGCGGCTTTGTACAAGAAAATCGACAGTATTTCGTATGAAGCTTCGAAGCTGGCTATCCCGAATGAGTATGACAAGCTGATGTCCGCTATCGGCGCCAACGGTACGAATGCCTATACCGGTAACGATATGACGGTTTATGTAGAGGATATCCCTTCGAATGAAGTTGAAAATTGGGCTAAAATACAGGCTGATCGTTTCCAGCATAATGTTATCCGCGGTTTCCATACAGAACTTGAAACGGTGTATGAAGAGAAAAACATGTCTTTGACACGTGATAACCGGAAGGTGTACGAGCAGATAATGGCGGCTCTTTTCCCGAATCATCCTTACGGAACCCAAACGGTGTTGGGGACACAGGAGCATTTGAAGAATCCGTCTATTACCAATATCAAGAACTATTACAAGGAATGGTATGTGCCCAACAATATGGCTATTTGTATGTCGGGTGATTTCAATCCGGATGAAGTCATTGCTACGATCAAGCAATATTTCGGAGGTATGCAACCGAACCCCAATTTACCGAAGCTGAATTTCCAGCCGGAACCTGCCATAGAACAACCGATTGTAAAAGAAGTCCTGGGATTGGAGGCTGCAAATGTGGCTTTGGCCTGGCGTTTTCCGGGAGCTTCTTCTCCGGATGCTGAATTACTGGAATTGGTGGGACAGATTTTGTATAACGGTAAAGCGGGTTTGATCGATTTGGATATCAATCAGCAACAAAAATTGTTGTCGGCTTATGCTTATCCGAATATGATGTCCGATTACAGTATGTTTATGATGAATGCCCGTCCGAAACAAGGACAGACGTTGGAAGAAGCCAAAGATATTTTATTGGCGGAAGTCGAAAAACTGAAGAAAGGCGAATTTGACGAGAGTTTAATCGAGGCTACGGTAAACAATTATAAACGTTATATGCAATCGTTGATGGAGAGCAACAGCTCCCGGGCCGATCAGTTTGTGGATGCTTTTATCAATGGAATCGAGTGGAAAGATAAGGTGGCTTCATTGGATAAAATGAGTAAAGTTACCAAGCAACAGATTGTGGACTTTGCAAATGCGAATTTCAAGGATAATTATGCTGTGGTATACAAACGGGAAGGAAAAGACCCGAATGAAAAGAAAATGTCAAAGCCTGCCATTACGCCGATTTTTATGAACCGGGATACTTCCAGTGCATTTTTGCGGGAAATTCAGGCTTCGCAGGTGAAACCGATCGAACCGGTATTTTTGGATTATGCCAAGGATATGGGACAGACGACGGCTAAATCGGGCATTCCTGTGCTTTACAAGCAGAATACAACGAACGATCTGTTTACGATCATGTATGTATTTGATATGGGTACTTCTCAGGACAAAGTTTTAGGAACGGCCGTACAGTATCTGGATTATCTGGGTACCAGCAAGATGACTCCGGAACAGATCAAACAGGAATTCTATAAATTGGCTTGTGACTATTTTGTATCTCCGGGAACGGAACGGGTATTTGTAGGTATATCCGGATTGAGTGAGAATATGGGTAAGGCAATGGAATTGTTCGAATCTTTGCTGGCAGATGCTCAACCGGCTCCGGAAGTTCTGGAAAACATGAAGGCCGATATTTTGAAATCCCGTCAGAATGCAAAATTGAACCAATCCGCCAATTTCAGCCGATTGACCCAGTATGCTCAATTCGGACCGAATTCACCCGCCCGCAATATATTGTCGGCTAAGGAACTGCAGGAGTTGAAGCCGGAAGATTTACTGTCGCGGACCAGTGAACTGAACAATTATGCGCATAAGATACTGTATTACGGTCCGATGACGATGGAGGAAGTGGTTGCTGTTATCAATGACAAGCACCAGGTTCCGGAGCAATTGACTCCTGTCCCTGATAATAAATGTTTCGTTCCTCAGTTGACGCCGACCAATAAGGTGCTTATTGCTCCTTACGATGCAAAACAGATTTATATGGCTTCTATTTCCAATCGGGGAGAAAAATTCAATCCGTCTATTTATCCGGTATTATCCATGTACAATGAGTATTTCGGCGGTGGAATGAATGCCATTGTATTCCAGGAAATGCGTGAAGCCCGCGGTTTGGCTTATTCGGCCGGAGCCGGTCTCAGTCAACCCGGAAAGTTGGATAAGCCTTATATTTTCAATACTTTTATCGCTTGTCAAAATGATAAGATGATAGATGCATTGGCGGCTTTCGATGAAATTATCAACGATATGCCGGAATCGGAAAACGCCTTTAAGCTGGCTAAGGATGCTCTCCTGACCCGCTTACGGACACAGCGTATCACGAAATCGGATATATTGTGGAATTATTTGGGGGCACAAGATTTGGGGCTGACAACGGATCGTCGTAAAGAGTTGTTTGAAAAAGCCCAGACGATGACGTTGGAGGATGTGAAGAAATTCCAGGAAGAATGGATTAAAGGTCGTACGTATACGTATTGTATCTTAGGAGACGAAAAAGAACTGGATTTGAAGGGCTTGCAAAAATACGGACCGATTACCCGTTTGACCCGGGAAGAGATATTCGGTTATTAAAATAAAGAAGGTGCCAGCACTGGCACCTTTTTTTATTTTCCGTTTATTTCATTCAGGATTTCCTGAATTTGTTCCTGACAACCGCCGCAGCCTGTTCCTGCATTGGTTTCTTCTCCTACTTCTTCTACTGTTTTCAGTCCTTTCTCGCGGATGGCTTTCTCAATTTCTTCACGGCTTACATCAAAGCAATGACATATCGTTTCACTCATAATCGTTTGTTTTTATTGATTTATAATTATTTTGTTCCAAAATTACGATAAAAACCGTTGTCAGCCTTAATAAATCCGATCATATCTTTTTATGTCATTATAGATAAGATTTATAATTTGCGTGAATATATGAAAAGATATCCGATTTTTACTATTTTTGCATTTCTCTAAAAATAGAATGTGAAGCGGATTATAAATGAAATAATGAGGTTCTTGCTTCCGGTTATCTTTATCGGATATATCGGGATTATTTCGCTTTGTACCCACGTCCATGTCGTGGATGGGGTAACGATCGTGCATTCGCATTTGTTTAAAAATGTTCCGGGACAGCCTCCCCATTCGCATACACATGCCGGGTTCCAGTTGATACATGCCGTTACTTCGTATACTTCGACGACAGATGTCGTTCCCTGTTTCGATTTTGCCGCTGTTTGTTTGGAATTACCCGTCGTACTCTGTGTGTCCGGTGCATCGGTTTTTATATCTGCTGTACCCGGCGTATTATCTCTTCGTGGTCCTCCGGCCGGTCTATAGGGACTGTGATCGGATTTCAGATTGAATTTCTCTTTTATAATTTACGATTTATTTTTATCGTTTATCTGTTGCGTTATTTTATATGACGTTTCAGGGAGAGCCGTTTTATTGGAAGATGAACGATTTTTCATCTTGTAATCTTTGTTTTTATTTCATTCTTTCCGATCAATCAACGATCTGAAACTCAATTGTCCCGGAGTTCAGACTATCTTATTATTTATGTTTTTAAAGAAATTTGTTTATGATGAAGAGATATATACTTTTAGTGGTATTGTTGTTGAGTGTGTCTGTTTGTTTACAGGGTATACCGCCTGAACTGAATCCGACAGACGCCAATATATACGGACATGTGATAAGTAAAAAAAGCAGAGAACATCTGGCATTTATGACAGTGGCATTGAAGGGAACAACAATCGGAACGGCGACGGATGCAAGCGGACATTATTTTTTGAAAAACCTGCCGGAAGGAAAGTTTACGATGGTTGTAACGGCTGTCGGTTATAAGCCGGTACAGCGGGAGGTCGTGCTGAAGAAAGGGAAAACCCTGGAAGTTAATTTTGAGGTAGAGGAAGATCAGGTGGCTTTGGACGAAGTGGTGGTTTCGGCTAACCGGAACGAGACGACAAGGCGGATGGCTCCGACTTTAGTAAAGGTTTTGGATACAAAGATGTTCGAGACACAGGGAGCAGTTTGTTTAGCCGAGGGGCTGAATTTTCAGCCGGGGGTCCGGGTGGAGAATAATTGCCAGAATTGTGGATTTCAACAGGTACGAATCAATGGGCTGGACGGTCCCTATACTCAGATACTGATTGATTCGCGTCCGGTTTTCAGTGCTTTGAGCGGAGTTTACGGGTTAGAGCAGATCCCGGCAAATATGATTGAACGTGTAGAGGTAATGCGGGGAGGGGGAAGCGCTTTGTTCGGGTCATCGGCAATTGCCGGAACAATCAATATCATTACAAAAGAGCCACAGCGTAATTCGGCTCAAATTGCCCATAATGTAACGATGTTGGGGGGAAGTAATACATACGATCATGCGACTTCATTGAATGCTTCCCTGGTTTCGGATAACCGGAAAGCAGGTCTGTATGTGTTCGGGCAGTCGCGCTTCCGGCCGGGATACGATTATGACGGAGACGGATATACGGAGTTGCCGAAGATCAAAAGTAAGACATTGGGGATGCGTTCGTTTTTGAAAACGGGAACTTACAGCCGGCTGACAGCCGAATATCATACCATTCATGAATTCAGACGGGGTGGTAATAAGTTGGACAGACCGCCACACGAGGCCGATATAGCCGAGCAAGTGGAACATGATATCAATACGGGAAGTTTGAAGTTCGATTATTTTGCCCCGAATGAAAAATACCGTTTCAGCTTGTTTTCGTCGGTACAACACATTAACCGGGAGAGCTATTACGGTACGGGAAAAGATTTGAATGCTTACGGGAATACGACGGATTTGACATATGTCGGCGGCGGTCAGTTGTTTTATCATTTCGACCGGTTTTTATTTATGCCTTCGGACTTAACCGTCGGTGCCGAATTTAATTACGATCGCCTGGCGGATAAGATTTGCGGGTATAACCGGGATTTTGACCAGACGACACGGATTGTAAGTGCTTTTATACAAAACGAATGGAAGAACGATCGCTGGAGTTTTCTGATAGGGGGACGGGCAGATAAGCACAATATGTTGGATCATGTCGTATTGAGTCCGCGCGTGAATATCCGGTATAATCCGACTCCCAATCTGAATTTCCGGGCCAGTTATTCGGGAGGTTTTCGGGCACCGCAGGCTTTTGACGAGGATTTGCATATTGCGGCGGTCGGTGGAAAGGTGGCGATAATAAAGATCGATCCGGATTTGAAGGAAGAACGGTCGCAAAGTGTCAGTGTTTCGGCAGATATGTATCATCGTTTCGGACAGGTGCAGGTGAATTTGCTGGTAGAAGGGTTTTATACAAATTTGAAGGATGTATTTGTTCTGGAAGATATCAGTACGGACAATGGGATTCTGACGAAGGAAAGACGGAACGGTTCCGGAGCGGAGGTAATGGGAGTAAATCTGGAAGGGCGCGCTGTTTTTACCCGTTGGCTGGAATTACAGGCCGGAGCGACGATACAGCGCAGCCGTTATAAGGAACCCGAAAAATGGAGTGAAGATCCGGAGGTGCCTGCTGAAAGAAAAATTTTCCGTACACCGGATGTATATGGGTATTTTACGGCTTTACTTAATCCGGTCAAGCGTTTTTCGGTAGTGCTTTCCGGTACTTATACCGGTGAAATGCTGGTGCCGCATGCAAAAGGGTATATTCCCAAAGATATTGCGGTGGATACGCGTGATTTTTTGGATATGGATGTAAAACTGGCTTATGATTTTTCAATAAGTAAAGAGATCGGTTTACAATTGAATGCCGGTGTACGTAACATATTTGAAGCTTATCAATCGGATTTTGACAAGGGCCCTGACCGGGACTCGGGATATATATACGGTCCCGGACTTCCCCGGAGTTATTTTGCCGGTGTAAAGATTTCTTTTTAAGAACCGGACTGTTTTTAACTATAAATAGTGAGTCTGCGCATAAAAAGAACTGCTTTTTACCTCTAAATGGGGATTTGCAGCAAACAGACAACGGTTTATCTTTGTCCTATCACAATACAAAGATAACGATTGATTAATAATGATTTGGAAAGACTGCAGACAAATGAACTGCAGTCTTTTTTATAGACAAGGTGGAATTCCGGATTTTAATTTTTTTCATCTGAAATAAAATCTGATGATTTTGTCCCGGGGTTTTTGTTTGGTGTAAAATCTGTGTAATTTTGTTTCTCCTCAAAAAGTTTGTTAAGTCTCTAAAAAATAAAATTAATGATGTTTTTTGCACGTTTTAGGGTGTTGGTATGGATTGCTGTTTTATCGTTGGCAGTTGTTGTATATTCCTGCGATGAACCGGGAAAGGAAAGAGAACTGATCTTGCTGCATACCAATGACAGCCATGGTAGTATTGTGCCTGTCGATAGTATGGGCGGAATGGCTGAGCGGGCTACTTTTATCCGGGAAACCCGGGAGAAGAATAAGCATGTGTTATTAGTGGACGCCGGTGATTTCAATACAGGGCAGGCAGCTTCGAATATGGCAGACGCTCATCCGGATATTGCAGCCTATAATTATATGGGATATGATGCAGTGACGGTCGGTAATCACGAGTTCGACAAACCTTTGGAGGTGTTGCTTAAACAAATGGAATGGGCTGATTTTCCTTTTGTGGTTTCGAATATCCGGCAAAAAGGAAAGATTTTAGGTCAGGAATATCTGATTAAAGAAATCGGCGGAATAAAAGTCGGTGTATTCGGTATTACAACTGTTCATACACGTCATATCAGTGTTTGTGCCGATAAGCTGGATTTTGAAGAGGAAATTCATACTGCAGCCCGGATGGTGAAGGTGTTGAGAGGGCAAGGAGCGGATGTCGTGATCGGTTTGGTACATTTGGGATTTACAGAAACAACTCCGGATTATGTAACTTCCCGGAAGCTGGCTTCTCAGGTAGACGGTATCGATATCTTGGTAGACGGGCATTCGCATTCGTATATTGAAAAACCGGAATGGGTTAATCGTACCTGGATCGTGACTGCGAATCAGAGCGGACGTTACGTTGGAATGGGAAAACTTCGGGTAAAAGGGCACCGGCTGACAGGATTCGATTGGAAACCGGTACCTATAAAAGGGTATGCTCCGGATACAATGTTATGGCGGCAATTGGAGCCTTATATAGAGGTTGCTCATTCAGATTTGCAAACGGTTGTCGGCTTAGCAACAAAAGAATTCGCTTTGTATGAGCGGGATGAAAATGTGGCCCGCTATCGGGAGAGTAGTCTCGGGAATTTGGTCGCTGATGCCTTGAAATGGAAAGCTACGGAAGGGTTGCATCTGAAAGCTGATTTCGGTTTGGTAAATTCAGGAGGTATACGTGCCGGATTACCTGCCGGAGAGATTACCCGGGAAGAGGTTTTGTCCGTATTGCCGTTTGCCAATGTGCTGGAGGTGATCGGAATAAGTGGAACGGATGTACGGCGCCTGTTTGCCTTTATTGCTTCCGTTACCCCGGGAAACGGTGCTTTTGCTCAAGTTTCCGGGGATGTTCATGTGGTATATGACCGGCAAGCCCGACAGGTAAAGGCGTTATCAATCGGGGGGAAACCGGTGGTGGATACAATGATTTATTATATGGCAACCTGTGATTATGTGGCAGCAGGTAAGGACGGATATGAGGCCGGACTTGGAAATATAACCTACCGTGAAAATACATCCCGCTTACTTTCTGATGTATTGGCAGACTATATACAGATGAAAGGACGTATAACACCTTATACGGACGGGAGAATAGAGGTAAAATAGCTGTGTTGGAAAGGTTTTTTGTTTTTAGGTATGCTTTGTGTACGTAAAGTCATTTTAAATTGGAATAGTTGATAAGCGGTCCGGTTGAACCGGAATCGTAAATCCTCAAACAAAAATAAAATAAATTAATGACAGAGATTTCCGTTCCGAAACTCCTGCTATTTTCTTAAATTTGTGTAATTGTAATACAAGAGTTATGTTATTGTTATCGATATCCCATTCATTGCCGCTGACAGATCCGGTATTGAAATTTTTGTTGATCCTGATTATTATTTTGTCGGCTCCTTTACTGCTGAATAAATTGAAGGTACCTCATTTACTGGGTTTAATTATTGCCGGGGCAATTATCGGACCTTACGGTTTAAATTTGGTGCTGCGGGATAGCAGCATCATTTTATCGGGAACGGCGGGTTTGTTATATATTATGTTTTTGGCCGGTTTGGAGATCGATATGGGTGATTTTAAACGGAATAGCGGGAAGAGCCTGGTTTTCGGTATGTATACTTTTTTGATTCCGATGGGTTTAGGGATTGTCGCAGGCTATTATGTCCTGAATTTTTCAATGGAAACCTCTATTTTGCTGGCAAGTATGTTTGCTTCCCATACGCTGATTGCCTATCCGATTATCAGCCGGCTGGGCATTACGAAGGATAAATCCGTAAGTATTACCGTGGGGGGAACGATGATCACTGATACTTTGGCTTTGTTGGTGCTGACCGTTATTGTAGGAATGGCTACCGGACAGACGGGAGATTATTTCTGGACCCGGTTATCCGTATCCGTGATTGTATTCGCTTTGTTTGTCGTTATTGTTTTTCCTTTGATCGGGCGTTGGTTTTTCAAACGGGTACAGGATAGTATCTCTCAATATATTTTTGTACTGGTCATGGTATTTCTGGGTGCCTATCTGGCGCAGTTGGCCGGAATGGAAGCGATTATCGGTTCGTTTTTGGCCGGTTTGGCTTTGAATCGGCTGATTCCACATTCTTCTCCGTTGATGCACCGGGTGGAATTTATCGGGAATTCTATTTTTATTCCGTTTTTTTTGATCGGAGTCGGCATGTTGATCAATTACCGGGTGTTTTTCACTAGTTTTGAGACGATCAAGGTCGGTATTGTAATGATTATCATTGCAACGGCGGCAAAATATGCTGCTGCCTGGCTGACACAGAAGACCTTTCGTATGTCGGTGGACCAAAGGCGGGTCATTTTCGGTTTGAGTAATGCGCAGGCGGCAGCGACTCTGGCAGCCGTGATGGTCGGGTATAACGTTATTCTGGGGCAGACTCCGGAGGGAGAACCGATACGCTTATTGAACGAAAGTGTGTTGAACGGTACGATATTGATGATTTTGGTAACGTGTACGATGGCTTCTTTTTCGGCGCAGCGGGGTGCTCACAATTTGGCTGTGGCGCAGATTTCTGAGGAGAAACGCCAGGTTGAAGAGCATAAGGAGCGGATATTGATTCCGGTCAGCAATGAGGAAACCGCCGAGGAGTTGGTAAATTTGAGTCTGGCGGTGAAATCGCCGAAGAACATGCGTTTTTTGTATGCCTTGAAGGTGTTGGATAATCAATCGACGGAGGAAGGAAGTGTAAAACAGGCAAAAAGGTTATTGGAAAATGCAGCTTTGACGGCTGCGGCAACGGATACGCATTTGCAGGAACTATTACGCTATGATCTGAATGTACCGAATGCAGTATTGAGTGTGATATTGGAACACAGTATCACCGATCTGGTGCTGGGTTTGCACAAAGAAAAAGGAATCTCGACTTCTTTTTTGGGGCGTATCACAGAAGATATTTTAAATCATAGCGATGTCACGACTTTAATTTATAAATCTGTCCAGCCACTTTCAACCATGAAGCGGCATCTGGTGGTTATTCCCGAACAGGCAGAGAAGGAAATCGGTTTTACTCAATGGGCAAACCGCACCGGAAATCTGGTGCAGAATACGGGGGCCAGAGTTGTTTTTTACGGAACGTTTCAGACCTTGGAACAATTGAAAGGTGTTTTACCCAAGCAAGTACAAGCGGAGTATAAGGAGTTTGGAGATTGGGATGATTTTCTGATTGTCTTCCGGGATGTGAGGCCGGATGATATGCTTTGGGTGGTTATGAGCCGTCATGACCGGATTTCTTATAATCCGGGGATGAACCGGATCCCGGGTTATCTCAATAAATATTTTCAGGCAAACAGTTTTATTTTAGTCTATCCCTTGCAGGCAAGTACGAAGGGAAGTCGTTATTTAACCTGATGTGATATGCAGAAATTGTTGCTACATACTTGTTGTGCTCCTTGTTCCGCAGCGATTATCGAATGGTTGACGGCAAACGGGTTTTGTCCGACATTGTATTATTTTAATCCGAATATTTTTCCACGGACGGAGTATGATATCCGGAAGGAGGAATGCAGCCGTTATGCCCGGGCTTTGGGGGTGGAGATTATAGACGGGGATTACGATCATGCGGGATGGTTGGAACTGGTCAGCGGATTGGAAAGGGAGCCCGAACGGGGAAAACGTTGCTTTGTGTGTTTTAAAATGCGTCTGCTGGCAACTGCCCGTATGGCGCAGGAGAAAGGGTTTGACCGTTTTGCAACGACACTGGCTTCTTCCCGTTGGAAGAATCTGGAACAAATTGCGGAGGCCGGACATTGGGCTGCCGGGCAATTTGAAGGGATTGCCTTTTGGGAGAAAAATTGGCGCAAAGAGGGATTATCCGAACGCCGCCGGATTTTACTGGCAGAAAACGGTTTTTACAATCAGCAATATTGCGGTTGTGAATTCAGTAGACGAGGGAAGGGGGATTTTGATTTATGATTTTAGATTTACGATTTTTGATTGGGGAGTATAGGGTAGACGAATTTGAGATTTTTTTGTAGTGAGGTGTTAAGGTATGTAGGGTTGGTTTTGATTTATGATTTATGATTTATGATTTTAGATTGGGGATATGAGGAGACGGGATTTAGGGTTGGATGAACGGAGGGGGTGGATATATGAGGAGGATTTGGAAGAGATTATTTATAGAATACGGAAATTTTGTCGTTATGTCTGAGCATCATCATCATGATCATTCGTATGAGATCACTTCGTTGAATAAGGCATTTATTATCGGAATTGTCTTAAATGCAGGTTTTGTCGTCATTGAATTTACTGCAGGTTTCTGGTTCGATTCTTTGGGATTGATTTCGGATGCCGGTCATAATCTTGGGGATGTGGCCAGTTTGTTGCTGGCTATGCTGGCTTTTCGTCTGGCCAAGGTGCAGGCGACTCCCAGATATACATACGGTTACAAGAAAAGTACGGTATTGGTTTCTTTGTTGAATGCAGTTATATTGCTGGTAGCTGTCGGTTTTATTGTCGGAGAGAGTATCAATAAATTATTCCAGCCCCGTCCGGTGGAAGGAGATGCTGTGGCCTGGGTAGCCGGTGTCGGTGTATTGATAAATGCCGTTACGGCCTGGTTGTTCCTGAAGGATAAGGAAAAGGATTTGAATGTGAAAGGCGCTTATTTGCATATGGTTGCAGATGCTTTGGTTTCAGTCGGCGTTATGGTTTCGGGCATCATTATTCAATATACGGGTTATTATGTGATAGACCCTTTGATCGGTATCGGTATTGCTGTTATTATCGTTTATTCTACCTGGGGATTGCTGCGCGATAGTTTACGGCTTTCTATGGACGGAGTTCCGGCAAATACGGATTATAAGACAATTGAAAAAGTTATCGTATCGACGCCGGGGGTGAAGGAATGTCATCACATGCATATCTGGGCTTTGAGTACGACGGAAACGGCATTGACAGCTCATATTGTCGTGGAGGACATCCGGCAGATGGAGGATTTAAAATGCACTTTAAAGCATCGTTTGGGAAATTCCGGGATTGCTCATGCTACGCTGGAGTTTGAGACTGTCGGTGAACATTGCGACGGCTGTTGTGAAAACAATGCTTTGGCAGATTGATACTGTGTGAAAATGACATCCGGACAACCGTATGAGAAAAGCCCGTTTACGAGATCGGTTAACGGGCTTTTGTTTGTATATCGGTTATTTAAAGAAACATAGGAAATACCGGTTATCTCCGGATATTTTTCTCTATTTTTTCCAGTGGAAGCGGCTTGGTACAGAGAAACCAATCGTAACATTTCATACCTGCTTCCTCTTCGTTGGCTCGTTGTTCGGCCTTTTCCATTGTTCCCGGAGATGTTGTTATAACATCGTCTCCCGGCTTCCAGTCTGCCGGTAAGGCTACTTTAAAACGGTCGATGGTTTGTAAACCGATCAGGATGCGTTTCATTTCGTCGAAGTTGCGTCCCAATGCCATCGGATAGTACAGAATCGTCCGGATGATGCCTTCCGGATCGATGAAAAAAACGGCCCGTACAGCTTTGGTATTGCTTTCTCCCGGATGTAACATGCCATAGGTCTTGGCTATTTTCATGCCTACATCGTCGATTACGGGGAAATGAATTTTAACGTTTTTCATTCCTTTATAATTGATTTTTTCTTCTATTGTCCGTAGCCAGGCTATGTGGCTGGATACGCCGTCGATTGAAAGTCCGACCAACTGACAGTTCATTTTTTCAAATTCTGCCGTCATATTTCCGAAAGTAATAAATTCAGTCGTGCATACAGGCGTAAAATCTGCCGGATGACTGAACAAAATGATCCATCTTCCCTGAAAGTCGTCGGGAAAATTAATTTCACCTTCGGTCGTTATGGCTTTAAATGCCGGAGCATCATCTCCGATACGGGGAATGGCTGTGATATCGTTTTCCATTGTATTCATAGCGATTTATGGTTTTAAATGTGTAACGTTTCCGGGGCTATTTTGTTGCTTTCGACTTTTTGACTTGTTTTAATGTTTATCTCGTAAAAAACGGCTAATTTTGTGAGAAGATAGAGTAAAAATATCCGCTATGAACCTAAAGATTATCCTGGGATGCTGTGTAGCTTTGTTGGCACTGGTAAATCCTTTGCAAAAGATTTTGATAGTTACGTCTTTACAGGAACGGTTTACATCGGGTGAGTTACGTTATATCTCCATAAAATCTACCGTTACTGCGGCGATTATTCTTATTTTTTTTCTTTTTTTGGGAGAGATTACTTTTTCTTATGTTTTCCGGGTCGAATTGTATTCTTTTCAGATTACGTGCGGTGCTGTATTGATATACAACGGCCTTTCGGGATTGTTGAAGGGATTTTTTCTTAAAGTGGACGAGCATATCAAGATTGCCGATTTGACGACGGTACCTATTGCCATTCCGATGATTGCCGGACCGGCTACGATTACGGCAGCCGTGACTTTCCCGGTGCAATACGGGCGGGAAATAACGATTGTTGCCATTTTATTGGCTTTGGGGGTTAATTTGTTCTGCATGTTGCAAGCCCGTCGTATCGGAAATTTTTTAATCAGGTATAATTTTATGAATCCCTTGATCCGTATTATCGGATTGATTGTGGCTACGATCGGTTTGCAAATGGTGTTTGACGGGATTACGCTTTTTATTAAAAGCCTGTAGATATGATTTACGCTTTATGATTTCAGATTTACGATTAAGATAAGTCGTAATATTTGTAAAAGATTTTAGATTGTAAATTTGATCCGCCAGGGTTTCCGAATTTGAAATTCATATATCTGCGGAATCAGCGGACGATTTACAATCTAAAATTTTACAATTCTTCGGTTTAGTTTTTTATCTCGATGCCCTGTTTTTTGTATTCGTTTTTGAGCAGGTCGACCATTTGTTCGACAGCCAGGTTTTTGGCTATGATTTTTTTGTCTTTATCGAGAATGTACATGACCGGGGTTGAGAATACGTTGTAGATTGTCCAGTAATTGGATTGTTTGTTCGGATCCCAGCAATTGATAAAATCAAAAAGCTCGTTTTTCTCTATAAATTCTTCCCATTGCTTCTTATCGGTATGCGTATTGACGGCAAATACTTTTAATCCATACGGGCTGAACCGGTCATATATTTCTTTTTTGGCCAAAGGAACCTGTTTTTTGCAATGTCCGCAATTGGGTTCCCAGAATAGAAGCAGGGTATAAGGAGCTTTGGTTTCAAGCAAACTTACCCATCCGCCTTCTAAAGTCGGTAATTTTAAATCCAGGGCTTTCTGACCGATTAAGTTATATTGTCTTTTAATGACTTCATCCGTGATTTTTTTCAATTGCTCTTTGTCGAGCCAATCCACTTGTCCGCTCATATAATAATGTTCACCTAATTTTACAAAGGCTTCGTCCATTCCCATGATTTTATTATCGAAGGTGTATACGATGCAGTAGTTCAGCAGGTAACGGAACATTACCTTACAGGGTTTGGCTTTTTCGATGACACCTACACAGGCACGGTACAGAGAGTCCGGATGTACGACTACCCAATTTTGAAAATAGTCGTCCAGTTTGTTTTTGAATACCGGAGTCCGGATCAGCATGCTGTCTGTAAGATTTGTATTGTCCCAGAAATGTGCTTTGGTGTAGTAGAATGCCCGGCGGCGGATTTCCATATCCCGGTCTTTTGTACCTTCGGGTACCTGTGCTGAAAAATCGGGTGTTTCCGGACTGAGTGTAAAGTTTACGAAGGTTGCTAATGCCGAACCCGGGTATTTTTTACTCAGATCGGCAACATATTTGCGGACTTCGTGGTCGGCCAGATTGAATTTATCGGTATAGGCTTTTCTGATTTCTTCTTTTCCTTTATCCGGATTTTTTTCAAATTCATTTCTCAATACCTGCATTTTCTGATTTTGAGAGGTCATGAATTTCTGAAAGTCCAGAAAAGCTGTATTTTCGGGAGAACCTTCGAATTTCATGGTTTGCAGATAGTTGGTCGTATCGGTTTTTATCGAAAAATGCTGATTGTCTCCGATGATCAGATCGAAATAGTTACTGGGAGAAAACAGCAGGATATACATTCCCCTTGCCAGTTTTTTCTGATTGTTACGGAAAAAGCCATTTCCCTGGTTGTCCAGTTTTGCCGTATCACAGGCATATACTTTACCTTCAAAGTAGTTGGCGAGTATTACATTTTTACCTGCCATACTGTTGACGTTGATTCGGATGTTATACCCCTGTGCATGCACTGTCGTGAGTTGGAAAACTCCACAAAATAAGAATAGAATAAAAAGATTTTTCATTTTTACGAATAATCTAAATAGGATGGAAATGATTGAATGTTGATAAATACTCAGCCGGATGTTTGCCTTACAGTTTAATATCTGAAGTAAGTGTTGATTGCATCATTAGCTTTGGCAAAACCCAGCCGGGATGCTATCTCAAGATCTTTCAAAGCTTCGTCAGACCGTTCCTGAGCCAACTTGGCAATTCCCCGGTTGTAATAGGATTTTGCATTGGAAGGATCGATGTTGATGGCTTCTGTATAATCTTTAATCGCAGCATCAAGGTTGCCTTGTATTTGCATGATTACTCCCCGGTTGAAATAAAGTCCGGTTTCGGCCAGCCCGAGTTCCATTGCTTTGTTGTAGTCGGCCAGGGCTCCTTCGTAATCTTTCATATAAAACCGGGCAATTCCCCGGTAATGATAGGCTGTGATAAAGTCCGGGCGTAAGTTGATCGTTTGCGAGTAATCTTTAATGGCACTGTTGTATATGCCGATATTCTCATACACAACTCCCCGGTTAAAATAAGATTCAGCATGATCCGGGCAATTGGCAAGAATGTAATTGAAATCGTTCAGAGCTTCTTTGTAACGTTTGGTATTGGCATAGCAAATTGCCCGGTTGTAATAGGCCGGTAACCATTCATTATCCGTTATAATCGCATTGTTGAACTCTACGATGGCCTGATCGTACAAGCCTTGTTTGATGTAATTCAATCCGTTTTTATTGGTTTGGGTAACTTTGCTGTTACAGGAAGCCAATAAAACCACTACCGTGATAATCAATCCATATCTAATATTCATCTCTCTATATTACATCTTGGTTTATTAGACCCAAAATTAGTTATTCGTATCGAAATATTAAAGTTTTGTATTGGTTTTTATTATCTGTTATATATTTTTTTTATAAGATCCGGACGTTTAATTCTTTTTAAGGTAGCAATAATTTTTTCCCGAAACTCTCTTTTATACCAGAAAAAGAACATATTTTGTTGTTTTTTTTCCGATTCTGATTTTGGGGATGCGATTTTTTGCAGCGAATAGGGATGGTATCCGGTATAGAAAATCGTGGTTGCCAATGTCATGGGTGTCGGGGTAAAATCCTGCACCTGTTCCAACCGGAAATTCAATTCACGGGTAAGAATAGCCAATTCAGCCATATCTTCCAGGTGACATCCCGGATGGGAGGATATAAAGTAGGGGATTATTTGTTGTTTCTGTCCATTCCGGCTGTTTATCGCATCGAATTTTTCCTTCAGTTCATAGAATAGTTTGAATGAAGGTTTCCGCATTATTTTCAAGACATTATCGGTTGCATGTTCCGGTGCTACTTTAAAGTGTCCGGATACGTGATGACGGATGACGGTTTGTAAATATTCTTCATTGGTCCGGTTGATGTTTTTATTTCCGGAATCGTGCAGGCAAAGGTCGTAGCGGATGCCGGAGCCGACGAATGCATGTTTGATTTTGGGCTGTTGCCGGGCTATGGTATATATTTTTAAAAGGGGGCTGTGATCTGTGTTCAGGTTTTTACATACGGTTGGGAAAGCACAGGAAGCGCGTTTACAAGCGGCACATAGAGTTTTGTTTTGGCCTTGCATTCCGTACATATTGGCGGAGGGGCCGCCCAGGTCGGTTACTGTCCCCCGAAAGTCGGGCATACGGGTAATTTCTTCCAGTTCCTGTCGTATGGACTCTTCGGAACGGGAAGAAATGAATTTCCCCTGATGGGCAGATATCGTACAGAAGGCGCAACCTCCGAAGCATCCCCGGTGAAGAGTCACGGAATGCCGGATCATATTGTAAGCCGGAATTTCTTTCCCTTTGTAACGTGGGTGTGGGAGGCGGGTGAAAGGTAAGGCATATATAGCATCGATTTCAGATGTACTCATGGGAGGATAAGGCGGATTGACGATGATTTGAACGTCTTCGTAAGCTTGTATGAGCCGGGCAGCTTCCAGACTGTTGGATTCCTCTTCGATGTGGCGGAAATTACGGGCGTGATTTATCGGATCTTTCAGGCATTCTTCGTGTGAAAACAGGCGGATCGTTTGCCATTTTTTATTTCCGGCACAGGATTCATGTTGCGGTCTTTGTATACAGGTTTGCGGAACATTGGTTAAACCGGCAAAAGGAACTCCTTTTTTTAATAGTCTGCACAGTTCTGTAAGCGGTTTTTCTCCCATGCCGTAGATCAGCATGTCAGCACCGCTTTCGGTCAGGATGGACGGACGCAGGCGATCCTGCCAATAGTCGTAATGTGTCAACCGCCGTAACGAAGCTTCTATTCCGCCGATGATTACAGGTATGTCCGGATAAAGTTGTTTCAGTATCCGGGTATAGACGATTGTAGGCATATCGGGACGGAATCCGGATTTTCCTCCGGGAGTATATGCGTCGTCAGACCTTAGCCTTTTAGCGGCGGTATAATGGTTTACCATTGAATCCATACTACCGGCACTTATACCGAAGAAAAGATTGGGACGTCCCAGTTTTTTGAAATCACGGAGATCATCACGCCAATTGGGTTGGGGGACGATCGCTACCTTTAAGCCTAAAGATTCTAAAAGTCTTCCGATAACGGCAATACCGAAGGAAGGATGATCGACATAGGCATCTCCGGAAAATAAGATGACATCCAGTGTGTCCCAGCCACGTTCCTGTACTTCTTTAGCAGAAGTCGGTAACCATTGTAGTTTCCTTTCGTTGTTCATTCCTTTAAATATTGCACAAAGATAGCGTTTTTTTATACCTTTGCACACCAAAAATTGTAAAGCAGGATTAAGGAATTTGTATATGAAGAAAGTAAATATAATCAGTTTGGGATGTTCGAAAAATCTGGTAGATACAGAATTGTTACTCAAACAATTGGTAAAAGCCGGATATGAGGTAGCGGTAGATGCGGAAAAAGAAGAAGCGGATATTGTCATTATCAATACTTGCGGTTTTATCGGCGATGCCAAGGAGGAGTCTGTGAATACAATATTGGAACAGGTCAGACGTAAGACGGATGGGGAAGTTGATCGGATATTGGTAATGGGATGTTTGTCACAACGTTACAAGTCTGAACTTGAAGTGGAAATTCCGGAGGTAGATGCCTATTTCGGTAAGTTTGACTGGAAAGGCATATTGAATTATTTAGGTAATTCATACGATGAAACGATCCGTAATCAGCGTTTATTGACGACTCCTTCCCATTATGCTTATTTGAAGATAGCAGAAGGGTGTAACCGGACGTGTTCCTATTGTGCCATTCCGATTATGACCGGAAAATATCAATCCCGGGAAATGGAGGAGATATTGGAGGAGTGCCGTAATCTGGTAAAGAATGGGGTGAAGGAGTTATTGGTTATGGCGCAAGACCTGACTTATTACGGTACCGACCTGTACGGTGAAAATAAATTGGCGGAACTGATCAGCCGGATGGCCGATATAGAGGGGGTGGTCTGGATCAAGTTACATTATGCTTATCCGGCTGGTTTTCCCGTGGAAATATTGAAAGTTATGCGGGAGCGGGAGAATGTGTGTAATTACCTCGATATCGCCTTGCAGCATTGCAGTGACTCTATGCTGCAAATCATGCGAAGAGGTGTATCTAAAGAACAAACCATATCACTGGTTAATAAGATACGAAAAGAAGTTCCGGGTATTTTTTTACGGACGACGCTTATGGCAGGGCATCCCGGAGAAACGGAAAAAGATTTTGAGGAGTTGTGTGCCTTCGTCCGGGAAATGAAATTCGAGCGCTTGGGGGTGTTTGCTTATTCTCATGAAGAAGATACGTATTGTGACAAATATTATAAGGATGATGTACCTCTGAAGGTTAAAAAACGTAGAACAGAAAAAATCATGGAGATTCAACGGGAAATCTCCCGGGAAGTAAATGATTCAATGATCGGGAAGACAATGCGGGTATTGATCGACCGGAAGGAGGAGGATTATTATATCGGACGTACGGAATACGATTCGCCTGAAGTTGATCCTGAAGTTTTGATACATTCGGATAAGTTATTGAAGATAGGAGAGTTTTATGATGTAAAAATAACCGGAGCTTACGATTATGATTTGACGGGCGAGGTTTTATGACGATAAGATTTTGTTTAATAAAATAATGGGAAAATGAAAAAAATTCAATTTATGTTGTTGGCCATATTGGTATTGGCCGTTGCATGTAAAAGTAACGAAAAGGCTTTGTTGACTTCTCAGGAGTGGGAATTGAAGCAAATGGAGGGACTTACGGATAAACCGGAAAGAATGCCTTCTCTGCAATTTACGGATACCGCTACGATATTCGGATTTGCGGGTTGTAACCGTTTTTTTGCGACTTATGAGACAGGAAAAGGCAATAAACTTACGATTCACCCGGGAGGTGTGACGATGATGTACTGTCCGGATATGCCTGTGGAGGATCATTTTTTGCTCGGACTGAAAAAAGTTGCTGGTTATTCTATTCAGAATAATGAATTACAATTAAAAGATTCAACCGGGAAAGTACAAATGGTATTCGGGCCTTTGGTAAAAGGTGAGCAGGTTGGTGTTGCCAAAGACGAGCATGGCTGTAACGCGGCTGCGGGTTATACCTGGTCGGAAGTACAGGCAAAATGTATCCGCTTGTTTGAAGATGGTATTCAATTTCAGTCGGTACAGGATACGGCTTCGGCTTTGGCTGCTTATGTAGTGTTTTCTGCGGATTCGTTAAAAGCGGAGGTTTTTGTTCCGGATCAGGAAAATCATCCGGTATTGGACAGAAGGGAATTGCCGGCCGGAGGTTATGCCTGGAATCAGGAAGATGACGATACGTATAACGTAAGGATAAAAGACGGGGTATGGGTTATTGAACAGCGGGGAAATATACTCTATTCGCAGAGCAGATAAGAAATTTTAGATACGTACATTCTCTTACATTTCTTTGTTATATTTAAGGATTAAATTATATTTGTAACAATGATTCTTAACTAAAAGTTTAATTTAAATAATTCAATCATGAGTAACAGAGAAAAAAGTATCGAATTGCTAAACAGAGCAGTAAATGACGAGTTATTGGCCGTTCACCAGTATATGTATTTTCATTTTGTATGTGATGATTTGGGGTATGATTTGCTTTCAGGGCTTTTCCGCCGTACGGCAATTCAGGAAATGATGCATGTTGAGCAACTTTCTGAAAGAATTCTTTTTTTGAAAGGGGAAGTGGACATGAAGGTTGCCGGAGAGGTTCAGAAAATACATGATGCCCGGGAGATGCTGAAACTGGCTGTAAGCATGGAAATGCAATCGGTGGAAGATTACAATAAATGGGCCAATGAATGTGCTGCCAATGCGGATTCTGTATCTAAAAAATTATTTGAGACACTGACAGCCGAGGAAGAAGTTCATCAGGATCAGTATGATACAGAAATGGAGAATTTACAGAAGTTCGGAGATCATTATCTGGCATTGCAATCGGTAGAACGTAGTAAGAGTGTTGCAATGGGGACACCGGCTGAATGATTTAGTATGGACGATAAAATAAATAAATCATGCTGAATAGTTTATTTTGGATTGTTCCGGTCTGTTCGTTGATTGCTTTGCTTTTTGCCTGGATGTTTTTCCGGGGAATGATGAAAGAATCGGAAGGAACGGATACGATGAAACGTATTGCTTCCCATGTACGTAAGGGAGCAATGGCTTATCTCAGACAACAATATAAGATTGTCGGATTTGTTTTTCTGATACTGTGTATCTTTTTTGCCTGGATGGCCTATGGCCCTGGTTTACAAAATGAATGGGTATGGTTTGCTTTTCTGACCGGTGGTTTCTTTTCCGGTTTGGCAGGCTTTATCGGTATGAAAACGGCCACTTATGCTTCTGCCCGTACTGCCAATGCTGCCCGCCGTAGCATGAATGACGGTTTGAAAGTGGCTTTCCGTTCCGGAGCCGTAATGGGATTGGTGGTTGTCGGTCTGGCCTTGCTGGATATTTCTTTGTGGTGGTTGGTGCTGGATTATTTTGTGGATGATCCCAGTTCCAGTCATAAGGCGATTATGATTACGACGACGATGCTGACGTTTGGTATGGGTGCTTCTACCCAGGCATTGTTTGCCAGGGTAGGTGGCGGTATTTTTACCAAAGCTGCGGATGTCGGGGCGGATTTGGTCGGGAAGGTGGAAGCCGGTATTCCGGAAGACGATCCCCGTAATCCGGCTACAATTGCCGATAATGTAGGAGATAATGTGGGTGATGTTGCCGGTATGGGGGCCGATCTTTACGAATCGTATTGCGGTTCTGTACTGGCTACGGCTGCATTGGGTGCTGCTGCCTATATATCTGTACCGGAAATGCAGTTTAATGCGATTCTGGCGCCGATGCTGATCGCTGCTTTCGGGGTTATTCTTTCCTTATTGGGTATATTTATGGTTAAGACCAAGGAAGGTGCTTCTCAGTTACAGTTGTTACGGGCATTGGACAGAGGAATCAATACGAGTTCCATACTTATCGTAGGAGCCAGTTTTCTGGTCATTTATTTACTCGGTTTGAGTTATTGGATTTGCGGTTCTGTGATCATCGGCTTACTGACCGGTATTGTGATCGGGAAAGCTACGGAGCATTATACCTCCCATGCTTATAAGCCGACACAGGATATTGCCAGGAGTTCTGAAACCGGACCGGCGACAGTTATTATAAAAGGTATCGGAACCGGTATGATCTCGACGGCTATTCCGGTTATAACCATCGTTGTCGGTATCATTGTGGCTTATTTGTTTGCTGCGGAGTTCGATATGAGTAATATGGCCATGGGGTTGTACGGTGTCGGAATCGCTGCTGTCGGAATGCTTTCGACTTTGGGGATAACCCTGGCAACGGATGCTTACGGTCCGATTGCTGATAATGCCGGCGGTAATGCCGAGATGAGCGAATTGGGCGAAGAAGTACGTAAACGTACGGATGCTTTGGACGCTTTGGGGAATACTACGGCTGCAACCGGAAAAGGTTTTGCTATCGGTTCCGCGGCATTGACGGGGTTGGCTCTTTTGGCTTCTTATATTGAAGAGATAAAAATCGGACTGATCCGCCTGGGTGAGGTTACGATCGATGTGGGTGGAGATATTGTCAATACGGCTTCGGCTACATTGAAGGATATCATGACCTATTACGATGTAAACCTGATGAATCCGAAAGTATTGGCGGGTATTTTTATCGGTTCTATGATGGCTTTTCTGTTCTGTGGGTTAACCATGAATGCTGTCGGACGTGCTGCCCAAAAAATGGTGAATGAGGTGCGCCGTCAGTTCCGTGAAATTAAAGGAATCATGGAAGGTAAAGCAGAACCTGATTATGCCCGTTGTGTTGAAATTTCGACCAAGGGGGCTCAACGTGAAATGCTTTTCCCTTCCTTGCTGGCTATTATTATTCCGATTCTTGTCGGATTGATATTCGGCGTAGCAGGTGTGATGGGGGTATTGGCCGGCGGTTTGGGTTCCGGTTTTGTACTGGCTATTTTTATGGCTAATTCCGGGGGGGCCTGGGATAATGCCAAGAAATACGTGGAAGAAGGGCATTTGGGCGGAAAAGGTTCTGATTGTCACAAGGCGACGGTAATCGGAGATACTGTCGGAGATCCGTTTAAGGATACTTCCGGCCCCAGCTTGAATATTTTAATCAAATTGATGAGCATGGTTGCCATTGTGATGGCCGGAGTTACCTGTACGATCAGCTTGTTTTGATTTTTCTTAATGGTATAATACGGGGGATAAATCCGAATGGGGTTTATCCCTTGTTTTTTATGTATTTTTAGTCTGTCTGGAGGTAAATTTGTAGGCTTTCTCCTCGTTTTTTCGGGGAAAAATGATTATATTTGCATGTTTTGGAAAAAACGGTGAAATCCCTTGAAAATAAACTTATAAATATATGAGCGAAGAAGAAAAAGTGAAATTGGAACCGGAAGAATATTCAGCGGACAGTATTCAGGTGTTGGAAGGCTTGGAAGCCGTGAGAAAACGTCCTTCAATGTATATCGGGGATGTAAACACGGATGGTTTGCATCATTTGGTGTATGAGGTTGTCGATAACTCGATTGACGAGGCATTGGCCGGATACTGTACCCACATTCAGGTTTATATTAATGAAGATAACTCTATAACGGTACGGGATAACGGTCGTGGTATTCCGACGGCCAGACATGCTAAGGAAAACAAATCGGCATTGGAAGTTGTATTGACGGTGTTGCATGCCGGAGGTAAATTCAACAAGGATTCTTATAAGGTGTCCGGAGGTTTGCATGGGGTGGGTGTATCCTGCGTAAATGCACTTTCGGTTAAATTAGTGGCTGAAATATACCGGGAAGGTAAAATATGGCGGCAGGAATTTTGTAGGGGAGTGGCATTGAAGGATGTTGAAATCATAGGGGATACGGATAGAACGGGAACGACCATTACTTTTAAACCGGACGATTCTATCTTTTATGTTACGGAATACAAATATGATACGTTGTCTACCCGTTTGCGGGAACTGGCTTATCTGAATAAAGGCATCCGCCTTTCACTGACGGATAAGAGAGATTTGGATCCGGAGACAAAGGAGCCCCGTCACGAGGTGTTCTATTCGGAATTCGGGTTGCGGGAATATGTGGAATTTATTGATGGAAGCCGGGAAAAGCTAATCGAAAATACAATCGACATCTGTACGGAGAAAAACGGAATTCCGGTAGAGATTGCGATGCATTACAATACTTCTTTTACGGAAAATGTCTTTTCTTACGTAAATAATATCAATACCAAAGAAGGTGGAACGCATCTGGCGGGTTTCAGAAGAGGGTTGACCCAAACGTTGAAGAATTATGCAGAGACCACCGGTATGCTTTCTAAGCTGAAATTCGATATTAACGGTGATGATTTCCGGGAGGGATTGACGGCAGTCGTTTCGGTAAAAGTTCAGGAGCCTCAGTTTGAAGGACAGACAAAAACCAAGCTGGGGAATACGGAAGTCGGTACTGCTGTTGCTCAGGCTGTCAGCACGGCGTTGTCCAATTACCTGGAAGAACACCCCAAAGATGCCAAGTCTATTGTCGATAAAGTCATATTAGCGGCTACGGCACGTCATGCGGCCCGTAAAGCCCGGGATATGGTACAGCGTAAATCTGTGCTTTCAGGTTCAGGTTTGCCCGGAAAATTGGCGGATTGTGCGGATAATAATCCTGCAAATTGTGAAATATTCCTGGTGGAGGGAGACTCTGCAGGCGGATCGGCAAAACAAGGACGTGACCGTCAGTTTCAGGCGATATTGCCTTTGAGGGGTAAGATTCTGAATGTTGAAAAGGCTATGCGGCACCGGGTATATGAGAGTGACGAAATTGTCATGATATTTAAGGCATTGGGTATTACACCCGGGACCGATGAAGACAGTATGGGAGTTGATCTGGAAAAGATACGTTACCACAAGATCATTATTATGGCGGATGCTGACGTCGACGGTGCACACATTGCCACGTTGATTATGACCTTGTTTTTCCGTCATATGAAATCGGTTATTGAGCATGGGTATCTTTATATTGCAACGCCGCCTTTGTATTTGGTAAAGAAAGGCAAAGATCACCGCTATTGCTGGAATGAGGAGGAACGTATCCGTTTGATACAGGAATGGGGCGGTGGTAAGGAAAGCAGTTTGCACATCCAGCGCTATAAAGGTTTGGGAGAGATGAACCCGGAACAGCTTTGGGAGACGACAATGGCACCTGAAGGCCGTACGCTGCGCCAGGTTTCTATTGAAAATGCAGCAGAAGCAGACCGGATATTCTCGATGCTGATGGGAGACGATGTGCCGCCCAGACGGCAATTTATCGAACAGAATGCCACGTATGCGACTATCGATGCTTAATAAAGAAAAAGAGTGCTGCGGCACTCTTTTTTCTTATGTATATATTTGAAATCACGGAAGAATGAATATAGCTGTATTTTGTGCGTCATCCAATCGGGTGAAGGGTGTTTATGCGGAGGCAGCCCGGAAATTGGGACGGGAAATGGCTCAACGGGGCTGGAATCTGATTTATGGGGGAACAAACTGCGGATTGATGCGGGAAGTTGCCGATGCTGTTTTAGAGCAGGGAGGAGGCGTTAAAGGTATTATTCCCCGCTGTATTGCGGAACGGGGAGTAAAAGCAGAAAAACTGACGGATCTTATCGTCGTCCCGGATATGAAGGAGCGCAAATATTTAATGCGTAAAGCGGCTGATGCTTTTATCGCTTTGCCCGGCGGTTGGGGTACTTTAGAGGAGATTACCGAAGTGATAACCCTGAAACAACTGGGCCTGCATCAAAAACCGATCGTGTTTATCAATACCGACGGTTTTTATGATTTGTTTTTTGATTTTATAAACAAGGCTTTTGAGGAAAGTTTTGTTTCTTCTGCTTATAAGGGTTTGTATAAAGTGGTGGACGAAGTCGTAGAGGCTGTTGCTTATATTGCAGATTATAAGGAAGAAAAAATGGTTTCTAAATATTAGTCCGGTAAATAGAAATGATATTCTTGTCAGAATTAATGTAGCATTTATTTGGAAATTAAATATTAATTATATATTTTTACCGATAAGGGTAGAATTTCCTTTTACGGGTTTTGCTCTTGTGACCATTGTAGTGATTACAAAGGGAGTTTGAATTAGTTTAGTTTAGTTTAGTAAAAAGGGGATGCCAGCATCCCCTTTATTTTTTATTCGCCCATTAATCCGCGTCCGCTCTTTTTTATCTGGTTTTCTTCTTTCAGCATTACAACGGCTTTATCCAGGATTCCGTTTATAAATCCTCCGCTTTTAGGAGAACTATAGGACTTGGAAATTTCAATATACTCGTCCAGGGTAACTTTTACCGGTATAGAGGGGAAATGTTTCAGTTCAGCTATGGCTGTGGCCATGATCAGTTTATCCATATCGGAGATACGTTCGATTTCCCAGTTACGGATAAATTTATCTACAACCCGGAGATTGTCCTGGTTTTCGTTTATTGTTTTGCGCAATAGTTTCCTGGCAAAATCGGTATCTTCTTCCGTGTTGTAAATCGGGTAGAGGATATTGCTGTCTTCGTTATCTCCTTCTTTTATATTTTTAAGGGTACGGTAAACGACATGCATTACCAGTTCAAAATCATCGTTCCAATATATATTTATATCTTCCAGCGTTTGATAGAATATATCGCTCGGAGCAATTAATTCTGTAAACAGGTCGAGAACCAGTTGTTTGTGGTCCTGAAAGTTGACTTCCGGTTTTTCCATATAAGCCTGATAAGGCGGAAATTCCTGTAGGGTGTTGTAAAAGAAATTGATAATTTCCTGGTTTTCATTCCAGGAAATCGGATTATTGAGTAGGTATGTTCTGAACTTTTTATTATTATTGAGGATAGAAAAAACCGGGTTGTCGATAAACCGGGTATTGGGATGAAGATCCGCTTCCGTTACGAAATGCCTGTTTTTGGCGGCATCGATTTTAAGGAAAGCTTTGCGTTGTAATTCTGATAAAAGTAAGAGGATTTGATAGTAAAGATCTGTACTTTTTTCAATACTTTTTAATAAGTCACGCTCGGCTTCTGCCAGGGATGCTCCTTCTTTTTTGTAGTAAGCATACAGGAGTTGCAGTACTTTTATCCGGATTAATCTTCTGCTTGTCATTTTTATGAAGAACGATTTGTTATTTGCAGGCGCAAAAGTAGTAAATTAATTTAAATGTGAGAATTGAAAATTGAAAATTATATCTTTGCATGATAATACAAGATGAAAAAATGGATAATCGGTTCTGTATGAAGAAAGGTTGGTTGTTGATATGTCTGGTGATTTTGGGCTGTCGTGTATATGCCCAGGAACTGCGTTGTAATATTTCTGTTTCTACACAAAAGATACAGGGAACGAACAAGGAGTTATTTACGAATATGCAGCGGGATATGTATGAGTTTGTAAATAATAAACGTTGGTCTTCCAATGTTTTTTCCTATGATGAACGTGTCGAGTGCAGTATGCAGTTTACGCTGGAAGAACAAATCGGAAGTGATCAGTTCAGGGGCAGCCTGCAGGTGAGAGTGAGCCGGCCGGTATATAATTCATCCTATAATACGGTGTTGCTGAATTTTAAAGACAATGACATCGATTTTCGTTACCGGGAGTTTGAGACCCTGGAATATAATGAATCGGGGCAAAATACGGAATTGGTGAATTTGCTGGCGTTTTATGCCAATATCATATTGGGATTGGATTATGACAGTTTTTCTTTAATGGGAGGAAATGAGTTTTTCAATAAGGCTGAAAACATTGTTGCTCAGTGTCAGAATGCCCGGGAATCCGGCTGGAAATCGTTCGAGAGCCGCAGGAACCGGTATTGGCTGATCAATAATTTGCAGGACAGGAGTTATGCTTCCGTCCGGGAGTGTATATACCGGTATCACCGGCTGGGACTGGATGTAATGGCGGAGAATGTCACGGACGGCCGTTTGGAGTTGTTGTCTGCCTTGGAATTGTTGCAGAAGGCACATCGGGCTAAGCCTAATTCATATATATTGCAGGTGTTTTTCGATGCGAAGTCGGATGAAATCGTCAATATATTCAAACCTGCCTTTACGGATGAACGGAAACGGATATACAATATTGTTTCCGAGGTTAATCCGGCAAATTTATCAAAGTACAGTGTTTTGATTGAAAATAAGACGAATTGATATGATAGAAAGTATTCATATTAATAACTATGCCCTGATCGATAAGACGGAGATCGGGCTGGAAAAAGGATTTTCTGTTATTACCGGAGAGACGGGGGCCGGAAAGTCCATTCTATTGGGAGCAATTGCTTTGACGCTGGGGCAACGGGCGGATGTTTCTGCATTGATGAACCGGGAGAAGAAATGTGTTGCCGAAATCGTGTATCAGGTGCAGGGGTATCCTTTGAAGGCGTGGTTTGAAGCGAATGAGCTGGATTATTCCGACGAGGTGGTTGTTCGCCGGGAAGTTACGCCGGAAGGCAAATCCCGTTGCTTTATCAACGATACGCCGGTCAGTAATCGTCTGTTGAAGGAGTTGGGCGGATTTTTGATCGATATACATTCTCAGCATCAGTCGTTGCTTATCGGTCAGCCTGAATACCAGACCGAAATATTGGATGTTTTTTGCGGTAACGGGGAATTGCGGAGTATCTATCGGCAACATTACGATAAAAGAAAGAAAAAGCTGATTGAGTTAGAGACATTGAAAGAAAAGGCCTTTGAAGCTGCCAGGGAGGAAGATTATCTGAAATTTCGTTTCAGCCAGTTAGAGGGAGCTAATTTGAAGCCGGGGGAGAAAGAAGAGTTGGAAGCCGAACTGACCGTTTTATCGAATGCAGAGACGATAAAAACCAATTTCGGGCATTTGACCTATCAATTGCGGGATGCCGAAAATGCAGTGATTCCCGTATTAAAAAATTGTAAAAACACGATCGCTTCTTTACGGAAAGTCGTAAAAGAAGCAGAAGACTATGAGGGACGTTTGCAGTCCGTTTTGCTGGAGTTAAAGGATATAGCAGACGATGCAGAAGGGAGGGCCGAATCGGTGGGCCTTGATCCGCGGCGTATAGAGACCGTAAATGCGCGTCTTAGTGAAATATACGATCTGATGCTGAAATACAAGGCCGAGGGAGTGGAAGAACTTCTGGCTGTCAAAGCCGGCATTATAGATAAGTTGAATGGTATACAAAACTCCACGGAGGAGATAGAGAAATTAACCAGGGAAATTCAGGAGACGGAAGAGCAAATGCACACGCTGGCACTTCAAATCCGGGAATCGCGTAAGAAAGGCAAAGGACGTCTGGAAGAAGAAATGAGGAAGTTGCTTCAGGAGTTGGGAATCAGGCATGCTTGTTTTGAGGTACTTATTACTCCGGTGGAAGCTTTTTTACCGACGGGAACCGATGAAGTCCGGTTTTTGTTTGCAGCCAATAAGAATCAACAACCGGGGGAAATTGCGAAAGTGGCTTCAGGAGGAGAAATTTCCCGGGTTATGTTATCTTTAAAGTATATTTTGTCGAAGAACAAACAATTGCCAGTTATCGTATTCGATGAGATCGATACCGGTTTATCCGGCGAAGTGGCGCATCGTATGGCCCAGATGATGCAGGAAATGGCAACGCGCATGCAGGTTATCAGTATATCTCATTTGCCTCAGATTGCTGCGGCGGGGAATTGTCATTTTAAGGTGTATAAGGAAGATCATTCGGAGCATACGGTTTCCCGTATCCGGAAACTGGCTCCGGAGGAACGGGTAAAGGAAATAGCAGGAATGATCAGCGGAAGTGAGATTTCTGCAGCCGCTTTAGAGGCTGCGAAGAATTTGTTGAATTTTAAATTTTAATGATATGGCGTATAACTTATTAAAAGGAAAAAAAGGAATTATTTTTGGGGCATTGAATGAAATGTCAATTGCCTGGAAAGTGGCAGAATTGTGTCTGGAAGAAGGGGCGCAGATCGTATTGACCAATACACCGTTGTCGATCCGTATGGGGGAGATCCAGGATTTCGCAGCCAGGCATAACGTTCCGTTAATCCCTGCCGATGCTACGAATACGGAGGATTTGACACATTTACTGGAAGAGGCAATGAAACATTTCGGGGGAAAGGTGGATTTTATATTGCATTCTATCGGCATGTCTTTGAATGTCAGAAAAAAACGTTCGTATGACGATCTGGATTATGATTTTCTGCAAAAGACCCTGGATATTTCGGCTGTTTCTTTCCATAAAGTTCTGCAATGTGCCAAGAAATTGGATGCTATAAATGAGTGGGGATCGGTTGTCGCTCTTTCATATGTTGCTGCACAGCGTACGATGTTCGAATACAATGATATGGCAGATGCTAAGGCTATGCTGGAATCCATTGCCCGTAGTTTCGGGTATATTTACGGTCGGGAAAAGAAGATCCGGATCAATACGGTTTCCCAGTCGCCCACTATGACTACGGCAGGAAGCGGTATCAAAGGATTCGATTCTTTGATAGATTTTGCCGATCGTATGTCTCCGCTGGGGAATGCGAATGCAGAGGAGTGTGCCGGATATTGTGTTTGTTTGTTTTCGGATCTGACCCGCAAGGTAACGATGCAAAATTTGTATCATGACGGAGGTTTCTCGAGTATGGGTATGAGTTACCGGGCTATGCATCAGTATAATAAGAGTTTTGACAATTGTGACGAAGTCAAAACGGAACAATAAATATTCGTTTGAGTATGTATTTATTTTTCGATACGGAAACCACCGGTTTACCGAAACGCTGGAATGCTCCGGTAACGGATGTAGATAATTGGCCCCGTTTGGTACAGTTGGCCTGGATCGTTTCGGATAACGAAGGCAATACGCTTCGCAGCCGGAATGTTATTGTCCGTCCGGAAGGTTTTACAATACCCTGGGAGGTATCCAGAGTACATGGAATCACGACAGCTATTGCTATGGAGAAAGGTGTGGATTTGCAAGGTGTGTTGGAAGAATTTTCGAAAGAGATAGATGAATCACAGGTGTTGGTCGGACATAATATCAGTTTTGACGAATGTATCGTCGGGGCCGAATTTGAACGGCTGCATATGATGACTTCTCTTTTTCTGAAACCCAAATATTGTACGATGAAAGGTTCTACGGATTATTGTCGTTTACCGGGGAAAAAAGGGTATAAGTCGCCGAGATTGTCAGAGTTGCATCAGGTCTTGTTCGGGAAAGGCTTTGAAGACGCTCATAATGCGATGGCTGATGTGGAGGCGACGGAACGGTGTTTTTGGAAATTAAAGAGTTTGGGTGTAATAAGATAATAATTTATTGTTTGTAATTCCGGTTGGATTATGGCTAAAAAAACAGAGTATACGAAGACAAATAATTATAAGGATTTGCCTTCTGAATATGGAAAAGTGCCTCCGCAGGCGGTGGACCTGGAGGAAGCTGTATTGGGGGCTTTAATGCTTGAAAAAGATGCTTTTGCCGTGGTGGGGGATTTATTGAAACCGGAATGTTTTTATAAAGATGCCCATCAACGGATATTCCGGGCAGTTCATCAGTTGTTTATCAAGGATGAGCCTGTCGATTTACTGACTGTCAGTGAAAAATTGAAGAGTACAGGGGAACTGGAGCAGGTGGGAGGATATTATTATCTTTCTCAACTGACTTCCCGGGTGGCTTCTGCGGCACATATTGAGTTTCACGCGCGGATTATTGTGCAAAAATTCATACAACGGAAATTAATCGGAGTATGTACGGAATTGCAGGATATGGCCTATGATGAAGCTACTGATGTAGCGGATCTTGTCGACAAGGCGCAGAAATCGGTGTTCGACATTGCTGACGGTAATATTCAGAAAGATACGGCGGAAATCGCTCCCATTATTGAAGATGCCATCCGGGGAATAGAAGCTGCCAGCAAACGCCCGGACGGTATCAGCGGTATTCCTTCCGGCTTTACGGCACTGGACGAAGTTACTTCCGGCTGGCAAAATTCCGATCTGGTGATTATTGCGGCACGTCCTGCTATGGGAAAAACGGCTTTTGTGCTTTCTATGGCCCGGAATATGGCTGTTACTTACAAGCAGCCGATCGCTGTTTTTTCTCTGGAAATGTCTTCCGTCCAATTGGTGAACCGTTTGATTGCCAGTGAGACGGAACTCGGCTCCGAAAAAATTAAGAACGGCCGGTTGTCGGAAGACGAATGGAAGCATTTGCACAGTAAGATCAAGACTTTAATTACGGCGCCGATTCTGGTGGACGATACGCCGGCTTTGTCTATTTTTGAATTGCGGGCCAAATGCCGGCGTTTGAAGCAGAAATACGATATCAAAGTGATTATCATCGACTATTTGCAATTGATGACGGCGGGAGCGGATATGCGGGGAAACCGGGAACAGGAAGTCAGTATGATCTCCCGGCAATTGAAAATTATTGCTAAAGAATTGAATATACCCGTGTTGGCACTTTCACAGTTGAATCGTGGTGTCGAATTGCGTACCGGGGATGCTAAAAAACCGATGTTGTCCGACTTACGTGAATCCGGAGCAATTGAACAGGATGCCGATATGGTGTTATTTATCCACCGGCCTGAAAAGTACGGTATCATGACGGATGCACAGGGAAACAGCCTGAAAGGTATTGCGGATATTATTATCGCGAAACACCGTAATGGTGCTGTGGGAGAAATTCAGTTGCGTTTCCGCAGTGAATTGACGCAGTTCTGTGATTTGGAAACGACGTCTCCTTTCCATTCCGAAACGAGTACCGGGGAATTGGTAACACAGACATTTACGTCGAAGATGAACGACGAACCGGTTCCTCCGTTGGATACTTCTTTTGAAGAAGGTGCCAAGGCATTTTCGAACCCGGGTTTTCCGGGAGAAGCCCCGTTTTAAATGTATTAAGTGAATCGTAAGATGGAGTGCATAAAAAAGTTGCAAGGTATTATATTCCTGTTTTTTATATTCCTTTTTGTAGAAGGTAAGGCGAATCATTTGTTGATTCCGATGGATGATGTGCAGACGAATCATTTGAAGGCTTATGGAGTGGCTTACCATGCGTTGAAGAACGGTTATGAAATTCAATGGCTGATTAATTACAGAGGAGGGGCATTTGTATTGCCTTTTACGCCGGAAGGACGTACTGAGTGCCTGTTGAAAGGGGTCGCTTTTGAAGTCATACCTCCGTCCCGGTTAAATGCTATCCTGAGCGAGATTGCTTCTCCGGAAGTGAATGCCGATGCGATAAAATTGGAAAAAGCGCCTAAGATCGCCGTTTACTCCCCCAAGGAGAAAAAGCCTTGGGACGATGCTGTGACATTGGCGTTGACCTATTCAGAAATACCCTACGATGTCGTATATGATTCGGAGATTTTGGACGGTAAGTTGAAGGATTACGATTGGTTGCATTTGCATCACGAAGATTTTACCGGACAATTGGGTAAGTTTTATCGCGGATACCGGCATTTGGACTGGTATAAGGAGGAAGAGCGGGTGAATTTGCTGACGGCTCAAAAATACGGTTATCCGAAAATTTCCGATTTGAAGAAAGCCGTTGTCAGGACGATCAGGGATTATGTTTCTGCCGGAGGATTTATGTTTGCGATGTGTTCGGCTACGGATACTTACGATATTGCTTTGGCGGCGATGAACGTGGATATCTGTGCCTCTATGTTCGACGGGGATCCCGTCGATCCGGATGCGCAGGAAAAATTGGATTTTTCAAAAACATTTGCTTTTAAGGATTTCAAGCTGGAAATGAATCCGAATGTTTATGAGTATTCGAATATCGATGTAACGGATACCCGTAAGTTGAGTGAGCGCGACGATTATTTTTCCCTGTTTGAATTTTCTGCCAAATGGGACCCGGTGCCTACCATGTTATGTCAGAATCACGTAAATGTGATAAAAGGGTTTATGGGACAGACAACGGCCTTTAATAAGGATGTCATTAAGTCGGGCGTATTGATTATGGGAGAGAATAAAGTAGCCAATGAGGCTCGCTATATTCATGGGGAGTATGGAAAAGGAACCTGGACGTTTTACGGCGGACATGATCCCGAAGATTATCAGCATTTTGTAGGAGATGCCCCGACGGAACTGGATTTACACAAGCAATCACCCGGTTACCGGTTGATTTTAAATAATGTACTATTTCCTGCTGCAAAGAAAAAACAGCACAAGACTTAATAAGAAATTGCAAAATATGCGTTCTAAATTTATTTTTCTTCTGAAATATTATTTCTTCTGGATTGTTGCAGCTGTTGTTGCTAAAGTCATCTTTTTGCTATATGAAGGCGGTGGCGGTATGGTATTCTCCGATTATTGCCAGGTGTTTTGGAGGGGCATACGGATGGATCTTTCTTTGGGCGGTTATATTATGCTATTGGCTTCTGTTTTTATGGCTTTGACTCCTTTTGCCGGAGAGCGTTGGATAAAAGGAATTTATTCTGTCTATACTTTTATTTTACTGGTTTTATTCTGGCTCATTGTTATCGGCGATCTGGAAATATACAAGAGCTGGGGATATCATGTCGATGCAACGCCTTTGTTGTTTATTAAAACTCCGGGAGAGGCTCTGGCCTCTCTGTCAAACGGCTTGTTGACCGGTTTGCTGGTATTGTTGGTTGTGCTGATCGTGAGTTGTTTTTATATTTATAAACGCTGTATCAGCAGACCTTTTCATTTCCGGAAAGGACATTGGCTACAGGCGGTTCTTTTTTTACTGTTGGGTGGACTTATGATTATACCGGTAAGGGGTGGATTTAATGTAGCTCCGATGAACAGCAGTTTTGTTTTTTTCCACAAGACGAATATGCATGCGAATCAGGCTGCCATCAATCCGATATGGAATTTTATGTATGAAGTGACTCATGCCGGACGTTTGAAAAATAAATACAGCTACATGCCCGACGAGCAGGCTCATCGTTTGTTTGACAGTCTGTATGTGGGTGGAAAAGATTATCCCCGTTTGCTGAAAGAAGAACGTCCGAATATTGTCGTTTTGTTATTGGAAAGTTTTACTGCCAGTGCTATTGAAGCTTTAGGGGGCGAAGCCGGAGTTACTCCTAATCTGAATCAAATAGCCAGGGAAGGCATTCTTTTTTCGAATATTTATGCTACCGGCAATCGTTCGGATCGGGGGATGGTCGGTGTTATCAGTGCTTTTCCTGCCTATCCGGGATATTCTCTGTTGAAATATCCGCAAAAAATAACGGAGCATCCTCGTTTTCCCAAAGATCTGGAAGCCCAGGGGTATCATACTTGTTTTTATTATGCGGGGGATTTGAATTTCGGAGGTTTCCGTTCCTATGTTACCATGAGCTTTCAGGATGTGGTAACCGAGAAAGATTTTTCGGGGGAAGCTGTCGAAAAAAGGTTTAAATGGGGAATCCATGACGAATATATGTTTGACCGTCTTTTTGAGGACATGAACAAAGCTACCCGGCCGTTTATGTATATGGCATTCAATATGAGCAGTCATGAGCCTTTTGAGGTTCCGATGGAAAAACATATTCAGGGAGAAAGTACAGAGAAGAAGTTTTTGAATGCAATTTATTATTCGGATCGTTGTATCGGTCATTTTATCCGCAAGTGTAAGGAAAGCGGATTATGGGATAACACATTGTTCATTTTCGTCGCGGACCACAGTACGATAAAGATCGGAAATCCCCGGGCTTATGAGCCTGAAGCATTCCATATACCGATGATTTTTGCCGGAGGAGTTCTGAACGTACAGGACAGCATTGTCCGGACCATCGGTTCACAAACAGATATGGTGGCTACTTTATTCAGTCAGTTGAATCTGGATCATTCGGCATATAAGTTCAGCAAAAACCTGTTGGCCGAAGATATCGTTCCCTTTGCTTATTATGCCTATTCCGGAGCAGGTGGTTTTATCTCGCGGGAAGGCGTTTCTGTTTATAACCTCCAGAACAATCATTTCATACAAGGGGATTCCCTGCGCTGGAATGACGAACATTTGAAAGCTTACCTGCAAGTTGTGGATGAAGACATCAATAGAAATCGTTCCGGATATTAAGCATCGGACTCTTTTTGGGGAGTGCCTTTGTAAAGTATATCCAGAATGGTGAGATCATCAGACTGTTCCGTTCCCTGAATATGTTCCTGGATGCATTCGAGTATCCGGGTAACAATGGTATAGGGATTCTTGGGTGTTGCTCCGTTAATGCATTCGATCAGCCGGTTTTTACCGAAAAATTGTGCATTTATATTTTCGGCATCTGTAATCCCGTCGGTATAAAGTAAGATTTGCGAGCCTTCCGGAAGAGTGTATTCATACTCCTGGAATTTATAGTCTTCCAATATACCGATAGGCACATCCGGTTCATCATTTAAAGTACAGATACGACCGTCCGCATATACAATGAAAGGTTTGGGATGTCCGGCATTGGTATAAATGATATGTCCGTTTTGGATATCCATTATCCCGATAAACATGGTCACGTACATATCGTCTTCCGTATTGTCGCACATATGTGTGTTTATCAGATTGCAGATAGCTGCTGTGGATGACTGCCGGCTGGCAATGTATCTGAAGAGTTTTATGACGGAAGCCATATATAGAGAAGCCGGGAAACCCTTACCTGAAACATCGCCGAGGACAAAATAAAGCTTATTGTCCAATATGAAATACTCGTATAAATCTCCGCCTACACTTCTGGATTGCTTTAGTTTTCCATATAGTTCGATATTGGCGGGAAGTAAGATGTCTTTCGGCAAAAATCTCTTTTGGATTTTTTGAGCAAGATTTATTTCCGTTATGATTTCCTGATTTTTAGCTGTAGTCGTCTGAAGACATTGTATGTAGGAGGAAACACGGTCCTGCATATACCGGAAAGCCTGGTACAAGTCTTTTAATTGTTCGTTGTCATATTCTTCCGGTAAGGCTATGTTCACTTGACCGTTTGTGATTTTTCTGACGTTTTCGGTAAATTCACTTAAAGGATAGAGGGAACTTTTTACGATGCGAATGGCACTGTAATATAATATCAGAAATCCGATTCCGAGTATGGCAAATACTAACCATAAAAATTTGGAAGAAGATAATCTGATGTCATCATAGCGGCAAATGATACCGATATGCCAGTCCATGCGGGAACTGGGAGTATAATACAGAAAATATTTCTTGCCTTTTTTATATACGTTTTCATAGCCGGTGGTGTCTTTTGTAAATTTTTTCAGAGTAGAGGAATAATCGATTCCCGGAGAACTGCAAAAACTTTTGAGATTGTGGTATTTGAATACCTGAGGATCCGGATGGAATATGAAGTCCCCTTCCGAATCCGTAACAAATACATAACCGGAACTGAAAATTTTGATGTCATATATAAAATCAGTCAGATGTTTTAAAGGAAAATTTAATTCCAGTAAGCCGGATACCGTTTGCAGGGAACCGGCTTTAATCGGTTGGAAATAACTTATGATGGAATGGCTGGAATCTAACTCTTTTACGCTCCAAAAACCTTGTTTGTCATTTTTCCGGATAATATTGTTCTTATGCGGAACCGTCAGACGGTAAGCCAGGGATTTTGTCTTGATTTTCCCGGATTTGCCTCTGTAAGCATACATCGTGCATCCATCTTTATTGGGTTCTGAAAAAGAGTAATGCAGACAGCAATCTGACAGAAATGGGTAAGCTGTCAGAATTTTGGAAGGAAGCAGACGCATTTCCGATGTGTCGATATTTCCGAACAGTCCGGTGATTGTATTGGGAATGCTTTCAATATCTTTAATCTTGCGTTCAAATGAACGGGAAACGTTGGTAGCAATTGTGTTTGCCTGATATAAGGCATTGTCTGTAATAAATTCGCGGGAAAAAGTAAAAATAGATATGAAGACTAAGCTTCCGGTTATCAAAAGGAGGGAGACAAGATACAATACCAGTCTCTTCGAGAAACTCGTATAATAACGTTTTTTCATTGTAAATTAATAAGTTTGACATTAGTTATGTCAGGTTTAGTTAGGCTTTGCAATTTAAGAAAAAATGTTAATATATTCTATCTTTCATTACAGTTGTTTGTTAAAATAATTACACTGATTGCGGGTCTTAATCCTATTCTGCCGGGGAAGCCAAGGTATCCCTGTCCGCGTGAAACATGCAGATACCGATGATTGTCTTCATATAGTCCGTCATATTCCGGGTAGATATATTGTGACGGACTCCATTTTATATTTCCAATCTCTATGCCTAATTGCATGGCATGGGTATGACCGGAGAGGGTGAGGGGAATGTTGTAGTCGAGGATTTGGGCCCTCCAGTGGCTGGGATCGTGTGACATAAGAACGGTGAAATGATCCCGGACTCCTTCCAGTGCTTTCTGTAGTTTGCCGTAACGGGGAAAAGGCGGATTCCCCCAGTTTTCTACGCCGGCAATGTATATTGTATCTTTGCCGGTTATTAAAGGATAATGAGCATTGTTGAGCAGATGAAAACCGGCAGCCTTCATATGCTGTAAAAAATCCGTATAATTCCGGGCTTTATCTGCCGGACTTTCCCAGTGGGTGTAATTACCGTAATCGTGGTTCCCCGTTACGGCAAATTTTCCATATCTGGCATTCATTTTGTTTAAAATCCCGATCCAGGGCGTGATCTCGCTTGCAAAATTGTTGACCATGTCTCCGGTGAAAAGGATAACATCCGGCCGGAGGGCATTTACTTTTTCTACCAGTTGGGGAATGCCTTTGTAATGGGTGGAACTACTGCCCAGATGCAAGTCGGAAAGTTGTACGATTCTGAAATTTTGAAAAGCAGGAGGAAGTTGTGGGAAACAAATGGATACAAGTTCTGTTTTGTAATTGTATCGCCCCCAGGTAATACTGTATAAAATCAGTATAAAGCAGCTTACGGCTATAATTGCGGCTATGCTTTGCCCGGCAAGTCGTATCTTTTTATGAATAAGTCCCAACAGGATTGAAAAAAGGTCTAAGACTATAAAAATGAGCTTGGGAATGTAAAATAAGAAAAATATACCTATACCCAGCCCGATCCAGTAATAAAAATCCGGACCATTGACGGTAGGGATGAAAAAGTGATACGCTAAAACACCTCCCAGGAATAATAAAGAATGCAGACCGTATATCAGAAACCGGATTTTTTTATACAGGTATTTTTTTAAAAGCAAAAACAGCAGTGTATCGGTAAATAGAATAAATCCGATACTTACAATAAGGATCAGTATATTGTTGCGCATAAATAAAATTTACCGTTATAAACGGAATGTTATATGATATGTGAAAAGTATGGAATCTTCCAGCCCAGTTGCCGGAAGATTCCGTTGACTTTTTAGAAGAGTCCTGTGATATGACCTTCTTTGTCGATATCGATGCGTTCTGCTGCAGGGATGTCCGGCAGCCCCGGCATTCTCATGATATCTCCTGTGATCGGAATGATAAAGCCTGCTCCCGAAGCAATTTCAATTTGCCTTACCGTAACGATAAAATCTTTCGGGCGCCCTAAAAGTTTCGGGTTGTCGGATAGAGATTTTTGAGTTTTGGCAATACAGACCGGTAGTTTGTCCAAACCGAGAGCCTGAATTTTTTTCAGATCGCTTTTGGCCTGTGCCGTATAATCAATGGCTGCGGCTCCGTATATTTCTTTCGCGATCGTTTCTATTTTCTTTTCGACACACCAGTTCCATTCGTACAATGGCTGAAGTTTGCATAAACATTGTTCGGCAACCTTGGCAGTCAGAATGGCTAATTTTTCAGCCCCTTCACCGCCTTTGGCCCATACTTCGGCTACTTCCATCGGGACTCCCAATTCCCGGCATTTATCGGCAACGATTTGGATTTCGTTATCGGTGTCGGTAATAAAACGGTTGAGGGCTACAATGGGACATATATTGAACTTTTTCATGTTCTCTACATGTTTTTCCAAATTTTCGATACCTTTTTTCAAGGCTTCGAGGTTTTCTTCTTTCAGAGCATCCAGTTTTACTCCGCCGTGGTATTTTAGCGCACGGATCGTCGCAACCAATACAACTGCACTCGGATTCAGGCCGGCTTTTACGCATTTGATATCGAAGAATTTTTCAGCCCCCAGATCAAAACCGAATCCGGCTTCTGTAACGACATAATCTGAGAGGGAAAGTCCCATTTTGGTGGCGATGATTGAGTTTGTGCCCTGTGCGATGTTGGCGAATGGGCCGCCGTGTATAATTGCCGGATTGCCTTCGATGGTTTGTACCAAATTGGGTTTTATAGCTTCTTTCAATAGAGCAGCCATAGCTCCGTTTGCTTTCAGGTCACGGGCATAAATCGGTTTTTTGTCGTAGGTATAACCGATAAAGATATTTCCCAAACGTTCTTTCAGATCTTCAAAATCTTCAGCCAGACAAAGAATAGCCATTACTTCGGAGGCTGCGGTGATATCGAAGCCTGTTTCCCGGGGGATTCCCGAAGAAGTGCCGCCAAGTCCTACGATGATATGCCGTAAGGAACGGTCGTTCATATCCATTACCCTTTTCCAGGTAACGGTGCGGGGATCGAGACCGATTGAAGAGGTTTTGCTTTGGATATTATTGTCGATCAATGCCGATAGCAGGTTGTGGGCTTTTTCTACGGCATTGAAATCACCTGTAAAATGCAGGTTGATATCTTCCATCGGGAGTACTTGTGAATAGCCGCCACCCGTTGCTCCTCCTTTAATACCGAATACAGGACCTAATGAAGGTTCGCGGAGCACTACCGTCGTTTTTTTGCCGATACGATTCAATCCTTCCGTAAGTCCGATTGAAACGGTGGTTTTTCCTTCTCCGGCCGGTGTCGGGGAGATAGCTGACACCAAAACCAGGTGTTTACCGGCCATTTTCTGAGGATTGATCAAATTTAACGGTAGTTTAGCCTTATATTTTCCGTATTGTTCGATACATGCCGGATCAATACCTAATCTGGATGCGATTTCCGTAATGGGTTTCAGAGTTACTTTATTTGCAATTTCTATGTCTGTCATGGCATTAAGTTTTGTAGTTTATGGTTTGTATTTATTTTAAATAGAATTCAGTACTGCCTATGTTTTCGTTGTCACAAAACAGTTCGGCAGTGTATTTTCCTTTTACGAGGCTACCGTCGTTCGGCCAGTAAATGGCCATCTCCAGGCGTTCACCTTCATATTCGAATTCCCGCTTAGCCGAATAGGTGAGGGAAGCATTTTGGAATTTAAAGAAGGATTTTTCACTAAAGGCAATTACTTTATCGTCCGGACGTTTAAGGCGTAAATAAACGATATGGGTGCCACGCTGGGCTGTCACGTTTTTGGGAATAACGAAATCTGCCCGGAGTTGGAAACATTTTTTCCAGTTTACTTCTTTACCTTTCTTGTTGATAGGAACAACCGTAAAGTTTTCTGCCGTCAGGGCACTGGCGATGGCAATTACTTTTTGCATCGATTTTTGTTCGTTTTCCAGTTTCGTATTTCGTTCCCGTACCCAGTCCATTTGTTGTTTTACCTGGGTGTTTTCCTGTACTAATTGCTGATTTAAACGGTTCAGGGAATCGATTTGCACGACATAGCTTCTCAATACCGTTTTCAGGGTTCCGATTTCCCGTTTATACTTATTGATTTCAGCATAAGAGTTGTCTCTGAATTTTTTCATTTCGTCGAGAAGGGTGGCTATTTTTTCCTGTTCCACCATTAATTTTTCATTCAGAGTGTCGTTGGACGTTTTCAATTGGTCGTAATTTGTACTTAATTCCGATAGTTCCTGGGTTAATAATTCTTTTTCCTGGTGAATGGCAGCGATGTGTTTTTTGTTTTTCGACCATTCTACCATGAAAAAAATGAATAGTATGACTAAAACTGCCGATAGTCCATAGATAATGAACATCAGACTTTTGTTTTTTGTATTCTGAACAGGCTTATTCTCTTCCATAATAATGTGTATAAGTAATAGGTGTTAATCTGTTAAATTATTTATTTAAAAATAGAAGTCATTTTTGATGCTTCCGAGAACAAAGGTAGGAGAAAAAGGAAAATGTTAAAATGAAAAACACCAAATTAAAAGCCGATGCCCTTGATTTTTGTATTTTTTTAACGTAAATTGTAAGAGTCTACAGTTGTGTTATGAAAGAAGAATTTTTACAATATATCTGGGCTAATTCGTTGTACCGGACGGATGAATTTGAAACACAGGCCGGTAAGCCGATTCGTATTCTGGATGTCGGAAAATTAAACCGGGATGCGGGTCCGGATTTTTTTAATGCCCGCATTGCTGTCGGAGAAGTGATGTTGGCCGGTAATATCGAGATTCATTTGCGCAGCAGTGATTGGTACCGGCATTCGCATCACCTGGATGCAGCTTACAATAATGTGATCCTTTCCGTTGTAAAAGAGAATGATACCCGTGTTTACACCAGTAGCGGGAGAGAGGTGGATTGCATCGTCATCGAATATGCGGATTATTTGTACCATGAATATCTTTTTATGCGGGATACATTCAAACGTCCCGGATGTTACCGGCATTTGGATTTACTGGATGATAATTGGTTTTATATGACGTTGCAAAGTCTGGCCATAGAGCGGCTCGAACGGAAAGTGAACGATATCCGGAAAATATTCGGTCAAACGAATGGCGATTGGGAAGAATGTTTTTACCGTTTACTTTGCAAATACTGGTCTGCGGATATAAATTCGGATACCTATTATCAGTTATCCTGTCATTTGTCGTATAAAACGCTGTTGAGATATGCAGATCGTTTGTTGTCCGTAGAGGCTTTGTTGTTAGGTGTTTCCGGGCTCTTGGACGATGCTCCGGAGGATCATTACAGTGTAAATTTAAAGCGGGAATATTTGTATTTAAGCAAGAAATATAAATTATGGGAAATGCCTTCCGGCCAATGGAAGTTTATGCGTATCCGTCCCGGGGCTTTTCCGACATTACGTTTGGCTTTACTGGCTGCAATGATCTGTCATTTCAACAGTTTGTTGTCGTATGTTTTGGAAGCTGCGACTTTAAAGGAGGTGTTCTCCTTGTTCGAAGTTAAAGCTTCGGCTTATTGGAATACGCATTATATGTTCGGTAAAGAGTCTGTCGTTTCGATAAAAAGTCTGGGCGTTGGAAGCCGGCAGATTTTAATCATCAACGTGGTGATACCTTATTTGTTTTTTTATGGCAGGGAAAGGGGAGAAGAAAAGTTGGTAGAAAAAGCCCTGCAATGGATGGAAGAGATCAAACCTGAAAATAACTATATTGTCAGAAGCTGGGAAAAATACGGTTTTGTATTCGATTCGGCCCTACATACCCAAGCTTTAATTCAGTTGAGAAAAGAATATTGTGACAAACACGACTGTCTTCGTTGCCGTATCGGCAGAGAGATATTTGCACAGTTAAAGCATTAACCTATAACATCTCCAATGCTTCCTGACGAAGTATTTCAGGCAAAGCGATTTCCCGTTGTTCCAAACTGATCAGCCAATCGGATATTTCTTTTTTATTCAGTGTGTACAGTACCTCCCGGAACATATCTATCTGAGAATCGGCATAGGCATCAGCGGCAATTCCTTTAAATTGGTCCAGTTCTTCGTCGTCGAAATACTCGGTTTGTTTTTCAATTTTTTTCAGCCCTTTTTCACAGATAGCATGTGCTCCACAGCATCCCTCTTCGGGAGCTATGATTTCTTCCGGTGTGCCGTTTTTACGTTTAAAAATAAAAGTAAACAGGGCAACTGTTACCAGCAGCCCTGCTATACCTAAGATAATATATAACATATCTTCGTTGCTGTTGGTTTTATCAGAGTTTCAATTCTTTTTTCAATAAATTGACCTGGTTTGTCAGTTTTTGTATTTCTGCATCTCCCTCTGCTTTTTGTTTACGTATCCAATTCAGTTTTTTATTCATTTCGTCCAGATCTTTTTGCAATTTGGCATTTTCATTGTTGCGGATCAGCAAATTGTTTTTACTGGTTTCGATTTCCGATTTCAATTGCCGGTTCTCCCATCCGAGGCTGTTTTCCAGTTCGGTATATTCTTTTTTCAGTTTATCGCGTTCAGCAGTGATCTGTTTCAGACTTCTGTCGAGGGATACGATTTTTTCCTCCTTGCTTTGGGAAGAATATTTCATTTGATCGTTTATATCTTCCAGTTCAGTTTTTAAAGCCGTTTGTTTCGATTCCAGTCCCCGAAGCTTTGTATAGAGCTCGTCTATCTTTTTGTCTTTGGCAGCATTGTTTTCTGTCAGCTCGTAACGTATTTTATTGAAATCGTCTTTTGCTTGCTGGAGATTTTTTTCCAAATTGCTTTTGTCCTTTTTCAGTTGAGCGACTTGTCTGTCTGACATTGTTTTAGCTCTGGCCAGATCGTCAAACTTTTTCTTGGATACGCAAGAAGTCAGGCTTAAGGAAACTAATGCAAATCCTGCTATGTATAATGCGGTACGTTTCATATCAGCTTTAATTTTTACTATTGCGAAAATAGCTTTGGTTTTAAGAATTATAATTATTTACTTTGGGGGCAAATATATAAATTAAAAACGAAAGGTAAAACCGGATTGCCCGGTGGATTATCAAACATTTTAAATAAAATAACAAAATTGCTATGAACAAAAGTGTGATTTCGGTCATTATACTCCTTTTCAGCCTGTTGGGAATGGGAGTAAATGCACAGGATAATAAGATAACGATAAACGGTATGATTGCAGATGCGACGACAGGGGAGCCGATCCCTTTCGCTAATTTGGGGGTATTGGGAACCTTAGCGGGAGTTGCATCCGATATGGATGGAAAATTTGAATTGGTGTTACCGGATAATTATGCGGACCGGATCATACGGGTTTCTGTCGTAGGATATGCTTCTTATGAGATAAAAGTGGCAGAAGCCGGACAGAAAGGTTTTTTACGTATCGTTTTAAAGCCGGTTACTTATGGTATCGGCGAGGCAGAAGTATATGCGGAATCTTTGGTATATAAGAAAATGTTGCGGCAGGTGGTGGAGAATATCAGCCGTAATTACATTTCCCGGCCTTATAATTACGAAGGTTATTTCCAGTATACGATTACTGAAAACGGTAATCCGCAGAGTATGAAAGAGGCTATCGTGACGATTTTCGATAATAAAGGCTATGAAAGAAGCGATGTGCATACGGCTTATAAAGATCTGAATTACCGTTTCGATCAGGTGAGACGGGATCGTGAAGTTCAGTCGGTATTGGACGGATTGACTTATTTCGACGATATCCTGACCTCCGATGTCATTCGTAATACCCGTAATATTCTGGATATAGCCAACGCTGCTGATTATAAGTTAAAGAATAAAGGACGCCTGATGTATGAGGGAGATTCGGTACGTCTGATTGCCTATGAAGTGGAGAAGCCTTCTTTATCTACTTCCGGAGATGCTGCCGTAACGAAATACAGTGGGGAAATTTATATAAATTTAAAAGATTATGCCGTATTGAAAAATGTGATTCATATTTCAGCGGATAATTTCAATCAGTTGGGACGCAACCTGATTCCCGCAAACGGAACGAAGAAGGAAGATGTCAAGATGACGATCGTGACGAATTATAAAAAGCTGAATTCTGTGTATTTTCTGAGCGGTATAACCATACAATATACGTATAAGGAAGGGGAGAACGATATAAACGGCCGTATGCAATATGTTACGACACGGGTACAGACCGATTCACCGGAAGCCATTCAGGGACGTATGTACTATGAAGATATTAAAACGGATAAAAATTTCTGGGACAATTATACCGTGTATTTTAAAGAATAAGCCCGGAAAGAAGATTCCAGGGAATTAGCAAGAGGGAAGAAGAAGATATCATTTTAAAAAGATATCTTCTTTTTTCATGGGTTTCAAGTCGATCAGCCAACGAAAATCTTTCAGCCGCATATCCTCTGGTTGAACCAGCATAAGCGGATTCAAAGTTCCTTCCGGCTTTTTAATGAAAAGAATATCTTTCACTTTCCGGTCTTTGATGTAAATTTTAATAAAAGAACTGATCGCCTTATTCATACCGATAATTGCACCTTTATCGTCCGGATAATAAAGGGTTTCTCCGTTTCCGTCTACATCAACCAGATACAATTCATTATTTTGCATATGCCCGATCATATTCCGGCCTTTTATCTGATTGAATTTGACGGTATCCATCTGATTGACAATCATGGCTTTATTGTTCAGGTGAAATTGGTGGACCATGTTATTTCTCAACAGCATATTGATGTCGTCGGCCGTCATCTGATTGCCACTGGCCCAAACGACGGGATTACCGTATAAATATACTGTAGAGTCGGCGGTGGGAAACGACATTGAATCGCATACGCCCTGTAATTCCGGGTTGAAAAATTTAGTGTGATAGTAAGCTTTCATGACATTGTTGCCCGATGAATCTTTGGAAACGGATAGGGTGTCTCCGTGGATAAACAAAGAATCCTGTTTACCCACAAGAATAAGCATACCTTGTTCCGTTACATAGGCATAATCGTTGTTTTTCAGAACTTCTCCGTAATTGCCTTCTACAATAACGTTATTGACGGAATCATACAAATGGATGTTGTTTCGCAGGATGGCTGTTCCTGAAATACTATCGACCCAGATGGTATCGGCTTTACCGTAAAATTCGTTGTAAGTCAGTTTGTTGTTTTTGTATAATTCGGCGTGAGCATTCAATGAATTGTACCAGCCGTCCTCCGAATAGAGGGTCCGGTTGTCTCCATATATAGTCGTCGGACCTAAAATGGAAATAATTTTGGTTTCCGTTTGATATTTCATCGTATCGGAATAGAGGTCATATTCCGGAGTTGTGACCCTGACACTGTCTTTAAAGAACATTTCATTGTCCCGGGTGAAGTAGTAACCTTCGTTGCTGATAAGGGTAGTCGTACTGTCTTTTATTGTACCTTCGTTGAAATAATACCCGATGCGGGTAAAGGCATTATAATCCAGAAAATCGGTTGTCAGTGTGATTTTGGGATCCTGAAGGACGACATTATCCCGGACTTTAGCCAATTGGGTCGTGCCGTTATAGTTCATATAGTCTCCCCACAGGTGCAATGTATCATTTTGTATGGCGTGTACATTTCCGAAAGCCTCGACATAATTACTGTCGGAATATTGATACAGGCTATCGCAGAACATGAGCACATCGTTTTGCCTTAGTTTGACATTTCCGATCAGCTTACTGCGGTTCATAGCCGTTTCCGGTTTATAGAAATCGGCATGTAATATCCGGATTTTGCTTTCTTTTTGAGCAATGACCGGAGTAAGCATACCGATCAGGCATATGAAAAGAAGAAATGTTTTCATATTCTGAACTTATTTCATGAATTCTCGGATCAACTCTTCAACGGTGATATGCTCGGCTTCTGCTTTGTAATTTTTAAATATACGGTGTCTTAAGATAGCTTCGGCTACATATTTAACATCTTCCATATCCGGGGCATACTTTCCCTGAAGAGCCGCGTATGTTTTAGCTCCGGAGATCAGAAACTGGGAAGCCCGTGGGCCGGCACCCCAATTGAGGTATTTTTCTGCCAGCTCATGAGCACCCGGTTTACCCGGACGCGTTTTAGCAACTAGTTTTACGGCATATTCAGTAATATGTTTGGGAACCGGCATTTTACAAATCACGGCCTGATATTCCAGAATTTCTTCACCGCTGATGATTTTATTCAGTTTTTTCAACCCTTCTCCGGTCGTATTTTCTACAATGGCGATTTCTTCCTCGAGAGTCGGATAATCGAGTATAACACTGAACATAAAACGGTCGAGCTGTGCTTCGGGGAGAGGGTAGGTACCTTCCTGCTCTATCGGATTCTGAGTGGCCAGTACGAAGAACGGTTGTTTTAGTCTCCGGGTAACCCCTGCTGCCGTAATCGCACGCTCCTGCATCGCTTCCAGCAGGGCACTCTGCGTTTTGGGCGGAGTCCGGTTGATTTCGTCGGCCAGGATAATATTAGCGAAAAGAGGACCTTCGATAAATTTGAATTCTCTGTTATTGTCCAGAATTTCAGTACCGATGATATCGGAAGGCATCAGATCAGGCGTAAACTGGATACGGCTGTACTTCAAATCCAACGTTTCTGAAATAGCGGTTACCAGTAAGGTTTTAGCCAGTCCGGGTACACCGATCAGCAGGCAATGCCCGTTACTGAATATTGAAATCAATACTTTGTTGATGACTTCGTCCTGTCCGACAATTTTTTGGCCTATTTCTTGTTTTAATGCTTCGTATTTCGCTTTCAGCTGATCGATCAGCTGTACCGTATCTTTCATTCCCTCAGCTATTTTTGTGGTTATCGTTAGGACACCTTTATTTTATCCAGTTATCGTAACGGAATTTGGAATTTTTATAAGCGTCGTCGATATGTATATAAGTATTGGCTTGCTTCTCCTTGATCCATTTTTCCATTTTTTCCAATTGCTTCTGGTTTTTCAGCATGGATTCGAATGTCATCCAATCGTCGTCAAGATTGGCTTTGTGTTGGGGATAGTAGGCTTTTACCTTTATGATTTTATATTCTTCCCGGGCTTCGTCCTGGTCCATAAACGGCTCTGAGATTTCACCGACTTTCATACGGTTTACCTGTTTTGCCATTTCTCCGCGGATTTCTGCTTTCTCGATACGGGAATCCAGGCTGTTGGGAGAGGAGAGAAGTCCTCCGTTGTTTCTGGTTTTTTTATCGGTGGAAAAATAGTAAGCCGCTTCGTCAAAAGTCATTTTGTTGTCTGTGATATAACCACGGATCGTGTCCAGGCGATGCAGGGCTTCTTCCCGTTCTGCATCGGATATTTTAGGTTGCAGGATAATATGCCGCACATTGATTTTTTCTCCCTGGCGATCAATCAACTGTATAATGTGGAAACCGAATTCAGATTCGACGATCTTGGAAATTTTTCCGGGTTTTAAGCTGAAAGCTGCTTCGGCAAAAGCAGGGTCCCACATACTTTTGGTTGCATATCCCAGTTCTCCGCCCCGTACTGAAGAGCCGTCTTCAGAATACATTACGGCTAAGGTGCTGAATGTTTTTTCTCCATTGAGGATTTGCTCCCGGAAACTTCTCAAACGATCCCGTATACGTTCTTTTTCAGCCTCACTGACGGTCGGTTTTATAACGATCTGTTGTATTTCGTATTTATCCGGTACATCCGGCAAACTGTCTTTGGGAAGTTTTTTAAAGAAAGCTTTCACCTCAGACGGAGTACTCCGGATTTTATCGACAATGTGTTGCTGCATGGATTCGGTGATCAGTTTCTCACGGATCGGAGCCCGCATATCGCTTTTAATTTCTTCGATGTTTTTTCCGAAATACGTTTCCAGACGCTCTCTCGAACCGATATTTGTCATCAGGTATTGAATGCGCGAATTCACTTCATTTTCGACTTCGTCCTCCGTTACTGAAATACTATCCAGTCGTGCTTGTGCCAACAGAAGCTTTTGAATAAGCTGACGTTCCAGAATTTCAGCACGGTAATCACTGGAAGCGGAAATCAAACCTTGTCCCTGTTCGTGCAGAAATTCGTTTTCGATGTCCGATTTTAAGATAATCTCTTCTCCGACAATAGCGATGATCTTATCTATTACGTTGTTTTGGGCATAGACAACCGCAGTACAAAAAAACAATAGGATAGCGATAAAGCCTTTTTTCATTATATTTGATTTTATAAATTATACGATAATTTTTACCACCGGTAAATATAAAGGGTATCCCCGGTAAATCGGCCTCTAAACTAATATATTTTATCCAAATCCGGGAATATTTCAATCAAATTCAATTTTCTCTTTTTATTTTTCCATGCATTTTAGTACATTTTTACATAGTTTTTCCGGATAGCTTCTTCATTGATTTTCTTATCCAGATCATTTTCAAATTGCAATTTTTTCTTATTTTTCAGAATCAGGATAATTTCATCGCGTACATAACCGAGGGGAGCAACGGTCTGATCGGGACATAATTCATTGATTTTTAGAAAATAGAAATTGTCATCGTCTTCTTTTTCTATATTTTTGGTACGTTTCACCTCGTTTTCCAGGATATTGCCGTCACCGGGCAAAAGATTGGATACATATTTCAGTTCAATCCAGTTTTCGTTGAAGTCGTCGTATTTCCGGGCATTCGTCAGGCAATATTCTTCCAGTTTCTCCATATCACCGGCTTTATCGGATTTATACCATTTCCTTACGTCATTGATATTGGAGGCCGATTTCGGAATAACGACATATACGGCTTTTATGATGGGGGTAGAGAGTACGAAATTGAATTTGTTGGCTTCGTAGTAGTTTTCTATCTCCTTTTCAGCAATATCTTCCGACAATTTTTGTGCAATCAGCTTTTGTTTGTATTGATGGATGAGAAGAGAAGTACGATAATCTTCCACTTGCTTTTGAATGTTTTTTTCCTGATCCGAAAGATTCTCAATGGCTTTCTGGAGGAGCAATTTATTGGTAATCCAGTTGCGGATATAACTCTGTGCCATCAGCACACTGTCGTCTTTCGGAGTACCGGCAGGTATAAAGGCCACAATTTCAGAGCGCATCAGTTGACTATCGAAAACTTTGGCAACAGGCACATCGTTGGGGTGGGAATTTTGTGTGCAGGCAGTCAGAGCGTACAGAAAAAACAAGTAAAGGAAAATTTTCATATCCGTTCGTACTAAGTAAATAAAGCCGGGGTAAATTATGCCCCGGACTTTATTTTGTCATCTATAAAGATTATCTGCTGTAATTCGGTGCTTCACTGGTAATTGTTACATCATGGGCATGACTTTCGGCCATACCGGAACTTGTAATTTTAACAAACTTGGCTTTGTGTAAAGCTTCTATATCCGGGGCACCGCAATATCCCATACCGGCTCTCAAGCCGCCGATCATCTGGTAAATGACTTCGTATAACGAGCCTTTAAACGGAACTCGGGCGACAATACCTTCGGGAACCAGTTTCTTGATATCGTCTTCTGCATCCTGGAAATACCGGTCCTTCGACCCTTTCTGCATGGCTTCCAGAGAGCCCATGCCCCGGTAAGATTTGAATTTGCGGCCGTTGTAAATAATCGTTTCTCCCGGTGATTCTTCCACTCCGGCGAACAGAGAACCGGCCATCACACAACTGGCTCCGGCCGCCAGTGCTTTGACGATGTCGCCGGAATAACGTAAGCCTCCGTCTGCAATTACCGGAACACCGCGTTCTTTCATGACTTTCGACACTTCGTAAATCGCCGTGAGCTGAGGAACTCCCACGCCCGCAATGATTCGGGTCGTACAAATGGAACCCGGCCCGATACCTACTTTTACGGCGTCGGCTCCGGCTTCTGCCAGGGCGATTGCAGCTTCTGCTGTAGCGATATTACCTACTACGACCTGTAAATTCGGGAATGTCGATTTTACTTTGCGCAACATGTCGATAACTCCTGCCGAGTGCCCGTGTGCCGTATCGATGACAACGGCGTCCACATTGGCACTGACCAAGGCTTCTACGCGCTCCATGGTGTCTGCCGTTACTCCGACACCGGCAGCTACCCGCAGACGGCCTTTCGAATCTTTGGAGGCCCGGGGTTTGTCTTTGGCTTTCGTAATGTCCTTGTATGTGACCAGACCGATGAGTTTGTTGTGCTTATCGACAACCGGCAGTTTTTCAATCTTATGTTGTTGCAATATCTCGGCAGCCTTTTGTAAATCGGTGCTTTCCGTTGTCGTGATCAGGTTGTCTTTGGTCATCACTTCCTGAATCTGTTTGTCCATCCGGTTCTCAAAACGTAAATCCCGGTTCGTAACAATTCCGACTAACATATTATCGTTATCCACAACCGGAATACCACCGATCTTGAATTCTTTCATCAGTTCCAAAGCATCTTTTACCGTTTTATAAGGTTGAATTGTCACCGGGGCATAAATCATACCGTTTTCTGCCCGCTTTACCATTTCAACTTGCCGTGCCTGATCCTGAATTGTCATGTTTTTATGGATAACTCCGATACCCCCTTCCCGGGCTATGGAGATCGCCATGGCTGCCTCCGTTACCGTATCCATAGCAGCAGAAACAATAGGTGTTTTTAATTCTATTCCCTTGGAAAACCTGGATGTAAGATCTACATTCCGCGGTAAAACTTCCGAATAAGCCGGTACTAAAAGTACGTCATCGAAGGTCAACCCTTCAACGATAATTCTATCTTCTATGAACGACATCGTAAATGATTTTTGGATTTAAAATATTTGGGCGAAGATACGAAAAATAGCTGTAGAACGAATGTTTTCGGAACGTTTTTTTCCTTGAAAAAAAGGAATTGTTTTCCGGATAACGGTTTCTCCTGCAACTTAATCGTAAAATTTCAATTTTTGTCCGAATACAATTATATTTGTACGTTATGATTTTTGACTTATCATTTATAATTCCTCTTTTTACAAGGGAGAGTTGTGGGGGTAATCTAAAATCGTACATCTAAAATCTACAATTTATAGGTAGGATAAATACAACGGAGTGGAAGATATCAGGGATATATTAAAACAGTATTGGGGATACGATGCTTTTCGTAGCTTACAGGAAGAAATTATCCTTTCCGTACTGTCCGGAAAAGATACCCTTGCCCTGATGCCGACGGGAGGGGGAAAGTCCATTACCTACCAGGTGGCGGGTCTGGCCAAAGAAGGTATATGTGTGGTGATAACTCCTTTGATTGCTTTGATGAAGGATCAGGTCGAAGATCTCAAGCGGCGGCAGATTCAGGCAGAAGCCGTTTATACCGGAATGGAGCGGGAACATGTCGAGTCGGTTATCAATAAATGTATTTTTTCTCCGGTCAAATTTCTGTATATTTCTCCGGAACGTTTGGCTTCGGAAAGGTTCAGAATAAAGCTGAAACAAATGAAAGTAAGCTTATTCGCAGTGGATGAAGCCCATTGTATCTCACAGTGGGGGTATGATTTCCGGCCTTCTTATTTACGTATTGCAGAAGTCCGTACCTTTTTTCCGGAAGCTCCGGTTTTGGCTCTGACTGCGACGGCGACCCCGGATGTGGTCGAAGATATTCAGAAACAATTGCATTTTACTTGTCCGAATGTATTGTCCAAAAGTTTCCGACGGGAAAATATTTCTTATGTCGTTCGGAACGTGAATGATAAACTGGGGGAATTGTTACACATATTGAGTAAATTGCAGGCAAGTGCCATTGTATATGTACGTAAAAGAAATACGGCAGAGCAATTGGCTCGTTTTCTATCGGAGAACGGTGTTAAAGCCGATTTTTATCATGCGGGGCTCATAGCCCGGCAACGGACCCAGCGACAGGAGGATTGGAAAAACGATATTACTCCGGTGATAGTTGCAACCAATGCATTCGGAATGGGAATCGATAAACCCGATGTGCGTATCGTCGTGCATTTCGATATTCCGGATTGTCCGGAGGCTTATTTTCAGGAAGCCGGCCGTGCCGGGCGTGACGGAAAAAGGGCTTATGCGGTATTGCTCTGTAACCCGGCAGCAGTAACAGCACTGAAAAGCCGGATTACCAAAGGTTTTCCCGAAAAGAAATACATTCGTCAGGTATATGAAGCATTGGGAAATTATTTTCAGATAGCTGAAGGGAGCGGAGCCGGCTATGCCTTTGAATTTGATACGGATGCTTTCGTCCGGGATTTTGGTCTGGATTATGTCCGTACATTTTCGGCTATCCAGATATTACAGGTCGGAGGATACCTGGAATGTACGACGGATATAAATTCCCGTTCCTGGATAAACTTTACAATATCCCGGGAGGCTTTGGCTTATTTTCGTCCGGACGATGACTTGCAAAACAGGATTATTGAATTGCTGATGCGGAGATATCCGGGTATTTTTACGCAATATGTATGGATTAGTGAGGATTATCTGGCACAGGAGGCCGGTGTAAAACGTAAGGAAATATACGAGACCCTGATCGCGTTGGCTAAACGCAGGATCATTAGTTACGTACCCGGAAACGAGCGTCCCTACATTGTTTATCATCAACCCCGTTTGCCCGTATCATACCTGACTATCGGGAAAGCGGCTTATGAAGACCGGAAAAAAGCGTATGCCTCGAAAATAAAAGAAATGGTACGTTATATCGAAGATAGTTCGAGGTGTCGCCAATTGGTATTGATGGACTATTTCGGGCAAAAGGAAAAAAAGGGGTGCGGCATTTGTGATGTATGTCTGGAAACAAAAAAGCACACGACTTCCGGGGATAAAACGAGAATTGAAGATGAAATTATAGCTATTCTGATGAATAAAGATACTGATTTGAAGATTTTGGTTCATCGTTTGGAGGAACAATTCGACCGGGAATTAGTGGTTGCAACTGTCCGTAATTTGCTGGATAAGGGAAAAATTTACTACAAAACTCCTCTGCTGCTTTCCGTGAAAAAAATGAATGTCTGACAACCTGAAAATACAATTGGGTTTTAATCGTATCTGCAAGTTTTTTATCGTATATCCAGGCGATAATCAACATTATACTCCTTCTTTGGAACCGAAGAGAGCCAGATGCAGACGGTCGCAATAACGCCAGCCGTTCTCGATACAATGACGGAGTGTTTGTTGAATGTTGGCTTCTACATCACGGGAATTACCGCCTTGGGGCATGAGAAGGACATCTTCTTTTTTCCAGTCTGTTAAACAGGAGAGAAGTGTTTTGATTTCAGTAATGTCCGTTTCCTGTGAATACACGAATTTCAATTGAAAATCTTTGTTGTGAGTACGGGTATGGGATATGAATTTCTGTATGGTTTCGGGCGAAAGCCGTTGTTTGTCGTGTAATATATTTTGAGGTGGCGGAGGAATGGAACCGGCCAATTTGGGGGATAAACTGAAAAAATCGATCTGTGTTGCCAATTCTTCAGCGTATAAGGTTGCGTTTGTTTCAAGGGTAATATGAAACTTTTTAATCTTTTTTAGTCTGATACATAGTTCTGTCAGTTCTTTATGTTGAAGTAAAGGTTCGCCTCCTGTGATGACCAGGTGGTCGATAACTCCTGTATTGTAGCCGATCAGCCGGCAGATTTCCTCCAAAGTACAGGAACGGGCCTGCCGGATATGATAAGAGGCATAAGCTGTATCACAAGGAGAAAGGCTACCGTCCGGATTTGTCCAAATGCAATGTAAATTACAGCCGGCTAATCGGATAAATAAAGAAGGAATACCGTTCAACTTTCCTTCTCCCTGAATGGTTCCCGGACAACAGAGTCCGGAATTGGGAAGGGAAGATACCGGTTCTCCCTTCGCATTGCGGGTAATGGGAAAAACTCCGTCTCTGGCAAGTATTATCTTATCTTTTTCCACCATTCATCGGATTTCCATTCTTCCTGTATTGCAGGAGAAAATAAGACATCGGCCGGGGTAAATTCTGCCAGTTTCAGGTCTTCCCGGAATGCTTCGGCATAACCGGTGGCTGTTTCATGTACCCGCACGGATGAAAGTTGTACGTGTCCTTCTCCGTTTCGGAAGGTTGTATTTTCTAAAATCCGGTTGATTATATATAAAAATAACAGGGCAAACCCTTCGGCAGAAGGGGAAACCGGAATCTCTGCCACCCGTTTGTTGTAGCGGTATATGAAATGCTTAAAGTCGGGCTCTTCTTGTGTCCATAGCGTGTATGTGTGATCGAAGCTTTCAATAAAGGCTTTGACCTTGTCCAGCAATCCGAAATCCATAACCATATAGCCGTTGTCCAGCCGGTCAGAAGTAATGAAAACCTCGACGATATAGGAGTGGCCGTGCATATTTTCCCGGCAGTGCCGGGAGGAACAATTCCGGACAATATGTGCTCCTTCGAATTTGAATAATTTCCGTATGATCATAGAACTATCGTTAAGGTTATACAAGTGGATCTGCGATACCGGCCTCTGCGAAAGCCCGGGCGCGTAACAGGCAACTGTCACAGGTTCCGCAAGGCTTTTCACCTCCCCGGTAGCAACTCCAGGTCAGGCTGAAATCGACACCCAGTTTTGTCCCCAATTTCACTTCATCGGCTTTCGTCATACGCAGGAAAGGGGCATGGATGGTAATTTTTTGTTTCTTTTCGGCACCGAGTACAGTACCCAGGTTAATGGTTTGTTCCATGGAACGGATAAATTCTTCCCGGCAGTCTACATATCCGGAATAATCCATTTCACTGACACCGATAAAAATATCGGTAATATCGAGAGCATCGGCATAAGAGGCTGCAACGGATAGAAATACCATATTACGGGCCGGCACGTAGGTGTCGGGTATATCTGTCCGGTCGGCATCCCCATCCTGTATTACGACGTCCGGATCTGTAAGGGAAGAACCTTTCCAGGCATTCAGCATAAGCCGGACAATCTTATGTTCTCTAACTCCGACGGCTTTGGCAATAGCCGAGGCACTTCTGATTTCCCGGTCGTGTTTCTGACCGTATTCGAAAGTCAGGGCATATAGTTCATCAAATCCCTCTTTTTTAGCTACATACAGTGCTGTAGATGAATCCAGACCTCCGGATAGTAATACAATGGCTTTTTTCATGTTTTTTCGCGTTTGACGCTGCAAAGATAACGATAGATTACGGTTGTATAGCCTCTTGTCCGTACAAAATTACGGATGTTTGTTTTTTACCGTCCATCAATATGGTTAAAGGTTCTGCAAACCGAATGTGTCTGGCATATTTATATTCTTCTATGACAGGTTGTTGCTTTAATATATCGAAATTGATGAATGAATCGCCGGAATCATAGGGGATGGCAAAGTAACCGACTTTCATGGAGGTGACGTTATGGAAGAAATGAGATCCAAGGGACGCATCCAGTGGGTAATCTTTTAACCCCTGCTCAACGATAACCTGAGCTTTGGAGATATCCGACCAACTGACCGGTATGCCGGTCAGCGGATCACGCGTACCCCAGCGGCCCGGGCCGATAAGCAGATAACGGGCATCACTTTCTGTCATTTTTTGATTCAGTGATTTAATTTCCTGAGCCATATCTTCGGTTTTCAACCGGTCGAACTTGTCCGGGTCGATGTAGATAACATCCCGTATCGTTTCGATTTTACCGTTTCCCATACCTTTGGTTGCCCGTAACAGTACCTGAGTCATATCAATCGGTAACTGATCGATATCCACCCAAAAATCATTTTTAATTAAAGGTTTGATTTGCAATAGATAAAGAGTCGGAACCTGATTTTCTATATTAAGTGAAAATTCAATCTCGACAGGCGATCCCATGGCCTGGGAAAAGATGTTGAGCAATATTTCCAGGCTGGCGGGCAGAGGAATCTGGTCATATTCGAGTAATCCCGGAAAATTCAGAATACGGGCCCCCCGGGTTGAAAAATCGTAGACGATGCGATCGTTCATAAAATCGTATACAGAGGCACAATATTGTAAAGTACCGTCGTTTTCTGCTTCTTTTACATCATATTGACGAATGGCCGCCTTTTCTCCGTCACGTACCAGGTCATAATTCCGGCAGTCCAGGTCTATGGCATAGAAATATTTTTGGGAATCACGCATCATGTCCTGTATGGAAGCCAATTGTAGTTTAGGATAACGGGGGCAAAAACGATAGGTTTTTTCACCGCCTACTACGTAAGCACCCAACCCGATTGCAATGACGGCAAAACCGTCTTCCGGCTGTATGTACGAGAACGGATAAAAATTATAGGATTGGGCGACCCCGCTGACGTTCGGATAATATTTACCGTTGTGTTCTTCTCCCACAACTTCCTGGACGATTACGGCCATTTTTTCCTCCTCGATGACGTAGTCGATGGCATTGAAGTAAGCACGTGATTCTTCCGTGTATATAGAGGAATATACCAGTTTAACGGCTGTTTCCAGGTCTTCCAGCCGCTTTTCAATATCCGGATGATTATTGGGAATGAGGTATGTGGCATACACTCCGGCAAAGGGCTGATTCAGAGAATCCTCAAAAAGTCCGGAAGAACGGACGGCCAGCGGTTTCTTCATCACCTCGAGATACGTCCGCAGCTTTTTACGCAGAGCCGGAGGGAGCGCTGCTTTTATAAACGTATCCCGTACGATTTCATAACGTTTTTCTGTATATATCGTTTGTATCAGATTGTTGGATTCAATAAAATTATCGTATTCTTCAACACCGATAACGGCCGTCTTGGGAATGACGATTTTTAAGTCCGGGATCAATTTTTTCAAAGATACATTCTCGATGAAATTGGACAGGAATGCCATACCCCGTCCTTTTCCTCCCAGAGAGCCTTTACCGAGACTGGTAATATACCGGTTGGAATTGACCAGATGCGGACGGAAATTGATAATCCGGCCCCTTATTTTTTTTAACTCATAACTTTCGAAAACCTGTAGAATAAAATGACGGATTTCTTCTGTCGAACGAAAATCTTCAAAACGATACCGTCTCAGGCGTTTTGCCAGACTGATTTGACCTCTGGCCATAAACCAGGTGGAAATGCCGTTGCGAATAGAGTGGTATTCCAAACTTTCGTTGGGGATGGTGCTTAGTTTTTGCTTGAATTCTTCTATCGATCTCGCTTTATCTATCGGATATCCGTTTCGGTTTTTGAATATAAAATCACCGAATCCCAGTCTTTCTTTAATGAAACGGGTAATGTCATGGGAAAGGGTAACCGAGTTTTTGTTGATAAACTCAGCGTTGACCGTTTTTGCTTTAGCTGCGTTTTCAATTTCGTGGCTTTGCAGTAAACAGGGAATTTTATCGTCGGCCCGATGGGTATACTGGATTAATTTTATGCCTGCATCTTCATCCTCTACACCGTTGTGTTTGTATTTTACGTCGGAGATAACACCGATCAGATTATCCCTGTATTTATCGATAACAGCCGTTGCTTCTTCGAATGTACTCACCAGTATGACTTTCGGACGTACCCGGATTTTCATGATCAGACTCATATCGTCGTTTTCCGGTTCATTTTTAATCAATTCCTGAGTTTGCGTTACGATTTCACTGTAAAGTAAAGGCAGATAACGGGAATAATAACGGATGGAGTCTTCTACCAGTAAAATCACACGAATATCTCCCAAATGAGTGTCTTTTTCCAAATTCTTTTTGTCCTCAATGTATTTGGACATTGCCAGAAATATTTTGGTAGAACCGTTCCAGACAAAGATACGTTCGATGCTCCGGCTTATTTTTTCTTCTATACTGTGGAAATAAGCCAAGTCGGCATTGTTGTTGACAAGCATCAATTGGGGAATTTCAGGATATTGACCTTTGAGGTGTTCACTGATCATCTGCGGGGTTACTTTATCCAATCCTGCCATGATGATAATCAAGTGTATCCGGCGTTGAGATAAGATCTCCAGAGCTTCTTTTTCAGAGGCGACAGCTGTAAAACGAGGAGCGGTATAAAGGTTTACCTGGAGATATTCTCCGTACACCTTGTCTGTAAACTGACCTTCACGTTCAATGGTATAGGCATCGTAGTAATTGGCAATCAATAATATTTCCCTGACTTTAAATGCCATCAATTCCTGAAAGATGTCCCGATCTGTTTTCTTACGTTTATAGATGCGGTGAAGGTCGATTTTTTCCATGAAATAAGTTTTTAATCATTTATTTATGATTTCAAATTTACAATATAAATTAATTGTAGATCTTGAATTTACGATTTTTGATTGAAACTGCAATTTGTGGAATTTGCAATTCCGGATAAACAGCCTTTCAGACCTGATTGGTATTTTGTCAGATAATCTTGGCTGTTCAGGCAATATTACTAAAAAAAATCCGTTTTTAAAATAAAGTTTTACTAACTTGCCGCACTTTTAGAATGGAGAAGAGGTATTTATATAAGGAAAAGAAAATTTATTTTTCGTGCTGGAGCAGGAAAGGATATGCCGTCTTTGTTGCTCTGGGAAAGAATGTTTGTATCTCTGCCGTATCGTTGCATATCTGTGAGAGTGCTTTATTGAAATCGGCCCGTAAAGGAATTATTGTGAAGGAAGGAGAGGAAGTATGGATAGACGGGAGAGATAAGGCCGTATTGGAATATGAATGCGGAATTATGGTTTTACAGGGAAAGGTATGCCCGGAAGCCACTGGAAATCATTTTCAAAATATAACTACATGGAAAGGATATGCTGCGTGAGCGGTATATCCTTTTTTAATGAAAAGAGCGATGAAGATTAATGAACTGAAAGAAAAAGTAATACGTGGGGAATCGGTTTCTTTTGAAGAAGCCGTCCTATTGAGTAATACGGAGGATAAGCTGTCTTTATATAAGGCTGCCGGTGAAATACGCGATCAGAAATGCGGTAAGCATTTCGATACTTGTTCCATTGTCAATGCCCGTTCCGGCCGCTGCTCTGAAAATTGCAAGTGGTGCTCTCAATCGGTATTGTTCAAAACGCATGTGGAAGAGTACGACCTGATTGATGAAAAGACTTGTTTGGAACTGGCTTTAAAGAATGCGGAATATGGGGTTGACAAATTTTCTTTTGTCACCAGCGGCAGGGCTTTGTCAGATCGTAATATTGATAAATTGTGCGAATATGCCTTGAAGATTCAGCGACATACCCCGATGCATCTCTGTGCTTCCATGGGATTGTTGAATAAGCAACAATTATTGCGTTTGAAAGAAGCGGGTATACACCGTTATCATTGTAATCTGGAGACTTCCCCGGACTATTTTTCCCGTTTGTGCACAACTCATACGACTGCCGACAAAATAGAAACGATAAAAGCTGCCCAGGAAGTTGGTATGGAAGTGTGTTCCGGGGGAATTATCGGTATGGGGGAAACCATGACGGAACGGATTCGTCTCGCTTTTACATTACGGGAACTCGGTATCAAATCGATTCCGGTCAATGTTTTGAACCCGATACCGGGTACGCCGTTGGAGAATGCAAAACCTTTGAAAGACGAAGAGGTTTTAACTACCGTAGCTCTTTTCCGTTTTATCAATCCCGACGCTTATCTGCGTTTCGCCGGAGGACGGCTGTTGATACAGCATATTGAGGAAGAGGCAATAAAGGCCGGAATTAATGCGGCTATTGTAGGGGATATGCTGACCACCTTGGGCTCCAAAGTGCTCGAAGATATGAATAAAATTAAAAACATGGGATTTCATCTGTAAAATAAAAGATCATGAACACATCGGAATTATTACAATACGACAGGGAGCATATCTGGCATCCTTACACTTCGACAATCGATCCGTTACCCGTATATCCGGTAAAAAGGGCTGAAGGAGTATACATTGAGCTGGAAGACGGGCGGAAATTAATCGATGGGATGTCCTCCTGGTGGTGTGAGGTACACGGCTATAATCACCCGGTTCTGAATGCCGCAATCGAAAAACAATTGAAAGAAATGTCGCATGTTATGTTCGGTGGATTTACTCACCGTCCGGCTGTAGAATTGGCAAAAAAGATATTGTCTGTCGCTCCCCGGGGAATGAATAAGATTTTTTTCTGCGATTCCGGCTCTGTAGCTGTTGAAGTGGCGATGAAAATGGCTCTGCAATATTGGTATGCCGCCGGAAAAGAGAAGAAGAAAAGTTTTCTTACGATTACCCGGGGGTATCACGGAGACACGTGGAATGCGATGTCCGTATGTGATCCGCTAACAGGTATGCACTCTATTTTTCAGGGATGTTTGCCTGTGCAACATTTTGTCGATCGGCCGGCTTGCCGTTTCGGACAACCTTGCCGGGAAGAGGATATTTTACCGTTCCAAACATGTCTGGAAACACATGCTGCGGAGATTGCAGCAGTGATACTCGAACCGATTGTACAGGGCGCAGGAGGTATGTGGTTTTATTCGGCAGATTATTTGAAACAGGTACGGGAATTATGTGATCGCTATGGCGTGTTGCTGATATGTGACGAGATTGCGACGGGGTTCGGACGCACCGGAAAATTGTGGGCTGTGGAACATGCCGGTATTTCTCCGGACATCATGTGTATCGGTAAATCGATAACCGGCGGATATATGAGTTTTGCCGCTACCTTGGCTACCGATAAAGTGGCTACTTGTATTTGTACCGAAAATCCTTATGTTTTTATGCACGGTCCGACTTTTATGGGGAATCCGCTGGCATGTGCTGTTGCCGGAGCTTCTGTCGATCTGATCATGAGTTATGATTTGGAAAAAATGATCGGTGGAATCGAACGGCAATTGCAGGAAGAACTGGCACCCGCAGCAGCATTTCCGCAGGTGGCAGATGTACGGGTATTGGGTACGATCGGAGTGATTGAAACGAAAGAACCGGTAAATATGGCGGTGTTGCAGGCAAAATTTGTAGAAGAGGGAATATGGGTACGTCCGTTCGGTAAACTGGTATACATTATGCCTCCGTACATTATCCGGCCCCACGAATTAAGCCGGCTGACGCAAAGTTTACTGAAAATAGTCAAAGAGATGTAATGCATTTTCAAATTGCAATAGTATGAATACAGAACGTTATAGCAAAAAACTGGAAATTATCAAAGAATCCGGAAATTACCGGAAACTGCGTAACATACAACACAATGGTTTTTTGATTCACGAGGACGGACGGGAGATGCTGAATTTATCTTCAAACGATTATCTGGGTTTATCTTCTTATCCGAAATTGTTGGAGGAGTTTTATGAGCAGACAGATGTACGGGCTTTGCCGTATAGTGCCGTGTCCTCCCGTTTACTATCCGGAAATCATGAATATTATGAGATGCTGGAGAACGATTTATGCGATCTGTACGATAAGGAAGCGGCATTGGTATTTAGTTCCGGTTACCATGCCAATATCGGAATACTTCCGGCTTTGACTTCCAAAAGAGATTTGATCGTAGCCGATAAATTGGTACACGCCAGCGTTATCGACGGTTTGCGTTTGAGTGAATCTGAAATGCTTCGCTACCGGCATCTGGACATGGAGCATTTGAGAAAGCTGTTACAGCAAAACCGGGATAAGTACGAGAATATTTTTATTGTTACGGAGTCTGTCTTCAGTATGGACGGGGATGTGGCCGATTTACAGGAATTGTGCGAGATAAAGAAAGAATTCGATGCATTCCTGTATGTCGACGAAGCACATGCCGTCGGGGTTAGAGGCACGAACGGATTAGGATGTTGCGAAGAACAGGCCTGTATCGAGGATATCGATTTTATTGTCGGAACTTTTGGAAAAGCTTTTGCTTCGGTCGGTGCTTTTGTTGTATGTTCCCAATTGTTCAGGGAATACCTGATCAATACCCAACGGAGTCTTATTTTTACGACGGCTTTACCGCCGGTGAATGTGGCCTGGACCCGTTTTGTATTGAACCATATGCCTGATTTTTACGATCTTAGGATAAAACTGTCAACAACTGCGGATAAATTGAGGCAGGTATTGGCCGATAAAGGGTTCGAGACCAGGGGAGGCTCGCATATCGTCCCCTGGGTGTGCGGTTCCAATGAAAATAGTATCGAGATGGCCGATTTACTTCGGGATAACGGATTTTTTGCCCTTCCGGTAAGGTATCCGACTGTACCTAAAAATGAATCCCGTATTCGTTTTTCATTGAATGCAGCGATTCCCGATGAAGATTACGGTTGTCTGTTTGAATTTATAGATTGCCTGGAATAAGAGTGAATATTTTGTCGTAAGAACATGCGAATAGAGTGGGTTAAACAACATACAGGGGGGCGGGTGGTCGTTTTCTATAACGGTTGGGGGATGGATAACAAGGCCGTTTCCCAGCTTCGGACAGATTGTGATTTATTGATTTGTTCGGATTACAGATCGCTGGAACTACCGTTTTTACCGGATTTTTCAGATTATCGGGAAATATATTTGGTCGCCTGGTCGATGGGGGTATGGGCTGCAGCCAATACGGTCGGAAAATTGAATATTTCGCCCCGATGCAATATTGCAATGAACGGTACGGAATACCCCGTGGATGATAATCTGGGTATTCCGTGCCGGATCTATGCATTGACGGAAAGAGGCATGAATATACAGGGAAGGGATAAGTTTTTTTGCCGTATGCTGGACGGAGCAGAAGACGCGGAACGATTCGTTTCAAACCGGCCTTGCCGCGACTTGCCGGAACAGGTGGAAGAGCTCTGTCTGATACGTACACAAAGTGCCGTGTATAAAAATAACCTGAAATGGGATAAAATATTCGTTTCTGAAAAGGATGTGATTTTTCCGGTTATGCAACAGATGAACTGGGCAAGCGGAAAAGCTGAAATAAAGAAGTTAAGGGGAGGACACTACCCGTTCTATAATTTTCAAAGTTGGGAGGATATTATAAATTTTTGACATGATGATTGATAAAGCAACCATAAAACGTCGTTTTAAACGAAGCATAGATACCTACGAGGAAAATGCTACGGTACAGAAAATGATTGTGAATCATTTGTTCAGTCTGCTCGATAAATATACCCAGCAACTACAAGCCGGCAACATTTTGGAAGTCGGTTGCGGAACCGGCTTACTGACCCGTAAACTACAGAACCGGTTTTCATATACTCATTTGGATGTAAATGACTTGGTTGATGATATGTGTAGTAAAACTGCAAGTGTATTACACCTGCCGGCTTCTGCCTGTTTAATCGGGGATATTGAAACGATCACACTCGAACGGATTTACGATCTGGTTGTTTCGGCTTCAACATTTCAATGGTTTAATGCGCCGGCAATGACGTTGAAAAAATTAGCCGGACAAATCCGGGAGGGAGGTTTTTTGATATTCAGCACTTTTGGAGACGAAAACCTCACTGAATTGCGTACATTAACAGGACAAGGATTAGTATACCATGCTTCCGATGAATGGGAAAAGTGGTTGTCTGCTGATTTCGAGTTATTGTATGCGGAGGAAAGGCAACACATCCTGTATTTTCAGGATCCGCTGGAAGTATTATTACATGTAAAGCGGACGGGAGCCAATGCAACAGCCACTCCTTATTCCTGGACAAAGAGTAAGATACAGCAATTTTGTAAGGCATACGATCGATTTGCAAATGAAAGACACACGTATCCGCTGACTTATCATCCGGTGTATTTCGTTTGCCGGAAAAAATAAGCGTACTTACAATTGTCCCAGATGATTAAATGTATTGGTTTTCATTAATTGTTCCAATTCCGCTATAATCATCGCTGTGGCTCCCCAGATAAAGTTTTCACCGATGGTATATCCCGGTGCTATGATTTCATGGTCGTGCCGGACAAAGGAATGAGTCGTTTTATTTTTGTCGTTGAATAAATCGGATAATTTTACCAGGAGTACACATTCCACTTCATCCCTGGATAAGGTAAAATCCGGTAATTTAAGGGTAGTGCCGACAATAGGCGTAATATTGAAATTACTCAACGGGATGTAAATATCGCTCAATACCCCGAGAATCGATACTTTTTCTTCGGGTACACCTATTTCTTCGTGGCATTCCCGCAGAGCAGTCTGTAAGGCGTTGGTATCTTCTTTTTCCATTTTGCCCCCGGGAAATGCAATTTGCCCGCCGTGGTATTTGCCACGGTTTACCCGCTTGATAAAAGGAATGGCCAGCTCGTTTTCATAAGGGACAATCAATATGAGTACAGCACTGTTGACCGGAGGTGTTGAATGAATACCTTCAATTCCTGCAATATATTTAGGGCGCGGAGCCATTTTACAATGGGCTTTTTCTCCCGGCAAAACATTGTATAAAGCCGTTCTGATTTTTCTGGAACTCATATTATCGGGAAATTAGGAGAAATCGGAGTATTACTCCGATTTCATTTGTTGTTATTTTTGAATAATCTGAGAATTTCTCCTATCCAAAGAACGAGAGAGCTTGCTCCGATTATAATTCCCCAGTCTTTTAAGGAAAGAGGAACCGTACGAAACACTTCTCCGCCGAATTGTACAATTAAAAATTGTCCTATAGGTATTATAAACATTACGATTAAAAAGCCCGTACAGTTTTTCAGGTTGGCAAAAGCCGAGCCGTGTGAAAGAAAGGCTTTAGCATTGAACATATTCCAGAACTGCAACATGACGAAGGTCGTAAAAAATAGGGACGACCCGACAAGAGCTTTGCCCTGTGCATCGACAAATGTGTCGGCAAGATAGTACATCATTCCCAATAACAATATCGTAAAGCTGAAACCGATCCCCAGAATGTAGTTCCGCATTTTGGGACTGATGATAAAGTCCGAAGGTTTCCGCGGTTTTTCATCCATCACTTTCGGATTGGGAGGGAGCGAAGCCAATGCAGCGGCAGCAAAAGTATCGATAATCATGTTTACCCAAAGCATTTGCGTAACGGTCAAAGGTAATTCGTGACCGATCATGGAACCGATCAGTACAATCAATAAAGCCGATAAATTGATGGTTAACTGGAACAGTATAAAACGCTGGATGTTGTGATATAAGGAGCGTCCCCACATAACAGCCGTTGCGATGCTGTTGAACGAATCATCGAGTAAGGTAATATCGCTGGCTTCCTTGGCCACGGATGTACCAGTACCCATTGACAAACCGACGTCTGCGTGATTCAATGCCGGAGCATCGTTGGTACCGTCTCCTGTAACGGCAACCACAGCACCGGTTTGCTTGAGTAATTCTACCAGTCGCTGTTTGTCCGTCGGCCGGGCACGACACATGATTTTAAGTTTCAATACTCTCTGAACAGCCACTTCATCCGGTAGTTTTTCAAAGTCGATGCCCGTAATGATTTGTTCGTCCGTATCCGTTTCTTTCCAGATGCCGATTTGCCGGCCGATCTCCCGCGCTGTTGCCGGCGTATCACCGGTAACGATTTTTACACTGATTCCGGCATTCAGACATTTTTGTACGGCCTCCGGAACATCCGGACGCACCGGATCGGAAATCGCTGCAATACCTAAGAACGTCAAGTCTTTTGAAGCGATGGATTCGATTTCATCGTAATTTTCATCCTCCAATATTTTATATGCGAATCCCAGGGTACGCATCGCCTGGTTTTGATAATCCAGCAGTTGTTTTTCAACGGTGGCCTGATAAGCCGTAACTTCAGCCAGGCCTTCAGCTGTCAATACCCGGTTGCATTTGCCGAGAACGATTTCCGGCGCTCCCTTCATGTACAGGATCGGTTTATCCTCCGGCGAAGAACGGACAATGGTGGCCATGTATTTACGTTCGGTGGAGAACGTAAGTTGTTCCAGTACTTTGGTATTTTCCCGGTAATCCATATAGTTGACTCCTTGTGAATGCAGCCAAAGGAGTAGGGCTGCTTCTGTCGGATTTCCCAGGGTTTTGATTTTTTCCGAATCGTTATACTCCAGGTAAGCCGTAGAGTTGACAGAAATGCCTTCACGAATTAATGTGCTGGCTTCATCTTCACCGAGTTGCTGTCCGGATAAGGCATAAAAATTCGTTTGATACACCTGCATTTGATTTTGGGTAAGTGTACCGGTTTTATCGGTACAAATGACCGTTGTCGCTCCCATTGTCTCACAAGCGTGCATCTTTCGGACCAGATTGTTCGTTTTCAGCATTTTACGCATACTTAATGCAAGACTTAATGTAACGCTCATAGGCAGACCTTCGGGCACGGCAACAACGATAAGGGTGACAGCGATCATAAAATATTGCAGGATGCGTCCGGCTGTATCCAGTGTAAAGATATTATCCGCTGTAAATGCGCCTGTAAAGATATCTTTAGTAAGTAAACCGATAAATGTAGCACCTGCAACAATAAAGCCGACAATACTGATGAATTTGGCCAGCTTTTCCAATTGCTTGCTGAGCGGAGTTTTATCGTTGTTGATTTCTGTCGATTTTTCAGCTACTTTTCCGAATTCAGTCGCATCTCCGACTTTTTCAATCCGGTAGATACAGTGTCCGTTTACAATGGTGGTACCTCTTAAAATTTTGTTTGAAGGATAGGTCGCTTCTTTATCAAATTCAGCGGGATCGGTGGTTTTATCGATCACCGGCTCTCCGGTCAGAGTCGATTCGTTTACCTGTAAGGAGATAGCCTCCAGCAATTCACCGTCGGCCGGAATTTCTTCACCCGTTTCGAGGACAACAATATCGCCGACTACGATGTCCTTTTTAGCTACTTCGTGAATGTTGCCGTTGCGAAGCACCTTGATCAATATGTCGTCGTTGACCTGGTTCAGTAGTTCGAACTTTTTGTTGGCATCCATTTCAAACCAGAACCCGACTCCTGTAGCCAGAAAAATAGCCACAAAAATGCCGATAGTCTCTGCATATTCGCTGTGTATAATGGAAATTATCAAAGATAAAGTAGCTGCAACCAGCAATATCTGTATAATCGGGTCTTTGAATTTTTCCAGAAATAATTTCCAGAGGGGAGTCCGGGGCGGCGGTGTCAGTTTGTTTTCTCCGTATTTTTTCCGGCTTTCTTCAACTTCTATATTGTTTAAACCTGAATAATGTCTGGTTTCCATAGTCAATCGGTATGTTTTGTTCAAAATTAATGATTTTACCTGTGTTTAAATAAATATCGGGCATTTTTGATACGAACTTTTTCTGCTATCGTTTCAGTCAGGACATGTAGAAACAGAATTATCGTATCCTTGAAGTGTAAAATGCTATCCGGCGGTTCTTTGACGTAATATATGGTCAAATCCGGTAAACACATAAAACGGAAAGGGAGACCTGTTTGTTTTTACAGGGAGTTGTTAGCGACTTCGAAATATCCGAGCCAAAGGGACAGCTTGCCGAAGTATATAGTCTGGCTGAAAGCACCGGTATATTGGCTTTTCTGTTACGGGACGACGGTGCGTATATATAGTCGTCATCATCCTGCCAGTGGTATTCGGCAAAAATTTCCAGTTCTGCCTGTACGGTTGTAGAGATTATTGTCCGCTCCGTTTGTTCTGGCTGCCGGTGAGAAAAAAACGTCAATACCAATAGTGGTACGAAAATAAAATATAGAAAGTCGCGTTTATCCATACGGATACAAATATAAAAGAAAACAATAAATATTGATTTATTAATTGATTTCAAACATACAGGTTCTGAGTCCATATGGGTAATCAATTGGCAAATTTAATCCTTTTTTGGAAAAACCATTATTCTGATGTAATAATTTAATATTATCTGATAGAAAGTTTAGACAAGAACATAACACAAGATATGCTTAATCACAATATAAATGCGATTAATAATTTGAATAAGAAATCAAAGTTAGAGCAATCACTGAAAGTAATAGCATTTGATAGAGTCCAGCATAAACGAACTCATTGAAGTAAATTTTGAATAAGATCCAAAACGATTTTTTTTATTCTTGCGGATAAAACCGGAATTCGGGATAATATTTTACAGGTATGGGAAATATTATTTTTTAAATTACTGATTTTCAAAGCTTATTTTTGTAAAATCGGGAAATACAAAATGAGACAAATGATATATTTTCATTTTATATTTAAAAAAATTATAATAATCGTCGATAGAGGCTCATACATCTATTCACTTCCAAGCTTAGAGCGTGATATTTTCACTATTTATTGATGGAAAAAAGAATTTGTTCGAGGGGATTTCTTTAATAAACAATATCTCGGTAAATAAAACAAGGCAATATCACAAATTTGATAAATAGTTTTATTGGAGATGGTTGTATTTGTAAATGTTTTCTTTCTGGTGTGTTTTACTGGGGCGATATATATTACAGCTGAGTCTAAAGGTTGCAAAAAGAGTTAATGGGTTCTGGCTCCTTATGCAGCTTGAAAATTAAAATTAGAACCTAATTTAAAACCACTTGTTATGAAAAAAAAAGTAATGCTACGTCTGAATTCGGACATCGTTGAAAAATTTAACCAAGATGAAATGGTTGTATTGTCAGGAGGTAATACAGGATGGCTTGAAGATATTCTGAAAGACCTGGATATTGAGGTTAATCCTAGTTGCACAATTAACAACAATAATGTAGCGGGGTGTGCATGTAAGTAAGTCTTAATTTTCTCACTCTATACTTTTGTCAAAAAGTATAGAGTGGTTTTTATCAATTCATTTCGGTTTACAGTCCAGGAATTATAGATTTTTTAGCAATGATGGAAAAATTAAGTTACTATAATCACTACGTACCTATTGATAAAGAAAAAGTGTTATTATACAATTCTTTCAGAGGTTCGTATTCTATTATTAGCAATAGAATTTACACTGAACTTGTTAAATCAAATAAAGATTTATCACAATTTGAAAAGATGTATAATAATTATTATACAAAACTTAAGAATATCGGCGCAATTGTAGATGAGGATGTGGATGAAATAAATATTATCAAATTAATTAGATTAAAACGAAGGTTTAGCCTTCATAGATATGATTTGACAATAAACACAACAATGAATTGTAATCTTAGATGCTGGTATTGTTATGAAAATCATGTTCAAGAATCAAAAATGACGATCCATACATCCGACTTGATTTTCGAACATGTAGTTCAGCATTATAATGCAACTGGTTATAAAGTTCTGAGTCTTAGTTTTTTTGGAGGAGAGCCTCTTCTCAATCCGAAGATTTGTACATCATTATTGTCTAGATGTAAACAGTTCTGTGATTTGAATAACATACAACTATTGGTTATTTTTACAACCAATGGTACACTTATAACTGAGAAGTTGTTAAATTTTCTCAATGATTATTCAGTACATTTTCAAATTACCTTTGATGGGAGCAGGTCGCGTCATGATAAAATACGGTTTTCAAAACAAAATCATAAAGGTTCTTATGATAAAATATTGTTAAATCTGCAAATGATTTCACAAACTTTACAGAACTACTCTCTCAGAGTGAGAATTAATATAGAAAATGATACGCTTGAGTCTCTTAAAGAGCTTTTAGACGATATTAATTTTATTGACAGGGCCAAAAGTTCAATAGGAATTCATAAAATATGGCAGGTTGATGATACAACGATTGATTATTCTAATCTTTATGATTTTATTGAAGAAGCAAATCAGCGAAAACATGTTGTAGATTATAATCCTTTGAAATCAGTAATGACTCATGTTTGTTATGCAGATAACTATAATCAAGCTGTCATTAACTACGATGGGAGTGTATTTAAATGCACTGCGAGAGATTTTACGGATGCAAATAAGGAAGGGAATTTATTGCCAAGTGGTACAATAAATTGGAATGTGGAAAAAGTATTGTATCGAATGAGTTCTAATATTCCTGTTATGTGCGAGAAATGTAAACTTCTTCCTGCGTGTCCTGGTATTTGTTCACAGAAGGTAATGGATGGAAATGAAATGCATTGTTCTATTAGTGAACTTGAAGATATTAATGATATTATTCTAATCAACTTCAATCAGTATTTACTGCAAGAGGAATTAAAACAAATTTAACTATGAAACTTATTTTTAGCCTAATTTTAATGATTACATCTATGACAACAGTAGTGAATGCTCAAACGCTTTGGGTAAATGGAGTTATTTTTTCAGAAAGTGGAGACAAATTGATAGGTGTCCCATATGCAACTGTATTATATTGCGATTATGATGATCACAATAAAATTGAGTATGTCGGTTTTACAGATCATACTGGATCCTATGATATTGGCAAAGATGTAGTATCAAAAAAATATTTTGTCAAGATTATAGCTCCGGGCTATCGAGAATTTAGTAAAACCTTTACTAAATTACCTAAAAGTCACTCAGGTAATCTTACTTTACACTTTAAATTAGAAAAGAATGAGGAGGTTCAGTTCAATGTCAAAAAATATGGTACTGATGCTCTTTCAGCTGAGGCAGGTACAATAGCTGAGGCTATTGCATCTATTCCGGATGTAGACTTGGACAAAGAAACATTTAACATTACAACTTCAGAAGGTGGAAGTATCAGAATATTTGTAAATGGGGTATCACTACCTGTAAAAAATTTACCTAAACTCGCAAAAATACCGGCAATAGCCATTGAAAATATTGATTTTATTTTGTTTGATAATAGTATTTCTCCTATTTTTTCCGGAGTGATCAATATAGAACTCAAAGATTCTCAAAAAGCATCTGGCATATTGTCTTTTGAACCATATGTTGCAAATCAATTTGATTAATTGTGCAAATTGGTCGGGTCGAGTTTAAATACTGTCTATTAAAATCTGTCCGTAAGATTTTAATGGACAGTTAGAACGACTCTATATTTTAAGAAATCTGAAATAGTTTAGAGTGAGTTAATATAAATTTTAGAACTTATTTTTTATCTTTCTTAACACAGGTTTTCAAAAATATGATTGAATATGTTTTTAAAAATTACTCAATTAAATATTTATTTCAGACAAATTTGTTTTAATTGTATGCAATCATGAATCTATATCGTACAATATTGATTTTTTTAATCTTATCTTTATTTTACCTAACTGCTTTTTCTCAGGTAAAATTTCGAGGAAAGGTGATATCTTCAGCTGGTAAAGTAACAGAACCGCTTGATTTTGCATCGGTTGTGTTAGTTGATATTGTGGATACGACTACGATTATAGCTTCTTCGATAACTGATACGAATGGAGATTTTGTGTTTTATAGTTTACAACCTAAAAAATACCGTATTGTCATATCGCGGATTGGATTTTGGAAACTAATTTCAGAAATAAAGGTTGTATACCCATCTGCAGGAAATGAGTTTGTTAAAAATTTTGTTTTAGAATTAAAATCAGAGCAGATGGAGGAAGTTACTGTTGTTGGAAAGCGTCCAACCCAACAATCAATTGATAAAACTGTTTATAATATCACGTCTTCACAACTTAAAAATAGTGTTAACAGTATGGATTTGCTTGCCGGGTTATCGAAACTAAGTTTGGATTATGCAAATCAAAAAATTACGACAGTTAATGGAGAAAAAGTCAAAGTATTGATAAACGGTGCAAATGCAACAGAACAAGAATTATATGCCATCAATGCACAAAATGTAAAATCAGTAGAATATTATGACTTTCCTCCTGCAAAATATGCAAACTACCCGGTCGTTGTTAACATTATTACAAAACATGCAAATGATGGATTGTATGGTGGAGTTAATCTGACGAGTGCTTTCACTACTGGTTTTATAAATGGGGGGATGTTTATTAATTATAATTGGAAAAATAAAAATCAATTGAAGTTCAATGCTTCTACATATTATCGGAATTATTCTCATATTGAAAGTTCAAACAATTATGAATATCAATTAAATGATAAATATCATTTTAGGAGAGAGTTTGAGAAAAGAAAATTTGGATATGATGACAATTACATTTCTATTATATATTCGCGCAATGTTGAAGATAAGTATCAGCTACAGATTAAATTTGAGCCCAATTTTCAACACTCGCATAGAGATGGTGCACTTCAGATAGATCAGTATATTGGCCAAAATGAATATGATCGAACTGGAGTTATATGGGACAGAACAAAGCAATTTACACCTTCACTTGATGTGTATTCTGTAATCAATTTATCTAAAGGTAAGGAACTAATGGTAAATTTAACAGGTACATATATTAACGCGGATAAACGGTACAGTCGGAGGGAATATAAAGCAAGTAATGAAGAGTTGGAATTATTGGATAATATGACTTCAAACAATGTCAAAAAGTCTTTAATGGGTCATATTGATTATACAATGCCTATCAATAAAATGATGCGTTTGAGTATAGGCAATAAATTTTCTGTAGGTAGACTTACATATAGTATAGATAATAGTTTTGGAAATGGTGATTTTTTCACAAACCAAAACTCAAATAATACATATGCCGAAATTCGTGGAAAGTGGATGAATTTTAGTTATCGTTTTAATATCGGCCTCGGATATTATGATAATAGCAGTGATGAAGCCCGGCAAAATGCATGGATGTTTGAGCCTCAAATGCTTATTGGATATAACATAACCCCCAATAATATAATTCGGTTTAGCTATAAGAATTCTACAACAATGCCAAGTCTTACTGAGTTAAGTAGTAATAAAATATATATATCAGAGGGAATTGTTAAAGAGGGAAATCCGTTTCTAAAGAATACAAATATGAATCGGATATTGCTGGTATACGATTATAACAATCCATGGCTTTCTATGAGAATCGGTGGTGTGATGCAGCACAAAAAAGATCCTACCAATTCTTTTTTTATTGAAGAAGACGGCCTTATTAGGCTGAAATATGAAAATGCAAACTATGCGTTGGACTACGGCGCATTGACATCGTTATATTTTGATCCTTTTAAAAATAAGATTTTTACAATAACGGTTGGTGGTACTTTTTCCAGAACTCGTATAAACAGTAATATTGTTGGCGAATATACGAAGAATCAATTTAGTCTTAATTATGAGGTCGCTTCAAAAATCAAAGAGTTTACATTTTCATATAGTGCCAATGTAAGAGATTGGCAACTCTCAGGGCCATATCTGAATCTTGGAGAAAAAAATTCAACCTTAATGGCTCGATACACTTACAAAAATTTCAGTGTTACAGCCGTTGTTCTTTGGTTTTTAGTAGATGCTGACTATAAAAGTCGGACATTGAACGAAAGTTTAGTAAAATACAACTTTGTAAATAATATTATAGACAATAAATCAATGTTTACGCTGGGAATAATATACAATTTCGGTGTAGGTAAAAAATATAATGAGAGCGAAAGGAGATTAAATAATAGGGATAGAGATGCCGGACTTTTTTAATTGCTTGTTCAGATAACAACATATCATTTCTTATTAATACTCTTTGTATATAGGTTTATAATTACCAACTAAATTTAGTCGTTTATTTGGCAATAACGTTTACATCGAATAACAATAAAAATATATGGATGAAGAAAAAATTTCCAATATTTAGACAGTTTGACAGTAGTGATTGTGGAGCAGCATGTGTGAAGATGATAACTGAATACTACGGAAAAATAGTTAGTTTTGAAATCATACAGAAAAAATGTGAAATAGGTAAGGAAGGTGTTACTTTCAAAGGAATCTGCAATGCTCTAGAAGATCTTGATTTTAAGGTTGTTGCTGGGAAAATTACATATGACGATTTATGCATTAAAGCAATCCTTCCTTGCATTCTTCATTGGCGACAAAATCATTTTGTTGTTTTGTATAAAATAACTCAGAAGAATAATAAGTACATATTTTATATTGCAGATCCTGGAAGAGGTCTTATAGAATATAATGAAGCTCAATTCTTAAATAATTGGTTAAGTACTCATTCTATGGGGTATGATAAAGGCTCTGGGATTTTGCTTGAACCTACAGTTAAGTTTACGCCTTCCGGTAAGTCTCCGAAAAAACAAAATATCTATGGTAAAAATCTTTCTTTTCTGGGGACATATCTATCCAAATATAAATCATATTTTCTTCAGTTAGGGATAGGGCTTATTGTTGGTAGCGGCATGTTGTTTCTATTACCATTTTTGACTCAAACACTTGTTGATACTGGTATTGGTCAAAATGATATTAACATTATTTGGTTAATAATGTTAGGACAGTTTATGTTAATATTAGGTAATGCTACAATTGATTTAATAAGAAGATGGATATTACTTCATATTAGCACTAGGATTAATATTTCGCTGATTTCAGATTTCTTTATCAAACTCATGCGTTTACCTATGTTTTTTTTTGATTCCAAACATTTAGGAGATATTTTGCAAAGAATTGAGGATCATAAAAGAGTTGAACGATTCATCACCGCACAAACTCTTAATTTACTGTTTGCTTTTGTTAGCTTTATCATATTTGGGCTGATTATATTGATATATAGTTATAAGATATTTATAATATTTATTGTTGGGAGTATATTGTATGCATTATGGATAAGTCGATTTTTAAAGAAAAGACGTATTTTAGATTTTCAACGGTTTAATATAACCGTTTGAAGAATAAACATTTAACTGAGTATTTGAGAAACAGTGGTAACGAGTTAGCAACTGTGCTATTTTCAGCGTTTTGCGGTGCTATACTGTCAAATAACTCTTTCATTTGCAAAGTTATTACTTTTTATTGAAACGCACACTTTTCCGATATGAAATTTAACAAAAAGTCTCCAACAAATATATGTTAGAGACTTTGATTCATTACAATTGGATTTTTATTTATTCAAATGACGATAAACTATATTTGATATATCTGCCATTATTTTGGCGTTATCATCATCAGACTCACGAGAATCCTTTATCAAAACGACAATGTAGCACTTCTCACCGTTGGGAAGATATATCACTCCTGCATCTCCCTCGCTTATCTGTATGCCATCAGCAGTTCGGTTAGAACGTCCCGTTTTATGCCCAAATTTTATATCGGTAGGCAACCCCGCTATTAGTTTGTTCTTGCCAGACACACAATCAAGCATGGCTGTCTCTAAAAACGCAAAATGCTCTTTTGTCAAAATATTTTCTGTATGAAGTTTCTTGAGCAATTGCGCAATAGCTAATGGTGTGCTCCAATTGTTGTAGCATAACATAATGTCCGTATGCATGCTTTCCTCTGTCTCCGTGAAATTCATATCCTTTATCCCAAGAGATTTTATGTAGGAGTCCACTTTATCAATACCACCAACAAACCTTATTAACCAATCGCATGTGTTGTTGTCGCTAATCGATACTGTGTATTTGATTATATCCCTATAAGATATACGAATCCCTTGGTCGGGATATTTATCCCTTAACGGGCTATACGTGTTTTTCAGCATTTCTTTCTGTTTGATATACACCATTTTGTCCAGCGGAATATTCTCTGCTTCCATTTTTTTCAGAGCTGTCACTGCTATATGGAATTTGAATACACTCATAGTGGGATATTTGTCCTCGTTGGCAATGGCAATTATATCGTCATTATGGATAATTGCTACCCCGACAGACGCTTGCTTCCCTTTGATAATCTTTTCAATTTCTTGGGTCATGTTCTGCCCGAAAGCCATAATGCTGCAACAGCAACAAAGCATAACTGATAATAGCGTTTTTGTCATGTTCATTTTTGATAGTGGAACTTTTTGTTTCATATAGTTTTCTTTTTTGCTTCTTAGCCCAAAGAAGCGGATGCTCAAATGCAGAAACGTGGACTACCAATGCAACATTCTAAGTCGAAGGTCGTAGGAAACCTAAATGCACGAATGTAGTATAGCAGCCCACGCTATATGCGTGAGAACCACTATGCCATCCTTGTGCAGTGTCTTGAATTTCCTACGTTCTCGACTTACAAGAAAGCATAACGCTTCTTTTTCTTATGTCTTGGATAGAGTTGCCTCAATCCGAGTGCAAAAGTACAAAAAATCCGTGATATGTCATTCAACAATCACGGACTTTATTTTGATTTACAGTTGCATACCTCTGTTTTGTCTTGGTTTCGGTATTCCGATAGCTTCCCTAAACTCGTTCATCTTCTTTCTGAACCAGCTTATATGTGATACTCCATCAATCTTGAAATCGAACTTTCCATTTTCATCCTCTTTAATGGAGCAGACGGCACGTTGGGTTTCAAAGCCTTGGTTGAACTCGGAAGAATGTAGCTTGCCTTTTATGGGAACGTCCTTGAATGTGCATAATCTTCGGATAATATCGTCATTGAAGCCCAAGCGTTCACGCAGGAAATTTATTGTCGGTATCAGCTTCTCCACATATGGGAAGTAGCGTTTCACAAAGTCTGTAAACTCGGACAATTTGCGGTGTCGCAGCTCGTAAGCGTCTGTTATCTCCTGTATGTGTTTCGCCTGTTGCTGTTCCCTTTGTCGGGCTTCTTCTTGAAGTTCTGATACACGCTCATGCAGATTCTTGTTCTCCCTCTCCAGCGTCTTGACCTTGTTGCTGCCGAAAAAAGAACCGACACTCTCGGCTATGTTGGTCGCTGCGGTCGTGGCTGCGCCTTTCAGTTTCTCAGTCTGCACCTCTTTCTTGGCTTGGCGGAGTTCCTGCCGTGCCGCTTCTTTCCGCTCCTGCAAATCTACCACTTCCGCTTTGAGGCTATCGACAAGTTTCTGTGTGTCCCGATAATACTGCTGCGTGGACTTGTGCCGTGCCGTTGAACCGTCTATGCCACGCTGCAATCCGTACTTTGCCATCGCAATGGCGTAGGTATCTTGGTAGGTCTTCAATTTCAGCCGTGTCATAATGTCATCGGCACACAGTCTTACGGTGTCGGTCGGCTTCTTGCGGTAGCGTTTCTTTGTCTGTTCCTCCCGTTTCCTGCGCTTACGTTCCCCCTTTACGATTGGAACAAGGGTGATGTGTATGTGTGGCGTTTCCTCGTCCCGATGAAGGTGCGCAGCCACAATATTCTCCTTACCGAACATGAAGGCAAAGTAGCTCATGTTGTCGGCACACCACTCGTCCAATCTGCCTTCTTTTTCGATACGCTCCATGTCCTCATGCGTTCCCGACACGATGATGCGGATTGCCTGTACTTGGTTGTTACCGATTTTGCGTGTCAACCCTGCGTTTTCCAAACGGTGTTGGATGGCTGCTGTTCGGTCTTTCACTCCATCGGGATAGTCGATGAGTTTTCGGTTAAGATGCGTGCGAGTTGGATCGGCGTTCTTCGGTATGATAAAACGCTCGATGTGGGCGGTCGTTCCGCTGTCGGAACCGTGCGCCTTTTCCATATGTAATACGACAAATCCCATATATGGTTTTCCTTTCTTTTTTAGCTTGTGAAACAATGGTTGATTATTCTCCTGTACGGCTTCTGCCGTTGGCTTGGGAGAGTCCAGAGAGGTGCAACCTCTTTGGCTTATTGGGGAATTTTCAGCGTTGC